>SAMEA3663207__coassemble_53_pt1 | contig 56174 bp, 63 predicted proteins | sample SAMEA3663207__metabat2_high_PE_022 | metagenome-assembled genome bin SAMEA3663207 (sample SAMEA3663207) | pig gut metagenome | biome: pig gut; feature: pig-associated habitat; material: faeces | place: China | collected 2013
AAGGAAGAGTTCAACAGAACAAAACCTCACATGAACGTTGGTACTATCGGTCACGTTGACCATGGTAAAACAACATTGTCTGCTGCTATCACAACATATTGTGGTAACAAGTATGGTGACAAGGTACTTAAGTACGATGAAATCGACAATGCTCCAGAAGAGAAGGCACGTGGTATCACAATCAACTCTCGTCACCTTGAGTATCAGTCAGACAAGAGACACTATGCTCACATCGACTGTCCAGGACATGCTGACTACATCAAGAACATGATCACTGGTGCTGCTCAGATGGACGGTTCTATCCTCGTTATCGCTGCAACAGACGGTGTTATGGCTCAGACAAAGGAACACCTTCTTCTTGCTCGCCAGGTAGGTGTACCAAAGATCATCGTATTCCTTAACAAGGTTGATGCTCTTGAGGGCGATGAAGAAATGCTCATGATGGTTGAAGAAGATGTTAAGGATACAATCCAGTCTTACGGCTTCTCAGCTGACACTCCAATCATTAAGGGTTCTGCATTCAAGGCTCTTAACGAACCAACTCCAGAAAATACAAAGTGTATCGAAGAACTTCTTACAGCTATGGATACATGGTTCGATGATCCAGTTCGCGACGATCAGAAGCCATTCTTGATGCCAATTGAAGACATCTTTACAATCACAGGTCGTGGTACAGTTGTTACTGGACGTATCGAACGTGGTGTAGTACACATGGGTGATGCAGTACAGATTGTTGGTATCCGCCCAACACAGGATACAACAGTTACTGGTATCGAAATGTTCAACAAGACACTCCAGGAAGGATGGGCTGGTGACAACGCTGGTATCCTCGTTCGTGGTGTTGAAAAGAAGGATGTTATCCGCGGTCAGGTTCTTGCTGCACCAAAGTCAATCAATCCACACACAAAGTTCGAAGCTCAGATTTACGTTCTTACAGAAAAGGAAGGTGGACGCCACAGCCCATTCTTCACAGGTTATCGCCCACAGTTCTACTTCAGAACAACAGATATTACTGGTACAGTAAATCTCGCAGCTGGTGTAGACATGGTTAAGCCAGGTGACAACGTTACAATCAACGGTGAACTTATCCACCCAATCGCTATGGACGAAGGTCTCAAGCTCGCTATCCGTGAAGGCGGACGCACAATCGCTTCTGGCCAGGTTACAAAGATCATCGAATAGTTTTTAATGAACGAATGAAGGGGTTCTCAAAGGCCTCTTCATTCAAGTGGAGTAAGTCATGGCAAACGGCAAGATTCGTGTACACCTTCGCGCATTCGATGTATCACTCATCGATCAGAGTGCAAAGGACATCGTACGGCAGGTTAAGGCAGCTGGAGCAGAGGTTTCAGGACCAATTCCGCTCCCAACAAGAATCAACAAGATTACAGTGCTTCGTTCAGTTTTCGTAAACAAGAAGTCACGCGAACAGTTCGAAATGAGAACACACAAGCGTCTCATCGACATCATCGAACCAAGTTCAGAAGTAATGGATTCTTTGATGAAGCTTGAACTTCCTGCAGGTGTTGACGTAGAAATTAAACAGTTTTAATAGCGGCTCGTAGAGCGGCTTTAAAAAACGGTAACGGTCCCCTGGATCGGGGATGGCGGCCGATGGGAATACAGACAAAAGGTTTGTACTTCCAAATAGGAGATTCAGATGAAAGGTCTGATAGCAAAAAAAGTAGGAATGACACAGGTTTTTGACGAAAACGGCAATCTGATTCCAGTAACCGTGATCCATGTTGAACCTAACACAGTTGTTGCTACAAAGACAAAGGAAAAGTGCGGTTATGACGCTGTTGTTCTTGGTCTTGGCGAAATGAAAGCTAAGCACGTAACAAAGCCATATGCAAAGCAGTTTCCAGAAAACATTACACCAAAGCGCCAGTTGAAGGAATTCCGCGATTATGAAGTGGAAGTTAACGTAGGCGATCAGCTTGGTGTAGAATTGTTTGACAAGGTTCGTTTCATCGACGTAACTGCTACCTCTAAGGGTAAAGGTTTCCAGGGTGTAATGAAGAGATGGGGTTTCCATGGTGGACGCGCAACTCACGGTTCAAAGTTCCACAGAGAAGCCGGCGGTACAGGTGCTTGTACAACACCAGGACACACATTTAAGAACATTAAGATGCCTGGTCGTATGGGTTCTGATCGCGTAACAGTACAGAATCTCAAGGTTATTAAAGTTGACCCTGAGCTGAATGTTTTGATGGTTCGTGGTGCGGTTCCAGGTGTTAAGAACTGTACACTCATCGTTAAGACAGCAGTTAAGAGAAAGTAGGTCGGGGGAATAGTATTATGGAAAAGAAAGTCTATTCAATCGATGGCAAAGAACTCAGAACAATCAATCTTGATGACAAAGTTTTCAACCTTCCAGTCAACGAAGATGTAATCTACTATGCCATCACAAACGAATTGGCAAATAAGCGTGTTGGTACAGCTTGTACAAAGACACGTGCAGAAGTTCATGGTTCAAATGCAAAACCTTACAAGCAGAAGGGAACAGGTAATGCTCGTCGTGGTGACAAGAAGTCTCCACTTTGCGTTGGCGGTGGTACAATCTTTGGACCAAAACCACGCGATTACAGCTATGCAATTCCTAAGAAAGAAAAGCGCCTTGCAATGAAGACAATCCTCAGCATGAGAGCACAGAGCGACATCCTTACAGTAGTTGAAGACTTCACTGTAGAAAGCGGAAAGACAAAGGATCTCGTAAAGATTCTTAACAATTTCGCTAAGGATACACGCACAGTAATCCTTCTTAAGGATGACGATGCAAAGATTAAGCTCGCAGGAAGAAATATTCCTACACTTTCATTCTTGTCTTTCAACCGTCTTCGCGCACACGATCTCTACTACGCTAGAAAGATCATCATGCTCGAAAGCGCTGCAAAGAACCTTTCTGAATTCTACGCTGAAGAAAAGGAGGCTAAATAATGACATTCGAAGATGTACTTATTAGACCAGTTCTTTCTGAAAAGGCAACAGCACTTCGTGAACAGAATAAATATACATTTATTGTTGCTCCATCTGCTACAAAGATTCAGATTAAAGAAGCTGTACGCAAGCTTTTCAATGTAAAGGTTGTAGACTGCACAACAGTTAACGTACAGGGAAAAATGAAACGTCTCCGCGGACCAGCCGGACGCACTGCTTCTTTCAAGAAGGCAATCGTTAAGTTGGCACCTGGTGAAACAATTAAGGTATTCGAAGGCGTTTAAGCCTTTGAGTAGATAGAAGGGGAACCTTATGGCTCTTAAGATATACAAACCTTATTCAAAAGGTACACGCGGCCGTGTTGACTTGGTACGCGAAGAAATTACAGCCGACAAACCCGAGAAAAGCCTCACATCTGGACGCAAATCTTGCGCTGGACGTGGACAGGGCGGACGCATTTCCGTTCGTCATCAGGGTGGCGGTCACAAGAGAAAGTATCGTGAAATCGACTTTAGACGCGATAAGCACGGTATTCCTGGAACAGTAAAGACAATCGAATATGATCCAAACCGCAGTGCAAACATTGCTTTGATTGCATATGCTGATGGTGAAAAGCGTTACATTATTGCTCCACAGAAGCTTACAGTTGGTCAGAAGATCATGTCTGGTGAAAATGCAACTCCAACAGTTGGAAATGCACTTCCACTCAGCGCAATTCCTGTAGGTTTCATCATTCACAATGTTGAACTTACCCTCGGTCGCGGTGGACAGCTTGTTCGCTCTGCAGGTGCTGGTGCACAGGTAGCTGGTGTTGACGGTGAATACGTAACAATCAAGCTCCCATCTGGTGAACTTCGCCGTGTAAATGGAAAGTGCTATGCAACAATCGGTGTTGTTGGTAACGAAGAACGCATGAATACAAAGCTTGGAAAAGCTGGTCGTAACAGATGGCGTGGTATTCGTCCAACAGTTCGTGGTATGGCAATGAACCCAGTTGATCACCCACTTGGTGGTGGTGAAGGCGCAGGAAAGGGACACCTTCCTGTTACTCCTTGGGGTCAGCCTTGTCGTGGATACAAGACACGCAACAAGAGAAAGACTTCAAGCCGCTTCATTATTAGCCGCCGCAAGAAGTAGGATAGGAGTTAATCGTGTCAAGATCAGTTAAGAAAGGACCTTTTATTGAGAAGTCTCTCTATAAGAAGGTTTTAGAAATGAACAAAGCATCGGCAGCTGATAAGAAAATGATTAAAACTTATTCCCGCTGCTCAACAATTATTCCTGAAATGGTTGGAAACACTATTTCAGTTCACAACGGAAAGTCATGGATTCCTGTATATGTTACAGAAAACTTGGTAGGCCACAAGCTTGGTGAGTTTGCTGCAACAAGAACATTCAAGGGACATGGCGGCGACAAAGCTGCAAAGAAATAAGGGAGTGTGACATTATGGCAGAAAAGAAAGGCTATGTAGCCACAACAAAATTCCTTATTGCATCACCTACAAAGGTTCGTCCTGTAGCTAACGTAGTAAAGAAGATGCCTTGCTCAAAGGCATTGGCAACTCTTGAAGTTATGCCACAGAAGGGTGCAAAGCTCATCAGCAGCACATTGAAGTCTGCAGTAGCTAATGCTCTCAACCAGAACAAACAGCTTGACGAAGATATGCTCGAAATCAAGGAAATTCGCATTGACGAAGGTCCAAGACTTAAGAGAGTTTGGTTCCGCGGCCGCGGTCGTGCAGATCAGCTCCTCAAGAGAATGTGTCATATCACAGTTGTAGTTGACGAAAAGGCGGGAAAATAATGGGTCAGAAAGTTAATCCTATCGGTTTACGCCTTGGTGTAAACAAGACATGGCAGTCTCGTTGGTATGCTAATTCTCGTGATTATGCAGACCTCTTCCTGGAAGATATGAAAATCCGCAAGATTGTTGGTGAACTTCCAGAATGCAAGAACGCAGACATTGCTGAAATTGAAATCGTACGTCACCCACAGCGTGTTACAATCGTAATCCACACTGCACGCCCAGGTGTTATCATCGGTGTTAAGGGTGCTACAATCGAAAAGATTAGTGCAGATATCCAGAAGCGGCTTACAAAGAAAGTTGTAATCAAGATTAAGGAAATTAAACGTCCTGAAGTTAACGCTTCTCTTATCGCACAGAATGTTGGACGTCAGCTTATGGGTCGCGGTTCATTCCGCAAGGCTCTCAAGCAGTCAGCTTCTAACTGTATGAAGGGCGGAGCTCAGGGTATCAAGATCCGTATCTCTGGCCGTATCGGTGGTGCTGATATGACTCGTTCAGAAGAGATTAAGGAAGGACGCGTTCCACTTCATACTCTTCGTGCAGACATCGACTATGGTACATTCGAAGCTCTTACAAAATACGGTAAGATCGGTATCAAAGTTTGGGTTTACAATGGTATGAACTACGGACACGAACAGAATGAAGATGCTGGTGAAGTAGTTAAGAGACCTCGCCGCAACAACGGTGAACGTAAGCCACGTGGTCCTAAATCTGAGGGAGGAAAAGTAGAAAATGCTTAGTCCTAAAAGAGTAGCACACCGCAAAGTACAGCGCGGTCGCCCAACAGGCAATGCTACACGTGACAACTACCTTGACTTTGGTGAAGTAGCTCTCGTAGCTCTTGACCCATCTTGGCTTTCTGCCAAGCACATCGAGGCTGCTCGTGTTGCAATCAACCGCTGCATTAACCGTCAGGGACAGTTGTGGACACGCGTGTTCCCAGACAAGCCTATTTCTAAGAAACCTGCTGATACTCGTATGGGTAAGGGTAAGGGTTCTCCGGAATTCTGGGCTGCAGTAATCAAACCAGGTATGATCTTGTTTGAAGTTGGTGGAGTTGATAGGAAACTTGCTGAAAAAGCAATGAATCTTGCAGCTAGCAAACTTCCAATTAAGACAAAAGTGGCATTCCGCCCAACAGTAGAGTAGGAGTAAGAAAATGGCTAAAGACAAGAAAAATGACCTTAAGAACCTTTCTTATGACGAAATGGTTGCAAAGCGCAATGAACTTAAAAAACAGTACATGGACCTCCGCTTTCAGAGCGTACTTGGCCATGTGGAAAACCCAATGCAGAAGCGTGCTATCCGCAAGGACATCGCTCGCTTGAACACATTGATTCACATGCAGGACCTTGAAAAGTTCAGGGCTGCTGCTCGTGAAGCAATTTCTGCAAAAAACTAGGAGCTGACCCGTGGAAGAACAGAATGTACAGTCAAAAGGTGCAAAGCGTTCATTCGTAGGTATCGTCACTAGCGACAAGATGGACAAAACTATCGTTGTTTCTATCGATACAAAGAAGATGGACCGCCTTTATAAGAAATACGTTACACGTACAAAGAAGTGCAAGGCCCACGATGAAAAGAACGAAGCACATGCAGGTGACACAGTTCGTATCGTAGAATGCAGCCCGATCAGCAAAGACAAGTGCTGGCGTCTCGATGCTATCATCGAGAGAGCTAAATAAGCGAGGAGTAGAAGATTATGCTTCAGATGCAGTCAAAAATGGTTGTAGCCGATAACTCCGGAGCTAAATTAGTTCAGTGTATCAAGGTACTCGGTGGTTCACACCGCCGCTATGCCGGAATCGGTGACGTAGTAGTGGTAGCTGTTAAGGAAGCAATTCCAACATCTACAATTAAAGAAGGTTCAGTACAGAAGGCAGTAATCGTTCGCGTAGCAAAGGAATACCGCCGTCCTGATGGAACTTACATCCGCTTTGATGACAACGCTTGTGTTATCGTTGATGCAGATAAGAACCCTAAGGGAAAGCGTATTTTTGGACCAGTAGCTCGTGAGCTCCGTGATATGGATTACATGAAGATTGTATCACTTGCTCCGGAAGTACTCTAAGGAGTTGTCTAATGGAACGCAAATACTCTATCCGTAGGGATGACAATGTAGAAATTCTTGCTGGAAAGGACAAGGGCAAGCGCGGAACAATCGTTCGTGTATTCGAAAAGAATGGCAAGGGACGCGTAATCGTTTCAGGTTGCAACATTGTTAAGAAGGCAATGAAGAGAAGATCTCAGCAGGATGCCGGCGGAATCGCTGAAGTTGAAGCACCTCTTGATATCTCGAATGTAGGGATCGTATGTAAAAAGTGCGGTCGCCCTGTTAGAATTGGTTATAAACTTGACGGTGACAAGAAAGTTCGCGTTTGCCGCAAGTGTGGAGAAACACTGTAATGGAAAATTACGTACCACGGCTTAAGAAAGTCTATAATGAAAAAATCGCTCCAGAGCTCTTCACAGAACTCGGATACACATCTAAGATGCAGATTCCAGCAATCAAGAAGATTGTTGTAAGCATGGGTGTTGGCGAAGCTCTCACAAATAAGAAACTTCTTGATGCTGCAGTTACAGATCTCACTCAGATTACCGGCCAGAAAGCTGTTAAAACAAGAGCTAAGAAAAGTATTGCAAACTTCAAGCTTCGTGAGGGTCAGGAAGTAGGTGCTATGGTAACACTTCGTGGAAACATCATGTATGAATTCCTCGATCGTCTTATCAACGTTGCACTTCCTCGCGTTAAGGATTTCCGCGGAATCAAGGCTACTGGCTTTGACGGACACGGAAACTTCTCTCTTGGTATTACAGAACAGATTATCTTCCCGGAAATCGACTTTGATAAGATTGTCAAGATTTCTGGTATGAACATCAGTATTGTAACAAGCGCTCGTACTGATAACGAAGCACGTGCACTTCTTACAAAGTTCAACATGCCGTTTAGAAAGTAAGGAATAGTTCATGGCTAAGAAATCAATGATTATCAAAGCAAGCCGCACTCCTAAATACAGCACACGTCAGTACAATCGCTGTAAGATCTGCGGTCGTCCACATGGATATTTGCGCAAGTTCAAGATTTGTCGTATCTGCTTCCGCAAATTAGCAAGTGAAGGCCTCTTACCAGGCGTCACAAAATCATCTTGGTAGTGACAGGAGAAAAGAATGGCAGCTTCAGACCCAATTGCAGACATGCTCGCAAAAGTCCAGAATGCGGCAAAGGCCGGTCATGAGAAAGTAGATGTACCTACTTCTAAGATGAAACTGGAAATTGTGAAGATCCTTAAGACAGAAGGATACATTAAGAACTTTAAGAAGGTTCAGGATGAAAATGAACACTCAATCATCCGCATCTTCTTGAAGTATGATGATTCAAACAAGGCAGTAATCCACGGAATGAAAAAGATTTCAACTCCTGGTCGCCGTGTTTATTCAGGTTACAAGGAATTACCACGCGTTTATAACGGCTATGGTACATTGATCGTTTCAACATCTAGCGGTGTAACAACTGGCAAGAAAGCATCTGAAAAGATGGTTGGCGGCGAGTTGATCTGCCAGGTATGGTAATAGGAGGCAAGTATGGCATCTAAGATCGGAAAACTTCCAGTAACTGTACCAGCAGGTGTTACTGTAACAGTTGGTGACAATGTAGTTACAGTAAAGGGTTCAAAAGGTGAACTCTCACAGAAGATCAATGACCTTGTAAAGGTAGAAGTTAAGGGAACAGAAGTAGTTGTAACCCCTTCAAACGAATCAAAGGCTGCAAGCGCAGCTCACGGTTTGTTCCGCGTTCTTATCGCTAATATGGTAAAGGGCGTTAGTGAAGGTTACACAAAGGTTCTCGTAAAGACTGGTGTTGGTTACCACTGGGAAGTTTCTGGTAACGTAATCAACATGAACCTTGGTTATTCTTCTGACTTCGTAGTTGTAATTCCAGAAGGAATTACAGTTACTATTGATAAGGAAGAAAAACTTACAATCACTGGCATCGACAAGCAGAAGGTTGGTGAATTCAGTGCTCAGATTCGTAAATTGCGTGGTCCAGAACCTTACAAGGGAAAGGGTATCCGCTTTGAAAACGAAGTTATCAGACGCAAAGTTGGTAAGACTGGCGTAAAATAATAAGGTGAATTGATATGATCAGAAAACTTAGTGATAAACAAAGAAAACGCCTGCATAGAAAGATTCACATTCGTAAGTCAATTTACGGAACAGCTGAACGCCCACGCTTGACAGTGTTCAAGAGCGGACGCAATCTTTATGCTCAGGTTATCAACGACGATGAAGGCAAGACTCTTGCTTCCATCTCTACATTGGAAAAGGATTTTGTTGCTCTCAAGGCAAACGTTGACAGCGCAACAAAACTTGGAGAAGCTTTGGGTGCTCGCCTTAAGGAAAAGGGAATCGAAAAGGTTGTCTTTGACCGCAACGGTTACCTCTATCATGGTGTTGTAAAAGCCCTTGCTGACGCTACCCGCGCTGCCGGGATTGTATTCTAGGAGTGGCTATGGAACACCAGAAGAATTTTGACAAAAAGCCTGCTGACGAATTCGTAGAAAAGCTCGTAAAGCTTAACCGCACTGCAAAGACTGTAAAAGGTGGACGCAGAATGTCTTTCTCTGCACTTACAGTAGTAGGTGACAGAAAGGGACGCATCGGTTTCGGATTTGGCAAGGCTAATGATGTTACTGAAGCTATCAGAAAGAGCCTCGATAAGGCAAAGTCAAACCTTATCACAGTTCCAATGAAGAACGGAACGCTTCCACACGAAATGATTGGAAAGTACAAGAGCTCTGAAGTATTGCTTAAGCCTGCATGTCCTGGTACTGGTATTATTGCCGGTGGTCCAGTTCGTGCAGTACTCGATGCATGTGGTATCACAGACGTTATCTCTAAATCACAGGGATCTCGCACTTCTGTAAACGTAGTACGCGCAACTTTCGATGCTGTTGAAAAGTTGATGGATGCACGTGCTGTTGCACAGAATCGTGGTAAGACTCTCAAGGATATGTGGGGCTGATTATGGCAAAAGTACGTATCACACTCGTTAGAAGCGTTATTGGACAGAAGCCTGAAAAGAGAGCTACTGTAAAAAGCTTGGGTCTCAAGAAGATCAGTTCGTCAGTTGAACACGAAGCAAACGATGCTATCAAGGGCATGATTGCTTCAGTTGCTCACCTTGTAAAAGTAGAGGAGATTAACTAATGGCAAACGAAAACGAATTTGAATTACATGCTCCTCATGGTGCTAACAAAAAGCCAAAGCGTGTTGGTCGCGGTTCTTCATCTGGTCTCGGTTCAACAGCCGGTAAGGGTAACAAAGGACAGCAGTCACGCTCTGGTAGTGCAGTTCCATACGTTGGATTCGAAGGTGGACAGATGCCTTTGTATCGTCGTATTGCACGCCGTGGTTTCTCTAATGCTCCATTCAAGAAGGTATTTGCTTGCGTAAATCTTTGTGATCTCGAAGCAAAGTTCGCTGATGGAGAAACAGTAAACCGTGAGTCTTTGAAGAATAAGGGTCTTCTTGGTAAGGTTGTTGACGGAGTTAAGGTACTCGGTAACGGCGATATCACAAAGAAACTTAATGTTGAAGTTGAAAAGATTTCTGCTTCTGCAAAGGACAAGATTGAAAAGGCTGGTGGCTCAGTAAAAATTATTGAGAAAGCAGTCAAAGAATCAAAATAAAAACGTTGGAGTGACAAAATGGCAAACAATGCTGTTGTAAACATGTTCAAAGTAAAAGAGTTGCGCTCACGCCTTCTCTTTACATTGCTCATTCTTGCTGTTTTCCGCTTGGGTAGTGTTCTCACTATCCCAGGCATCAATGCCACTTTACTTCTGCAGTACTTCGAGAACATCGCAAGTGGTGCAGAAAGTGCGTTTGCCAGTTACATGGACTTTTTTGCGGGTGGAGCTTTTGAAAAGTTCTCTGTTTTGATGCTGGGTGTAATGCCATACATCTCTACGCAGATTATACTTCAGCTTGCCCTCGTAATTTTTCCGTCACTCAAGAGAATTGCTCAGGAAGATGGCGGTCAGCAGAAGGTACAGTCTTGGACAAGAATCGGTACAATCTTTGTATGTTTGATTCAGTCTATGGCTATTACTGTGTATGCTGATTCCATCAACCAGCAGGTTCCGGGTGCGATTATTTTCGAAAACAAAGTCTATTTCAATCTCCTTGCCGTCCTTACAGTAACCACAGGTTCTATGATTGCTGTATGGCTTGGTGATCAGATAACTGCACGTGGTATCGGTCAGGGTATCTCAATGATTATCTTTGCTGGTATCGTCGCACGTCTTCCAAGTGCTGTGTATGAATTGATTAAGAAAGTACAGGGCGGAGACATCAATGTTGTTTTCGTTATTGTAGCTGTATTCCTCTTCCTTGCAATCATCGGTTTTGTTGTATTTGAACAGTCTGGTGAACGCAAGATTCCAGTACATTATGCTAAGCGTGTTGTTGGACGCAAGATGTACGGTGGACAGAGTTCATACATTCCTTTCAAGATCAATCCATCGGGAGTCATTCCAATCATCTTTGCTTCTGCATTCTTGACATTCCCGCTTCAGATTGCAAACAGCCTTTCGTCAAAAGCTACATGGCTTTCAAAGGTTGCTTCAGTTTTGAACCCACTTGGTTTTTGGTATAACTTTATTGAAGTTTTGTTGATCATTTTCTTTGCTTACTTCTACACTCAGGTAACACTGAACCCTACAGAAATTGCAAAGAACATCCGTGAAAACGGTGGTTCCATTCCTGGAATCAGAACAGACATGACTGAAAAATATCTTCAGAAGGTTTTGAACCGTCTGATTCTTCCTGGTTCTTTGTATCTTGCAGCAATCGCATTGTTGCCTACAATCATCCAGATCATCTTCAAGTTCCCGGCACAGATTTCTATGCTCATGGGTGGAACTTCACTCTTGATTCTGGTTGGCGTTGATATTGATACAATGGCACAGGTTGAAGCTCTTCTTAAGATGCATCATCACGATGGTCTTACAAAGAAGGGGTTAAAGTCTCGAGGACTCTAATTTTCTGATTTGATTTACTGCCGGTGATCTAGGTCATCGGCTGGTATTTTTTATAGAAAATAGTTGTTAGGGACTAGATTAAGTAGGAATAAACTTGTATACTATCGCACCGCTATCTAGGTTGATTTGCGGTGTTGCCAGATTGTAGTTCATGGTGAAAATTCATGTCACTTCGAACTGCCATGATTTGGTAAGTATAATGTTTTTTCAAGGGGACTTTTATGAAAGTACGTACAAGCGTAAAGCCCATCTGTGACAAATGCAAGGTAATCAAGAGAAACGGAGTAGTTCGTATTATCTGTGAAAACCCAAAGCACAAGCAGAGACAGGGTTGAGGAGTAACTGATGGCACGTATTTCGGGAGTTGACCTCCCAAACAAGCATGTCAACATTGCATTGACATATGTATATGGTATTGGACGCTCATCAGCTAACAAGATTTGCGAAGAAACAAAGGTTGATCCAAATGTTCTTATCAATGATCTTTCAGAAGATGATCTTACAAAACTTCGTAAGTACATCGATGAAAACATTAAGACAGAAGGACGTCTTCGCTCAGAAATTGGTCTTAACATCAAGCGTCTTATTGACATTGGAAGCTATCGTGGACAGCGCCACCGCAAAGGATTGCCTGTTCGTGGACAGCGCACTCGCACTAATTCTCGCACACGCAAGGGTAAGAAGAAGACCGTTGCTAACAAGAAGAAGGCTTAAGTAGAGGTAGACGATGGCAGCAACAAACGGTAAGAAAAGAAAAGAGAAAAAGAGCGTTTTTGAAGGTAACATCTACATTCAGGCTACTTTCAACAACACTATTGTTACAATCACTGATCTTAGAGGAAACGCAATTTCTTGGGCTTCTTCTGGTGGTCTGGGATTCCGCGGAGCAAAGAAATCTACTCCATTTGCAGCTCAGTCAGTAGCAGAAACAGCTGTTCAGAGAGCAGCAAGCTATGGTCTTCGTGAAGTACATGTATTTGTAAAGGGACCAGGAATGGGTCGTGAAAACGCAATCCGTGTTCTTGGAACTTTGGGACTCAAGGTAAAATCAATTTCTGATATTACACCTATCCCACACAATGGATGTCGTCCACGCAAGACACGCCGTATGTAATGACTGGGTTAACCTATCTTTCAATAGTAGTAGGTTAATAGTTCAAACGCTTGGAGGGAACTTGGTTCTTTTCAGGAAAATTAAAGGAGTTCAGATTGGCTCGCAAAAATCTGCTTAAGGGTTTTAAAAAACCAAAGGGAATTACATTTGAACATCTTGAGAACAATCCAAACTATGGAAAGTTCACTGCTTATCCTTTTGAACCAGGATTTGGTACAACAGTAGGAAATACACTCCGACGTGTACTTCTTTCTTCAATTCAGGGATATGCAATTTCTTCAGTTCGCATTACATCTTATGATGCTGACGGTGTTCCACATGTTATTTCAAGTGAATTCGAAACAATTCCAAATATCTCAGAAGACACATTGGAAGTTTTGAACAGCTTAAAACAGATTCGCTTGCGTTTGCCGCGGGATGTAGAACAGGAATCATTTACCTATGAATTCAAGGGACCAGGCACTGTAAAGAGTGATGATCTTGAGAAGGAAGGTCAGCTTGAAATCATGACTAAGGGTCTTGAGATCTTTACAATGATGGATGGTGCTCACTTGGATATTGAATTCCAGGTTGACCTTGGCAGAGGTTATGTTCCTGCAGAAGTAAACGAGCATTACATTGAAGTTGTTGGTACAATTGCAATGGACTGTATCTTTACTCCTGTACCAAAGGTTAAATATTCCATTGAACCTTGCCGCGTAGGACAGCGTAACGATTACGATAAATTGGTTCTTGAGATTTGGACTGATGGATCAATCACTCCGGAAGATGCTCTTGCTGAAGCAGCAAAGATTGCAAAGGACTACTTCGCAATCTTCGTAAACTTCAACGAAAGTGACTACCCAACTGGTGACGATCCAATTGAAGGTGACGAGCAGATTCGTAAACTGCTTACAACTTCAGTAGAAGAACTTGAACTTTCAGTTCGCAGTTCAAACTGCCTTAAGAATGCAGGTATTAAAACTATTGGTGAGTTGACTAAGAAGACAGAAGACGAGCTTTCAAAGACCCGTAACTTTGGAAAGAAGTCTCTTGAAGAAATCAAGGGAAAACTTGAAGAACATGGTCTTAATCTTGGAATGACCGATTACAGTCATGTAAAGGATGTTGACTTGGTTAACAGACACAAGGAAGAAAACGAATGAACCACAAGAATGGATTTAATCCGCTTTCACGTACAACAGCCCACCGCCGTGCAATGTCACGCAACATGGTAACTTCTCTTTTCAGATACGAACGTATCACAACAACAGAAGCAAAGGCTAAAGAAGTACGCAAAGCTGCAGAAAAATTGATTACACGTGCAAAAGTTGATTCTGTTCACAACAGAAGAATTGCTGCAAAATTCATCGCTGATGAAAAGATTCTTAACAAGCTTTTCACAGAAATCGGTCCACGTATGAAGGATCGCAACGGTGGATATACTCGCATTCTTAAGCTTGGTTTCCGCCAGGGAGATGCAGCAGACACTGTAATTTTTGAATTGGTTGACTACAAGTTGCCAGAAGCAGGCGCTGAAGACGCTAAGGCATCAAAGAAGTCTGCAAAAAAGGCTGAAGCTGAAAAGGCTGAAGCATAAGGAGTAAGCTATGTCTAAAGCACATCGTGGAACTGGAATCCGCAAAGAAGTAAACCATGGCCGTGGAACATGCCCAGTTTGTGGTAAAACACAGATTAAGGTTCTCTACGATCAGGATGTTGACGGAAAGAAAGTAAAGGTATGCAAGGTTTGTAAGGCTGCTCTTAAGAATAAGGCACAGAAAGAAGCAAGACTTGCTAAGAAAACAGCTGCCGCTGAAGCACCAGCTGAAACACCAGCAGAAGCATAAGCTGATCGCTTAGGTTCTGTTCAAGCCGCTCTTAATTCAAGGGCGGCTGTATTTTTTTAAATTGCTGAATATGTTGTAAAAAAAAGAATACTTGTCCTTTATATATAACGCAAAAACTTTACATATAATGCTAATTTCAGTAAAATCATTGAAAACATAGGAGGAAAGTTTCATGAAATTTTCTAAGGTAATTTTTAACGGAATGATGGCTCTTGCAGCTGCTGCCGCTTTTGCAGCACCAAAGGCTGTTAAGATTGGTGGTGTAGCACCTCTTTCAGGACCAGTTGCAGTTTACGGTGTTGAATGCAAGAACGGTATTGACCTTGCTGTAGAAGAAATCAATGCAGCAGGCGGAATCAACGGTGCAAAGATCGTATTCATCTGTGAAGACGATGAAGGTGATGCAGCAAAGTCTGTAAACGCATACAAGAAGCTTGTTTCTAAGGACAAGACACGCTTTATCATTGGTTCTTTGACTTCTGGTTGTACACTTGCAATCACACAGCTTGCTCAGGCACAGAAAGTTCTTCAGATTGCTCCGGCTGCTACAGCTCCAGCAATTACAGATGCAGGTGACTACATTTTCAGAACATGCTTCATCGATCCTTTCCAGGGACGCGTTGGCGGTAAATTTGCTGCTGACAACCTTAAGTGCAGTAAGGCTGCAATCCTTTATGATATTGGTAATGACTACTCTGTAGGTCTCATGGAAAATTTTGAAAAGGAATTCAAGGAACAGGGTGGAGATGTTGTAGCAAAGGAATCTTATGGAACTGGAGACAAGGACTTTAATGCACAGCTTACAAAGATTAAGGCTGCAAATCCAGACATTGTATACCTTCCAGATTACTACGGAACAGTAGCCCTCATTGCAAAGCAGCTTCGTGCTCAGGGAATCAACACTCCTCTCGTAGGTGCTGACGGATGGGACGGACTTACAGAAAATGCAGGTGATGAAGTTCTCAATGGATACTACTCTAACCACTATGCAGAAGACTCAACAAGCCCAGCTGTAAAGAAGTTCGTAAGTGCATTCCAGAAGAAGTACAACAAGGCTCCAAACTCTTTCGCAGCCCTTGGATACGACAGCGTTTACATGCTCAAGGATGCAATGCTCAAGGCAGGAACAACAAAAGATGTTGCAAAGATCCGCGCAGCTTATGAAGCAACAAACGGTGACTATGTAACAGGTCACATCACATTTGATGCAAAGCGTAACCCAGTTAAGTCTGCAGTTATGATCAAGCTCGTTAAGAAGGACGGAAAGCTTTCTGCTGCATACGAAGCAACAGTTGACGTAAAGTAATTCTCAATAGAAATAAACATTCTAACTGAACAAAGGGGTTCATTTCGGTTTTGTCGGAATGAGCCCTTTTTTATTTTAAAAAGTTAGGGTATAATGTTTTGTCATATTTGGATGTAAAAATTTGGAGGAAACGGTGGATACATTCTTGAAGCAATTTGTCAACGGGCTTTCCCTTGGCAGTATCTATGCGCTTATAGCTCTTGGTTATACTATGGTTTACGGTATCGTTAAACTCATCAACTTTGCCCATGGTGATGTAATGATGGTTGGAGCATATACCGGATATTTTATTCTTCGTGCAGCGGGGACTACTCCTTTTGGATTGTGCCTAGCATTTTTTGGCGCTATGGTTGTCTGCTCTGTATTGAGCCTTGTTATTGAACGCTGTGCATACAGGCCATTGCGCAATGCTCCTCGTCTTAATTCGCTTATTACTGCAATTGCTGTTGAACTCATCCTTCAGAATGCAATGCGCGTTATTCCGTTCGTTGGACCTAACCCACGACAGTTCCCAACAATGGATACAAAATTCTTCAACCTTGGAATTGTTCAGATTTCAAACATTCAGATTATCGTTATCGTTGCTTCTGCAATACTTATGGTTGTGCTCAACTATGTAATCAATTACACAAAGACTGGTAAAGCAATGCGTGCCGTAAGTTACGACATGGGTGCTGCAAGCCTTATGGGTGTAAATGTAAATAGAACAATCGCAATTACATTCGTCATCGGTTCAGTTCTTGCAGGTGCAGGTGGTGTCCTTTATGCAACTGCCTATCCTCAGGTTGATCCACTCATGGGTTACATTCCGGGTCTTAAGGCTTTCGTTGCTGCTGTTCTCGGTGGAATCGGAAGTGTTCCTGGTGCCATGGTTGGCGGTGTAATTCTTGGTATCGTTGAAACAATGACAAAGGCATACATTTCTTCTCAGTATGCGGATGCAATTTCATATTCAATCCTCATCATCATCCTCCTTGTTAAACCTGCTGGTTTGCTTGGAAAGAAAAATGTAGTTAAGGTTTAGGGAGGACGAAAAATGAAAGACAATTTTATTAGAAATACAATCATTCTTGCAGTAACAGCTGCGGTCCTTCTTGTAGTTCCGGGACTCTTGATGGACATTCCTTTGCTCGAAGATGAGTTTGGTGACAAGGCTCCTTTGATCGATGCCTATGTTGCGCAGATTCTTACGTTGGGTGGAATCAACGCAATCATGGCTTTGAGCGTAAACATGGTTTGCGGCATTACAGGCCAGCTTTCCCTTGGTCAGGCTGGCTTTCAGGCTCTTGGTGCTTATGCCGTGATTCTCCTTACAACAAATTGTCATGTTCCGCTTCCTGTAAGCATTATCCTCGGCGGATTAATTGCAGCTATCTTTGGTTTCCTTATTGGATTCCCTACGCTCAAGCTTGAAGGTGACTATCTTGCAATCGTTACTTTGGCATTCGGTGAAATCATCAGAATCTTCCTTGTTAACTTAAAGAGCATTACTGGTGGACCGAACGGAATGCAATTCAGCACAATCTTTACAACTTCCCTTGATCACGGTCCAATCATTTCTTACACGGCAATTGTTGGAACTTTAATAGTAATCATTGTGTTTTTGCAGAATTTCCTTCGTTCAACTTACGGTCGTGCAATCCTTGCTGTCCGTGAAGATGAAGTTGCAGCAAACAGCAGTGGCGTTGGAGTTTTCCGCTATAAGATGACTGGCTTTGTAATTGCATCTTTCATCGGCGGTATCGGTGGGGCACTCTATGCTCCATTCATTGGATTCATTAAGCCTGACCTTGCTTCTTTCAACAACAGCATCAACCATTTGATTTATGTTGTTCTCGGCGGTATGGGTTCAATTACTGGTGGTATTGTTGCGGCATTCGTTCTTACAATTCTTCAGGAAGCCTTGAGGTTCCTCCGTGACTACAGACTTTTGATTTATCCGGTAATCCTTATTTTTGTAATGCTCTTTAGGCCTCAGGGACTTTTGGGAACAAAGGAACTTAGCTTTATAAAAACATACAGCGGACTCTTTGGCTGGATTAGAGGACTTATCAACAAGAATAAAAACAAGGGGGCAGAATAATGAGTGAAAACAAGGAGCTGCTTCTTCGTGCAAAAGACATTTCAATCGTGTTCGGTGGTCTCCGTGCAGTAAGTGACTTTAACCTTGAACTTTATCAGGGTGAACTTATTGGCCTTATTGGACCTAACGGCGCAGGAAAGACAACCGTATTCAATATGCTCAGCGGCGTTTACAAGCCAACTGAAGGAACAATCACTTTTGTTGACAGCAAGGGAAACCTACAGGTGACAAGCGGAAAATCTCCGGCTCAACTTAACGGTATTGGTATTGCCCGTACTTTTCAGAACATCCGTCTTTTTGGAAACCTTACTGTTGCAGAAAACATCAAGATTGCCCTTCATCAGACCAGAAAGGTAAATCCAATTGATGTTCTTTTCAGGACAAAAAAATTCCGCAAGGATGAAGAAGTAATGCAGGAACGATCAAAGATTCTTCTTGAATTGTTCCACATGGAAGGCAAGATGAATGAACTTGCAAAGAACCTTCCCTACGGTGAACAGAGAAAACTTGAAATCTGCCGAGCCCTTGCTTCTAATCCAAAGCTTCTTTTGCTTGACGAACCTGCAGCCGGCATGAACGAACAGGAAACTCATGAACTTATGGAAATGATTTCTTTTATCCGTGAAAAGTTCAACCTAACAGTTCTTCTTATTGAACACGATATGAAGCTTGTCATGGGAATCTGCGAAAGACTCCTTGTTCTTAACTACGGTCGTGTTATTGCAGAAGGATTGCCTGCAGAAATTCAGGCCAACGAAGAAGTAATCAAGGCTTACCTTGGTTCCGGTTACACTGGAGGTAAAAAATGAGCATGCTTGAAGTAAAGGATCTTGTAGTATCTTACGGTGCAATCAAAGCCTTAAAGGGAATTTCTTTTAAAGTTGAACAGGGTGAAGTAATCACTTTAATCGGAAGCAACGGTGCGGGAAAAACAACAACTCTTCACAGCATCAGCAATCTTATTAGAAAGGAAAGCGGTTCAATTCTTTTTGAAGGCGAAGACATTACAAATGTAAGCGCAGACAAAATCGTAAACCGCGGACTTATTCAGGTTCCGGAAGGACGCCGTGTTTTTGCAAACATGAGCGTTAAGGAAAACATTGAAATGGGAGCCTACCTTAGAAAGGACAAGGAGGAAATCAAGAAGGATATGGAATGGTGCTATGAACTTTTTCCACGCCTTAAGGAACGACTTGCACAGATGGCGGGGACACTTTCCGGCGGTGAACAGCAGATGCTTGCCATGGCCCGTGCATTGATGTCAAAGCCTCGCCTTCTTTTGCTGGATGAGCCTTCAATGGGTCTTGCTCCAATTCTCGTTGATGAAATCTTCAACATCGTACATAAAATCAGTTCAGGCGGAACAACAATTCTTCTTGTTGAGCAGAATGCATTCAAGGCCCTTTCAATTGCAAACAGGGCATACATCCTTGAAACAGGTTCAATTGCAAAGGAAGGAATTGCTTCTGAACTTGCAAACGACGATGCTGTCAGAAAGGCATACTTGGGTGGCTGATGAAGTTCAGCATAAAATTCAAAAAATTTGTTGAATAATAAATTCAGTGTTATAATTTAAAGCACCGGTTCAAACAAGAAATGAATGCCAGTCATTCCGAACTTGATTCGGAATCTCGTTTAGGTATTCGTTGTAGATGCTGAAACCAGTTCAGCATGACCCTTGTTCTGAATGGTGCTTTTACTTTTTAGGAGGTGCAGCTATGTTGGTTAAAGATGTTATGAATGATCATCCTCTCGTTATTGGTCCTGAAGCTAGTGTTCTTGATGCAAAAGAAATCATGAAAAAAAACAAGGAGACAAAACTTGCGGTTGTTGATAAAAATGGAGTTCTTGTTGGCCTTTTGACAAATGCAGATTTGATAAAGGTAAGCCCAAGCAATGCTACAACGCTGGACATGTATGAACTTGGATACCTTTTGAGCAAGATGTCTGTAGAAAAAGCAATGGTTAAGAATGTAAAGACAACAAATGTTGAACAGACTGTAGAAGAAGCGGCCCGACTGATGAAAGACTACGGAATCACATGTCTTCCTGTAGTTGACGGCGACATCCTCATCGGCATGATTACACAGACTGATCTTTTTGAATGCTTCATTGAAATGTTCAGTACAAAAAATCCCGGCATCCGCGCTGTTGTAATCGTTGATGAAAAGCCTGGAATCCTTGCAAAGATTGCAGAAGCCGTTGCTGCAAAGAATGGAAACATCGTTTCCCTTGTAACATCTGATGTTCCTGATGAAAAGAGAAGGAAGATTACAATCAAGATTTCAGGAATAACAGAAACAGAGACAAAGAACCTTCTTGTTGACTGCGGTTGCCAGATGGAAGATGTGAGAAGCGTTTGATAAAACAACGCAAAATTGATTGTACTGCAGGAGATTTATCGATCTAGTTTCCTGCAGTTTTATAATTTTAAATGATTAATATGAATGTCTTTTAAAATCTAATATCCTATATGATTTTTAATCCTATTTTTGTTATCACACGGACCATTAGCTCAGCGGTTAGAGCAGGGGACTCATGATCCCTTGGTTCTTGGTTCAAACCTTGGGACCAGATGGTTTTTTGCACTTCGGGACAGGTGCTAAATCCTTATATTACAAGCATTTACGAATCTATCAAATCTATAGGTTTTGAAAATGTTAAGCGAATATTAAGTGCTTAGCGAAAAACTTGGAGGCCATTATGGATTCAAATTATCACATCTTTAAAAAATCAGTTTAGTAGCCCTTATTCTAGATATGGAAAAGCCGTAAAACCTGCTGCGGAGGCGGCAAACAGGCTGTTTTAAGTAAGAATTGTTTAGTCTGATAAACAACTTTTGGTAAATTTTGTTTATTGGACTATACAATTTGATTTTTGAAACAGAAAATCGATTTATAATGTTGATATTTATATACAAATAATCGATTTATGTATATAATTATAGATGTTATGGGAAAAAATGCAGTTGTTTTGTTGCCTTCAGTTCAGAAGGTTCTAACAGAATTAGGTGAAAATATAAAACTGGCTCGTTTAAGAAGAGGTTTATCAAGTGAACTTATCGCAGAACGGGCCGGAATTAGCAGAGCTACACTTGTAAATGTTGAAAAAGGTTCACCGTCAGTTGCAATGGGTATATATATGTCGGTTCTTAATTCATTGGGACTTGAAAAGGATATGCTATTAGTTGCAAAAGATGATGAATTAGGCAGAAAATTGCAGGATTTAAAGCTGGTTACAAGGAAGCGCGCGCCTAAGGATAGAAAGGACAAATAAATGAGCAAAAACATTTTTGTATATGGTGATTGGGAATCTCTGGTGCAGCCAACCCTTATAGGTGTTTTAAATGTTGATTTGCTCAAGGGAAAAGAAATCTATTCATTTGAGTATGATACAGAATGGTTACAAACCCAGAAGTTCTCTTTTTTTGATCCAGATTTACAGTTATATAAAGGTCGTCAGTATACACAGCAGAACAAAGAATTGTTTGGATTCTTTACAGATTCTTGTCCAGACAGATGGGGTCGACTTTTAATGACTCGCAGAGAAGCCATTGAGGCAAAAGAAGAAAACAGAGCTCCGAAGAAACTTATGGAAAGTGATTTTCTGATTGGAATACAAGATATTTCCAGAATGGGGGCATTAAGATTTAAGACTGAGCTGGATGGACCTTTTTTAGCAGAAGATTCTAAGAATTCAATTCCAATATGGACCTCAATACGTGAACTCGAACAGGCTTCATATCTTTTGGAAAAAGAAGATATTGCACTTGAAGAAGAAAAGAAAAAAATACAAATGCTGATTCAGCCTGGCTCTTCGTTAGGTGGAGCACGCCCAAAGGCAACCGTGCAGGCTCCTGATGGCAGTTTATGGATTGCAAAATTTCCATCAAGGCATGATGAATTTGATTCCGGTGCCTGGGAAATGGTAATACATGAATTAGCAACCTTATGCAGATTGAATGTTCCTGAAGCTAAATGTGAAAAATTTTCTAAAAACGGAAGTACCTTTCTTATTAAGAGATTTGACAGAACCTCAGAGAATAAACGCATTCATTTTATTTCTGCAATGACTGCTCTTGGTAAAATAGACGGAAATAATGCTCAGGATGGGACAAGCTATCTGGATATAGTTCAGTGCATACAGCAGCAAGGTTCAAAGCCAAAAGAAGACCTGCTTGAACTGTGGAAAAGAATTGTGTTCAGCATTGCTGTTACGAATACGGATGATCATTTACGAAATCACGGATTTTTGTTTGATCAGAAGGGGTTAAGGCTTTCTCCGATGTATGATGTAAATCCTAATCCGGATGGAGTTGGATTATCTCTGAACATTGATGACATGGATAATTCCCTTAATTTTGATGTGGCAATTGATACAGCAAAATATTTTGATATAAATAAGGATGAAGCTGCAAAAATTATAGATGGTATAAAACAAAATATAAGGCATTGGAAAGCAGTTGCAGAGAAAGTCGGGATTTCTCGTTCCAATATGATTCACATGGAGAATTGTTTTAAGTTTTAATGAATTGTGCTTCCAGTTCGTTACAGATAGTTACGGACTGGAATTCTAATAAGAAAAGGGGGAATTTTCGTTATATTGTTTTATGGAGTTCATCATCCAGAAACCACTTCTAATTATGTAATATGAAATATTATAAAAGTCAAACGATTCGATTAAACGATTTGGTTAAATGCGGAAAGGAGAACTAACAAGAACAAATGTATTATAAACAACATTTTCTTGAAGTCAAAAATGATATAATTATAATATTTGAAGAATAAATGCCTTATGAACTTAAAAGAGTACCTTACAACCTTATCTAAGGAAAATCTGATTTCTCTACTGATGGATTTGTCTGATATAAATAAAGAAGTTAGAATTTATCTGACAGAGAAACAAAATGCTCTTCCGGTTTTCTCTGAACAAAACAAGCCAATACTCCCTGTGGCAGATACTCTTTTTAATTCAACACCTGCAATCAATCGCCATAGCACTCCACAACAAAAAATCGATTTATTCAAATCTTTGTTTTCTGGCAGACAAGATGTTTTTGCACTTCGCTGGTTCAATCCTAAGTCTAATAAAAGCGGTTATTCTCCAGTCTGCGGTAATAAATGGCTTTCAGGAAAATGTGACTTGAAGAAATATTCCTGTGCGACTTGTCCTTTCAAATTACCTGTGGCATTAACAGACAATTACATTTACAGTCATCTCGCAGGAAAAGATGAATTCTGTCGTGATGTCATCGGACTTTATCCACTTATTGATGGAAATTTCTGTAAGTTTCTTGCGATGGATTTTGACTCGCATGCGACAAAAAATCAACTCGCTTGGAAAGACGACATACTCGCAGTTCATAAAACCTATTCTGATTTTGGAATTAATAGTTATATTGAAATCTCTCGTTCTGGAAATGGTGGCCATTTATGGATTTTCTTTGAAGAAATCATTTCTACAAGACTTGCAAGAAATCTTGGAACTGCAATTATAAAAACTGCAATGCAAAAACGGCACTCGATACCATTTGAAAGCTTTGATAGATTTTTTCCAAATCAAGATGAAATCCCAAAAGGCGGATATGGAAATCTTATTGCGCTTCCTCTGCAAGGGAGGGCAGTAAAAGAAGGACACTCTGTTTTTGTTAATGAAAGTTTTATACCTTATGAAGATCAATGGGCTTTCTTATCCTCAGTACAAAAAATCTCAGAAAGACTTGTACGAAAAACCATAAATGAAATTGAAAAGTCACTTCCAGATTTTGTTGAAAAGGATGAATCAGAAAACGAAACAAAGAAAATTAATACAACAATTATTTCTCAAGAAAATAAAGAATCCTTAAATCAATCTGATTTTTCTGATACAGTTAGGATTGTTCTATCAAACTGTGTTCAAATATCAAAAAAAGGAAGTTCAGAAAAAGCATTGGGAGTCTTAAGGCGTACAGCAGTTTTTATTAATCCTGAATATTTCAAAAACTTGCGGATGCATTTGCCTCTTTATAGCATTCCAAGATACATTGATTGCTCAAAAGAAAATGATGATTATCTCTTGCTTCCTCGAGGGAATCTTCCAAAGGTGATTGAAAAGCTTGAAGAAGCAAATGCCAAATATGAAATCACAGATAAACGCGAAACAGGACAAAAAATTGATTTACAATTTACTGGAAAACTTTATGATGAACAAAAAGGTGCTTTAAAAGCGTTATTGAAAGAAGATGTTGGAATCTTATCAGCTGGAACTGGATTTGGAAAAACAGTTGTAGCTTCTGCTTTAATTGCAGAGCGTAATGTTAATACGCTGATACTTGTTCAATCACACGCTTTGCTCGAACAGTGGAAGAAAGCAATAAAACAATTTCTCGATATAACACCGGGGACAATCGCCGCTGGAAAGAATAAGTCAACTGGGATAGTCGATATTGCTATTGTAAATTCTTTGATTAAAAAAGGTTCTGATGAACTTAGGCATCGCTCATACAAATATGGCATGTTGATTGTAGATGAATGTCATCACGTCTCTGCTTTTTCTACAGAAAATCTTGTTGCAAGTTTCAAGGCAAAATATGTTTACGGACTTACTGCAACTCCAATTCGTCGTGATGGCCATCAGAAAATTATTTTTTATCAGTGTGGTTCTGTTTTATATTCTACTACAACAAAACAGATGAATGAAGCACAGAATTTTGCACATTATTTTATTCCGAGATTTTCCAGTTTTCATTATGTACCGGAGCTTACGGAATCAAAAAATCCTTCAATAAATCAATATTATGAAAAACTTATTTCTAATTCAACTCGCAACGAACTGATAATTGCAGATGTAAAAAATGCTGTAAAGGAAGGACGTACTCCCCTGATTTTGTCGGAACGAATTGAGCATTTGAATATCTTATATGAAAAACTTTCTGATTCAGCACAAAATGTCATTTTCATAACTGGCCGTGGTACCCAAAAACAAAAGAATGAAACCCTTGAAAAACTGAAAGCTGTCCCAGCAGATGAATCATTAATAATTCTTGCAACAGGAAAATACGCGGGCGAAGGTTTTGATTATCCTCGTATTGATACTTTAATGCTCGCAATGCCTTTTAGCTGGAAAGGAACTTTAGCTCAGTATTGTGGACGCTTACACAGAAACTTTGCTGGCAAAAATGAAGTTCAAATTTTTGATTATGTTGATTATCGGATTCCTGTTTTTGATAGAATGTATCAGAATCGTCTGAGAGGTTATAAACATCTTGATTATTCTATAAAACAAAATATTTCTGAAAATGCAGAAATACAAACAGAATCAAAATTATATTCCGCAGAAGACTATAAATCAGATTTTCAAAAAGACATTTTATCAGCTGCTTCAAAAATCATTATTAGTGTTCCATATCTATCGAAATCAAATGTGCAAAATTTTGTATTGAGTTCTACAACATTACTTGTAAAAGGTGTGAGCATTCAAATAATTGTACGCAAGCAAGAAGATGAAGCCAAAAGGAAAAAAAGTGAACCGTGCATAGAAATGTTTGAGAACATCGGAATAAAAGTTATAGAGCAGGAAAATATTTCTCAAAAGATTACAATTATTGATGAAAGGATTATATGGTACGGCAATATCAACTTTTTAGGTTATGCAGAAAATGAAGAATGCTGCATGAGAATCGTTGATAATAAAATTGCCTCTGAAATCGAATCAGAAATCTTAAAGCTTTAAATTTCAAACAAAACTCACCTACACACCTGCTTCGGTGTCTATATTGACTAAGCAAAGCCTTCTATGATATATTATTTACTACTAATTTGGGCCATTAGCTCAGCGGTTAGAGCAGGGGACTCATAATCCCTTGGTCCTTGGTTCAAATCCAAGATGGCCCAATAGTTTCGCAACGAAGTGAGAAAATATGTTTATATCACTTCTTCTAGGCCAAACGGCAGCGTAAGCGACGTATGGCCCAATAGTTTCGCAACGAAGTGAGAAAATATGTTTATATCACTTCTTCTAGGCCAAACGGCAGCGTAAGCGACGTATGGCCCAAACTTTTAGCACTTCGGGATAGGTGCTAAAACCTTATATTACAAGCATTTACATAATCATTAATCTTTTTGGTTAGTTTAAATGTTACCTGGATATCACCTGATGACAAAAAAATTAGATCAAGGAGATTTTTTTATGGATTATCGTATCATCAAAAAGCCCGTTATATCTAAGGGTAAAAAAGTTCACCGTTATTATTACTATTTTTATGAACCTGGAACTGGAAAGAAAATTCAGAAGGTTTGTAAGGAATGTAAAACTCAGGCAGAGGCAAACGCTTTTATTTCTAATCTACCGTCGCTTTATGAGAAAGAAAAAGTAACAGTCGCTAAAATTGCAGAGTTTATGTTTGTTCCTGCTGCAAGAATAAAAGCAATTATAAAAGGAACTCGTGCTATTACAGCAGATACAGCATTACGTTTGGGAAAGTATTTTGGTACTGGCCCTGAATTTTGGCTTAATCTTCAGGCAAATTATGATTTATGTTTGGCTGAGAAGGAAGCTGAAAAGGATTTAAAAAGAATTCAGGTATATGCATTTGCATAATATAAAAAGAAGTTTCTAGTACTTATTTCTTCAATTTTGCTTCACGCTGGAGACGGCGGAGTTCAAGGCTGTCGGCAATTTCTTTGCTGATGGCCTTTTGTTTTTCTTCATCAAGGCAGTCGAAGCCTTTGAGGACTCCTTCATGTTCTTTTGCAAGCTTATAAAGATGTGTGTCGATAACCTGATCTGTTTCTTCTTTGCCCTGTTAAAAGCCAGTCTGTTGTTACTATAAGTTCTTTGGCAAGGAATGTGATAATTGATTCAGGAACATTGATGCGACCAAGAGACCAGTTATTGATAAGGTCGAAGTCAGCAATTTTTCCCAGATGCTCTGTATAAAGTTCTGCAATTGGAGTGTCAAAAGAATTTGTGTTCTGACGAAGAATCGTTTCAATGCGGTCCATGATTGTGTGACGGCCGAATGCAACAATGTTGATTTCGGTTTTTGGATCTTCTCCGTTTACAAGCCAGTCGATGGATACGTTGAGAAATTTTGCTACTTTGCAGATAAGTTCTGTGTTGGGAAGAATGTTTTTTGATTTCCATGTAGCAATAGTTGATGATGGTATTTCAATCTGTGTACAGAACTGTCTTCGGCTGATTCCTTTTTTTTCGAGAAAATAATCTAATTCTTGCAATACCCTTTGTTACTTTGTGAGAGTAAATTTTATGATTCATGCAGACCGTTATCGGTGTAGAATCCATATAATGTATTTCAGATTCTGTTTTTATGTTCATTTCCATCAAGAAGTTCATAAATGCAAGGATGAATACAGTCGATTTGTTTGTTGCCTTCATGAAATTTTCATAATTCGGGAGATTTGGAACTTTGTCACTCATGAGTTCTTTTATCATTTTGTGATAATTTTTCAGGTCACCGTTCTTGAAATGGAATCTGTAAATGTTCAGCGCGACAATCTGTTCAAGGCTCAATTGCCTTTAAGGCTCTTGAAAAACATGCTGGTAAAGTTGTAAATTTGTTCATGCATAAGCGTAACTCTTTTTGATTTTTTTTGTGGTGATTAAAATTTTAAAGATTTACGCTTTTTTTGTAAATTCCCAATGAAACTCGAAATTCAGGCTAACAGGAAAGTGATGGAAACGAGATTTGTATATGCGTAGAATTTTGGCATTTTTTAGATTGTTTTTTGTATCGCTCGCAGTGTTTTGCATGGCCTCATCTGTTTTTGGTAAGGATCATATCCATACTGTCGTAAGAAAAAAAATAAAGGTGGGCTACTACGAAAACGAGGCTTTTCAGGAAGGAGCTTCGGATGGTGCCGTAAAATCAGGCTATGCCTACGAATATCTTCAGAAAGTTTCCTCTATGACGGGATGGCAGTACGAGTATGTCTATGGTTCATGGGCGGAGGTGTATTCGGCTTTTTTAAGGGGTGATGTGGATCTTCTTGCAGGGCTTGGCTATTCTGCATCTCGCCTTCCGTACATGAACTATCCTGATTATCCCATGGGCTATGAGAGTTACTATCTTTTTGTTCGCTCGAAGGAAACTTCCATTACTCGTGATGCTGAAACTCTCCGTGGTAAAAAAATAGGTACCATTCCCGGTTTGCTTCAGGATGCAATTGGGACATGGCTTGCCGATAGAAACATAAAGTCAGAGATTGTAGTTTTTGAGGATGTGTATCAACGTGATGTTGCCCTTGAACAAGGTGACATCGATGCCTTCATCGGTGAAGGTTCTTCCGTAAGCGTAAATGGATTCAACAAGCCTCTTCTGAAGATTGCCAGCGTGAACATGTATCTTTGCGTTTCAAAAAACAGGTCTGACATTTTGAAAGAACTGAACATGGCTTTGTCAGAACTTGATAGCAATGATCCTTTCTATGTAAATCGGCTTTCTGAAAAATATTTTAGTAACAGCGCTTTAACCGTAAGGATTTCCCCTGCGGAACATGAATGGCTTGATAATCATGACAATACTCTTCGCGTTGGATATATGGATAATTTCCTTCCGTATTGCGGAACCGACAGTAAGGGGAATGCCGCTGGTATTCTTGTAGACGCAATGGAAGTTGGATTCAAGAAGATAAAGGCCAATCATGAAATCAAGATTACATATCAGCCTTTCCAGAATGCTGAAGACATGGTTACGGCAATTCACAATCACGACATAGATGTGATTTTTCCTGTTTCTAACAATGTCTATTACATGGAACAGAATGATTTGTTCAAGTCAAAGGAAGTCATTACTTCTGCAATGAATCTAGTCTATCTTAATAAGATGGATGAAGATACTACTGCGACCATTGCAATCAACAGGCACAATCAGATTCAGTATGACTATGCTCAGACAAACTTGCCTGATTCCAAAATGATTCTGTATGACAGCGTTTCCGAATGCCTTGATGCCGTTAACAGTGGTCATGCAGGATGCGCGATTTTGAGTGGACTTCGTGCAAGCGTTCTGCTGCGCAATTCAAAATACATCAACCTTAACTATATTGAATTGCCTGCAAGTACAACAAAATGCTTTGGTGTCAGCACCCATAACCTTGGTGTTCTGTCTCTTCTTGACAGGGCGTTGAATACGCTTGATTCAAAAGACACTTTGACTTTTACCTACAAGTATCTTGAAAATGAATCTGTTTATACCGTCAGGGAATTCATCAAGAGACACCAGGCTTTAGTCTTCTATATATGCGCTATTTTATTTACTGTTGTTCTTGTTGCAGTTGAAATTTTCATTTCAAAGAATCAGAAGGAAAAATTGTATTTCAAGTTTGCATACAAGGATTCTTTGACAGGTGCCTTTAATCGTCGTGCCTATGAAGAGGATGTGATGGCATTTGAAAATCAAAAGAATCAGAAATATGTTTGTGTTTCCATGGATTTGAACGGGCTCAAGAAAGTAAACGATGACCTTGGCCATCTTGCGGGGGATGAACTCATAAAGAACGCGTACATACTGATAGCAGAGGCCTTTGGCAAGTACGGTAAAATCTATCGTACAGGTGGTGATGAATACTCTGCATTTCTTAAAACCGACGAAGAAACTTTTGGCAATGCAAAACTTAAGCTTGATGAGCTCTGCAAGGCATGGAAGGGAACTTACAGCAATGACCTCTGTGTTTCCGTTGGTGCAGCCTTTAGTACCGAAGCCGAAACAGGTGTTCTCATGGACTTGTGGAAGCTTGCAGATAAAAGAATGTATGATGCCAAGTCCGAACATTACAGAAAATCTGGAATGGATCGACGCGGGCAAAATGATGCCCACAAGACCCTTTGCTCAATGTATACAAAGATTCTAAAAATCAATCTTACGGAAGATTCCTATCAGATCATAAACATGGATATTGATGAGCAGACAGTCGAAAAAGGTTTTGCAAACAGGATTTCTACTTGGCTTTCTGATTTTGGAACTTCAGGACAGCTTCATCCTGAAGACCTTAAGGGCTACAAGGAAAAAACTGATCTCAAGTACATGCAGGATTATTTCTGTTCGGGGAAAAAGAACCTTACGATTTTCTATAGAAGAAAATTTGGAAACGAATACAAGCGTGCAATGATGCAGATTGTTCCGGCTCCAGATTATGAACCAAATTCCCAGAGCCTTTTCCTCTATGTTAACAATGTGAATTCAGTTGACGATAATTGAATTTTTAATTGAATTTTCTCAACAAGTCTGTTCTGAGTCAGTTTCTTCGTAAACAGTTTGTATCCGTGAGCAATGTATCCCAAGGGGAGTTTTAGATTCATGATGTATTTTTGCGACGGAAGATTCAGGAATTTTAGATGCCATAATCCCGAGGATCTTCAGTACCGTTGGTAAATCCTCTTTCATCCAAGTGCAACATCCAGCATCATCATGAGTGAAAACCCAATCATGAACATGATAGTGCCGGTGTTGGAATGCTGGTCGCCATCTTCTGCTGCCATTTCCGGAACCAGTTCTTCTACCACAACATAGATCATTGCACCGGCTGCAAAACTCAAAAGGTAGGGAAGGACTGGAACTACAAACTGAGCAAGAAGAATCGTAAGGAGACCCGCAATGGGTTCAACTATTCCGGTAAGCACTCCGTACCAGCAGGCTTTTGTTTTTGAGCATCCTTTGCTGTGAAGCGGCATGGATATGATTGCTCCTTCAGGAAAATTCTGGATGGCGATACCGATTGCAAGAGCAAGGGCGGCTGTGGCTGATACCTGAACTGCACCCGTGTACCATCCTGCATACAGAACACCGACTGCCATTCCTTCTGGAATATTGTGGAGGGTAACGGCTAAGATCATCATGGTTGTCTTTGAGAATTTGCTTTTTGGTCCTTCAACGGTTTCGTTAAGATGCATGTGGGGAGTAATGACATCGAGCAAAAGAAGGAAGAGCATTCCAAGACAGAATCCGATTACCGCAGGAATAAATCCAAGTTTTCCCATTCCCTGTTCGGTTGCCTGGTTCATTGACGGAATCAAAAGGCTCCATACGGCGGCTGCAATCATTACGCCAGCTGCAAATCCAGAAAGGGATTTCTGAAGTTTTGTGCTCATTTCTTTTTTCATGAAGAAAACACAGGCTGATCCAAGTGCTGTCCCAAAGAATGGAATCAAAAGTCCCTTTGCAATTATTCCTGTCACGATATTACTCCTTGCTTTCATTATTGCATGTTTCGGCAGTTTTATCCATTTGGTTTTGGGTTTTTGATAGGTTTTTGAAGGATTTTTTTTCAGTCATTCTGCCAACCGTTGAAGGCTAGCAGAATGAAAATTGGGTTAGGCACTCAGCTGAAATTTACAAGCGTCACAGTTCTTGTTGCATAGCTTCTCGACCTTGCTTGAATTGCAGGTAATTTCAACTTCTACCATGCGGCTTACAACAATCTTTTCGATTGGTGAATCAAACAAGCGGGAAAGCACCAGCAAGTTGTCGATTGTAGGAACGTTTTTACCCTGTTCCCAAGAATACACGGCCTGTGGATATTCAAATCCGAAAATGTTCTGAATGTCACGAACGGTGTATCCGTTTTCAATTCTGAGTGATTTGATTGATTTGCCTGTTGCCTTAAGATCAACAACCGGCTTTGAAAAAGTTACGGTTCTCATAGTTTGTACTCCTGATTTCAACAAAAACGCCATTATCTTTAGGATTTCTCTGATAGGCCAAAATTAGCCATGGGGTGCGCTGGTTTGTATGGCTGTAGTTATCGCCATCAATTGCAGCAGATAATCTTGTAATGTCAAAAACTTCTGTGCTCATACGCACTCCTTATAAAAGATAATTTACACGCCAACGGCGCGGGGTTTTTGCCTCAGCCGAATAAAAACTCTGAGACACGGCGCTCGGCTTCTTAGGGCCAGCGACTTTACTGGATATTGTGTATGTCAACTCTATAACTTTTTGGGAAATTAGTCATTAAACCTGTAGTTTAAAATTTAGTTATGGTCTTTTTAAGATAAGTTTTGTATTTGGTAAAATGATGGTATAATGAACAAAAGGAAAAAGTAATGGAAGAAAAAATGATTTATGATGCAGCAATAATCGGTACGGGTCCAGCCGGTATCAGTGCTGCCATTACATTGAAAATCAGAAACAAGAATGTACTTCTCTTGGGCAGCCGTAATTTGAGCAGCAAAATTGAAAAGGCTCACCTCATTCAGAATTATCCGGGCTTGCCTTCCGTAACAGGTGAAGAACTTAAGAAGAATTTTCTGAAACATCTTGAATTCATGGGAATAGAAATTACGGAAGACCAGATTACAGGATGCTATCCAATGGGGAATAGGATTTCCCTTCTTTCAAAATCAAACAGAGAATACACGGCAAAAACCCTGATAGTTGCAACCGGCGTAAACTTTGGAAAACCTTATGAAGGGGAAGAAGAATTTCTTGGCCGGGGAGTAAGTTACTGTGCAACCTGCGATGCACCGTTGTACAGGGGAAAGTCCTGCGTAATCATTGGGCAAACTGCAGCAGAAGAAAAGGAAGCTGAATTCATGGGGGAATTATGCAGCAAGGTAACTTATGTTCCACTGTATAAGGAAGATCCAAAGATTTCTGAAAAAGTTGAAGTTTTAAAAGATGTTCCCGTAAGAATTGAAGGGGACATGAAGGCCCGCAAGCTTGTCCTGAAAAATGCTGAAATTGAAGCTGACGGATTTTTCATTCTGCGCGAAAGCATTTCTCCAAAGCAGCTGGTGCCGGGACTAAAAATTGAAGGCAGTCATATTGTTGTTGACAGAAATATGGAAACAAACATTCCCGGAATTTTTGCCTGCGGTGATGTTACGGGGCTTCCATACCAATACATAAAGGCGGCGGGAGAAGGAAATGTTGCGGCTTTGAGCGCCGTGAAATATTTATGATTTTTTAGTTAAGAATAAAAGTAGGATATTTTATGAATTTATATTTTATCAGGCATGCAGAGCCTGATTATGATCACGACACGATTACAGAAAAACGAAAAGAACATTGTCATTGTATGCCACGGCGGTGTGATTTCAGCCCTTATTTCTCACCTGGCCAACATTCCGTTCTTCCATTTTATTTCGCATATGGGTTCTGACTTGACGGCAGTTTCAAAATTCGAACTGGGGGGAAACAAGGATGAGTATCACCCTGCACAGATGATTTACCTGAACAGTCAGGCGCATCTTGGAATTAAATGATTTGAAAAAGAGCCCTGAGGTGATCTTACACTTCATGGCTCTTATTTTTTATCTTTAGACTTATTACTTGTTAACCTTGAATACGCTTACGGAATCAATGAGGTTTCTTGAATTACTTTTTGCTTCAATTGAAATTTCACTGAGTTTCCTTGAGTTGCAGTCCAGAGTTTCAACGGCAGAATTGCAGCTTGCAAGGCATTCCTTTACGCTGGTACTGGATTCTTTAATGCCGGAACAAAGTGTAAAGGCCTGGTCTGTACTGCTGCTGATTTTTTCTGCATTGGTCTTAACATTGTGGGAAATATCATCAATATCCTTAAGGGAAGTAAGGATTTCATGGGCCTGCTGTCCCTGTTCTTCTGCCTTTTTCTTAAGGTCTTCAATTGTGTCTGAAACACTCATGATCTGTTCGATTGTGGCACCGAAAGAGTTTGTGATGTTTACGGAAGATTCTGTAATTTCATCAATCTTTGCGCTGATGGAACTGATGGATTCCTTTGAACTGTTTGCCTGATTTGCAGTGGTTTCTGCAAGTTTTCTGATTTCACCTGCAACAACAGCAAATCCCTTGCCAGCTTCACCTGCGTGGGCTGCTTCGATGGCGGCATTCATGGCAAGAAGGTTAGTCTGTGCGGCAACTGCTGAAATTACATCGTTGATTGCAAGAAGCTGTTTTGAAGCTTCCTTAACCTGCTGAATTTCATTTGTTGAAGTTGTGAGCTGAGTTCTGTTTTCCTGAGAGACATCAACAAGTTTTCTGATGGATTCTGTTGCAGCATTTGTTTTGTTTGCAGTAGTAATGACATTCTGTGCCATATCCTGAACTGCTGTTGCAGATTTTGAAAGAATATTGCCCTGCTTGTGGATGGATTCGTTGAGACTGTTTGTTTCTGAAACGATGAGGGAAACTACCTGTGAAATGTTTTCTATTGCATTGTTTTCGGAAACGATGCTCTTGTTCATCGAGTCAACGGAAAGGTTTACTTTTTCTACTGTTGAATTAATCTGTTCTGTTGTATTCCAAACATTTTCAGAGACTTTCTGAACATTGGTTGCTGATTCCTTGATTCCTGAAACGAGTTTTGTCATGTTCTCTGCAAGTTCATTGAAGCCTGAAGAAAGAAGATTTGCTTCTTCTGAATTGTAGTTCTTGAACCTTTCTGTGAAATCTCCGCGAGAGAAACTCTGACATCCTTTAGATAAAGTCTTAAATGCCTTTGAGATGTTTCCAGAAATAAGAAGTGCAACTGTTCCGAATCCAACGATTAGGATAATCATGATGATTACGATGAACTTGATGTAGCCCAGAAGGATGTTTGAAAGTTCGCTAAGGTTTCCTTCACATACGATGAACCAGTTTGTTCCGGCAACAGAAGTAACGCCGTAATATTTTTTTGAAGAAATGAAAACCTGAGTTTCCCCGTTAAGAATGCTTGCGATGTCCATCTTTGCAACTTCGTCGAAGTCAGAGTCGTCAAAGAAATTTGCTTCCATGACTTTTGTACCGTCTTCATTGGTGATGTATTTCCCCTTTGCATCTATAAGATATACAACGCTGTTTTCTGTAAGTTTCTGATTCTGGAGTTTGTCGTTAAGTCCGTCAACGAAACTGTCGATGGCAAGAACTCCCATGAATTTGTTGTTTACGACGATTGCTTTTGAAAGTGTAAAGCAGATGTTTCCTGTCTGGGCATCAATGTATGGATCTGTAAAAATGCATTTACCACGATTGTTTTTTGCGCTGATGTACCAGTCTCTTGTTACTGGGTTCCAATCTGGATCAGGATCCCAACCGTCAGCACTTACAAAGAGTCCACCATTGGCAGTGTCTCTGATGGAAATGTCAGAAGCATAATAGATGTCGAAAATGTTTTCTGAATTTTTCAAGAATATGGTGAAGTTCTTTAGCATGTCATCACCATTGTATTTGGCTTCAGCCAGTGCTGCAGAATTATTACATAGCAGTGCCATAGGTGTAAAAATATTGTTTACCTGTTCCGACATTTTTTCAACGTGAGCTGCTGAGGTAGTCTTTAGGTCGCTGCGGTATGTGGAATTCATTTTGACTACAGAAACAATTCCGAGAATTATTACAGCTGATAAAACTGAAAGGATGCTTACGAGAACGATTTGAACGTTTAATGAAATTTTCTTTTCCGATTTCAAGATTAATCTCCTCCCTTATAACATAAGTATATTATAAGGGAGAAATTGGATTTTTTCTAATAAAGATTTTTATTTTTGAAGAAATATTTTTTTAAGGATATTTCAAACTAATTGTTGGAAATTTTGTGACTTGAGTTATTCCCACTCGTAGATTTTGCCTTTGAGGATGGCATTGTACATTTTTTTCTTTACGCCTGGATTGTCTTTGTTGATTTTTGCAATGAGTTCCTTTGCGTACTGTCGTCTTGTCGTGCCGTCATGAGGACATGGGTTTTTTATGCAGGGTAAACTGTACTTGTTTTTGAATCCCTTGATGTCGCTTTCCGGAATGTTGATGAGGGGGCGGATAAGGGTAATGTCCGCTTCCTTGTAGTAGGTTTTTGGTGCAAAGGTGTAGAACTGTCCTTCGTAGATTAATGAAAGCATCATGGTTTCAATCATGTCGTCCTGATGATGTGCATAGGCTACCTTGTTGCATTTCATTTCCTTTGCAAAATTGTTTATGGCTCCCTTGCGGAGTTTTGCGCACATGGCACAATAGGACCCCTTCTGAACTTTTTCCTTCAGTATAAGGGCAATGTCCGTTTTGATGATGTGGTATTCAACTTCAAGATCCCTGCAAAGTTCCTGAATTCCTGAAAGGTCGAACTCCCCGAAACCCAGGTCTGCCGTTGCCGCAATGATTTCAAATTTTTTCGGAAAGAATTTTCTTAGGCCTGCAAGGGCGTAGAGGAGTGTGAGGGAATCCTTGCCGCCTGAAATTCCAACAAGGATTTTGTCTCCTTCGTCAATCAAATCAAACTGCTGTATGCACTGACGGGCATAGCTGTAGAGTTTCTGAAGCGTCATTTGATTACTCTTGCAATGAGTCCGCCACCGATGATTACGCTGTCCTTGTAAAGAACCGCAGACTGACCTGGAGCAACTGCACGCTGTTCTTCAGCAAACATGATTTTCCAGGGCTGTCCCTTGTATTCTGTTTTGTCATCGGCTTCCGGAATGTATTTTGTTACCTTGCAAGAAACCGGGCGCGAAGCAAGTCGGATCTTTACCATTGTTTCAACTTCATCCTTTGGTTCGATTCCTGCAGGCCAAACAAAATCGTCTGCAATGAGACCCTTGGAATTAAGCTCCTCGTTTTTTGCAAGGACAACAAGATTGTTTTCCACATCTATTGAATGAACGTAAACAGGATAGCTTGCTGCAACTCCAAGTCCACGCCTCTGTCCGATGGTGTAGTGCTCGATTCCCCTGTGCCTTCCAAGGACATGTCCGTCCAAATCTATGATGTCGCCCGGAACGCTAGGCTTGTCTGCGAATAGTGCATCGCGGTATTCTTCGCCTGCAAAGTCCTGGCTTTCTTCCCTGTCTGCTGCCCTAAGTTTCGCTTCCTTTGCAAGCTTGATGACATCGCTCTTGTTCATGGTTGCAAGTGGAAACCTTACCTTTGCAAGGATTTCTGAAGACACGCGGTAAATGAAATAGGTCTGGTCTTTTGTTGCGTCTGTTGCAGTGCTTATCATGCAAGGCCTTTCATCTGTTCCAAAAAGGCCTTCTTCAGGGCGGACGATTTTTGCATAGTGGCCGGTGCAGAAATAATCGTATTCAATTCCAAGATCCTTTATTGCATCGAGCATTGCGCCGAACTTTATGTTCTGGTTGCACATGATGCATGGATTTGGTGTGCGTCCGTTCCTGTATTCAGACTTGAAATATTCAATGACCATTTTCTTGTAGTCGTCCTTAACATCAACTACATGGTATTCAATTCCGTTTTCCTTGCAGAATTCGGTGCACTGGCGGATGTTTTCTTTTTCACCTGGACCAAAGCAGGCTTCCTTCATTTTGATTTTGTTGCTGTCTTTGTTTTTTTCAATGACGGTGCCATCCCAAAGGCTCATGGTAACTCCGATTACCTTGCAACCCATGTTCTTGAGCATGAGGGCTGTTAGGGTAGAATCAACTCCACCTGAAAGACCGACTAAAACTGTATCACCTGCCTTTGGCAAGTCCTGTGCAACATAATTCATGGTTATGATTATACAGTTTTTATTGGTAAGTATCGATATATTGGGTTATACCAAATGTATATATCTAAAGACTAGGAGCAAGATTAAATAGCATTGAGAAAAGGGCGTTTTTGATGTATTCTATACGCCTATGGCATATGAAGTAACAGCGACAAGAAGACGCCCGCAGACTTTTTCAAGCCTGGTAGGCCAGGAATTTGTTGCAGAAACACTAAAAAATTCGATTCAGTCAGGCAAAATAGCCAATGCATACCTGTTTTCAGGTCCTAGAGGATGCGGAAAGACATCTACTGCCCGTATTCTTGCAAAGGCCCTCAACTGTCAGAAAGGTCCAACGGCAACTCCTTGCGGTGAATGTGATGCTTGCCGTGAAATTACAGCCGGTTCATCCCTTGATGTTTTTGAAATAGACGGAGCTTCAAACAATTCCGTAGACGGTGTTCGTCAGATCAAGGATGAGGTTCTTTTCCCTCCGCAGACCTGCCGCTACAAGATTTACATCATCGATGAAGTCCATATGCTTTCAAACAATGCCTTCAATGCTTTGCTTAAGACCATTGAGGAGCCGCCTCCACATGTAGTTTTCATTTTTGCTACTACAGAACTTCAGAAGGTTCCTGCCACAATAAAATCAAGGTGCCAGCAGTTCAACTATCGCCTTGTTCCTGTAGAAAAGGTAAAGGAACAGCTTGCACAGGCCGCCGCAGAACTTGGTATCAAGGCTCAGGATGAAGCCCTCTATTGGATTGCCCGTGAAGCAGGCGGTTCAATGCGCGACAGCTATACTCTTTTTGATCAGGTTGCGGCTTTCAGTGGCGATGAAATCACCTATGAAAAAATCCGCGACAAGCTTGGTCTTGTTGGCATCGACAGGCTCAACGAGCTTTTTGGCCTCTGCGTAAAAGGTGACAGCACCAATGTTCTCCTTAAGTTTGACGAATACCTTCAGAACGGAGTAAGCATCGAGCAGCTCATTTCGAACTGCACGGATTATCTTCGTTCCATTCTTTTCATCAAGAGTGGAATAAAAAGGGAGGCCTTGCTGGGGCAGAGTGCAGAAAGATATTCGGCTGATGTAATCAATGCCTGGTCTACAATTCAGGTTGAACGTGCACTGAGTATATTCATGCAGCTTTACCGTGACATAAGGTACAGCCTTAGTCCACGCTATGAATTTGAACTTGCCCTTTCCCGCATGTGCTGGCTCAAGGATTATGTTTCTGCACAGGAAGTAAAGAAGGCAGTTGATGCTGTAAAACCAGTCCTTATGAATGCTGCAGGTCCAAGAAAACTTCAGGCGGTTGCAGGCGGAAACGGTCAGTCAGCAGTTCAGTCTGTTCAGCAGGGAATTTCGGAAAGAAGGACAGAATCTCCAGTTCAGACTTCGGCACCGGTGCAAGAAAATTCCATAAGAAAAAATACACCTGTAAACGGCTTGCCAACTTTCAGTGCCCTTACGGAAGAATCAGATGATGTTCCGGATGAATCGGAAGCCGGGTCAAACATAGAAGAGGAATTCGACCCTTTTCTTAATGGCGGAGCTGAACCGCCGGTAAACAATTCAGCAATGGAACCTGCAAAGCCAGTGGAAGTTGCAGTGCCAGAGGTTCAGGAAGTTCAGCCTGAAAAAAATGCGGCCTTAAAGACAGTTGACTCAAGCAACATAGGAAAAGTTCGCGATGCAATGATCAGTGACTTTTCCCTTGAAGATGCAATGATTTCCAACAGCCTTTCAGAGACCTGCAACTGGCAGCTAAACGATGACAGGATGACCATGTACGCAGAAAATAATTTTGTGCAGGTACAGCTTTCATCTGAAGTCGAAAAAATTTCAGCCTATCTTTCTGAAGCTTATGGAAGGAAAATTTCCATTGAAATAAAAATTCTTGAAAAGAAAGAGACTGAGGAAAAAGTGGTTCTTCCAAAGGAAGTGGAAGTCCTGTGCGATGTGTTCAGGGGTTCCCTCCTTGGAAGTCAGTGATTGAAAAACAATGACAGTGCATCAAATCTGCCAGGGAGAAAAATATGTCTGTAAAAGTATTTATTGACGGAAAAGAAGGAACAACAGGCCTTAAGATTTTTGAACGCTTTGCAAAAAGATCAGACCTTGAAATAATCGAAATTGACGAAGAAAAACGCAAGGATAGCAGCGAGCGTGCAAAGTGCATTAACGCTTCCGACTATACATTTCTCTGTCTTCCGGATGCCGCTTCAATCGAAGCCGTAAGCCTCTGCACAAATCCAAAGACCAGAATCATCGATGCTTCTACAGCCCACCGCGTAAATCCTGCATGGGCTTATGGATTCCCTGAACTGGACAAGAACTTCCGTGAAAAAATCCAGGTTTCAAACCGCGTTGCAAATCCTGGTTGCTATGCCAGCGGTTTCAATGCAATTGCATATCCCCTCGTAAAAAGCGGAATCCTTCCAAAAGATTATCCTGTTTGTGTCAATGCAGTTTCAGGATATTCCGGGGCAGGCAAAAAGGCCATTGCACTTTACGAAGCGGAAGGACGCAATGTGGAACTTGATTCTCCAAGACTTTATGCCCTTACACAGGCACACAAGCATCTTCCCGAAATGAAGCTGATTCCAGGCCTTGAATATGAACCAGTTTTCAATCCTTATGTATGCGATTACTTCCAGGGAATGACTGTAACAGTCGGACTCCATACAAGACTTCTTGCAAAGAAGGTTTCTGCAAAGGATGTTTGGGAAATGTTTGCAAAGCATTACGACGGATGTAACTTTGTAAAGGTTCCGGCTTTCATGGGAGAAGGAACTCTTTCAGAACCATTTATTCCGGCAAATACCCTTGCAAATACAAACCTGATGGAAGTTTTCGTTTACGGAAACGATGAACGTATCTGTGTAACAACAAGACTCGATAACCTTGGAAAGGGTGCTTCGGGTGCTGCAGTTCAGTGCCTTAACATCATGATGGGCATTGATGAAACAACAGGCTTAATTTAATAGGGGAATTATATGAATCCATTTGACATGATGAAAAATCTAGGCGGTCTTCAAAACCAGCTTAAGGAAGCTCAGGAAAAATTCGGTGCCCTTAGGACAACAGGTTCTTCGGGCGGAAACATGGTTAATGTTACAGTCAACGGAAAATTTGAAATGGTAGACATTAAGCTTGATCCCATCTGCGTAGACAACCGCGATGTACCCATGCTTCAGGATTTGATTCTTGCAGCACACCACGCTGCAGTTGAAGCCATGCAGGAAAAAATGAAGTCAGAACTTGGTCCTATGCTTGGCGGCATGAACATTCCGGGACTCTGATTTTACAGGTGATTTTAAGATGAACGCACTTGATGAACTTACAGAAAGCTTTTCTCATCTTCCGGGCATTGGGAAAAAATCTGCCGCCAGAATTGCCAACAGCCTTTTAAAAGCCGACGGCTATTTTATGGCCTGTTTTGCAGAACAGATTAAAACCCTGCAGGAAAAGATTAAGCCGTGTTCAGTTTGCGGTGCGTGGACGGAAGATGATCCCTGTCCAATCTGTTCAGATGTTACCCGTGACCGCAGCATCATCTGTGTCGTGGAACAGCCTCAGGATGCTGCGACAATTGAAAGCAGCCACGAATTCCACGGCCTCTTTCATGTCCTTGGGGGCGTTATTTCTCCTCTTGAAGGAATGACTCCGGACAAGCTGCGTATCAGCTCCCTTGTGGATCGCGTCAAGGAAGGATTTGTAAAGGAAGTGATCCTTGCGACAAATCCTACTGTTGAAGGTGACACTACGGCCCTGTACATTCAGCGGATTCTTGCTGATAGCGGTGTGACCGTTACGCGACTTGCTTCCGGCCTGCCTGTTGGAGGTGATCTTGAATATGCAGACCGACTTACTTTGGCCCGCAGCTTTAGAGGAAGGACTCAACTTTAGTTTCAATTCTGGCAGTCATTATGTTTTCGGGCTGTAATTCAAAGCGGTCTCCAAAATCAACAGTCACAGTCAATGAAAAAAAAGATTGATATGGATGCAGGTTCTGATGTGACAGTAGATATTTCCAATGGCAGTGGAAATAAAGTTGTCATCAACGGTCAGGAAATTCCATTGGATTGAATTCCAGGGATTACCTCAGGCAAATTTTCTCGCTTTCGTTTCTTGAAAGTTTTTCATGGTGCATGTATTTTTGAGGAATGAAAACGGGAGGGATTTCGTCAAAAACAGAATTAGTCAAATATGATTGAAAATAGTTTATTTTTCTCCGAAAAAAAATCAGTCCAGTTTTTTTTGTCCTGAAATGTAGCTTTGGCTATCCTGTCGAATTATGTGAAGTTCTTTCATTTAATCCTCTCTAAAAGAATGGCACTTGCAATTTCGCCTGCTGAAGGAACCGACGCTATTCCATAGTGTTCGTCAAAATGTTCAAGGGTCTTCATCAGATGGAGGGTTACTATTGTTTTTTTGCAGTGGCTTCATCTGCAGGGATAATAAAAGCAGAACCGTTGTTGAAAAGGCAGCCGATGGCTGCGTTTATGATTCCGTCGGGAAGAACAGGCGGTAGCCTTTCAATAATCTTTTGAGAAATTGAATGCCTTATTCCTTCGTCCTTTTTCAAGTCCAACTACAGGTAGCGTAAGGGGACTTATCACTTCTATGAATTTCGCAGCATTTTTGTGACTTTCCACAGCGAGTGCAATTAAATCTTCTGCAGTGAATCCATTTTTTCTGCATGTCTCGTCTGCGCTCATTATCATTGAATTTTCACAGAATGATTCAGGAATGAACTGGAAGGCAAGCCGTGCGAGGTATCCGCCTCCGCTTGTGCAGTTTCCGGCAATTACCATTTGTGCATTTATTCCCAGAGCTGAGTTCTGCAGTTTCAATGCCCTTAAAACTTCGCCCGCCAAATCTTCAGTCGGAATGTTTTTTGTATGCCTTGTTTTTCAGGCCTATGAAAGTCCTCAGATCGTTTATTATGAATGCGTCTGATATTTTTTTGCGCTTGAATGTTTATGTTAGAATTTTTCTATTTCAAGCCCAAGCTCTTCAAGCATTTCAAGGTCTTCCTTGTTGGTGCTTCCTTCTACTGTAAGAAAATCTCCGCTGATGAGGGCGTTGGCTCCGCTTAAAAATGCATCGCGTCCGTTTTCACCAAGGGATTTTCTTCCTGCTGCACAACGGATGAACTGTGACGGCATTATGAAGCGGAATACTGCGATGGTCTTCAACGCTTCTTCCTTGGAAATTTTTTCAATGTTTTCAAGGGGTGTTCCTGGAATCGGGTTCAGGATGTTTACAGGCACAGACTGAACTTCAAGGTTGCGGATTGTCATGGCAAGGTCAATTCTGTCTTCGATGGTTTCTCCCATGCCTATGATTCCGCCGGAACAGATTTCTAGGCCCGCTTTCTTTGCGTTTTTAATTGTTTCGATTCTGTCTTGGTAGGTGTGTGTCGTGCAGATTTTAGAAAAATAATTTTTGCTTGTTTCCACATTGTGGTGGTATCTTACGACTCCTGCTTCCTTAAGCTGAACCATCTGTTCGTAGGAAATGATTCCGTGGGAAGCACAAAGCAAAAGTTTGCCGTCAGTTTCCCTGATGATTTTTTTGTAGCATTCCAGAGCCTGGTCGAATTCTCTTCCTTTTAGTCCTACTCCGCTTGTTACAAGTGAAAGGCGTGAAACTCTGTTTTCAATGGCTTTTTTGCACTGCGGAATTGCATCCTCTGGCTTTATCATAGGATGGCTTGTGCAGCTGGTTTTCCAGTGGACACTCTGCGCGCAGTACTTGCAGTTTTCTCCGCATTTCCCCTGTCTTGCACTTATAATTGAACATACGCTTGTCGTTTTTGGAGCACAGGCAAGCCGTATTTTGTTTGCGGCCTTTGCAAGTTCTTCCAGCGGATAGTTAAAAAGTGCAAGGGCTTCTTCCTTTGTTATCCTGTAGTTTTCCTTGATGATCTTTTCTTTAATTATGTTAATCATAGTTTCCTCTGTTTAGAATAGCTTTTCGTTTTGTTTCTGCCTTAAAGATAAGGCAGGATAAAAGTGCTTCCAGTTCTGAAAGCAGGATGCTTGTGGCTGAAACAAGGTTTTTCTTTTTGGGGCTTCTTGCCATTGATGCAAGGTGAACTTTATCCCATGTTTCGAATACCAGAGGGATGAAATTTAGGGCAAGGGAAATTAGCAATGCGCAATGAAGTTTTTTTACAGGCGGAATGACTCTAGCAACCCTATCCTCAATCTCTTCAAGACTGTCGGAAATCTGTGCGCTGGAAGTAGTTTCAAAAATCACCTGGCAGGCAAGGGCAGTGATGAAAAGTCGTGCAGTGTAAAGGATTCCCCAAACAAAACCTTCTCTGTTGAATGAGAATTCTGGAAGAAAATTGAACATCCTTAATGCAGTAACAAAAGCTCCAAGAACAAAGACATAGGGCAGTGATTTTAAAGTCATCCAGTTGCCGCGTGCAAGGAAGAACAGAATCAATGAAAAGGCAAAACAGGCAGGCAACTTGATATGTTCGTAACTTGTTTCCATAAAGCAGAAAATGCAGAAGGAAAACATCATTAGTATTTTTATCAGTGCTGGAATCCTATGTAAAAGGGAAGCTCTGTTCTTGTATGAAAATAATGCTACAGCCATAGGAGATCTTCCAGTTTCATTCCGTATTTAAGTGGATTTCTTATGCTCCACTGCTCAAGGTCAAGCTTTAATCCTTCTGTTGGAATTCCATCAAAACGGATTTTGCCTTTATCAAGGATGATGAACCTGTCTGCAATGGCAAGGATTTTTTCAAGTTCGTGCGTAAGGACAACAACGGTTTTGCCTTCGTCTTTTAGCTGCTTTAAAATTCCGCAGGTCTTTTTGATTCCGGGCCAGTCAAGGTTTGCAAAGGGTTCGTCAAAAATGAAAATGTTTCTGTCCATGGCAAGAATGCCTGATACGGCAAGACGCCTCTTTTCTCCTCCGGACATGGTTCTTGCGGCTGCTGTCTTTTTGTACAGCAATCCGGTTGCTTCCAAAGTCTGAATTATTTTTTCTTTCAGCGCTTCTTTTTTGTAACCCGAATTCTTTGCACCGAAAGCAACGTCTTCTTCACAGGTTTCGCCGAGTATCTGTGCGTCAGCATCCTGAAAAACAAGTCCCGCCTGACTGCTGGTTTCTATTGTTCCCTTTGTAGGTATATCCAGCTTTGCAATCAAAGACATGAGAACGCTTTTGCCCGAACCGTTGGAACCTGCTATGACGGCAAAGTTTCCTTCTTCAATGGAAAAACTTACATTTTCCAAGGCAGTCGTTTTATCGGGAAAAGTTTTTGTTACTTCTTTAATTTCTATTGCTTTCATTTTAGAGCTGAACTGTCTTTCTGAATTTCTTTGTAAGCGGAACCATAAGGATCAGCTTGATTGTATTTCCCGGAATGAAGGGAAGAACAACAAGGGGAATGCTTTCTGCAAGGGTCTTGTGGGTAACGCGCATAAAGCCTGCAATGCCGAGTCCAAAGCAGATGAGTGTTGCAACTAAAGCCGCAATGGCAATGACAATGTACTGCTTTAGGTTTGAATGCTCCTTGTTTTTGTTGAGCAAAATATGAAGGAAAAGTCCGCCAAAAAAAGCTGCTAGAAGATATCCATACAGAAATCCACAGGTTGGATGTGAAGTGAGGATGTGAAATCCCGCCTTTCCGGAGAATACAGGAAGTCCCATTGAACCAAGAAGAAGGAAAACTGCAACTGCAATTGCTCCGTAGACAGGACCAAGGATAAGGCCGCTGAGCATTGCCATCATGTCCTGAAGTACGATTGGAATTCCGCCTGGAAGCGGAATTATGAGGAAGCTTCCGGCAGAAATCAATGCTGCAAAAAGTGCGCTGAGTACAAGTCCTTTAAGTTTTGAGTTCATTTAGTTTTTCTCCTGTTTTATGAAATTTATGGTGCATGGAGGAAATGATTTTTCCTGCCCGTTGCTTTCTGTAATTGCCCATCCGTAGGAATTGATTCCCTTGAACAGGTAAGTTTTTTCTGAATCTTTTACCTTAAATTTTTTGCCTATGTCGGGGCAAAATAGATTCCATTGTTTTTCAAGGTTGCTGTTGTTTTCTTTTGCCAGCTGCAATTCAGTTTCAAGGTTGCCTATGATTTCCTTAAGCAGATTCTTTCTCAAGATTTTTTTATCCCTGCCAAAAATGTAATCGGTTCTGCTGATTTTTGGTTTTGCCGAAAGATTCAGCCCCAGCCCCAGATTTATCCAGTTTGTGAAAGAACCCGTAGCACTTACATCGTCAAGAATCCCGCCGACTTTTCCTTTTTCTGTCCATATGTCGTTTGGCCATCGTACGAAAATCTTTCGTCCGCTTGTTTCCTGAAGCGCTTTTGCTGCCGCTATCTGGCATGCCATGACAAACCTGTGGCTTTCCGCAAGTGAAATTGATTCCTTTGAAACTATGGTGCAGGCAAGGCTTCCCCTTGTTGTAGTCCATTTGTGGTCTGCGTGTCCCTGTCCCTTGTTCTGAATGTCGGCAGTGATTACTTTTAATTCTCCTGCAGTGCATTCTTCTGCAGCAAACCGTCCCTGAATCATTGTTGAGTCTGTTTCTGCAAAATGAGAAAAGGAAGATTCCCCTGCACCGAATTCCCAAGGGTAAAGGCTGTCGGCTAAATCTTCTGAAAGTTGATAGCCGTTTCTTGCAGAGTCAATTTTATATCCTGAAAGCTGAAGTGACTGAATTGCTTTCCAAACTGCAACACGGGAAACACCTGTTTCTTTTGCAAGGGTGTCTCCGTTGATTGGTGAGGTAGATGTTCTTAAAATTTGAAGTATCTGTGATTTTGTCGATTGCTTTTGGTTAACCATTAGTATTCATAGGTTAACGAATTTTCATGCTTTTGGTCAAGTTGTTGAAAAGGTTAATTTTATACTGGGTTTGTTTCCTGGGAGGGAGATAAACCGGCCCTTTTTGTTGTAAAGAACGGTAATTTTAGATAAAATTAAGTTATGGTAATAGCTTCGATTGATATGAAAGACGGACATGTTGTCCAGTTGAAAAATGGTAAGGATCTTGTTCTTCAGCGTGATGATGCTGATTCTTTGATCAATGACTTCAACAAGTATGGAGAAGTTGCAATTATCGACCTTGACCAGGCATTAAGAAATACAGATGCAAAAGGCAATACACCAAATACTGAACTTTTAAAATCACTCCTTAGAAAAGGTAATGTTCGCGTTGGCGGAGGAATCCGCGATGTAAAGAAAGCAAAGGAATTGATTTCCCTTGGTGCAGAAAAGGTTATCGTTGGTTCGGCAGCCTGGAATGCAGACCGCAAGGCAGAAAGCGATCCTATCCTTAATGTTGCTTTCCTTGAAGAACTTGTGGCTGCAATTGGTAAGCAGCGCGTAATCATTTCTGTTGATGCAATCAATGGGAAAATTGCCCTCAGGGGTTGGACAGAAACTGCAAACATTTCCCTTATTGAAGGTGCAAAGGAAGCTGAAAAGTATGCTTCTGAACTTCTTTTTACATGTGTTGAAAAGGAAGGCTGCATGGAGGGAACAGACATGGATATGTGCCGTCAGCTTAGGGATGCCGTAAAGTGCCGTGTTGTTGCAGCAGGAGGAGTAAACAGTCTTGAACAGATTGCAGAACTCGAAAAACTTGGGTGTGATGTTCAGCTCGGAATGGCCCTCTACACTGGCGCCGTTTCACTCAAGGATAGCTTTATGGCTTGCCTTGACTGGGAAAAGACAAACGGAATGATTCCTGTAATTGCTCAGAGCGTTAACGGGGAAGTCCTAATGATGGGATTTTCAAACAAGGAAGCAATTGCAAAGACTTTTGATACAGGCAAGCTTACGTTCTTCAGCCGTACAAGAAATGTACTCTGGACAAAGGGTGAAACAAGCGGCCATTTCCTTGAAGTTGTAAAGATGCGCGTTGACTGCGACAGGGATACAATCCTTGCTACAGTTATTCCTCACGGTGGTGCATGCCACACAGGAAGCTTCACTTGCTTTGGTGCAGAACCAGATGAAAGAAGTTCAATGGAACGCCTGTATGCAACCATTTCAGAACGCTTTGCAAATCCTCGTCCTGGTAGCTACACGGCAACCCTCAATGACAAGAGAGTTCGCGAAAAGGTAGAGGAAGAAGCAGAAGAAATCTGTGAGGCAGAAGGCAAGGATGAAGTTATCTGGGAAGCAGCTGACCTCCTTTACTTTGTAAGTGTTCTTATGTACAAGGAAGGCGTAACCTGGCAGGATGTTTACAACGAGCTTGACCGCCGCCATAAGAAATAAAAATCCGGTTTTGTATAAACAAGTTGAACTAGAGAGGGGAATAGATCAATGAAATTTTACAGCACTCGTAATGCTGAAAATAAAGCGGGATTCAAGAAGGCAGTTCTTGACTGTATGCCTTCTGACGGAGGTCTGTATGTTCCGTATGACATGGCGGACCTTCGACGCTGGATTCTCTACGCAGATGAAAATACATCTTTTTCATCCCTTGCAGGTTCTCTTACATCTGCAATGGTTAACGATGAATTCAGTCCAATTATATGTGAAACAATAGCAACCCGTGCTTTTAAGAAAGATCCTGTTTTCAAGCAGCTGGATGAAAATCTTTTTATGCTTGAACTCTATAACGGGGATACGGGAACTTTCAAGGACTATGGCGTTTCATACCTTACTGCAGCTTTGGAAACAATTCTTCAGCTGGACGGTGAAAAGGCAATCCTCCTTGATGCTACTACAGGTGAACTTGGTGCCTGTATGGCAAAGGCAATGAGGGACAAAAAGCTTTTAAAGTCGGTTCTTGTAAGTCCTAAGGGAAGCCTCCGTGGAATTGTGGAAAGTGATTTTGTCTGGAATGGCGGAAACATTTATCCTATTGAAGTTGACGGAACCATCGAGGACTGCCGGAATTTGGTCCGCAAAATTTTTTCAAACCGCGAACTGGTGGAAAAATTTCACCTTACCGTTGCAAATACGGCAAACATCGGAAGACTTTTACCACAGGCTTTCTTCTATACTTATGCATTCAGCAGACTAAAGAAGAAAGTAAACGGTGACATCTACTACGCATTTTCTGCAGGAAACTATGGAAACCTTATTTCAGGACTTTATGGATGGAGATTTGCCTTGCCTGTAAATGGGTTCATCGTGCCTTCCACTCCAATGCTTACACAGGACGCATCTGGAAACTGCATGGTGACAGACAGCATCGTTCCACTAAAGGAAAGAATTGCCGCTGATCCCGCAAGTCCTTCCAACATCGAACGATTGGAACAGGTGTTCAATGCAAACTCGCTTATGATAAGAAGTTTTGTTTTCCCTGCTACGGTTTCAGAACAGGATATGGATGAAGCCTGCAAAGAGCTTTTCATAAAGTATAAGGTTTATGCCGACAGAGAAACTTCTGCTGCCTATGCCGCTGCAAAAAAGCGTGCCGATGTCATTGAAGATGGTGACGGTGCAGTTGTTCTTGTTGCTCGTCAAGATCCTTCTATTGATGAAAAGTTCATAATGCATAATCTTGGGGAATGTCCGAACAAAAATGTTTTGGTTGCACAGGCTTTCAATCCGGTAAATGTTGGAAAATCTTGCCTGGTGCCAGGTGATGTGGAATCTTTGGTTTCGATTTTGGATTCTTTGAATCTAACAAAAAAATAAAAAAAACGGGCTGTCAGCAAAGTGTTTTTCCGGCAGCCCGTTCCATTTTAAACTATTTTATTTCATGCTACGAAAGTCACCTTCAATATAAATAAATCTCCTCCGTCTTTCCGTTGTTAAAGACTATTTTTTTTTCTTAGAATCTGTCTTTGCCTTTGCCGATGTCTTTTTAGCAGCTGTCTTTTTACTTGCAGTTGCTTTCTTTGTTTCTGCAATCTTCTTTGTTGCCTCAGTTTTTTTTACGGCTTCTGATTTCTTTGCAGTTGCTTTTTTAACAACAGTTTTCTTTTCTACCTTTGCAGTTTTCTTTTCAGCAGTCTTTTTTGTGGTTGCTGCTTTTTTTTCTGCTTCAGCTTTCTTTACCGTGGTAGTTTTCTTTACCGATGCTTTTTTTCCTGCTTCAGCTTTTTTTGCCGGTGTAGTTTTCTTTGCAGCAGTTGCCTTCTTTTCTTCTGCAGGTTTTTTTACCTTGGTAATTTTTTCAGCTGCAGTTTTCCTAGGTTCTGCGGCTTTCTTTACAGTAGCCTTTTTTTCACCGGATTCTTTTTTTCCAGACGTTTTTTTAGCGGCAGAAGCTTTCTTTGCAGCTGTCTTGCGTTTCTTTTCAGCAGGCATTAAAGCTTCTACAAAGAGCCGGCATTTGTATTCTGCCTTTTCCTTTGCTGCGTTCATAGTTCTGTACAGATCGTAAACCTGTTCGCGAAGAATTCTTGAAGCAAGCATTGAATTTACTGCAAGGGCGTACCACAAGGTTGCTTCCATTTTTTCTTTATTGAACCAAATTGTTCCGTCGTATTCGTTTGCACCGCAAAGAAGGAATGAATCTTTACCTTCCGCAATGAGTTTTGCGGCTTCGTAGGCAGACTTAGCGAATTCGGATGTACTGAGGCTCAACTTGCTGACTTTTGAACAGAGGAAGATTCTGCTGAAGACATTTCTCATTTCCATGTCCTTTTCGGCAAAGTCAGTTCTTGCAATAAGGTCAGAAAGTTTTCTGTTGAATCCCCACTTTGCAAGATTGTCTGCGCCTGCATTTGAAACGGCAGCAAATGAAACCAGTATTTCCGCGCAGTACCTGTTTGTTTCAAATCCGCGGTAGATGTCGTTTTCAAGGGTTGCCTTTACTGCGCTTTTCTTTCCGGAAGATTTCTGAGCTGCTTCAAATATCTTGTAGAGGTATTCAACCTGCTTGATGAATTCTGCAAATTTCTTAGCAGGTGTAAGTTCTGCAGATTTTGCCTTTGCCGGCTTCTTCTTTGCAGCGGCCTTTTTCTTAGGATCTGCAGCTGCTTCTTTTTCTGCAAGGGCAAGAGCTTCTTCCTTTGCCTGCTGGATGAATTTTTCTTCCATCTCGTAGTAAGCAAGGGCAGCTTTTTCAGATTCCTTGAGAATATTCTTGATGTTTACCTTCTTCTTTGAGGCCTTTGCTTTTCCTGCCTTTGATTCTGTATCGGCAGGTGTGAAAACTTCGTGGATGTTTGTAAGAAGATCAACTGAAAGGAACTTTTCAAGTTCAGCATAAAGTTCCTTGTAGCGGTATTCCTGCCATGCAATTTCAAGGTCTTCTGTTCCGGCTCCGTTGAGGAGTTCGTAGAGCTTTGCGTATTTTCCTTCTGCATTGTCTACAACCTGACGGACATCAGTAAATACCTGGGCTTCAAATCCCTTGAGCATCAAGAACATTCCGTTGTTCATGAGTTCGTCTGACTTGCGGATGAACCAGAGGCCCGATCTCTGTTCGTGGAGAACTACATAGTGGTTGTATCCGTAAGTCAAACCGAGTCCTTCACCAAGGCTGCGTGTGACCATCTTTTTGTCGTCGTCGCCGCTGCCAGTTTTTACTGCATATTCACATGACTGCTTGATCCATCCCTGTGCACTGTCGTACTTGTTGTTGTAGAAAACGATTGTTCCTTCGTCGCCCACAAAGTTTGAATAGGCAAAGACATTTTCATTTACGCTGCCATTGTTCCAAACGTCGTAGAAAAGGAAGTTTTCAACCTGTGCAAAAAGATAGCGCTTGTGCATGATAGGGAAAATGAGGGCACGGTGACCGTTCATCAATCCTTCGTCAACCTGTTCGTCCTTGTATGCACGGGTATATTCCATTCCGTATTTTTCCTCGTAGCCTTCAAGCTGTCCGTGACCGAACATCGGAAGTCCCGGCATTGTAATCATCAATGTACAAACGCCAAAGTATTTGTCTCCGCGTCCGAACTGGGCAACGGCTGTTTCTTCATCAGGATTGTTCATGAAGTTTACATAGCGTTTGAGAATCTGCGGGTCAAATTTGATTGTGTTCTTTACTGTATCGCGGTACTTCTGGTTTTCTTCCTTCTTGAGCATGTTCATGAAGGCTGAATTGTAAACGCGGTGCATTCCCAAGGTGCGCGTAAAGTATCCTTCCATCATCCAGAAAGCTTCTGCAAGCAAAAGGGTGTCAGGGATTTCCTGGGCACAGCGGTCAACAACTTCGCGCCAGAATTCATTTGGAATACGGTTTTCAAATTCTTCGTTTGAAAGGGCATAGCGGCTGCGGCTGTAAATGTCTCCTCCGTGTCCTGGCTGTGGATACCATAGGCGTCTGATGTGTTTCTTTGCAAGGACCATGGCTGCATCAAAGCGGATGATAGGGAAGTTTCTTGCAACATTGAGAATCTGCTGCATTACGGCTTCGCGGGCAACAGGGTTCAGGTAGTCGATCTGAGCCGTGTCGTTCCATGGCATTCCCGTACCGTCATTTCCGTGGTAGATGTAAGTAACATCACCTGTAAAGTTGTCCACACGCTTGAAACAAACTGCACAGTCGTTCTTGCTGTAGTAGTGGTCTTCAAGGTAAATGCTTACCCTGCCGTCGTGGCTTAAATTTTCACCGTTGAAAGTATAGCTTGGACTTGGACAGTCCTTTGTAGTAATGAAGTAGTCTGGGTGTTCTGTTACCCAGTCGCCGTCCATACCCGTGTGGTTTGGAACCATGTCGGAAGCAAGGCGAATTCCCCTCTGCCAGCAGCGCCAGCGGAGGTTTTCCAATGCAGGCCATCCGCCAAGATTTCCTGCAATTTCATAGTTCAAAAGTGAATATGCAGAAGAAGCAGCTTCCGGATTTCCGTTTATCTGCTTGATTCTCTTTGAAGCGTATGAGCGTTCCCAAAGACCGATGAGCCAGAGGCCTGTAAAGCCTGCGTCTCGGAGAGCATCAAGTTCTTCGTCCGGAATCTGGTCAAGGCGGGTAATGTCCCTGTTGTATTTCTTTGAAAGCTGATAGAGCCATACGAGGACAGTCTTTGCCATAAGGATAACCTTAGGCATCCATTCACGGTCAGGACTGAACCTTTCGTATTCTCGCATCAAGTCGTTGTCGTCAAAATTGTAGGCGTCCATGGAAACTTCGCCGCCGTTGGTTGGATGCCATGCTGCCTTTTCTTCTTCTGTAATTGTGTCGATGCCTTCAAGGAGCTTTAAGATCCATTCGCCAAGGAGAACAGTCCAGTTGCTGCGGATGTAATCAAGCTGTCCCTTAAGTGAAGTTGGGGATGCGATTACAGGTTCCTTGAGCATGTTGATGAGGGTATTGTTCTTTGGTCCGAATACAGGCTGGGTCTCAAAGAATGCCTTTATCTGAATCCAAGCCTTCATGTAGTTCTTGTTGACCTTAAGCTTTTCATCATCAAAGAGGATTGCAAAAGGATGGAAGGCAGGGTTTTCGTTTGCAAGGTGAAGGAGGATCATTTCTTCAAGAACCTGTTCGCGGTTGCTTCTTTCCCTTTGCGCACCTTCGTCCCAACAGGTTTCCTCAAGGAATTCTTCGGAAGTAGTAAATCCCTGGTAAACAGGTGCAGGAGGAAATTCTTCCATGAATTCAAGGAGAAGCTTGTCCATCTCTTCAATGCCAAGGCTTCTGTCCAAATCAGAAAGAATGTTTTTGAATGCATCGGGTGCTTTGTCCCTGCGGAAAAGCATGCAGACATGATGGAAGATTTCATCGATGAGCCCCATGGCATTAAGGTTGCCTGCAGAAACCTTGTTCTCGTTCTGACCGCGCTTTTCAAAAACTTCATTCAGCAAAGTCTGGAATTTCTGAACCGCCTTAAAGTCTGCAAATATTGCGTTGCCGGAAGATGCAAAAAGAGTCTGGTCAAAATTGCATTCCTGCCTTAGTTTTCTGTTGATGTGAAATTCGTTGATGGAGATTTTCATTCTATTATTCCTCCTGTCCGTCGTGTGTTTCTACTATGGTTTTTATTTTGTTGAGAAGCCCTTTGTTTCCTGACATTTCTTCAATTGTCACAGGAATTCTGTAGGTCCAGTTGAAGGTGTTTACGCTGCCAGGAATGTTGATTCTTTCGTCGTCTTCGTTTTCAAGATAGAAACTGTGTTCAAGGAAAAGATAGTCCTGCAGAGGATTGATGAGGAGGGCACTTTTGCATGAAGCAAGGGAGCGCAAAATGAATTCTGCAATCTCTGGAGTAAAGGCTGAATTTCCGTCAGGCTTGTTTTCGCATTCAACTGAATTGATGAAAGTCCAGACGCTGTCCTTTTCCTGATTCCACCATTGGCGCAAAGTTGAACTGTCGTGAACTGATGTAGTTGCAACGCTGAGTTCAGGATAGTCAGTAAAAGGAATGTATGGCTGACCTGGTTTATCCCATTGGCGGGTCCAGCGAATTACCTTTAGGGAAAGAATATCAAGTTTCTTAAGGACTTCAGGCATTACAGGAAGATTAACTCCAAGATCTTCTGCACATGGAATCATGTCGCTTGCGTGAACGATGGCAGAGAGGGTTGTGGTAGCCTGCTTTTCCCAGAGCTTGTTTTCCTTTACTTCAATTTCTTCAAAAAGTTTCCTGAGTTTTTCCTGTTCCTCTCCAGAAAGAGTTTTCCAGGCTGTTGAATTTTCAAAAGCATAAACCTTGATGAATCGGTCCTTCTTTATCTGGATGAGGGAACGGTCGCGCCATTTTTCTGCAAGGGCATTCTTAACGGCATTGTTCTTTCCTTCGTCTTCAAAAAAGTTCATGGCGTAGATTTCCTTGTCGCCGTCAATTTCCTTTTTGAAAGTCCAGAGTTCTTCTGTCTTAACGCGGTCACAAACTTTTTCAAGGACAGCAGTTGCCTCATCGTGGTTCCAGGTGATGTTTTCGATGGTACCGGTCGGAATGTGCGGTTCTGAAATCCATTTGATTCTGTCGTCGTCAAAGCCAAGTTCGTTCAATGTCTTGCGCGTAAAATCTGCATACGGAATTGTGTGCCCAAGATAAGCTGTAGTTTCGTTTTCTTTGCTTGCCCAGATTCTGAAGAAACCAAGGATATGGTCGATGCGGAATGCGTCGTAGTACTGGGCGCTTGTCTTGATCCTGTCCTTCCACCAGGTGAATTCGTCTGCTTCAAGTCGGTCCCAGTCGTAGGTTGTGAATCCCCAGTTCTGTCCCATTGGATTTCCGCCATCCGGAGGAGAACCTGCTCTGAGTTCCTGCCTGAAAAATTCCGGATATGTCCAGCAGTCAACGCTGTCTTCGTTCATAAGGATAGGGATGTCTCCCTTTAGGATGATTTTCTTTGCACGGAGACTTTCTGCTCCTTCCTTAAACTGTTCTGAAGCACGGAGCTGACACCATACAAAGAAATCGTGGCTGGACTTTTTTGCCTTGTTCTGCCACTTGAGTTTTATCTGGTCGTAGGAAAGTTTCTGAATGCTTTCGTCCCAGCTCTTCCATGAAGCCTGCATGTTTTCATCCTTGATGTTTTTGAAAACTGCATAAGGAATGATCCACTGGTTTGAGCGAACGAATTTTGCAAGTTCCTTGTTAAGTTTGTTTGCTTCCGCTTCATCCTTTGAGTTTTTCTTTTCTATATAGTTGAAGAGAAGATGGAGAAGTTTTGTTTTTTCTCCAAGAACTGCATCGTAGTCGAACCTTTTTTTGTATCCTAATTCTTTTTCAAAAGCCTTGTATGCAGTTGCAAAAGCCTTGTTTCCTTTCATTGCGGCTGCAAATTCAGGAAGGGCATTTATTCTGATGAAAAGAGGATGAAGGGCAAATGCCGAAAGCCCTGAATATGGAGAAGACTGGGTTCCCGTATCGTTTACAGGCAAAAGCTGAACGATGGAAAAACCTGCCTTTTCGCAGAAATCTGCAAGATCCTTAAGGGCAAGAAAGTCGCCGCAAGAAGGGCAATCCTTTGTATAGAGTGCTGAAATTGGAACTACAATTCCTGTTCGTTTCTTCATAAATTTAAGCCTATTTTAAGAAAATTAATTTGGAATAATAAACCGCAAATACGATTCTCTTCCTTAAGTATAACACAGAATGGGCGTTTTACAATTGCAATGCGGTGCAGAAATCAATCAAATGGAGGGGTTAATTTGCAGATTTCGGAATTTTGTTATAAAAAGGGCGAAAGCAAATGCCGCAATAGGGACTTTGTTTGGAGGAACTTTAGCCATTCTTGCAAAGGGGGACAGACCCCTAGGACGAAGAAAGTATTTGAAACAATATGTTGTTGGGTTTTGTCCCCGCGTGCATTGTTTTTGTTGAAAACAAATAAGCGGACTGTCCCTGCCTTGACCTGCCCATATAGCTATCGGCATCGTATGATGACCATCTTTTTTTTGCTTCAGGCATGGCACGGGTACCGGTTCACCTTCACGCAGGGGCGTTCGGCATTTTTGGCGGACGCTGCGTCACTCGCGTCCTTTTTTCCAAAAATGTCTTCGTGCCGGAAATCTGTTTTTTCAGGTTTGCCGTGACCGACTATATGTGTTTGATTCAGGACGCTTTTCCTGGAATCTTTTTCTGAATTGCGATTCAGGCTATGCTTTTTTATTTTGAACGGAAACTCTATTTTTCTCTAAAAAAAAAGATTGCCTAAAAAAGACAGCCTTAAGTGATTATTTTTTGACAGGGCAAACGCATGTAAAAACTCTTTCTGATAAAATTACAGAAAGTATGAAATTTTTAAGGAGCCTTAGAACTGTTTGGCGGAACTGGCGGTTTTCCCGAAACCAGATCATGCGCTTGCTTAAGCTGT
>SAMEA3663207__coassemble_64_pt1 | contig 48961 bp, 39 predicted proteins | sample SAMEA3663207__metabat2_high_PE_022 | metagenome-assembled genome bin SAMEA3663207 (sample SAMEA3663207) | pig gut metagenome | biome: pig gut; feature: pig-associated habitat; material: faeces | place: China | collected 2013
AGATTTACGCCTTTTTTGTAAATTCTACTTAAAACTCGAAATTTGACCTAATAATTGAAATATGACGCACAGGAAAAATTCTTCAGTCTTTTTTCAGAAGATTTTCGGAAGCGGTCTGAGCTTTTAATTTTGTATCGTATATGTCAACAAGACTGGATGCAAGGCACCCTTCTTCAAACCTATACCAAGTTTCAAATTCATCAACTGTCTTTCTGCGACGCTTGGAATTTTCATCAGCATTGCTTTTTTTTACAAACTGCTTCCCCTTCACAAGGAAAACATCCCCGCTTCGTGCATGAGTTTTAACACGGGCTGAATGATCACAATCCTCAAGGAATGCAGCATAAGGCACCCTGATTACTGCCCATTCCTGATCAGGTGTAATGCTTAGAAAATCAGAGGATTTCAAATCTATAGCCTTTTCTTTAGAGCAGCCTGAAAAGAAAAAAACTAAAACTGAAGCAAGTACTAGAAAAATCTTTTTCATCAGAAGAACTCCTAAAGAGATTCTGCGTATGCTTTTACTGCAGGATATATAAGCAGATCAGAATCCACAAAATCAAGGGATGATATTTCTGAAAGTTCCGCCCACCTGTATTCCGTATGTTCTGTAAGGACATATTTTTCCGTCATTCCGTCATGAGGAACAAAGATCCTGTAGGCATGAAGCAACCTCTTTTTTCCGTTGTGTTCAAATTCAGCGTCGGCAATGTGGGGTCCTACTTCTACAGTAACTCCGAATTCTTCCTTAAATTCTCGAATGATGCCTGTAACTTCATCCTCACCATCTTCTACCTTACCGCCGGGAAATTCCCAGCGATTCCCCATCTGTCCCGTAGGACTTCTGTGGGCAATGAGAACTTTTCCTTCAGAATTGAAAGCTATGCAGGCAATGGAAACATTCGACATTATGCAATCTCCTTCTAGAGGAAGAGAACCTGAGGGAACACAAAGTGAAGCAAAGCAGCCGCAAAACAGAAATATCCAATACCCTTTCTTGAATCAATGAATACTTTCTGAACATTTTCATTAATTCCAATTTCTGTATCCGTTGTCGAAATGTAATATTCGAGGAGAATTGAAGCTCCTCCTGCAAAACCGGCAAGAGCAGGAACAAGATCACCTAGAACAGGAACATCGTTTCTAAATACGGAAAGGATTTTCATTACGGCAACAAAGACACAAAGGATACCGATTACCATGCGGAAACTCGGGCTGTCCAAACCTAGTTCTCCGAAAGTCTTCTTAACCTTTGATGCAGAAGATCCTGAGGAAAGCTCTCCAAGATCATCATCAAACGCTCCTTCCCCTTCAAAATCTTCATCGAATTTCTGTGATACAAGATTGATTCCAAAAACAAGGACGAGACCTGCAAGAATGTTCATCAATACAGAAAGAAAATAAAACTGTGCCATATTATCTCCTTCAAATAGGATAATTCATTTTAATCAAAAACGCAAACTACCTTTGTGAAACTGAAGTTTCAAGGACTTTTTCGTCTTTTCCGACCTTAAGGGAAACCCTAAGTTTTTTCATGTCGTAATCAGTAAAGACAGTCCTTACATATTGCTTTTCACCGGGAACATAAATTACAGTTTCCGCATATTTATCTGCTACAGCATTCTCAACATTGATGCATTCAAAAAGCACCTCCATGGTAACGGGAAGTTCACTCTTGTTTTTAGGAGTATTTTCCATTTCCAAAGTTGCATACACATTTCCGTCAAAAGAAAAGGCCGAAGCATTGCATCGCACACCAGAAACCAAATCAGTTTCAGGCTGCCTGAAAAGTCCAAGAAAAACAGTAAGGCCAAGGCAGATAAGCATTACAAAAAAAACGATTCTGTTTCCTTTAGTTGAAACCAGAGACTTTATGAGTCCTGGCCTAAGGTTTATTTTTCCCGTAGCAAGATCCCTTGTACTCTGGTCTTCCCTTTTTCTGAAACTTCCCTTTTTATAATGAAAGACAAGATTTTCCTCTGAAGGATCCATTTCCTCAACAGGATCTCCGTTTACATATTCTCCCATTGAAAATAACCGCCTAGTTTTTGATTACAGCCTGAATGAGTGAGTCTGCACGCCACCAGGCAACATATGCCTTTTCCCTTTCAACAAGTAGAACTGAAATGATTCCTTCGCGGCTTAAACTGAATGAATAGTAAAGGTTTGCTTCCCTGTTGAGTTCCACATTCCTTTTGAGAATTCTCTGACCGTCAGACTGAACCATCTGAACAGTAAAGCCGTTCTGTGTACTTAATATAAAATATAGCCAGCCAGATTCGGTAACGCCAAGAAAATCATAGGGAATGTCATAGGTTTCCTTGTTAAATCCTTCTGAAACTTCTTCACTGTAAGGAGGAATTGTAACAGGCATTTCATAGGCATTTTCTTCAACCTTGAAAGGATGGATAAGGCTTGTTACATATTCTATGCCGGACTGAACTCTTGAAGAAGCATCAACATAACTTGAAAAATAATCAACCTTGAGGTAGATGGTTCTGTTCTTGTAATCAGGAACTATGTTATCAAGGGAATAAAAATAGTCGTTGTTTTCCTCAACAAAGGGATTAGGTATGTTCTGTTTTTCAATAGGAATCGTATAGAGAAGGAATCCGTCTGCTGAATACCAGTAGACAGTCATTCCTGTTGGCACAGTGCAGACAACAACCAGCTCTTTTCTGTCAGTTGTATAAATGTTCTTTACATAAGAAAAAGGAGTTCCGCCTGGCCCCTGCTGTCCAATGTAGTTTACGAATTTCTTGTTCTCATCAAAATGAAGGATTACCTGACTTAAGGAAAGATTTGCCTTTGCATCGTTTTCCTGACGCTCAAGAGGAAGCCTTTCAACTACATAGAGATGTTTTCTCGAATCAACCGTAATGAGGGAAATGTCATTGAAAGGATATGGAACTGCATTTCTTGTTGAATTGGCTGCATTTTCTTCACCGGCAAATGATGGTGGCGGATTTGTCTCGCTGTTGTAATAGAGGGTCAGCAAATTGCCATAGCTGTTCATTTCCATAATTTTCTTTGCTTCGCCGTTCAATATATAGAAAAAACCGTCGCGCATGCAAAGGCTTGTATTTATTTCTCCGGAATGACCAAAATCAAAAAGATTGAGTTCATCCTCAAAATTTCCATATTCAAGGGAAAACAGATTTTCGCGGTCAACGCTGGATACTACGCGATTTCTTGCACAACCTGAAAGAACGACAAGGGAAATGGCTAAAACCGCAGATTTTACCAAGATTTTCATAGTAAAAAGATACATAAAGAGAAGATATTTTGCAATATTTGAATTTTATTCAATTATTGTGTATATTTATCTATTATGTTTGACAAAGTATTGACATTTGTATTTGGCTCGGCAAATGACCGTGCAGTTAAGGCACTTGAGCCTGTTGTTGCTAAGATTGAAGCCCGCGAACCATGGGCACAGTCTTTTAAAGACGAAGATTTCCCTGAACAGACAAAGATTTTGAAGGGTCGCCTTGCAAAGGGTGAAACTCTTGATGATATTCTTGTAGATGCTTTTGCCCTTGCCCGTGAAGCGGCAAAGCGCGTTCTTGGTGAACGGGCATACCCTTGCCAGCTCATGGGTTCCCTCGTCCTCAATTCAGGGAAAATCACTGAAATGAAGACAGGTGAAGGTAAGACCTTGATGTGCGTTTGTGCAGCTTACCTCAACTCCCTTTCAGGCAAAGGCGTTCACATCGTTACAGTCAACGAATATCTTGCAGAACGCGACAGCAAATGGATGGGTCGCGTATACAAATTCCTTGGTCAGACAGTAGGCTGCATTCTTTCCAACATGAGCAATGAAGCCCGCAAGGCAGCATACAACTGCGACCTTACTTATGGTACAAACAGTGAATTCGGTTTTGACTACCTCCGCGACAACATGCAGATTGAAATGGCTGCAAAGGTACAGCGCGGATTCAACTTCTGTATCGTCGATGAAATCGACTCCATCCTCATTGACGAAGCAAGAACTCCTCTCATCATTTCAGGACAGGCAGAAGACGACACATTCAAATTTCACGAAGTTGACAAATATGTAGGTCAGTTCAAGGAAGTTGAAAAGGATCCAAAAACAAACGACTACCCTGATGAAGTTGACATGACTCCAGAACAGAGGGAAGCTCTTGAAGGCGACTACAAGCTTGATGAAAAGTCTAAGCGAGTTTCCTTTACAGACAAGGGTATGAACAAAATCAACGACATACTCCTTAAACAGCACCTCATTGCAGAGGGAACTACAGTTTTCGACTCTGAAAACTTTGAATATGTACACTATTTCACTCAGGCAGTCCGCGCCCATACCCTCTACCACAACGATGTTGATTATGTTGTTCAGGAAGGACAGGTTCAGATTGTCGATGAATTCACTGGACGCATCCTTGAAGGACGCCGCTATGGAGACGGACTCCACCAGGCAATCGAAGCAAAGGAACACCTCAAGATTGCACAGAAGAGCCGCACTCTTGCAACAATCACCTACCAGAACTTCTTCCGCATGTACGACAAGCTTTCGGGCATGACAGGTACAGCAGAAACAGAAGCAGTAGAATTCTCAAAAATCTACGAACTTGATGTAGTTGCAATCCCTACACACAGACCTGTTGCCCGCAAGGACGAAGATGACGAAGTATACCTTAACGAGGCAGACAAATGGGTTGCCATCGCAAAGGAAGTAAAGGAAGCCCACGCAAAGGGGCAGCCAGTCCTTATCGGTACTGTTTCCGTTGAAAAGTCTGAACACTTAAGCGCAATCCTTACCAGAAACGGCATTCCCCATGAAGTTTTGAACGCAAAGAATCATGAGCGCGAAGCTCACATCATTGAAAATGCGGGTGCCAAAGGTGCCGTTACAGTCGCTACAAACATGGCAGGTCGCGGTACAGACATTAAGCTTGGCGGTTCCCTTGAAAGCCGTGCCAAGAAACGCGCAGGAACAGATGCTTCGGAAGAAAAGCTTGAAGAAGCACGCAAAATGGAATACGACAAATGGCTTGCAGACTGCAATGAAGTTAAGGCTCTCGGTGGCCTTTATGTCATCGGTTCAGAACGCCATGAAAGCCGCCGTATCGACAACCAGCTCCGCGGCCGTTCAGGACGCCAGGGAGATCCAGGTCGCTCAAAGTTCTACATTTCCATGGACGACGACCTGATGAGGCTTTTCGGTGGAGAAAAGATGAAGGCTATCATGTCTAGAATCGGCATGCAGCCAGGTGAACCTATCAACCATCCTATGCTCAACCGCTCAATCGAAAAGGCACAGAAAAAGGTTGAAGAAAGAAACTTTGAAATCCGTAAGCACCTCCTCGACTACGATGATGTTCTTAACCAGCAGAGAAAGTTCATCTACGGACAGAGGGATGAAATCCTTATGGATGAAAATCTTAGCACACGCGTCCTCAACAATGCTCTTGAAACAGTTGACGACATTTTTGCTACATACGGAAATGCAAAAGGAAATTCAAAGAATCAGCTTGCAGACAAGATACGCACTACTTTCGGTCAGAATGTAGAATACGACCGCCTTACTCCAGAGGGCGTAAAGGCAATCCTTCAGGACGACATTACACAGAAGGAAATGCTTGTTGGAAAGAATCAGCTCAACATGTTCATCAGATACCAGTACATCCAGATGATCGATAAAAAGTGGCTCGACCAGCTTGAATTCCTTGATGGACTTAAGGAATCCGTTCACCTCCGCGGTTACGGACAGAAGAATCCTTTGACAGAATACAAGAACGACGGTTTTGATGCCTTTGATGAAATGCTCGGATTCATTCGTGATACAGTTTCAAGCCTTATCTTTAAAGTTAAGGTACAGGTCAACGGAGAACCTGCTCCAAAGCGCGTAATGCCAACACAGATGGATGCAAAGCACGAAGATGCTTCAGCTCAGTCACCTATGGCTGCCGCAAGCAAAAGCAATTCATCCTTTAATGCCCGTCAGGCTCATCAGGGAGCAAGGGACAGCGCCATGAAGAGCGGTCGCCAGGGTCAGGGGGTAACAGTAGTCAGAGCCCAGCCTAAGGTTGGACGCAACGATCCATGCCCATGCGGAAGCGGAAAAAAATACAAGGTATGCCACGGACGTGGAATGTAGTTTTATAAAATGAATAAAAAAGGGAATGACCAATAAGTTCAAAAAGTGTCATTTAATTGCAATACAAGAGATTGCCGTGTCGAGCACGGCAATGACTCATACTTATTGGACAGCCCCTTTTTTTGTCCTTGACCGCATAAAGTTTGCAGCTCAAAAAAGGATTCTTCGAAATCAGGCAGTTAAAAGATCTAACTGCCATGAAAATTATCTTTTGATTTCCCTCATTCCGATGCCAGGTGCACCGGCGCGGTTGAGAGGCCAGAAGCGGAAGCAGGCCTTTCCAAGCATACGATTTCTATTTACCCACTGAGGTGCAATGTTTGTATAGAAAGTGACTGACTTAGAGTCCCTTCCAGAAAGAGGCTTAAGAAGCTGTTCATAACTATGACGCATATCAAGGGAATTGTAGCGGTTGTCCCCCATCATGAAGTAGCAGTTTTCAGGAATGTAATTGGCACTTCCATCTTCATTGCTAGCCGGGAACACAGGAAGGTTTCTTAAATCCATTTCAAAAATGTAGTCCGTAAGCATCTGGGCCTTTTCAAAGTTTTCAATTCTGACAGGATCATTTCCCCATTCTGAAGCAGAGATGCCTTTCGTAATGAGTTCTGCTGTACGAACGACAAGGCGGCCAAACACAAGCTTAACCATTGCATTGAGTTTCAGACAGCACTCTTCATATTTATCGTTGAAATTCTGGTCGGCAGTCCAACTGTTAAGGAATCCGTCGAACCATTCCGCACCACCTTCTGCAGTCAAAAGGGAAATGGTTTCACTATTAACATTGCTAAAAAGGTTGTAAACCATGAGTTCTTTATCAGAGAAAATTGAATCAAAATCAACAATTTTTTTTGTCTGTACGTAAAGGCAAAGACGGCGGAATTCCTTTGCAAGGCTTTCACATTCAAGTTTTGCAGAATCAAGATCAAAATTCCTCCTCATAATTTCTACTTCAAGGCATTCATCAGCCTGTTTTTCAGTCAATGGAATCTGCTTAATTTTTGATTTTGTTTTATCAGAAAGAGGGTTCAGATTCCACGCAGCCCATTCAGAATCTTCTTCGACCGCCTTGAATTCACTGTCTTCCTTTGTTCTCTTATAAAGAGTGCCGTCAAGCATGTAAATCTGCTCGCCAGGAAGGGCACAGACGCGTTTAACAAGGGGATCTGCCTTGATTTCACCATTCTCATCAGTATTTGTCTTAAGCAAAGTAAGGGAACACATGTAAATAAACTGACTGAAGAAAGTCTTTACCTCGCTTTTCCTTTCAGTTCCATAATGAGGATTACGGAAAACCACAATGTCACCCCTCTTGTACTTTGTCATGTAAGGAAGTCCAAAATCAGTCAGTGGAAATTTTGGTCCCGCCAAAGTCTTGAATACAATTACTCGATCCTTGATCAAGAAAGTCGGAACCATGCTTTCTGATGGAATTTCATAAAGCTGAAAGAAAAAAATGTTAAGAAGAATGATGGTAAACACAGCCTGAAAGAGAGCATCCACCCATTCTAAAATTTCTACAATCACCCTTTTTGCTCCATTTGGTTTTACGGAAGGATTAGAAGCACGATATTCCTTCCACTGAGGATTAAGGGAATCAATTCTCTTTTCTGAAATCACATACTGAATTCTGAATGAAATTAAAAGAATTAAAACCCACACAAGGGAACAGACTGCATCAAAAAAAAGTGGAAAACCTTCTTTACCGGAACGCTGAAAAACAAAAGCCGTAATGAACACAAAAGGTTCATACTGAAAGAATCTTCTGATGACGTTAATGCGTGAAATATCCTGTTTTACAATCAATGGTTTATATGTATAAATGTACATGAATACAGTAAACAAAGCGGCAACCGGAAATGCAGCAAGTGAGACATCAGCCCTAAATGAAAGGCAAAGCAAAGTAAATAAAACTGATACAATAAGATTAAGTCTGCATACTAAAGTTAAGTTTTTCATGTTATAATTGTAGCAGAAAATACATTGAGTTACTATAAGAAGGCAGAATGGATAAGGCCCTCTTTCAATTCAAAATTCACAGGAAATGAAAACATGGAAACATTCAACAGAACACTTGCTTTGGAAATGGTTGGAGACGAAGCAGAACTCCTTCAGGAACTCGAAAGGTCTTTTGTCTATGATAAAATTTTCGACATTAAGACCCTTGAAAATCTGGAAGCAACAGACAAACTCGAAGCTGCAGCATACGTTCATTCCTTTAAGGGAGCAGCAAGACAAATTGCTGCTGAAAAAGCTGCCTTTTCAGGTCAGAAACTTGAAGATGTCCTGAGAGGTAAAGCCCAGGGCAACCTCAAGGAACTCAACTCTGAATTCAGCAGCATGCTTTCAGAAGCCATTGAAATAATAAGGAAAGACATTGAATAAGGCCTCAGCATTCCATGTTACTTTTGTGGACTTGTTTTCTTTGATGCAGTTTTTTTAGGCTCTGTCTTTTTTGATTCTGATTTCTTTTCTGTTTTAGAAGCTGTTTTTTTATCTGCCTTTGATTTAGCGGCAGTCTTTTTTGCTGGTAAAGCAACTACAGTCTTATCTGAGGCTGCGGATTTATCGGACTTTGACTTAGACTTTTCCTTGAGTTTTTTTTCCTCATCGGAAATCTTTTTCTTAAGCTTTTCAATTTCAGCAATGAGCTCTTCTACACCTTCAGTCTTTTTTGTTACCGATGTTGTTTTCCTGTCAATGAGAATTGTTGAACATAGTTTTCCAAGCTCAACATATTTTTTTTCAAGCTTAACCTTGAATTTTGTAATGTCGATTTTAATTACTGACACATCTCCAAATTCAGAGATTGCCTTGCTTGCTTTCCTCAAGCCTTTTTTTGAAGCTTTGAGTCCACTATCCAAAAGTTCCCTGATTTCTTTCTTAAAAGCACTTGTCTTTTCTGAATCTGTTTTCTTAGAAGCCATAAATTCCTCCTGTGAATCAAAATTCACCATATAAAATCTTAAATCAACAAACAAAGGATTTCAAGTTTTTTTTTACGGATTGAGTGACCATGTTCCGTAATCATCAACAAGATTTGTCTTCATGCTTGGCATTGGATGCCAGGAAACTGCAAAAGTAATGTAAGGATGATAGTCAAAGTTCTTTACATCATTATCAGTAACAAGCCTTGGTTTGAAGGTAACGCTTCCTTCCATGCTCCAGTCGTGGAGAATTCTTTTTACGCTGATCTTGAAGTTCTGGATTTTAAATCCCGAATTTTTTCTGTTTTCCTGTTCTGCATCCCAGAACTTTCCGTTGCCCCAGAATGCAAAGGATTTATAGAGATCCTTGAATACATTTTTTTCACCTGCAAGGGCATCCTTGTAACCAACATAATCCTGAATGTACCTGAAAATAACATTGTTCTGTGATTCTGAACTGAAAGTTAATTCAAACTGATCGTGGATTTTGAAAGACACAGAAGGAACAAACCTGAAATAACTGTTGGTTGGCCTTACAAAATCATAGACAATGGTTGTGCTCAATGAAGGTGCCCATGTAATCCTATTTCTCCAATAGCGGAATACCTTGTTCTGGGTAGAATATGCAATGACGAAATTATAGGGAACGAATTTTTTCCCTTCCCTTTCAATCCATCCGTCACTTTCAAAATCATATACAGTCGTATACTGCATGGTATAGGCAAACTGCAGATTCTTGTAAGTAGCAGCAAACTTGAAAGAATCCTTGTATTTTTCTTCAAGTTCATAGTTATAAGATTCAGTAAAGGAAAGGTCGCCGTTAAAGAATTTCAATGTTGCAGACTGCTTGAAGGGATTCCATACAAACACATCATCTTCCTTGGATTTTTTATACAGCCCAGTAGTAGCAGTTGTAGTAAAATGAGGAAAATTTAGGGTCAAAGTGCCGTTGTATTCATCCTTTTGGGGAGGAAGGTTTGAAGTCATCGTAAAGGTTTGCGAAAAACCATCTTCCTTGGCAGAAAGAATTGCACTCATGGTGTGAATGGTCATGCATTCATCATCAGTAAGGTCAGCAGTAATATATTCCCATTCTGGATTCTCTACATCACCGATGAAGTTTGTCTTCAATAATTTGATGGTGGTATTCCATTCAAGCCCTGTATCCTTAAAATACTCCGTATACCTGAAAGGCTTGATGGAAACCTGATTGGTATTTGTAACATCCATTTTCTTTGCCTTGTAGTCGGAAAGAATTACAGAATCTCTGGAAGAACCTTCGTCATACCCATCCAGATTAGGATGTTTCTGAACAACGGGATTGAAAGTAAAATTATTCAGAGAGGAGGCAAAATCATCTTTGAATTTAAATTTACTTGAAAGAGTAGAAGGTACCTGAACCTGATAGTATGAAGAATAAAGATTTGACCAAGAAAAATCTTCAGGATTATCAAGCTTATCAGCATCATAGTTGAGCTGAGATATATACTGAGGAGAAATTTCATAGGAAAGGCAATAGCTTCCGTCATTGATCTTATTTACACCAATCTTATTCTGCATCTCAAGTTCAGCAAAAGTAAATTCTATTTTCTTTTCGTCTTCTTTTGGATCATTATTATTTTCTTCTGAATCTTCAGCAGGAACATATTTTTCACCTTTTGCCTCTGCTTCCTTTCTTGCCTTTTCTTCCCTTTTCTTTTTCAACTCTTCCTTTTCCTTCAGGGTCATAAGCTCTTCTGGTATATTCAAAGCCGTAGTAAACTCAGGAGATTTTGAAGTCTTCAATTCTGCGGGAGGATACTGGAAAATGGTTCCCTCGATTTTTCCTGAAATCTTGACAGGAGTTACCTGAGACGGATAGAAGAAAGATCGTTCAGGTGTATATCTTGCCCAATCACTGGGTTTTGAATTCCATTCTGAATCTTTTCTTACTTTAGAATTAAAAATAAGCGAAGAAGACAAATTTGAAACATTAATGTTTGAAATATAAGGATAAACAAAATCAGGAAGAGGAATTTTAAACGAAGTATTTGCTTCCCAAGAAAAGGAAGTAGTTTGAGTACTTGTATCTTCACTGTCAGACTTTTCCTTCGTATTGTTGTTCATGAAAAAACTGATCCAGTCCAGAGATTCCGAACGGGAGTCAAAGTCTTCTGTAAAAAAAGGATCGCTGAAAACAGGCATTGAAAGATGAAATGACAATGGTTTAGAAATGTCAGCTTTAAAATTCGCACTGTAACGGAAAGGAGTATGAACCCCCATGAAGTTAGAACTATCCTTGTACTTTTTACCTTCTGATGAATAAGGATGGTACTGACCACCGGTATTAAAAACAGTATTTGTGAAACCTAGTCTGACAGAAGCACTTACAGCCGAAACATATTCATTTGAAGGTGCAAAAACACCGTCAACTCCAACAAGAGTACCAAGATTGGTATAATGATCTCCAATTATTTTTAAATAGTTTGAAGTATCACCATCAAAATCTTCTTCAAGATTGTGAAGAACAAGACCTTCCCTTTTCTGTTTTTTTAGAACGGAAGGTTTCATGAAGTTAAAGATACCTTTTGTAAGTTCTTCCCCGGTAGTGGCAGTACTATCAGCCGCTGCACTGACATCTTTTTCTTCAAGAGGTTTGCGTCCAAGCAAGTATGTGGTTGTTTGAAAATAGTAACCATGCCTTTCCTTGTATCCGAAGGAAGGATTAAAAATCAGTTCATCCTTTGGATAATAAAAAGCCGGAAGATATAGAACCGGAATATGGCCAATTGAAATAACTGCATTAAGAAAAGCAAATTCTCCGCCAGGTAAAAGCCAGATTCTCGATGCCTTTATTTTCCAATGGGGATTTTCATCATCGCAGAAAGTAAGTTCACCTTTCTTAAAAGCAATTGTACTTGAAGAATCGCGGCCAAAAATTCTAGAAGAAACAATGAGTGTAGAACCTGACGGCAGGTTAAGGGCATCGCTCTGAGTATGGATTGCCCTACCGTTGTCAAATATGCCTTCAAGAGTTGAAGTATTTACAAGAAGAGAACTAGCGGTAATAGTCTGTTCACCTTCCGAAGAACCTGACTGAACAAGACTGATGTTCCCCTTTGCAAAAAGAGTTTCCGTTGTTCTGTTGTAACTTACTTCGTCTGCCTTGATAGAAAGTTTCGTACTTCCCTTTTCAACGGAAATGGAAACATCACCTGAAAGAAGGATTTCATCGGTGTTGTCTTCTTCGTTGGTCCTGTAGGAAGAACTGTCAGCACCTTCAATTGTAATGATTGTAGTGTTATCGTCTGCAGCAAATGCAAAACTACCAAGCCCAATTAAAAAAATGGAAAGAAGGAGGAATTTGAATTTTCTGTGCAACACATAAATTTTCAATTTTGCAAACTTTTTTATTTTTCAGAAGAAAGACTGTCGCGCTGTTTCTCGCGTTCCAGCATTTCGCCAACATATTTACCGGTATAGCTGCCTTTGATTTTTGCAACTTCTTCCGGAGTTCCTGTGGCAATGATTTTTCCACCGCCGGCCCCACCTTCAGGCCCTAGGTCGATGATATGGTCAGCCTGACAGATTACATCAAGATTATGTTCGATCATTACGACAGAATTTCCCTTTTCTACCAAAGCATGGATTATCTGCATGAGGTTCATTACATCAACAAAATGAAGTCCTGTCGTAGGTTCATCAAGGATGTACAGGGTTTTCCCAGTTGAAGGGCGTGCAAGTTCCGCGGCAAGCTTAACGCGCTGTGCTTCACCACCGGAAAGGGTCAGGGCATTCTGACCAAGGGTAATGTAACCAAGGCCAACATTCTTGAGGGTTTCAAGTTTTTTCTGAATGTGAGGAATTCCTGCAAAGAAATCTGCCGCATCTTCTACAGTCATTTCAAGGACATCGCTGATGGATTTTCCCTTGTAAAGGACTTCAAGAGTTTCCCTGTTGAATCTTTTTCCGTGGCAGACATCGCACTGAATGAAAACATCAGGAAGGAAATTCATTTCGATTGTGATTGTTCCTGCACCCTGACAGTTTTCACAGCGACCACCCTTAACATTGAAGCTGAAGCGGCCAGGTTTGTAGCCCATAGCCTTTGCTTCTGGCATGCAGGAATAAAGCTCGCGGATTTTGTCAAAGACTCCTATGTAAGTAACTGGATTACTGCGTGGAGTTCTTCCGATTGGACTCTGATCTATATTTATAATCTTGTCTATGTTTTCAAGGCCCGTAATCTTTTTGAATTCACCTGCAGGAAGTTCACTCTTCATGATCTTATTGCTTGCCGCAGGAAAGAATACGTCATTGAGCAATGTGGATTTACCGCTTCCAGAGACCCCTGTTATGCAGGTAAAAGTTCCAAGAGGAATGTCGCAGGTAATGTTCTTTAAATTGTGTTCCGTTACTCCCTGAATGGAAATGAAATTTCCGTTTCCTGTCCTGCGCTTTTTGGGAACAGGCATTCTTATGAGGCCGGCAAGATATTTTCCAGTAATGCTGTTTGGGTTTTTCATGACGTTTTCAGGAGTATCGCTTGCCATGACAGTACCGCCGTGAACGCCAGCTCCAGGACCAATGTCCACAAGCCAGTCCGCGGTAAGCAAAGTCTGCTCGTCGTGCTCTACGACAATAACAGTGTTTCCAAGGTCACGAAGATAAAGGAGAGAATCTATAAGGCGCTGGTTGTCCCTCTGATGCAGACCGATGGAAGGTTCATCAAGAATGTACATGACACCGGTAAGGCCAGATCCTATCTGTGTTGAAAGACGGATGCGCTGGGCTTCTCCACCAGAAAGGGTTGCAGCACTTCTCTGCAATGTAAGGTAATCAAGACCGACATTTTTCAGGAAGGAAAGTCTGCTTGTAATTTCCTTGAGGACCTGGGACGCAATCTTTTTTTCTGTTTCAGTAAGCTTGAGCTTTTCAAAAAATTCAATTGTATCGCTTACGGAAAGTTCCGTAAGATCCCAGATGTTAACTCCACCAACTGTAACGCCAAGAGCTTCCTTACGAAGCCTTTTTCCACAGCAGCTCTTGCATTCCTTGTGTGACATGTATTTTTCAAGGTTTTCACGGGCACTGTCACCCCAGGCTTCTGCATAGCGGCGGCGAAGTTCAGAATAAATTCCGACCCAAGGTCTGTTGTAGGTGCTTGTGCCTTCTCCGCTCTGCTTTTTATATATCCATTTAAGGCTGCGTTCCCCTGTTCCATTCCATAGAATGTCAGACTGCTTTTTATTCATCTCCTTAAGGGGTGCGTTCATGTCAAAATCCATATCTTTGAAAACTGCACCGAACATGCTTTCGTTCCAGGCACTGTCAGGATTGAAAGGAACAATACCGTTTTCGTTAAAGCTAAGGGAAGAATCTGGCATGATAAGGTCGCGGTCAAATTCCATTTTTTCACCAAGGCCCGTACAGTCAGGACAAGCACCGAAAGGATTGTTGAAGGAGAACAATCTTGGCTGAAGTTCAGGAACAGAAATACCGCAGTCAGGACAGGCATTCTTCTGGCTAAAGAAAACTTCCTCTTCTATGTAGTCTGCGTTGCGGTCATACTGAGTTCCCTTAAGGTCCAAGGTCTTGCAAACTTCTTCGTAAGCTTCATCTCCTTTGTTTACACGGCGAAGGGCAATTACGATTCCAGCCGAAGACTTTAGGGCTGTTTCAACAGAATCGGCAAGGCGTTTTCTAATGTCTTTTTTTAAGACAATACGGTCAACGACGATTTCAATGGTATGTTTTTTCTGTTTGTCCAGCTTGATTGAATCTTCAAGTTCCACCATAAGGCCGTCGATTCTTGCACGGACAAATCCGCTTTTCTTTGCATCATCGATGATCTTCTGATGCTCACCTTTTTTTCCGCGGATTACCGGAGCAATCAAAGTGAGTTTTGTTCCTTCATTCCAGGAAAGGATTGTATCGACAATCTGATCTACGGACTGTTCCTTGATTTCCCTTCCGCATTCAGGACAATGTGCCTTTCCGATGCGGGAAAAAAGAAGGCGGTAATAGTCATAGATTTCAGTTACTGTACCAACGGTTGAACGTGGATTTTTATGAGTAGTTTTCTGTTCGATGGAAATTGCAGGACTAAGGCCAGTAATAAGGTCAACATCAGGCTTGTCCATGCGGCCAAGAAACTGGCGGGCATAGGAAGAAAGGCTTTCCATATAACGGCGCTGGCCTTCGGCAAAAAGAGTATCAAAAGCAAGGGAAGATTTTCCAGAACCAGAAAGGCCAGAAACTGCCACAAGCTTGTTGCGCGGAATTTCTACAGAAATATTCTTAAGGTTATGCTCGCGGGCACCCTGTATGCAAATTTTATCACCGTCAAAAACATTCATGACAATCATTATATTGAAAGAAATAAATAAACTCAACGAGGATAAATTCGGTCTTAGTTCTTTTTTTTATAAACACTTAAAACCCAAGGGGTCTGTCCCCTCTGTTACGAGGTTATTTGCAAAATCTTCAGTTTCGTTCTAAATTATTATTCATGGGTGACAGAAACAGGGAAACTCAGGGAATCATTTTTTCACTAAAAAAACAGGGGGAACAAAACCGTCTGGTTTCCATATTTACTCCTGACCAGGGAATAATTAACTGTATGTTATATGGTGGTCCCAAAAGCAAGCTTCGATCCCTGGTTCAGCCTTTTAACCGAGGCAGCCTGTACCTTTACACTGACAACATAAAACATTCTGTTAAAATCACTGATTTTGACGCAAAGAAAATCCACATGTCCCTGAGGGAAAACCTATACAAATCCTGGGCCGCTACCCTTGCATCAGAAATTGTCCTTAAAACTAAATGCGCAGGAGATCCACAGAATTCCTTCATTCTGCTTTCGGCCCTTCTTGATGGAATTGATGCCGTAAGCGAAGAAGAAGCAAGGCTCGGCATGCTAAGGTTTCTATGGAGATATCTTGGTCTTCTTGGAATACAGCCTGACGCAAGGGAATGTACTTCCTGCGGAACTTCCCTTTTGTCAAAGGAACACGACATCTACTACATTGAAAATCAAAATGGTTTTGTCTGCAGCGATTGCATTCCATACAGTGCAGAAAATCTCCGTAAGGCAGCAGAAAACTTCAAGCTGGACATTCATTCCATTACCTATCTTGCGGCCATCAACGAACTGACACCGGGAAAAGTAAGGGAGCTCATTTTGCCTGCGGAATCAGCCTACAAACTAAAAAGATTGCTATATCACCTGATAGAAAAATCCTGCGGCACAAAACTTGAAACCCTTGAAAGCGGTGCGGGGATTTTGTAATTTCTTCAATTATATACTATAATAAGACTTATCAGACAGATTTACATAATCTGACTTTTAACCCGTATAAATAAATTTCTATAAAAAAATAAAGGTAAAAATTTGAACTGGAACAAAACAAATGTACTAAAATCAGATGTTGATTCAATTCGGCAGAAATACAATATCGATGCCATTACAGCAAGCATTTTAATCAGGCGAGGAATTACAAAAGGCCGCGACATATTCTACTTTCTTGAAGATGACCTTCGCTATCAGCACAATCCATTTCTTTTTAACGGAATGGAAGATGCGGTAGACAGGATTCTTGCCGCAGCAGAAAAGGATGAGAACGGAAACAGGGAAAAGGTTTTGATTTTCGGAGACCGAGATGTAGACGGAGTTACTGCAACAACCGTTCTTTACGAATGCCTGGTGTCATTGGGCATTGATGTCCAGTTTCGAGTGCCAAAGGGAGACGAAGCCTACGGTCTTTCAATTGAAGCCATCGATGAATTTGCAGATCAGTATGGTTCCCTCATCATTACCGTTGACTGCGGGATTGCCAATGTTGATGAGGTTGCCTACGCTGCACAAAAAGGAATTGATGTAATCGTAACGGACCACCACAATCCCCAGGGCGTTCTCCCTTCCCCAGCCATAATCCTTGATGCAAAAACAGAAGGCAGCGGATATCCATTCCAGGAAATTTCCGGATGCGCCCTCACCTACAAGCTTGCAACTGCCTTGCGCTTTACAAAAAGCAAATGGTACAAGACTGATGTTGCTTTGCTCAATGCACGCACAGAAGATGACTCCATAGTCATTGAATGCATCAAGTTGCGCAACATGATTCCAATGGGACGGCTTACGGAAACTGTAATTCCAGGTGAAAAATCCATTTCAGATACAAAGCTTCCAAAGTATCTTCAGGGGCAACATATCTTCTGCTGGAACGCAAAGGAAACTTCCGTCCTTCTCAAGCAGGCTTTTGGCAACGGAGTAGATTTCAATGTTTACGGAATGCAGGATGAGATTTCAAAGTTTTTCCCTTCCCTAAAAGATTCAAGCCTTGAAAAAATAAAGAACCTTTCAAAGATTGCAAAATACGGTGACCATGAACCAACTGAAATAGGCGGATTCTACAACATCTATGTTACCTACGTTCAGCAAAGCCTGAAAAAAGAAAACCCTTCTTTTACAGAAACAGAAGAAAAGGAACTGCAGCTGGTAGCCCTTGCAGCCATAGCCGACATCATGCCCCTTTCTGACGAGAACAGGATTTTTGTCCGAAAGGGACTTGAATACATGAATGCTGGCAGAGTAAGAAAGGGCCTCGTTGAACTTTTATCCAAGATAAATCTTCTTGGTAAAAGAATTACATCAAAAGACATCGGATGGTCCATTGCTCCAAAACTAAATGCGGCAGGACGACTTGGACACGCCGACATTGCGACAGACCTCTTTACTTCAGATGATCCAATCGAAAGGGAACAGGTTGCACAAAAAATCATTGAACTTAACGAGGAAAGGAAAACCTTGACCAATGATGCTGAAAATGCAACTTTCGAGCAGGCAAAAAATTCAATAGAAAACTATAACAACAAACTGAGTGTTGTTTTTGACGAAAGGATTTTCAAGGGTGTTTCCGGCATTCTTGCATCCCGCTATGTTGAACAGTTTGGAATTCCATCCATCGTAATGTCTGCTGTTGATGATGTTGTCATAGGCTCAATGAGAAGCTGCAGAGGGTTTGATGTTTCAAATTTCCTTGAAAACATGAAGGACATTTTCATCAGCCACGGTGGCCACGACTTTGCCGCAGGATTTTCATTGGAAAGAAAGAACCTTGAACAATACCTCTCAATGGTAAAGGAAAATTCAAGGAACATAGAACTTCTTCCAGTAGAAGATGCAGGACAACCCATTGATGCTGAAATCTACCCTGAACACATGACACCAGAGCTCATCAACATTGTAGACAGATTTGAACCTTACGGAAATGAAAACGAAAACATTCTTTTCCTTGCAAGGAAAATTCCCATTTATTCTGCACAGCTGGTGGGAAAAACTGAAAGGGCACACCTTAAACTGGTACTTGACTGTGAAAACAAGGAAGGAAAACCAACAAAATTTCCAGCCATATTCTGGGGTGCAGGAAACCTTCTTCACTCAGAAATTGAAGTCGGAGACAAAATAGACCTTCTTTTCAATGTAGAAAGGAATACATTTAACGGAACAGAAACACTTCAACTGAACATAAAGGATTTGAGGAAAAGCGTATGAAAAAAATCACATCTTTAATCGCAATTTCATTTATCTTCTTAACATCTGCCTCCTTTGCAAGACAGGCAGCCTTCAACGGAGACAGCTATTCTATTTCACTTAATTACAATGAGGTTGCATCTCCAGGCGATGCTGTTTTTGTAAGAATGAATGTTTCAAGAAGCAAGACTGCAAAGGCTGACCTATCAGGAACAGAAGCAAAGCTTGAACTAATTGTAGACGGAAAGAGCGTACGGTCATCTAATTTCTATGTTCTTGGCAAAGCAAAGAAGGAAGGGAAAACTATGCTAACGGGAATTCCACTTTCTTCCTGGTGGACAATGGACAACAAATGTTCCCTTAAGATTAGTTACAAAATATCAAATGAAAAAAAGGAATTCAGCCTGCCTTTCAGCCTGGACAATAAATCTTTTATTTCCGAGACAATAAAACTCAACGAAACAAACACGGCAATCAAAACCGACACTAGTACAAAGAGAATGGATCAGATTTCAAAACTCAATACTATACTTGAAACCATAAATCCACATAATGTCTATTCAACAAAACCATTTGTTCCTCCTGTTGAATCAACAAGGAGAACTTCGTATTTTGCGGACAGAAGAGTCTTCCAGTATTCATCAGGAAATTCTTCAACAAGCCTCCATCTTGGAATTGACTATGGAGTTCCAACAGGAACAGAAGTTCGTGCTCCTGCAGAAGGAAAAGTCGTAATGGCAGAAGAAAGAATTTCTACTGGCTGGAGTGTTGTAATCGAACACCTGCCTGGGCTCTACTCCCTTTACTATCACATGAATGAACTTAAAGTAAAGAAAGGGGACTCTGTAAAAGCGGGAACTCTACTTGGTCATTCTGGAGCTACTGGGCTTGCAACAGGTCCTCACCTTCATTGGGAAGTAAGGCTTAATCTTGAAGCCGTAAGTCCAGACTTTTTTACAACGAATTTTGCCTTTGAACCGACAGAAAACTAGACTTCGTTTTTTTACAATAGGTTATTCAACAAAAAACCTACTATTTGTATAATAGATTATCTTTTTTCTATATAGGAGTTAATTATGAAAAAGATTGTTATGGCACTTGCAGCCGCTGTTATGGCTTTTGCAGTTACTGGATGCGGTGGATCAAAGACTGCAACAGTAAAAATCGGTATCTATGAACCAGCATCCGGAGACAATGGAGCTGGTGGAAAGCAGGAAACTCTTGGAGCTATCTATGCTAACGAAAAGATTCCAACAGTAACAATTGCCGGAAAGGAATACAAGGTTGAACTCGTACGCGTAGACAACGAATCTTCAAACGACAAGGCTGTTACAGCAGCCTCTGAACTTGTATCAAAGGGAGTTTCAATCGTTCTCGGTTCTTATGGTTCAGGTGTTTCTATTGCAGCAAGCGACACTTTCCTTGCAGCAGGAATTCCAGCCATCGGAATCACATGTACAAACCCACAGGTTACACTTGGCAACGACCACTACTTCCGCATCTGCTTCCTCGATCCATTCCAGGGAACAGTTCTTGCTTCCCTCGCTCGCGACAAGTTCAATGCAAAGAAAGCTTATGTCCTTGCAAAGCTTGGCGACGACTACTCTGTAGGTCTTGCAAACTACTTCATTGAAGGATTCAAGAAACAGGGCGGCGAAGTTGTCTACGAAACATTTCCAGAAGGAACAAGCGACTTTGCAGCATACGTAACAAACGCAAAAAACATGGGTGCTGATGTATTCTGCTCTCCAGTTTCAACAGAAGCTGCTGCCCTCATCATCGAACAGGCAAACACACAGAAGCTCGGCATGCCAATCCTCGCCGGCGACACATGGGACTCTAACGTTATCCTCAACGCAGCAAAGGGAACAAATGTTGACATCAACGTAACAACATTCTTTGCAGAAGGTTCTACAGATGCAAAGGTTGCAGAATTCGTAAAGGACTTCCGCGCCTGGATCAACTCAAACCCATCTAACCTTACAGACAACGGCGGAAACGACATCGTTGCTGCAAACCCAGTTATGGCTTACGACGCATACAATGTTGCACTTGAAGCAATCAAGGCTGCAGGTTCAACAAAGGGAGAAGACATTATGAAGGCTCTTCCAGGAATCAGCTATAATGGTATCACAGGCCTTATTGAATTCGATGCAACTGGTGATGCCAAGCGTGACGGTGCATACATCAAGCACGCAAACAACAATGATGCAACTTGGGAATTCGTTGCAATTCAGAAAATCAACTAATTCAATCAATCCTGTTTTATGCAGGAACATTTAATTGTCATGCCTTTCTCTATTATGGGAGAGGCATGATTTTAATAGCAGTCACTAGAAAAGGATCAAGGTTTCATTGATCTTTTTTTATTGCCTGATATTAAAACCTATGAAATTTTGATTCATAAGTTTCTAAAACACATAAAACGGAGTTTTTGAAATGGATTTTTTTAACGCTAACCTGCCGTACATTCTAGCGGGCATTTCAACTGGCGGACAGTATGCCCTCATTGCCATTGGCTACACCATGGTTTACGGAATTCTGCGACTGATTAACTTTGCCCACGGTGATGTATTTATGGCATCAGGACTCATTATGGTTTACATGTACACATGCATGCCATTGTACATTTCCATTCCTTTTACAATCATACTTACTTCAATTCTTGGCTTTTCAATCGAACGCATTGCATACAAACCATTGAGAAAGGCACCCCGCATGTCCATCATGATTTCTGCCATCGGTATGTCATATCTTTTGCAGAACATTGCACTTTACATAACTGGCGGACTTACAAAATACTATCCCCCAATTCCGTGGATTTCAGATTCAATCCAGATTGCTTCTGCAATGACAAAACGCGTTACCATTATCACACCATTTCTAACAGTCATTCTTGTTGTCTCCCTTGTAATGCTCATCAAGCATACAAAGATCGGTATGGCAATGCGAGCTGTTTCAAAAGACTTTGAAACAGCTCAGCTAATGGGAATCAGAATCAACAGAGTAATCAGCACAACCTTCATCATCGGTTCTCTTCTCGCAGCTGCAGGTTCCCTGCTATTCTTCTCAAATTACACGGGTGTAACCCCTACAGCTGGTGGAATGCCAGGTCTAAAAGCCTTCGTAGCAGCCGTATTCGGTGGAATCGGGTCCATTCCTGGGGCAGTCATCGGTGCCTTTGTAATAGGTATCTGTGAAAACATAATCAAGGGACTTGGATGGACAACTTTCAGCGACGCCTTTACATTTGTCCTTCTCATCATCGTATTGATGTTCATGCCTACAGGTCTTTTTGGCGAAAAGCAGACTGACAAAGTCTGATTTTAAGGTGGAATACATGATTTACATTAACAAAAATAGAAATACAATAATTAGTTTTGGACTTCTTGCATTGCTTTTTGCTATCATAGCAATACTTGAACAGGTTCTTCCAAGAACTTCAATGCTATTTACAGTTCTTAAGAAAGGAGCAATTTACGCCCTCGTTGCAGTAAGCATGAACCTTCTTAACGGTTTTACAGGGCTTTTCTCACTTGGACAGGCAGGTTTCATGCTTCTTGGCGCTTACACCTATGCTATTTTTACGATTCCCGTTGCTTCCCGAGCACAGGTTTACCAGTACTTTGACGGTGGACTAATTCAGTTTACAATCCCTTTGTTTGCCGCAATGATTCTTGCAGGTCTTGTTGCAGCTTTCATAGCATTCCTTATCGGACTACCTGTTCTTCGTCTTAAGTCTGACTACCTTGCCATTGCAACCCTTGGCTTTGCAGAAATCATACGTGCCCTATTTCAGTGGGATAAACTTGGCGTAATCACAAACGGTTCCAATCTTTTGCGACGCTATCCGGTTTTCCGTTCAACCCTTTTCCCGTTTTTTATTTCAGGAATCTGCATAGCCATGATTGTTCTTCTCATTAACTCAACCTATGGCCGTGCGTTCAAGGCAATACGCGATGATGAAGTTGCTGCAGAAGCCATGGGAATTAACCTTGCGCACCATAAGAGAATGGCATTTGTCATAAGTTCCTTCTTTGCAGGAATTTCAGGAGCCCTTCTTGCCATGTTCCAGACTACAATCCAGGCGAACCAGTTCAAGTCTGCAATGACCTATGAAATTCTCCTTATTGTGGTAATCGGTGGAATGGGATCAGTTACAGGAAGCTGCATTTCAAGTTTCCTCTTCATTGCCTGTTCAGAATGGTGGCTTAGGTTCCTTGATAACTCAAATGTATTTGTAGGCGGTCTTCACCTTGGCTTCATGAAACCAGGTTTCCGCAAAGTTGTATTCAGCGTAATAATCATGGCAATCGTTCTTTTCTATCAGAAAGGAATCATGGGAGAAAATGAATTTAGCCTTGCCGGCATCATTAAATTCTTTAAAAGCCTTCCTAAAAAGAAGAATAAAGCTCTGGCTAAAGAAAAAGCAGGAGAATAATCATGGCAGAAAATGTACTTAAAATAGACAATGTAACGATGCAGTTTGGTGGCGTTGTTGCCGTAAACAACCTTTCCCTTGAAGTAAACAAGAACGAAATAGTTTCCCTCATTGGTCCAAACGGTGCAGGAAAGACAACTGCATTCAATGTTGTAACAGGTGTTTATGCACCAACAAACGGTGCAGTTTTCTTCAACGGAAACAAAATCATTGAAAATTTTCCCCACGGAAAAATGAAAAAACTTTACGCAGGACTCAACAACGGACTATACAAGGGACATCTTGAACCTACTCCAGACAAAATAACAAAAATGGGAATTGCACGTACCTTCCAGAATATCCGTCTTTGGAAAAGCCAGAGTGTTTTTGACAATGTTCTTATTGCAAAACACTGCCGCAGAACAAGCAATGTATTCACTGCAACATTCAGGCTCAACTCAAAGGAAGAAAAAGCTCAGAGACAGGAAACAGAAGAGCTCCTTAACATACTTGGACTCTATGATGTACGCAATGAAAAGTGCACTTCCCTTCCTTACGGATTGCAGCGCCGTCTTGAAATTGCCCGCGCCCTAGCAACAAATCCTTCCCTCCTTTTGCTTGATGAACCTGCTGCAGGCATGAATCCTCAGGAAACACAGGAACTTACAGACTTCATCTACAAAATCCGAGACGACTTCAAGCTTACTGTATTTATGATCGAACACCACATGGATCTTGTCATGAACATTTCAGACAGAATCTATGTTCTTAACTTTGGAGCCCTTATTTCAAAGGGAACACCGGAAGAAGTTCAGAATGATCCTGTTGTAATTTCTGCCTATTTGGGCGAAGAAAAGATTTCCTAACGTAAGGAGAATGACAAATGCTTAAAATCAAAAACATTAACGTATCTTATGGTGGAATCAAAGCTCTTCAGGATGTAAGCCTTGAAGTTCCGGAAGGAAAAGTTGTAACTCTCATTGGTGCAAACGGTGCAGGAAAATCAACTTTGCTTAAGTCCATTGCAGGCATAGTAACTCCAGATTCAGGTTCCATTGAATTCCTTGGAAACAACATTGCAGGCAATAAAGTTTACAAAACTGTAGGAGAAGGCATTGCCCTTGTTCCGGAAGGAAGAAAAGTCTTTACTGACCTTACGGTTGCAGAAAACCTAAAGATTGGCTCTTTCCTGAGAAACGACAAAAAGGAAATTGAAAAAGACATGGAATGGATCTACTCGCTTTTTCCTCGCTTAAAGGAAAGAAGCTGGCAGTATGCAGGAACCCTTTCAGGTGGTGAACAGCAGATGCTTGCCGTTGGTCGAGCTCTCATGAGCCGTCCTAAACTCATGATGATGGATGAACCATCCCTTGGTCTTGCTCCACTCGTTGTACAGGACATCTTCTCCATAATCAAGGAAGTTAACAAGTCTGGCGTTACAATCCTTCTTATTGAACAGAATGCAAACATGGCCCTAAAAACTGCAGACCTTGCTTATGTTCTTGAAACAGGAAAAATCGTGCTTTCAGGAAGCGGAAAAGACCTTCTTGAAAACGAAAGCGTTAAAGAAGCATACCTTGGCAAAAAGAAAAATAAATAAAACTTCATAAAAAGAAAGGGGCTGTCCCAAAGTGTGATTCATTACCGTGCTCGACACGGCAATGAATTGTATTGCAATTAAATGACACTTTTTGAACTTATTGGTCATTCCCTTTTCTTTTGCAATTCAAAATCTAGTCAAGCAGTTTCAGGAATTCATCTTCATCGATGACTGGAATACCCAGTTCTGCTGCCTTCTTATTTTTGGAAGAACCGCTTGCAGTATCATTGGTTACAAGATAACTCAATCCCTTAACAACTGAAGACTTTACAGTCCCACCCTTTTCTTTTACGAGATTCTGAGCATCGGCTCTTTTCATGGTCTTAAGTTCTCCGGTAAAACAAAAACTCTTGCCTGCAAGGACACCGTTGTTTTCCCCTTGTATAAGAGTGATTGTTCCGCCGTCAACCATTGAAAGCATTTCTTCTTTGTTTTCCTTTATTCCGCTTACAAAAGTATGGGCAAGGATTTCTGCAAACCTGTATACCGATGCAATTTCTTCTTCAGAAGAAGAAACAATCTTATCTAGGGTTGTGTATCCTGCGGAAATCAAAGTTTCCACAACAGTTTCTCCAATGCCTTCAATGTCAAACCCAGCAATGAATTTTGAAAGGGTAATTTTTCTGTGAGACTGTATTGATGCAAAAACTTTTTCCGCACCCAAAGATTTCTTTCCAGCCTCAAGGCTTTCCTTATCAAGAAAATATGGAGTAAGGTCTTCAACCGTAAGAGTGTAAATATCAGAAATGGACTTTACTTTCTTTGTTTTGAAAAGTTCTGTAATCAAGGTTTCGCCAAGATCACGAATATCAACAACAGACACCCATTTCAAAAGCTGATGGAGAACCTTCTTGCTGCAATATTTGTTCGGACAATAAAGTCTTGTTCCTTCATCAACCAGTTCAGAATCACAGGCACCGCATTTACAAGGAATCTTTATATCTTCAAGTTTTTCATTCGAAGCAGAAGGAACAACACTGATGATTTTAGGAATGATTTCACCGCGCTTAACGACAACTATATGGCTCCCGATTTTGAGTTTAAGAGAATTAATGAGATTTGTATTTACAAGGGATGCCCTTTTTACTGTAGTACCGTTAAGTTCAACAGGATCAAAAATAGCAACAGGAGTATAGGTTGCACCAGTTTCACCCCATTCAACATCACGAAGAATCGAAACGGCTTCTTCAAGGCTGAACTTGAATGCAATCTGTCTTTCAGGCCTGTCGCGGCTTGCATCTTCGTGATTTACTTCGCGCTCTTTAATAACAAGGCCATCTATATCATAATCAAGGTCCTTGCGGATTTCCATCACCTTTTCGCGGTAAGCAATTACATCATCAGCAGAATGTACTATTTCGAGGGGAACAACATTAAAACCATTCGACTTCAGGAACTGAAGCTTGCCTTCTTCATCCTTAAAAGGCTGTTCTCCATCTGTAGCCCAGACATCATAAACGATGAGGCAGAGGTTTTCGCTGCCTTCCCCATCCTTTCTTTTCATAAGTCCATTGGCAGCATTGCGGCAATTAGCTTTGTCAGAATATAATTTTTTATGAACCTGGTGAGTCATTATGACTTCACCACGAATTCCACCGGTAAAATCCTGAGAAAGTTCCTTGATTACACCATGCATCTTTACTGCATTCTGAGTAATCACATCACCTATTTCCCCATCTCCTCGGGTAACGGCACGAAGAAGTTTTCCTCCGTTATACTGAAGCTCAAGGCTGGCACCATCAAGTTTGTATTCAATCAAATACTCGCCGTAGGAATGCTTTTTAGCCCATTCAAGGAATTCTTCCGGAGTCGCGGCCTTTTCTTGACTTCCCATAGGCATAACATGAGGAGCCTTTGTAAAATTTCCGCTGTCTGCTCCAACTTTGTGGAGTATTGGATTAGAAGGATCAAGTTCTTTAAGTTCGTCCCAAAGCTTGTCAAACTCCGAATCGGAAATTTCACTTTCACCGTTGTATGCTGATGGTCTGCAATTCACTCTCGGCGTAATAGGAATTCTGATAATGAACAATCAGTTTTTCAAGCTCTTTGATACGGTCAAGAAGATTACTTTTTTTCTTAGTTTCATTTACAGTCCTGTCACTTTCTCTTGCAGCAGCCTCAACATCAAAGAGATCCATAAAAACTAATCCTCATTCTTTATAAAATACAATTCATATATGTCACGGCCAGCATCAATTCCTTTCTGTTCAAATTTTGTGCGAGGCCTCCACTCCTGGTGAGGAGCAAATCCATCATATTTATTCTGAAGTCCTTCCGTTAGTTTAAGTTCTTCCAGGGCACTTTCTGCATATTCCTGCCAGTCAGTTGCAAAATAAAGATAGCCGCCTGGAGCAAGTTTCTTTGCAAGAAGATCAGTTCTTGGACGCTGAAGCATCCTTCTTTTATGATGCTTTTTCTTAGGCCAAGGATCAGGGAAGAAAATATGGAAGCCGGCAAGAGAATTGTCCGGAATCATTGATTCAAGAATCTCAAGGGCATCGTGGTCAATTATATAAAGGTTTTTAAGGTTCTTGTTTTTAATTTCACCAAGAAGTTTTCCAACGCCGGGTACATGGACTTCACTGCCGATGTAGTTTGTTTCAGGATTATTTTCTGCAATGATAGCTGTAGCTGTTCCCATACCAAAACCAATTTCCATTATTACAGGATTGGTGTTGTTGAAAATTTCCGTGTAGTTGAGTGTCTTGTGCTCAAATGGAATGCACCATACATGGTGGAGTTCATCATAACACCTGCGTTCACTGCCAGTCATTCTTCCTGCACGGATTACAAATGTCTTGATTGGCCTCTTGAAAATCGAATTCTCAGTTTCCGCCGGATAATCGTCGCTCATTTCCATTTTTTCATTGTCATTGTCGGGCATTAAATTCCTCTCTTAAAATTCTATTCCTGATGTGCTTCGTTTTTTGAAGCATCAGCATTTTCCCTTATAAACTCTTTATTGCCAAGTATATTCGGAGGCATGAAACAATACACTGTATCATTGCAGATCGTGTAACATACCCTGGTACACCAGGCATTTTTATAATCCATAATAACTGCTTCGCTGGTATTCCATTTGGCAGGCTCATCACCAAAGTATAGCAGAACATCTTCATTTGAATATACTGCAATCTTCTTGGAAATTGAGGTATTAATGGCTCCAGGAAATTCAGAAGACTTTAGCCCGAATATGTTTTCAGGATATTTCAATTCAAAGGATGATTCACATTCCCTTTCTGCAAGGTCTTCATAGACAACCCTATATCTGCCAGAAGGAAAGACTTCATTTTTAACAGGAACAAAATTGGTGCTTCCAACCCACTTCATATCCCTGAGTTCAATTTTATCAAGGGTTCCGGAACTGCAGTTCCACTCAAGGCCACTGTCCTCATTAACAAGTTTCATTGAAGACCCCATCTGAATCTTGCTCTCCAAGGCAACAAAAACAGAAAGCCTTACTTCAGGAGAAGACTCAGCATTCCTGAAATCATAGATGATTTTATGTTCTACCAAAGTAGATTCAGGATTGTCATTGGCACAGGATGAGAAAAAAATTGCAGATGACAGAAGAAATAAACCTAGGCTTTTGGGAAAACTACTCATTCTTTAGAAGTTGAATTTAAGGTTGATGATTGTAAGATCACTTGCAGATGACTGGTTAACAAGAGATTCAAACTTAATGTTTACCTTCTTGCAGGCATCTTCAAGATATGAGAAGTAATATAAACCAAGGTCTGTTCCTTCCGAACCTTCAGGCATCTGGCGATAGAAGTCGATGAGGGACTTCTTCTTGTTGCCCGAAGCCATTTTGCTTTCAATGCTTTCCTTAACTTCCTGGAATTCATCATCCTTGTTAAACAGTGTAATCTGCAAAAGGCCCTGCTTACCGATGGACATAGATCCACCACCAAGTGTCCACGAAATGAATACCAGCTCGTGACGGCGCTGAAGTTCCTTTACGATTTCTGAACGAACTTTAGGATCAAAGATAAGGGTGTCTGCATTTTCAATTCCCTGATAAAGGTACTTGGCAGCTTTCTTTACATTGTTATTTTCATTGTTAAGGGCAAGTTCCATAACCATTACGGAAATATATTCTGCAACCTTTGACTTTGTCATGTAGTTTGCAAGCTGCTGTCTGAGGATGGAAAGAATTTCAGAGAAGCCTTCTTCCTTGTAGAACTTGATGATGATGTACCAGTTCATAAGACTAAGACGGTTAAGGAATTTTTCTGTCATAAGAAGAAAAACATTCTTTTCTTCCGGAGAATATTCATTGTTTGCCATAATGCTTTTCCAGACAGGATCAAGAATGGTTTTTCTTGCAGACTGAATTACAGAATCCTTCATAATAAGGGTAGCCCTCAACTGCTTTTCTGGAATCTGTGTTTTTTCATCAATCAATGCAGAAGGATGTGAACGGTTATAAAGGCGGACACATTCGCACTGAATTATCTGTCCGTAAATTTCGCGGTCAAACTGTTTGTAAAGGATTGAAAATACTATGAGCTTGGAAAGATCCATGACTTCCTGACGATGAGAAACAAATTCAGGCATGGAAATTTCCATCTTGGAAATGTAATCAAGAAGAATCATGTTCTGCAGAGAACCTGGAGAAAAATGTTCCATACTGACACCGTGGGCAAAACGGTTGTCTGCCAGCTTAAGATTCAATAGCTGCTTTTTATGACTGAGAAAATGAGAAGTTCCTTCCTCTGTAAGAATTACTTTAAGTGGCAAATCGAGTATGAATTTCTTTTTTTCCGCGCACATTTTACATTCAGCTCCTTTGCTTTAAAAAGCACCCACCTTATCAGAAAAATTATACATCAATAAAGACCAAATGTAAACTGAAACACAAAAAAATAGAACTTATTTCAGAAACTAATATAGATTCAGCATTTTTCATTATTTTCGTAAAATTGAATTTTCTTTCCTATTAATGTAAAATTGAATTCATGAGAAAAATCCTGTCGGCAGTATTATTCATTCTCCTTCTTGCTATATCCGCCAGGTCAAATTGCTTTTCACAGGAAAACTTCTCCAGATACCAGCGCTCAACAAATGTAGAAAACTACCTCCTTGAAAGAAAGGTTGATGCTCAGAAATCTTTAATAGTACCGAAATATCTTGGAACTTTCCCCTTCAACATTACCGTTGATATTCCTGCACAAGAGAAACAGGAAGTTCAGACAGACGAAGAAAATATAGATCAGGTAATTTTTGCATTTACCCAGGATTTTTTTCTTAAAGACCCTGAATTCATAATATCCTTCATTGAAAACACAAAACAAAACAAGCTCCCCTACAACTGCACCATTCTTCTTTCTGCCGACGATGAAAAAATTATTCTTGATACGTCGGAAGAAATCCCCTGTGCTTCAGATTATTATGCAGAGAGACTTTACGAAACAAGTACCACCTGTTGTTTTGTAATTACTGATGAAGACTATTTTCCATTGCAGATAAAAACTACGGCATCAGGAACAATTTCCCCAATGTGGATTGTTCGTTCCGTACAGAAGGCGTTCCATGCAAACCAAAAGGACATAGATGTTCAGCAAAGCGTTCTTTACAACACTGAAAGCACCCTCTTTAAATCCGCCAACAGATTTTCTGCATTTACAAAAAATGAAATTACAAGCACATCTTTCCCTCTTGGACATGGTTCGAGAGACCTTGAAATTCTTGATGTTCTGGAAAAGGAAATCATCACCTCAAGGAAAATCGGGGGCAATACCCTTTACAACGTATTCTCGGCTAAGACTTTTTCCGTCTGGATAAACGAATCCCTTTTGACACTGATTTACCTTGCCTTTGCAGGCATTGCCCTCTTTACGGTTTGTTTTTCTTCTTTTGCCTACAACGCCAAAAACGAAGCCGTATTCAAGGATTTATCAAGAACCTGGTTCCTTACTCCAGCATACCTTCTTCTTTCAATAATTTTCCTTTTCCTGTATCAATTTGTTTTTTCTGCGGCAATGAAATCCCCAACAATGTTCTTTTCACTTAAGACAGGATTTGCGCTTTGCACTCTCTTTGCCGTTTCTTACGTACAGAACTTCTACAGGTTCAGGATTTCCCATGCTTCAATTTCATTCCAGATACTCATTCTCTGTGCCCTTAACATTTTTATTTTTGCGTTTATAGATCTTTCGCTAATGTTTGTTTTCATAGTTGAATACATATTTATTCTCTTTGCAGGTAAATCAAACAGACGAATAGTTGTTCTTCTTGTTCTGATACTAATGATTGCACCATTCATTCAACCGGCAACAAGCCTTTACCTGAACATAAGGCACGATAAGCTGGAAGAACTTTTAAAGGCGGACTTTAAGAGAAATATTATTTTTTCACTCATACTTGTTCCTATAACTTTTCAATGGATTAAATGCATCCTCATCTTCAACTTCAAGGACAGATTGAGCAGCGGAATAAAAAAAACTTCGATTCTTTCTGGAATAATAATATCTGCCCTTTTTTCAACAATACTTTTTTCATTATTTTTAACTGGCACCCTGTTGATTACAAAAAAACTTACAAGTGATGACACCCAGCGTGTAATCTCTATAAAAGAAAAAACTCATGAACAGGTAATTTTCAACTACACGACATCTGATAACTTTGACCTCATATCCCACAAAATAGACATTTCTACGGGAAATGACAAAAGAATTTTAAGGTGCCTTGTAACCTTAAGTGCTGATTCCAATCCACTTTATGAATGCAACTTCAACTACAACATGCTTTCCCCAACAAGTGCAAGCATAGAAATTCCAGACGGTACAGAAGATCTGATTTCCCTTAACTTCAGTTCCGACTATGGAGTTCCAATCCAAATCAAAATGGAATTCTACATTCTCACAGATGAATTCAACGCCATCCATGAGACAAGGGAAATTAAACTGACAGGAAAAATGAACGATGGACAGGCAATATGAAAAAGTTTACCTTCATGTAGACCTGGATGCTTTTTTCGCCTCCGTGGAACAGCTTGATCATCCTGAATACCGGGGTAAACCTGTCATAGTAGGAGGGCTTCCGGGAGACAGAAGGTCTGTTGTTTCCACAGCCTCCTATGAAGCAAGAAAATACGGTGTCCATTCTGCAATGCCTACATTCAAGGCTGTCAAACTATGTCCAAACGGAATCTACACCAGAGGAAACTACAAAAGATACTGTGAAATCTCAAGCCAGATAATGAAGATATTCGGGGATTTTTCACCGACCGTAATACAGATGTCAATCGACGAAGCCTTCATAGACATTACAGGAACGGAACACATTTTCGGAACACCATTGGAAACCGCAAAAAAAATAAAGGCAAGGGTCAAAGAAGAAACAGGCCTTACCGTTAGCATCGGAATTGCAAATACAATGTACATTGCAAAAATCGCTTCAGGCTACAGAAAACCCGATGGAATCACAATCATTCCAAAAGGCAAGGAAACGGAATTCATGCTATCTCTTCCATTGGAAAAAGTCTGGGGAGCAGGAACAAAAACCCTAGAACGAATGAAATCCTGCGGTTTTACATCAACAAAAGACATTTACAAAACTTCCCTGCAGCTTCTCATTACCCTTTTTGGAGATTCAACCGGAGCATTCCTTTACAATGCAGTCCGCGGCAACAAGGATTTGATTTTTGGAGAAGAAGCAAAAAGCCACTCCATCAGTTCTGAAACAACCTTTGCATACGACCTTACAGACCTGTACATAATTGAAACTGCCATAATGGACTTGGCAAATCAAGTTGTATGGAGGATGCACAGCGAAAATGTCAGGTCCAGAACAGCCTCAATAAAAATTCGCTATGATGACTTCAAGACCGTTTCCATACAGGAAACTTCAGACATAGCAATCACAAATGCCGATGACCTATACGAAAGATGCAAAAGACTTCTTGAAAAGAAATATGATAAGAACAAGGGCATAAGGCTACTTGGAGTATGCGTATCAAACATTGAAAAAAACTCGGAACCAACCCAAGGTTCGCTATTTGACTTTGGCGATGCAAAGAAAGCAAAAGTAGAACGAGCCATATTCAACATGGAAAACAAAAACCCTGCCCTAAAATTAAGAAAGGCAAGGCTTATAGATGTTGAACGTAAAAAACTTGGAAATGCTTCAACCTCTACTGAAGGGGAGCAAAATAGCCGGTTTCATCGCGGCCCGAACGATTAAGCAGATAGGTTTCAATTTCAACAGGGAGATATTTTCTTCCGTATTCTGTCGAAAGGTTCGATCTGTACTTCAGCTGGTAAAGACCGGAAGGAAGTCCGATAATGTCTGAAATTACACTTGAAAGCCCTTCAGGGCGATAAATATAGTAGCTTGTTCCAGTAGTATCATTTGTAATATATGAAGTTTCGTCAGACAAAGCAGTCTGTGTAAGCTGGATTGTACTGAATGAAATCGCATTGTTGTTCATATATGTCGTCAAGTCAGAAAGACTGTACTGAGTGTAGGTCAAGTCTTTTGATTCACCTGCTGTAATGAAAATGATTCCCCTTTTCTTTTCCGCATTGATAAGTCCATTGGAAGCAAGCCTTACAGCAAGGTCCGCTGCAACAGTCTTTGAATAAGGACACTTGAGGGCCCTTGCAGAAAAGTCAGAAAGCTGAGAAGGATTGCCGGTAAACTCCTGAACAGGAATTGCACCAGCACTTACAATATTTACAGTTCCGTTTCCATTCATCGAAGCTGTAATTTCACGAACTGCAGCATTGAGGCGGTCTTCGTAAGCCTTCATTGAAAGGCTTCTGTCAATAAGGATAGTAATGTCTGCAACATCATTGTTGTTGGCCTGCCCCATAAGTTCAAACTCTACCGTTTTTTTTCCTTCAGTCATAAAGAAATTGGAAGCTTCAAGTCCAACAACAGGCTGTCTTCTTCTGTTTTCTACGCGAACTTCAACTGTAACTTCCGGAAAGTTGTCTGAAATTACTCTTTCAAACTGAACATAAAATCCACCCACAAGTTCTGTCATCTTTGACATTACATAGATTTCGTTTGCCTTGAAATCCGTAACGATGATGTTTCCGTTTCTGTCAGAGGCAGCGCTTGTAAGCATATTCTTGCCTTTACCGACGACAGAATTTTCGTAAACGGAGCCGTCTGAAGAATCAACGGCATATACCCTGTTCTTGTCTGTCACAAGAAGATGGGATCCCCACTGCTTGAGGCTTTCAGGGCGAGCAAAAGTCTTGTCGTTTACAAAAACTCCTGTATAGTTTCCAGCCCTGTCGAATTCATAGATTCCACCCAGGACACTGTCCGCAACAAGAATTCTGCCGTCAATTACAGCAATGCCTGTTGGCGACTTAAAGCCTGGAAAATCAGAAGTTTTTCCGCCAAAGAAAAGAAGGCCGTTGCCTTCCGAATCAAAAACAGAAACACGGTTATTTCCGAATTCAGTTACATAGATGTTGCCGAATTCATCTTCAGCAAGATACTGAGGACCAACAAGCTGTCCGATTTTCCTGCCTTTTGAACCAATGTATTTTATAAAATTTCCTTCCGGATTGAGTATTGAAATTCTGTCTCCTGCACTTTCGCTTACGGCAAGGTTACCATCCTTAAGCCTGATGATGTCCATAGGACGGTCAAAACCATTGATTGGACCACCAGATTTTTTTACGACAATACCATTGGCATTGAAACGAAGGATTTCGTTGGTACCGTATGCAACTACCCAAATGGAGCCGTCAGGATTTGAAAGAGAAGAAACTGGCTGACTGTAAATGAGATTGTTTCCGTTTGTATTTGGATATGAGCCGGATTCTGTGTAACGCTGATTGAAACCATATTCGCTTTCAGTAACCCGCCTATTGCTTACAACTTCAACCCTGTTCTGAAGGAGTATTCCGCCATATCCAGAATCAATTGCATAGTTCCACTGCTGAAGGGCTGCACCTTCTATTCCTGCACGGTAATATGCCTTTCCAAGCCAATCAAGAACAAGGGGTTCTCCAGGGAGATAAGAAAGAGCCTTTTCAAATTCCATGATGCTTTCATTGAAGGCACCCCTGTAGTAGCTCTGAACGCCACGGCGGAATTCTTCCTCTGCAAAACCGGAATTTGCAGTTCTAGTCTTCTGGTTTTCTTCGCGGGCAGTATCCTTTAGGTTCACCTGAGAAAAGGCAGATACTGTCAAAAATAAAACCGAAGTTAATATGGCTACTGTTTTTTTCATGTCTAAAAATCCTATATATTACTGCTGTTCGGCATCTGCAAGTTCAGCAAGATGCTCCATGATGATTGTATTGCTGTTGTCTTCTTTCCTAGCCCTTTCAAGATATTTCTTTGCTTCCGAATAGAGCCCCATCTTGAAGTAAACCCAACCAAGACTATCAAGGCATGCGGGACTGTCTGGCAAAATATCAAGAGCCTTCTTGCAGCAACTCAAAGCCTTTGTCAAATCAACTCCTTCACAGGCAAGTACATACCCCATACCGTTGAGGGCAGTTGGATTTTCATTGTCATAGGAAAGGGATTTTTCATAGTATTCGCAGCTCAAGCCAACATTCCCCTGTTCCCAGGCAATGTAAGCAAGAGATGCATAAACGGAAGCAGGTTTGTATCCAATGTCCAGAAGTTTGTTCAATTCAAAGTCTGCAAGTTTCTTACGGCCACTAAGACAATATAAAACTGCAAGAAGATAACGAACCTGTAAGATTCTGTCCTGTTCTTTTTCAGAAAGGGATTTTTTGTCGTTGGAATCTGTTACAACCTGTTCAAGATAAAGAAGTGCATCATCATAGCGCTTGAGCTTTGAATAGCAGAGGCCAAGATAATAAGCAAGATCAATTGGATCTGCACCACAATCGTCAGGCAATGAAATGAAATAAGCAAGGGCATTGGAATAATCCCCGCTTTTATAGAGTAAAAGTCCTTCGTTCAAAACATTCTCTGCCATATTTCCCCACCAAAAAAACAACAGACTTAGATATATGCAGGTTACTGAAAACCATAAAATTTCATCTATGGTCTCAACTGAAATGCAAAAGCACCAAACGACTTATAGAATAAAACTATTTTTCATTCCACTCAAGTCCATGGCGGCAACTTCCGTAAAAACTGAACTGACAGAAACGAATCCATTTTCAGTCGCCCTGTAATCAGCGTTTTCATCGCCCATGCTGAAACATTTTACTTCCCCAACGCATTTTGATGACATGGATCCATCACTTTCCTTCTCAATAAGGATTTTATCGTAATAACGCCTGACACAAGGGCTTGTAAGTTTGACCCCTTTGTATTCCCTAAGGCAAGGGGAATTTACATTTACGAAACATTCGTAGACATAACGATCATCAAGTGCTTTTTTTTCACCGCAAAGTGCAATGAGTTTTTCAAGATTCTTGCAGGCAAAATCAGCAAGACTATCGTAGTAAAGGTCACTGGATTTATCTGCAGGATTCCTGTAGGAATTGTAGTCAACACTAAGGGCAATGCCTGGAATCCCCATCATGCTTGCATAACGGGCAGCTCCGCAGGTTCCGGAGAAAATAACATCAGTACCAATATTCGGTCCGTCATTGATGCCGGAAATTACGACATCAACATCAGGAATGTGTTCACCGTTGATTCCGCAAAGGGAACAGTCTACAGGTGAACCTGAAAGTCCATAAGCTGCCTTGGAAGGCAAGCCTGAACTTTCTTTTTTTTCAAGAGAAAGAGGAACCCCAACTGTAATGGAACTTGAAGCACCAGACCTGTTGGAACTTGGAGCAACAACATAAACTTCATGCTCCCTGCTGAACCTTTTGGCAAGGGCTGAAATTCCAGGAGCATTGATTCCATCATCATTAACGAGAAGAACTCTCATATAAGATGAACCCCTTTACAAGGTTTTACATCATAGCAGTGTGCAGTAAAACCAAAGATGCGTTCATATTCAGCAAGGCGCTCCCTATATTTCTCAACATCTTCATTTCTGAGGACTGAGTATATACCGCGACCAAACCCCTTACCTGTGATTCTTCCGCAGTTTACAGGGGTTCTCAAATCATCGGGATTTTCATCAAGGGAACGGATTCTCTTTATGATCCAATCGATTTCAGGACAGGAAATTTCATAGTCCCGCATATTATCATGGCTTCTGTTTACCGCTCGAGCAAAAGAAGCAAAATCATTTTTCTGAATGCCTGCAACACAATCAAGAACACACTTGTGTTCCCTCATAATGCAGTTGAGCCGACGCTTTGTATCTTCGTTTACAACGCTTAAAACTTCATTGAGTTCTGAAGGGTTTTCTTCATAAGTCCATCCACCATATACATTTGCCTTGCGAGATTTAAGTTCTCCAAGAAGAAGAACATTTTCCGGCTGCATAAGGGAATCTTCATTCCATGTAACAATGCGAGGAACATTTGCATCTGTAAGAATGATGGATTTGTCTTTGAAACTGAAAGGGATTACTTCCCAAGATTTATCCGCATAGTCTGTAAGGACAAGGCTATTGTCTTTTGAAAAAAGTGCTGCATAAGTATCAGCACAGTGATCATCCATTCCGTAGTAGTTGCGGTTTGCCCTTTCAAGAACCTTAATCATCTGGTCCTGATTGCATTTAAGTCCGCAAAGCTCCCTGATTATCCAGGCAGAAGCTACCTTGATTGCAGTAGTAATGCCGAAACCTGCAGAAGGAAGTATGTCAGTGTAAATTGTAAAATCAATACCCTTAAGGCTAAAGTTTCCGCTGGTGAATCCATAGAGGACAGACTTAACGGAATTAGCCCATTTGTCCTCTTTCTTTAGTTTTAGCGAAGAAAGGTTTGCATGTTTTTTTTCTTCCAGTTGAACAAAATTGAATTTGAAAGTTGTATCATCACGAAGTGAACCCGAAACATAAACGGGAATGTTTACCGCCATGGAAAGGGTTTTATCCCTGAACATCCATGAATGTTCACCGCAAAGGTGAAAACGACCTGGAGCCTGCGCTATAGTCTCAGGCTTCTTTCCATATTCTTTTTTATGCTCCTCAATAACCTTATCGCATAGAACATTATCGCTGCCGACTTTATTCATTGTGACGGGCCCTCCCCCACTTTTTTCAATATACAAAATGTTGAAATTTTCTATATATACTACTAAAATAATACAATGAATCTGACGGTTTTACAAGTTTTTTATGCTGTATTTTCCGGAGTCATAGAAGGCTTTGCCATCGCAAACGAGTTGATTCCTTACGGCTCACCATTTCTTGCACTTTTCTGCCTTGCACCGCTTTACATGGCACTGTACAAAAGCAATTCCTATAAAGAAAGTTTTGTTATATTTTTCATTCAGGTACTTACAGTTCACCTGATTTCCAGTTATTGGCTTGCAAATTTTCATGGTTTTGCAGCCTTTACCCTTGGTGCCAGTGCCGCAGGAACAGCTTTTCAGGGCGGCCTTATGGGAATCCTTGCCTTTGCTTACCCATCTACCATAAAAAAGAATAAAAAACTTGAAGAAAAATCAGGAACAGACTGTTATTTCCTTTTCAAGAAAATGCTCTGGTTTACCTGCATCTGGGTACTCTTTGAATACGAGAAATCTGTTGGAGCCATGGGCTATCCATGGGGAACTCTTTCCATGGCAGCATACAACTGGAAAATTTTCACACAGATTGCAGACCTTACGGGAGTATACGGAATAACTTTCATGTATGCCCTTTTCTCATGCCTTTTTGCAGAGGGAATTGAACTCATTCCGTCCAATGCAAGTCAAAGGGCTCTTACCCACTACAGGCAGGCACTTGCCTTTACATTTGCCCTTTTTGCAGCGGCAGGTTTATACGGAATTATCCAGACATTAATGCCAAGAACACCAGAAAAATATTTCAATGCCGTACTTGTTCAGCAGAATGTCGATCCATGGGAAACAGGAGACAAGGACTCCATTGAAATCTCAAAAAAACTCACGGACGAAGGAATCAATTCATTCCAGAAGGAAGGGAAAGACACTGATCTAGTTGTTTGGAGCGAAGGCGTACTTTCAAAAAACTTTCCTGGAGCAAGATTCTTTTATTCCCGTTTTCCGGAAGAAGAACCGTTGCAGCAATACATAGCCAAAAAACAGGTGCCATTTCTTATCGGAGGAATGACAAAAGTAAACAACAAGAAAAGGCACTTTGCAAACAGTGCAATCCTCTTTGACAGGGAAGGATCCTATTCAGGATTCTACAGCAAAATCCAGCTGGTTCCTTTTGCTGAAAAAATACCTTTCTATGAAAACCCACTGATGAACCTTTTCATGAAGAAAGTCGTAGGATTCGATTCTACACTGACTTCAGGATTCCAGTATGTACTGTTCAAGGTTCCTTTGAAGACTCACATTCCGGAACTTCCTCCCCTTGATACAGGGCACAAACTTTTTGAATCCATTGAACTGGACCGAACAGGTCTTGCAAATCAGGATAAGACAAACCTTTACATAAACGGTGCCGCACCGAACCCTGACACATACCTGAGTTTTACGACGCCAATTTGTTTTGAAGATGCCTTTCCTTCAGTTTGCAGAAACCTATACAAAATGGGAAGTGAACTTTTCCTCAACATTACAAACGATTCCTGGTCAAAGACAAGATCTGCAGAAATACAGCACTTCATAGTTGCAAGCTACCTGGCAACGGAATTCAGGACAACTTTGGTCCGCTGCGCAAATTCCGGATATACGGTAATCCTGGACCCTGCAGGAAAAACCGTCGCAGGACTTCCTTTGTTTGAGCAGGGAGTTCTTTCACAGTCAATACCAATCTACGCAAGAAAAAACACGATCTATGCAATGTATGGAGATTGGTTTGTTGTAATTATTACCCTTTTTGTCCTGAGTTACCTGCTTTATGTACTTTACGGTATATGGCAGCCATATCTTTTGAAAAAACTGAAGGGCTCAAAAACCGCTGTAATCATTATCCCTGAAGAAAATGACGAAGATGTTATTGCACCTGAACCAAAGCCAATTACAGATTCAGCGGCAGAAAAGAATTCAAAAAAGACTGCAAAAACTTCAGTAGGAAAAAAGAGTTCAAAAACAGCAAAGACCTCTGCCCTAAACAAAGAAAAGGCAGGAAAAACAACTGTCAAAACAGAATCAAAAGCAAAGGCACCTGCAAAAACTAAGGAAAAGGTTTCTAAAAAGACCGGGACAAAAGCAACGAAAGCCGATGCAAAGATTACAGGAAAAAAAGAAACCCCAACAAAAGCAAGAAAGTCAAAATGATTCCCTGTCAGAGAGAATAAAAAATTCTTTTAAAATTGTCCCCTATTTCATTGCAAAATGATTCAAGGGACATTTTTTTTATTTCTGCAGCAGCAGAATAAATTCTTTGTATTTCTGAAGGATTGGTAAAAGATTCGCCTTTAAGTGTCTGGAAGGGAGCATCCGTTTCCAAGAAAATTTTATCCAGGGGAAGTTCCTGAACACAGGAAAGAGATTTTTTATTTCCGTTCAAAATCTGTTTTGAAAAAGAAAACACAGCGTTTACATTATGATTTAAAATCGAAAGAGCTTCCCTACTTGAAAAAGCAAAGGAATGAAACAGAACAAGAGGTACTTTACTCAATTCTTTTGTGTTTTTAAGCATTTCATCAAAACCTTTCCTATTGTGGATTACAATTGGAACATTGTACGAAGCTGCAAGTTCAAGGCTCAGATGAAAAGCTTCATTCTGCTCCTTTTTCTTTTCCTTAAAGTCTTCAGTAAAAAAATCAAAGCCCGTTTCACCAATCAATTTAATCTTTTTATTCTTCAGTAAGTTTTCAAGAAACGCTGAATTAATCATCATAGGCAGCTGTGGATGAATTCCAAAGGCCTGAATGATGTTTTCTTCAAGTTCATTTTTCTTAATGAAAAAATCCTGTTCTACAAATTCGTCAGGATTGTGGGCACAGGTAATTGCATAGTTGTTACTTTTGTAAAAATCGAGCAAAACTTCTTTTCCCCATTGTTCAACAGAGGGAACAAGATGAAAATGAGCGTCAAAATACATCATTCCATCATTTTATCTTAAAGGGAAAAAAAACTAAACAATCCCACTTAAATACCGAAAATAAAGTATAAGGTTATTAAGTGACCGAATAAAAGCTAATATTTTGGGAATCAGTTGCAAAACAGGTTTCCTGTCAGAGGGGTAAAATATGGCATACTACACACTTAAAAGCATTGGTAATTCAGGCGACTACATGACAATCATCAAGGAAACAGAAGACGGTTATGTAGTTAGAATCGTTCGCGACAAAGACGGTTACGACGACATCACGACAGACTTCATTTCAAAGTCTTTGTTTGAATCGTGCATCAGAACTGGATATCTTACAAAGATTGAAACTGCAGAAGACAGAATGGTTGCAAACATCTAGGGCGAAAGCGTTTGCTTAAAAAATTACTTACTGAGGAGCTAACTTTCGCCCCTCTATTGCGATGCAATCGAGATTACTATTAAGAAAGTAAATCCAAGGCTGCTTTAAGTTTAACCTGTTTATCATTGTCATCAGGCAGCCAGTGAATTTCCACACCTTTTCTTTCCATTCCACGGAACCAGGTTTCCTGGCGTTTGGCAAACTGGCAGATAGCATGATAGAGTTCATCTGCCATTTCTTTTTTAGACTGAATTTTCCCTTCAAGGAAAAAACTAACATACCTGTATTCAAGCCCTAGTTTTTCAAGGCGCTCCCAGGAAAATTCTTCGTGGAGTTTTTCAACTTCTTCAATCATACCCTGGTCTATTCTTTCAAAGAGTCGTTTTTCTATATTGCTGTGAAGTTCATTGCGGTTAATTGTAGTTCCCATGACAAAAGGCTTTACCTTTGGACGGGAATTCTTTTCTTCAAGAACGGCCTTTCCTTCAGGAGATTTTTTAAACAGTTCGATTTCCAACGCCTTTACTACACGGTCTTTAAGAACAAGGTCGCTTTTGTTGTGAAGGTCTGGTTTTAATGAAAGCAATTGCTTTGCAAGTTCCTCCAGAGGAGAATCCATAAGCTGCTTGTGGAGCTCTGGGTTTTCAGGAACAGGAATCAGTTCATAGTCGCGGACAACGGAATCAATGTACATGCCTGTACCGCCAACAATGAAAGACATTTTATTTTGCTTTTGATTGTCAGAAAAAATCTTATAGAAGTCCTGCTGAAAATTGAAGACATTGTATTCGCTTGCAAGAGTAGTAATGTCTATGAGGTGATATGGAACGGGAGCACCTCCTTCTGAATATTCGTTGATATCCTTTCCGCTGCCTAGATCAAGGCCTTTATAGACCTGCCTTGAATCTGCAGAGATAATGTCCCATCCAAAATGCCGTGCCAGCTGGACCCCAAGCCAGGTCTTGCCAACGGCTGTAGGTCCAAGAAGCACAACTGTATTTACAGAACCCTGCATATTGCGCACTTAAGGTATTCGCTCTTTGGATATCCAAGAAGAACTGGATGATCAGGAGCAGCACCGCGCTTTTCAAGAACCTGTACCCTTCTGTGGCTGTCCTTTGCGGCATGCATGATCATGTCGTAGAAAGTATTTTCATCAAAGTAATGGGAACATGAACAGGTAACGAGGATTCCGCCTTCGTTAAGGATTCTCATGGCACGAAGATTGATTTCTTTGTATCCGCCGTAAGCCTTTTCTATGGCCTTTGCTTTCTTTGTAAACGCAGGTGGATCAAGTATGATTACATCAAACTTTTCGCCTTCCGTTTCGTACTTTTTGAGAACATCAAAAACATCAGCACAGACAGCCTTCACAACCTTTTCAGCACCATTGTTCTTAATGTTGCGCTTAACAAGTTCCACTGCATCTTCGGAAATATCTATGCTTGTAACTTCCTTGGCGCCAGATTTGAATGCATTGAGACCAAAGGCACCCGTATGCGTAAATGTATCAAGTACTTTTTTACCGTGACAGAATTCTGCAACACGGGCACGGTTGAATTTCTGGTCCAGGAAATAGCCTGTCTTCTGGCCGCGGGCAATGTCAACTTCAATCTGAATTCCGTTTTCAACGATTGTAATGACTTCCTTCCCCTGTCTTCCAATCCATCCAGAGCGTTCTTCAAGGCCTTCCTTTTCGCGAACACCGGCATCACTTCTTTCAAAAATTGCATAAGGCTTGCAGGCATTTTCAAGAGCCTTGAGGATTTCCTTGCGGAACACTTCACAGGAAAGGGCAAGGAACTGAATTACAATATAAACATTTCCGTCGTCAACATAGCGTTCGCAAATGAGTCCCGGAACAAAATCAGCCTCGCCGAAAACAAGGCGGTAACTGTCGTTTTCACCAAAGTTCAACTTGCGGATATTTACGGCATTACGGATTACCTTGTCCCAGTAAGCATAGGTGTCAGCCATAATCTGATCAGCGTGCTCGCGACTGAAAATACGGATCGTAATCTTTGATTTTCTGTTGATTACACCTGTACCCAGAAAGCCGCCGGCATTTGTACATACTTCTACAACTGTACCGTCATCAACATCACATTCAGCAAGGGAAGATGTTTTTACTCCCGTACCGTCTTTTGCATTGTATTTAACCGAAGCAATTTCATTGTCAAAAACCCAGGGAAAGCCCTGGTTGATTTCCCTATCCTCTTTTGGCTTGAGCAATACTCTTGTTACATTTGGATTCATATTACATTCCTTCTGTAGAACAGTGTTCTGCTGTTCCCTTTGCTTCCGTCTTTCCGTTCCTAAGCATTTCTTCCATTGTGTGCCAACCAAGAACAGCACACTTTACACGGGCCGGCATAGTACTGATATTCTGAAGACTTGCGGCTTCATCAAGATCTTCCAAGGCATCACCTTCAGCCTTCCCCTTGATCATGTCCATAAAAAGAGATGCAAGGCGAAGGGCTTCTTCCTTTGATTTACCGACTACATTGTCCAGCATCATGTCTACGCTTGCCTGGCTAATGGCACAGCCAGAACCTGCAAAAGTTCCGCCCGTAATGATTCCATTGTCATCCACTTTAAGGTTGAGGGTAATGTCATCACCACAGCTTGGGTTAACTCCACGGAGTACAAAATTTGCATCTGCAGTTTCCCCGCGATTGTTTGGGTTAAGGTTATGTTCGTTAAGTATTTCCTGATAAAGTGCTTTAAGATCCATAGTTACTCCAATTCATAATTCATAATTCATAATTCATAATTCATAATTCATAATTCTTAATTCTTAATTCTTAATTCATAATTCATAATTCATAATTCATAATTCTTAATTCTTAATTCATAATTCTTAATTACTTATATCCCATCCACTTTCGGACCTGGGCAACCTTTTCAACAAACTTCCTGCATTCATCTTCGGTATTGTAAAAATAACAGCTTGCTCTTGCTGTTGATCCAACTCCAAGTTTCTGCATCAAAGGCTGTGCACAGTGATGTCCCGCACGAATTGCAACTTTTTCAGAATCCAAAATGGACGAAATGTCGTGAGGGTGAACACCATCAATGGTGAAAGTCACGATACCGCAGTGCTTTCTGTAATCTTTGTTTCCGATAACATGAACAAAAGGATTTTCTGCAAGGCCTTCCATGATGATCTTTGCAAGGTTATTGTCATTCTCTTCAATTTTATCAAGGCCGATGGCTTCAAGATATTTTATTGCTGCAGCAAGTCCAACTGCACCGCTCGCATTTACAGTTCCCGCTTCAAATTTGTGGGGAACTTCTGCATAAGTTGCATCCTGACGGGTAACATACTCGATCATTTCACCGCCACGCATGAAAGGTTCTGTCTTTTCCAAAAGTTCCTTGCGTCCGTAAAGGGCACCGATTCCCATAGGACCGCAAAGCTTGTGTCCACTAAAGGCAAGAAAGTCTGCACCAAGAGCCTGTACATCCACCTTCATGTGAGGTGTACTCTGAGCACCGTCAACAACAACGATACATTCAGGATTAACAGTGTGGGCATAGGCTGCAATTTCTTTTACGGGATTAGTAATTCCAAAAACATTGCTTACATGGGAAATGGAAACAATCTTTGTCCTGGCTGTAATCTTGCTTTCGTATTCTTCCTTTGAAATTACAGCCTGGCCATCACATTCAAGCCAAACAAGTTTTGCATTCTTTGCCTTGCAAACCATCTGCCATGGAAGAATATTGGAATGATGTTCCATGCAGCTGATGACGATTTCATCCCCTTCCTTTACATACTGCATTCCGTAAGTATATGCAACAAGGTTAAGGCTTTCCGATGCATTGCGGGTAAAAATGATTTCTTCAGCACAGGAAGAATTGATGAACTGACCTACAACAGCCCTGGAGTTTTCGTAGTCATCTGTAGCACGAACACTGAGTCCATATAGACCGCGCAAAGGATTGGCATTGTTTTTATTATAAAAATCCGAAATCGCATCAATGACGCACTGAGGACGCTGGGCAGTTGCAGCATTATCGAGATAAACTACACCTTCGTTTTCAGGTGCCTTAAATATATTGAAATCTTTTCTATACAAATCAGACAAAGACATGGCATTCTCCAAATTATACTACACAATTTATCATATAAGGGAGAAAAATTCAAACAGAGCAATATTTAGAATTTGAATTGTCAAATAAAAAACACCAGTTCCTCAGAACAAGGAAGAGCGCTCATTTGCCAAAGAACCTCATTTAAACTATATTAAACATAAGATTTGGAGTAAAAAATGAATAAAGAAGAATTTGAAAAACTTTTGTGTGATGTAAACGATCTCATTTCAATATATGACAACAACTCGCCGATAACCAACGATGGGTTTGACATTGAAAAAATCAAACTTACAATAAAGCAGATGGCAGAAAAATGCATTGAAAACAAGGAAGAGTGCGCAGCTTTCCTTCAGTGGATGGAACAGCACGAGTACTACACTTCCCCAGCTTCAACGAGATTCCACGGAAATTTTGAAGGTGGCCTTTGCGTTCATTCCCTTCAGGTGGCATACCAGGCCCTTAAATTTACAGGAGCCTTCTTCATTGATTTCATGAAAACAGTTCACGCTGAAAAATACACATTTAAGGCAGAAGACATTTTTGTTTCGGCCATTGCCCACGATTTCTGCAAGGCTGGGTTTTACCAGACAAGTTTCAGGAATACAAAGGACATTTTTGGAAACTGGAAGAAGACTCCATACTATACCGTAAAAGACGGAAACAGAAACCTTGGACACGGAAACGAATCTGTTCTCCTTCTTCTTGAAACCATGCCAAGTTACCTTAAGAAACGCCATGTAATCGAAGCTGTAAGCCGCCACATGGGATTCAGCGATGTTACAGATACTGAAATGATGAACTATTCAAACTTTCTTGAAAATCCACTCGTTCTTCTGCTCCAGATGGCAGACCAGACAGCAAGCGGATGGTACAACTACTAAGACTACTTTTTAAAGACCTGCCAGTCAGGTCCATTTCTATTTCCAAAGACCCTTGTGCGGTTTCTGTATCGGCCTGCATTCTGCGAAAAGAAAAGAATGTCCGTACCGTATTCGCTCATAAGGTCGTCTGGATGATAGGAAAGTTCAAGGACAGATCCTTTCCCTTCTGCAGTAACAAGGCTCAAGGCATTGTTAATTGAAATCAAATCAGTTGCCGCAGGAATCATCTTTTCCTGATGACGGTCCTTATAAACCTTGGAAATAAAATCAATCTGAACTTGAGTAATCTTTTCAAAATCATTTGACTCGCAATCAATGTCATTTTGCCAGCAGAACTTTTCAAATTCCGTAAAAAATTCCGAAGGCCTCAATCTCAACGGACGAATTAAATTCATGAACCAAGGAACGGCACGGCCATCATTGTAGAAAAAGTTTATGCACGAAGAAAGGCTTCTTGCCCTTTCTATTCCATCCGAATGAAAACTCGTTGAATCTGTTACCAGGTAAGGAACTTCCTTTTGCCATGTAAGGCCAAGATCTTTTGCCTTGTCTGCAAGATCTGTTCCCGGTAAAACGGAAAGACAGAAAAGTTCAAGGTTGTTAGGATAGAGGGCCAAAGCAAAATCTATGCTGCTTTTAAACCCCTTGAAAGTATCACCTGGCAAACCATAAATAAGGTCAAACCCAAAAATGACCCCCGTTTCATTTAAGTAACCGATGTTTTTCTGAAAAGTTTTCTTATTGAAAGTTCTGTTTACTTTTTTCAGGACTTCTTCATCTGCACTCTGAAGTCCAAACTGAAGGCTGCATGGAATTTCCGCAAAGGCTTTAGCCAGCTGACGGTCAATGAATTCCGCACGGGCTTCAAAATAGTAAAAAGTATCAGGAGTCTTTTTCTTGATGAGCTTAAGCATTTCAAGGGCACGCTGTTTGCTTGCATTGTAGGTTGGATCAAGGACAAAAACCTGAGGTACCTTATTACGCTGAAAATAATCCAGTTCCTTTTCAATGCGTTCCATGGGGAAATACTTTATTTTCTTTTCACCCTTGCTTTCGTAGCAATATGAACATTTGAAAGGACATCCGCGTGCAAGTTCCCACAAGGCACCGCCATATTTTTTTACATCAAGGGTTCCGTCAAGGTAAGGAGAGGAAAGGTTTTCAACAGGACATGGCATGGAACGCAATGCCTTTCCTTCATAGAATTCAACCAAGTTCTTTCCGTCATTTTTATAAACCCCCTGAATGTCAATTTCAGTTCCCAAATCAAGAGACGCAAGAAGATTAACAACGGAACATTCACCTTCACCTGCCGTAAGCCAGTCAAAGGAATTGAAACTGAAAGGATTCGCCGTTACTTCAGGACCACCTGCCATGGTAACGATTTCAGGACGCAGCTTCTTTACAAGGCTATTAAGTTCTTCAAGGACTTTTCTGTTCCAGACATAAACGCTGAAACAAATGGCAAAAAGATTTTTTTCGCTGCAAATATTCCCTGCAATTATATTAAGGTCATATTTATCTTCAAGGGAAAAATCAAAAAGTCTTGCAGAGAAAATATCTTTAGTATCTTTTGAATGATTGATTGAAGAGCAGATGCATGCCGCCCCTAAAGGCAAAGCCTGAGGAGAAGTTTCTACCAGGGCCGTAACGCATAGAACAGATTTTTTCATGGTTTTCCTCCCCGGTAGATTTTCATTGATATTTTTTAGTTTGTCTTTTTCTGGAAGTGACTGAATGTCATGCCGAAACTGGCACGTCCCTGGGTTACGGAACGCAATGTAGTCGTAAAGCCGAACATCTTTGCCATTGGTGCCTGTGCATGAACAGCGGAACCTCCGGCTTTGTCTTCCATGCTCTGGATCATTCCGCCACGCTGTGTAACCTGACTCATGGCATCACCGACAAATTCAGTTGGACTTTCAATGTCCACATTCATGACAGGTTCAAGCATTTCAGGATTTGCAGAACAGCAGACCTTGTCGAAGGCTTCAGCAGATGCTGCTTCAAAGGCAAATGTAGATGCAGTAGTTTCATCATACTTGATGCCTGTAACAGTAATGGCTGTATCAGTACAAGGATATCCCCACTTGATACCAGAGTTGAAGCATGCTTCCATACTGCTCTTGATTGCTTCGTAAATTTCATCAGGAATATTGCTGTCTGTAACGGTACATGTATAAAGATTTCCGCTTCCTGTTTCACGAGGCTCGCAGTGAACTGTAAGGCCCGCAGCATTTTCCTTTCCTGCAAGAACACGGCTGTATTCTTCAGTGTAATCAGCAGAACTTGTGACTGCTTCGCGATAAGTAACCTGAGGAGCACCAACGCGACACCCAACCTTAAAGTCATCTCGGATACGGGTAACAAGAACATCAAGGTGAAGTTCACCCATTCCGCTGATAACCAGCTGTCCCGTTTCTGCATCATCACGGGATGTAAATGTCGGATCTTCACGACTAAGGATTTCAAGAGTTTCCTTAAGTTTGTCGCTGTCACTTAATGTTTCAGGTTCAATGGCAATGGAAATGACAGGTTCAGGGAAGTTTACGCTTTCAAGAAGAATAGGCATTCCTTCGCTACCAATGGTGTCGCCTGTCTGAGCAAGCTTGAGGCCTACGAAAACGGCAATGTCACCTGCACTTACGCTGTCCATCTGTTCCATATGGTTTGCATTAACACGCAGGATTCTGTTAACTCGTTCACGCTTCTTTTTTGCAACATTATAAATCTGGGAACCCGTAGTAATTTTTCCCGAATACATGCGCACAAAGCACAGGATTCCGGCTTCACGGTCGTACTGGATTTTGAAAACAAGGCCGATTGGAGTCTTTGCATCAGGATCGCAAGGAACCTCAACATCTGTTTCCTCGTGCTTCTTGATCTGGATTCCCTTTGCAGGAGGAATGTCTGTTGGACATGGAAGATATTCTGTAATGGCATCAATCAAAGGCTGAATACCCTGGTTGTGGCGGCTTGAACCACAGAGGAAAGGAACAATCTTTCTTGCGATTACGGCATTTCTCAAGGCAGTCTTGAGCTGTTCGTTTGTAA
>SAMEA3663207__coassemble_69_pt1 | contig 44536 bp, 37 predicted proteins | sample SAMEA3663207__metabat2_high_PE_022 | metagenome-assembled genome bin SAMEA3663207 (sample SAMEA3663207) | pig gut metagenome | biome: pig gut; feature: pig-associated habitat; material: faeces | place: China | collected 2013
AATTAAATAAAGGTGACTTTATTTATTGAAAAAATCACTTAAGATTTCAGAAACAGTTTTAAAGTCTTAGAATTTTTCCCGGTTTTCTTTTGGAAATCGGGAATTTTTTATAGAATTGCGGCAATGAAAAGCTATTCATTTATATTTCTGCTGTTTTTTTCAGCCTCTCTTTTTGCACTGAATGAAAAAAGCATTATTCACGGAACTGCAGTAACTTCCGACGGCCAGTGGAATGCTGTCAGCGTTTTGAACGATGATGTTCATGATTTAGACAACAGGGAAAGCATCTGGGTTTACCGCTCCAATGCTCACTGGGATTTTCCTTTCTGCCTGATTTCCTTCAGGTCCCAAAAAGGATGGTCAATTCCTTCGGTCTGCTATGACAAGAAAGCCGATTCTTTTATTGTCTATCACAATTGCTGGACCTGGGAAAACAAAGACGGCGGATTATTTGAATTCCCACGTGTGAATGGAAAATTTGAACCGGTGAATTTTCAACATTCTGAAACCAGTTCTGATTTGGGAACGGCAATGCTTTTAAGCAATGACTGTGGAGTTTTTCTTGCAGGCCTTTATGGAAAATGGAGCGGCGAAGAAAACCGGAATACAAAAATTTTCAGGCTTAAAAGAAAAGACGGGCATCTGGAACTTAGTGAAATCGATTCCATGAAGAATCTGGAATTTGCACATATTGACTGGAGAAACCGCAAGTTCACAATGGACGACCAGACTTTCAGGGAAGTGATTTTTTCAACTTCCAATGGAATTGTTGCCCTGGACAAAAACGAAAGGGACTGGTGGTACTTTGACTGCAATTCTGAAAAGCTAAAAAAATTCAATTCAAAAGAAGACGCACTTTCATACTCAAAAAATTCTACACAAAACCAGAATGTAAAAATCTGGCAAATCATTGCTCTTGCTTCATCTGTGATTCTGATTTTAATTCTTGCCCTTGCAGTAATTTATCTTTTGAAAAAAAACAGGCAGAATAAATCATCGGCCACAAAAGAGAAAAATCAATTCATGTTCTCAATCCAGGAAAAAGAACGTGCAAAAATCAGCCGTGACATTCACGATTCAGTCATCCAGGACATCCGGGTAATTCGCCTGGAAACTGAAAATCTCAAGGTTTTCGACGAAAGCAGAAATTTACAGAACAAGTTAGAAGACATTGCAACGGATTGCATCGTTAAGCTCAGGAATATCTGCTACAACCTTGCGCCTACCGAACTGATGATTCACTCAGAAGAGAATTCCTCAAAGCTGGAACTTCTTTCCATCATCAACAGCCTTGCCCAGCAGTTTTCATCCCGGACTCACATCCCATGCTCGGTTGGCGTTGAAAATGATTTTGAATATCCTGTTTTTGAAAAGGAAGTCACACAGAATCTTTTCAGGATAATTCAGGAATCCCTGACAAACATAGAAAAACATTCCTACGCGACCCAAACTTCAATCTTCATAAAAAGGGAAAATGAAAAAACCGTAATATACATTACAGACGACGGAATCGGATGTTCCGAAGACATTATAAAATCAAGCCTTAAAAGCAGGGAACATCTTGGACTTCGTTCAATGAAAGACAGAATGGAATTGATTGGCGGAAAAATTGATTTCATTTCAAATCAGGATGACGGAATGGAAGTCAGATTGGAAATATGAAAAACGTTTTATACATTATTGATGATCACAACATGGTCAGAAATGGATTGAAAAGCTATCTTGAAAGTCATACGGAATGGAAAGTCATAAAGGATTTTGACAACAGCAGAGACTGCCTTTCCTTCCTGGAAAAACTTCCTGCTGAAGATGAAATTTTTCCTGAAATATTGATTGTTGATGTTCAGCTTATGGGAGAAAATGGATTTCAGCTTGTAAGGGAAATTTCAAAAAATTTTCCTCAGATAAAATGCGTCATGTATTCCATGTATGAAACGGCTGGCTTCATTCTTCAGGCAAAAGATTCCGGTGCAAAAGCGTACATTTCAAAAATTGCAAAAGAAGAAGAACTGGTTCATTGCCTTGAACTTGTACAGAGGGGACAGACCTATCTTGAAGACCACATGATTCAGACCCAGAACAAAATCAGTTCAATCGTAACCATGCTTTCAAAACAGGAAAAAAATATTTTCGAAGCCATTCTGCAGGGAAAATCAAATCAGCAGATCTGCGACGAACTTTTTCTTAGCAATAGAACTGTAGAAAATTACACAAGCCGCCTTTACTCAAAGATCAGCGTCAAGGACAGGGAAGAACTTATAAAAAAATACAGCAAATAGGAATAAAAATGAACTTCTTGAAGAAATCTGGAAACAAATTTCAAAGGCATTCAACAATTCCTATTGTCATTGGAGAAATCGGCGCCTTACAGGATAAAATAGAAAAATCCAAAAGAATCAAATGGATTTCAAGTCTTGCAGAAATAACTTCAAGCTACGGAATGCCCTTGATTTACTGGGACATTTATACAGATTCTGAACAATTCGGACAAATTGACCGCCAGAATCTTTCAATCAGGGACGCATTGAAGCTGAACTCAACAACGCCATTGACTTCCTGAAGAAAGAAAACAAACCTGTATCCCTCATGATGTTTGACATTGATTTCTTCAAGAAAATCAATGATAACTACGGTCATGCCGATTACCTGCAGCATAGGAATTTACGGCATTAAAGAGGAAGACACAGCCAAGGATGCTTTCATCCACCTGGACAAAGCCATCTACAATGCCAAAAATAACGGAAGAAACTGCGTAAGCCTCTAATTGCATGCAAACCGTCACCCTGAACTGACGTCAGGTACTTTTTATCTGAAAACCATATTGATAAAGTTCAAATAACTTTCCTGCCTGATCGGGTTAAGGAAAAGAAAACAAAACTGATGCCGAACGGCTCTGCCCTTTGGAAACCTGAGAAGGGCACCGTTGCCCTTTCTAAACCTTCGCCAACAAGACTCTGTCTTTTTGGATTATCTGCCAGACGACTAGTCTTCTGGACTTCTGATGGCTATGTTTGATTTATATCTTTTTTCGTATCAGTATGTGCAAAATTTGCACATACTGAACTTCCTTAAATTTATTTACTCATCCTCATAAGTCTTGTAATTCTCTACCTGCTCCATTACCTGATTAAACACTTCCTGAGAATAAATCGGTGGGTATCCATTATCAAAGAGGCAGAATTTAATGTCTGATTTGAGCTGATTGCGGACATTTGTATTGTTCAGCCAATCGGTGAAACTTGATTTCAAATCAATCAGTTCTTTTATTTTCTTAGCAAGCTTCTGAATTTTCTTGTTCACCATAATGCCAACATCAGCATCAAAAACATCTTCGCCATATTCGAAATCTTTTTCATCACGCATTTTTATCAGAATGTCGTAGAAAGCCATTTCCTCAAATGTAAGCCCAAGTTTTCTAAAGCGCTCTTTGTCTTCATTCAAATCTTTAAGAATTCTTTCTGCCTGAATTGTTGCATTTGCTATAATCTGGTCTGCCGTAATATCCTGAGTTTCACCAATTTTCTGGGCAGAAAGCTGTTTTCTTCTGTCGTGATACTGAGCGATTGTTTCATCCAGCATGTCTTTATACTTCTTTGCAGAAGCTTTATTTACTTTTCCATATTCAGTGATTTTCTTGCGAAGGAGTTTCATCAGGACTTCAAGCCGGGTTGCAGGCATTTTTATATCGGAAAGGCGTTCCAAGAATTCTGGTCCAAGGATATCTACCTGGTCTCCTTCCTGAAGGATGTTTTCCACATTGCTGTATTTTAGAGCCTCTTCAACCATTTTTGCCACATACTTGTTCATGGAATCTGTGTCTAAATCGGTTGTTCCGCTCATCTTGCGAACAAAACCAGCAATGGCTATAAAGCTCTGAGCCAATGCAGACTCTTCTTCTGAAAGCTCTCCTGATGGCTGGCAAATATCGTAAGCGGCTCTAAGTCTTTTTACAATTTTTAAGAAATATGTTTTGAAGGAAACTTTCTTTACTGCTTTTGTTCCCTTGTTTTCAAGGTTCAATTCTTCTGTAGATTTATAAACATACTCTGCGGCTAAATTCAAAAGTTTGTATCTTTGAATGTCAGTTGTGTTTACATCAATAAAAGGACTTAAATCAAATTCTTTGAATAGAGATTTTATGATTTCAAGATTTTCACGGAAGATTTCAGTTGCCTGTTCAATGTCATCTTCGCTAGGACCTTTTCCGCCTTGCCCTCCACCATAGATTTTCATCGCTTCAAGCATATTTTCCCGAATACCAATATAGTCGATGATAAGGCCGAATTCTTTTCCCGGATACTTTCTGTTTACGCGACTGATAGTTTGAATAAGTCCGTGCTTTTGAAGGGGCTTGTCGTTATACATGTAAGTTAGAGTATCAACGCTAAAACCTGTAATCCACATATCGACTACAATAACAAGACGAAGGTTTGATTCCGGCTGCTTGAATGCAACATCAAGTTTGTCACTTCGTTCATCGTTTTTTACGCCGCCAAGATAATTGTACATTTCTTCTTTGTCATTTGAACCGACGCTTGCAACCATTGCAATATATGGCATATCCTTAAGTTCAGAAAGTTTTTCGGCATCCACTTTCATTCCATCAGGATGCTTTTTCTCTACAAACCATTCGGGGTATTTTTCTTTGAACTGACACAAAAGGTCGTATGCAATTTTTCTATTTGCACAGACAATCATGGCTTTCTGAACTCGTTCAGGATCTTTTTCGCAGCGACTGGTAAAATCATCATGAATATCAATTGCAAGTTTTGAAAGTCTTCCCGGTTCACCAAGAATAATTTCCATAGAACTCATGGCTTCTTTGCTTGCTTTTATATCTTCTGCAGTTGCTCCTTCATCCGCACACTTTTTATAATAGGCTTCAATCTGAGCGACAGTTTTTGGATCTGCCAGAACTTTTGCAATGCGTGGATGATATTTGATTGGAACTGTTAGCCCGTCTGCCACTGCCTGATCCATTGTGTAGCGATCAATTTCTTCACCAAAAGTCTGATATGTCTCATCGATTGGAGTTCCTGTAAAACCGACAAAAGTTGCATTTGGAAGAGCCTCTCTTAGTACCTTTGCATAGGGTTTAGAAACTAAGGCTTTCATATTCTGGTCTGCATCTTTGGTGAACTTAATCTGTTTTGCATTTTCAAGCTGGGTTCTATGGGCTTCATCACTAAAACAGATGATATTGTTTCTTTCGTTTATCAATCCAATCGGGTCATCCTTTCTGTCACAAAATTTCTGAATTGTCGTAATATAAAATCCACCGGATTCACGAATCTTTAATTCATTCCTAAGTTCTTTTCTGGTCTTTACAACTTTTACTTCTCCGAGACTTAAGAATTCTTTTGATTTTCCAAATAATTTTATTCCCTGCTTCTGAAGGTCTTCACGGTCTACAATCATTAAGATTGTTGGAGAACCAAGCTCTTTTGTACAGCGGAGACTAAGCTGACGAGCCAAAAATGCCATTGTATATGTCTTTCCGCAACCGGTCGCACCAAAATAAGTTCCGCCTTTTCCACTATGAGTGATAACCGATTTTTTTATGCTTTCCCGCAGTAAACGTGTTGCAAAAAACTGAGGATAACGGCAGACAATTTCAACTTCACTGGAATCAAAGATTTTATCCTAGAAATATACATAGTCTCTGAAGATTTCAAGGAATCGAGCAGGTGCAAAAACGCCATATACGAGACATTCAAATTCATCCAAAGAAGAATCTGCAATTGGCTGGTCATCGTTAATTCGCCGCCATGTATAAAAATGCTCATAAGGAGTTTTTACAGTGCCAAGTCTTGTTTTAACTCCGTCACTGATACATGCCAAAGGACAGTAATGAAGAAGATGCGGAATATCTCGCCAATATCGAACGGTAATCTGCTCAAAAGCATCGTGAATCGTTGCCTTGTCATCAGCTGGATTTTTTAATTCAATAATGCAAAGCGGAAATCCATTAACATAAAGAAGTATATCCGGACGGCGATTTTTCTTTTCGTTGTTATTTATGTATTCTACGGTGAACTGATTTACAACCTTAAAAATATTTTTGTCCCCATCGTCAAAATTGATAAACTTTATTGTGCGAGGAATTCCATCACTACCTGTAAATTGGAGACCATCAATAAAATGATTATAAGCTTTGTGCAAAGTTTCAAATTCGCTCTGACCACCAAGAAGACGCATTGTGTCGCAGATTTGAGTAATGTCTTCTTCCGGCAAATCAGGATTAGAGTCTTTCAGAAATGATTTCAAATCTTCCAGAATAAGAGTTTCATTTAGTTTTGAGCGGACAATATCATCTCCTGCCTGATATGTCCAGCCGGCGTCTTCAAGATACTGAATAAAGACATTCTCAAAATCGTATTCGCAGAATCTGCCGTTGTATTGTTTTAGGTTTGACATAAGTTATTCCTTATATATTGCCACACGGATTTTAGAAAATCTAACGATTTTCTTTGTCATGTTGAAGCCTGAAAATCTCCTTTTGAGCTTCAATCTCTGCTTTCAGTTGTTTCTCATCAGGAAGATAAAGCTTATATTTCGTTGCAAAAAGTTTTTCATTACCATTCAAAATCGAGTATTTTGCTATATCAGCATCTGTGTCAGCACACAAAATAATGCCAAGAGTTGGATTATCACCTTCTGAACGTTTTAATTCATCATACATTCTAACATACATATCCATTTGACCAACATCTTGATGCGTGATTTTACTCGTTTTCAAGTCAATTAATACAAAACATTTTAAAATATAATTATAGAAAACAAGATCAATATAGTAATCTTCTTTTTCGGTGCGGATATGCTGCTGGCGAGCAACAAAAGCATATCCTTTGCCAAGTTCCATAAGAAATTTTTGAAGATTTGTGATTATCGCACTTTCCAAGTGACTTTCTGTAAAATCGCTATTTTGACTGAGCCCTAAAAACTCTGCTACAAGCGGATTCTTTATGAATTCCAATTTATCTTGAAGAGGACTCGTGATTTCTTGCATTTCGTCTTTTACAAGTTCTTTGTGCTGAGAAAGTAATGTTCGTTCGTAGTACTGCGAGGAAATATTTCTTTGCAATGTGCGTGTACTCCAAGTTTCTGATGAGGCTTCATTTGCATACCATTCACGAGCTTTTTTGTCTTGAACTTGTAACAAAACACGAAAATGCGACCACGAAAGAGAATTTAGACGCACTGTGTCTAAATTTGGAAATAACTCATAAAAATCAACGAATTTATACAGATTGCTGGTATCAAAACCTCTTCCATAAAGATTAGTAAGCTCTTTTGAGAGATTTTTTATAACCTGCTTGCCATAAGAAGCCCTTTTTTCCCCTTTCAAATTTTCTTCCGAGATTCGTTTGCCCAAAAACCAATTCCTTTGTGTAATAGCAAAATTTATGGCTGAATATGCAAAGTTTTGAGCAGATTCAATTATAATTTGAGAATCATTAATCAAGTTATTAGTCTTTACATATTGAATTTCTTTATTTTCTGTCATGACACAGCCTCCTATACATCTTCTTTCGGGGAAAAATAATTTATCTAAATGTTCCATCTTTGATCGATTTTAAATATGTCAATATTGTAACTAATTCACTAGGAATCAAAGGATTTTCTTCTGACTCCAAATCAACGTGTATCTCTCCTCCAGATACTCTGATTTCCACCACATAATTCATTTAAAATTCGAAAATAACTTGATTTACCAGAACCATTTAATCCATAAAGAACAGTTACACTGTCAGAAAATTTTATTTCTTGATTTTCACTAAGAGCTCCAACTCCACTAACATGTTTTAAGCTTTGTAATAGTATTTTTTGTTTTGGAACATTCGTAGCTGAAAGTGTAGACACAGTTTCAGGGAGACTGTTTTCGTTGATATAGCTATCAAATATTTTATCTAATCGCTCTTGCGAAATATTGCCGTTTGTATCAATAACTTCTTGTATTAATTTTTTCATCCATCCTTCTTGAGATGATGCAAATTCTTTCAAATAATCTTTTGCATGTGTTTTCATTTTATTTCCTCACTTTTTTCTAATATGTATGCGCAGCCTTCTGCACCAAAGCCGGGCAGAGGTTGCTTATTTTTTCTCTTGCCTCTTTTGCAATGCGTTTGCATTCTTCGTAGCAGTTGTAGAGGTCTACGATTTTTTGCTGGATTTGGATTGGGGGAAGCGGGATTTGTGCATTACATAAATCTTCATAAGAGAATACTTCTCTTGCACTTCCCCATGAATTAAAAATAGCAAATCGATCAAATTCATTTCGACGTAAAAACAGATGAAGGAAGCCAATATCTAGAATACTTTCATCTTTTGATTTAATTACTTTATTTACTGAAGTAACAACATAAGTTTCATTTGAAGTATTCAATGCGTTTGCAAAGCATTTTTCGTTTTTAGTGGTTTGAACATATGATAGATGTCTTGGAGGAACTAATTTATAACCGCTCAATTCCTCTTTATTTACTTTTGCTCCTGTTTCTTTAAATTCTTTTGTAACAGAAACACTTTTTACCGCTTTAATTTTATTATCAGAATTTTTAATATCTATATCTTCAATCAAATCACCCAAACGCTTTTTTGCATACTTCTTCTTGCAATCCACAATGAATGCTTCGCAGCTTTTTGAAAGCGGCTCAAGGAGTTTTTCGTTTTCTTCGGCAAGTTCTTTTAGTTCGTTGTAAACTGCAGCAAGTTCTCTTTGTGTCTCGATTGATGGCAATGGGATTTTCATTTTACAGAAATCTTCCCACGCAAAAACAACGGTGGAAGATCCCCAGGAATTAAAACATGCTTCTCTGTCCCATTCATCACGAGTAAAAATCATATAGAGATATGTCGGAATAACACGATTTGCCTCTTTTACTTTGAATGCTGTATTATTCCAACTAATTAGAATTGGTTTATTAGAATTATTAAAGCCTAATCCAATTTTTCTACCATGCGTTCTTGGGTTATATACAAATTCATGTGGTTGAACTATATAAAATTTTGATAAATCAGTGTCTTTTACATCTGCTTTTGTTGGAATAATTTCTTTCTCGATAGTCATTCCACATACATCATCTATTCCATATTTTTTATCGGTGTTTCGAGTATCACAAATTTCTATCAGTTCGCCCAATTCCACAATTGGTGCATTTTCAATCTTACTATTCATCGTCTTTCTTTATCCTCTTTTTACTTTCAATTCTCCATAACATAACTGTCAATTTGTACCCTTGACAGCATAACTAAATCATAGTATGGTAAAAATATCGACGTGAGGTGTCTTAGTTGCCCTGTCCGCTGCTTGCAGCCGCGTCACTCAAGCCTTGGAATCTTTCCGAGGCTTTATTTATTTCGTCAAGCTCAATTGAATAAATTTTGTGTCCATTCGCAATGCTTTCTTTTACCGTTATCAAAACATCTGCCTTTTTACCGCTTTTTAATATTGCAGCAGAAACAAACCTCTTTATCGAAAAAACATTTGGGTCATCGGGATTCTTTAAATTTCCATGCACAGTAACCAAAATTGCAGTTTCATAAAGCGGTTTTATTTTAGCTGCAAGTTCAAAATGTTCGTCCAAAGAAAAACCGTTTGCCTTTGATTTTTCAAGAGCCTTTGCACTTTTATACTCTGCATATCCTTGCTTCTTATCTGCAAAAGTTTCCATCTTTCCATTTTCAGGTTTCAATTTGCAATTCTCCATTAGTGAACGCCGTTAGGCGTGAACAAGTGAGCATTCGGCTCAATCTGTATGGAAATTATTGTCCCTGTCGCTTTCGCGACTTGCGAATCCGTGTGACAGTTTCTTTCATCTACTAGCTCAATTAAATCACCAAGTCTAACCCAAGGTGCATTTTCAATCTTACTTGCAGCCATAATCTTATTCCGTCATGTCGTCTTTGCTTTCTAAATTTTCGTCAAAATATCGGAAATAAAACTTGAATCAAATGTTTCAAACGCAAAACACTTTTTGCCCAAGTCTTTAAGTGAAGCTCCGATGTGATATAAAGATTTTCCATCAATAATCAAAAACCTATCGTGCATTTTTGTAGTATGCTTTAGCGTAAGAGTCGGGTACTGCGCATTAAATTTCTGAATATCCTGTGTCGTAAGCGGAGTTTTTGGATCCGTGTAAATCGTTACCAAAACACCCTTCTTCTTTTTTGCAAGTCGCTCTAAAACCGAAAGGTCAATATAACCATCTATCAAGACAATCTCTTTTTTTGCCTGTGAAATAAAGCTTTCAAACTTGGCATACGCGTCAAAAATCTGCCCCTGAAAGAAAATTCCTTGCTTTTCTTCCACATTGTATTTGTCCATAAGCGCAAAAAGCTCATCAATCCGTTTGTCTGCTTCTTTTTGATGAATGTTTGTATTAAGAATATTTTGTTTTATTGTGTTGATTTCGGCAAAAATATTTGCATTATTCTGAATGAAACGCTTCATTTCCTTGAACATTCTGATTAGCATTTTGCTTTGAGCAACGGCAAGTTCTCCTTTCAGAACTGTCATCAACATATAAATGCCCTGCTCTGTAAATGCATAAGGTTTGTATCTTGTTCCGCCCCAACTTGAGGTCGAATTTTTCGACCTCAAGATTGCATTGAATTCATCTTCTGTCAATTGAAATCTAAAATCATCATCGAAGCGTTCAATATTATTCTTTACTTGCTCATTAAACCGTTTGGTTTCATATCCATAAATTTCAGCCAGTTCAAAATCCAGCATTACCTGCTCACCACGAATCGTGTAGATTTTGTCTTTTATCCATTCACTGTTGTGTATTGCTATTTCGGTTTTCATTTTTGATTCTCCGAGTTGCAGTCTTTACCGTCAACGGCAGACATTTTCAGCTGGCTACAATTTGTAGTCAACTACCTAGTTTCTTATCTAAAGTGGTCGAATTCGACCCCTTTGAAGTCGGGATTATAATTTTTTTTATGATTTTCTCACAATCTCACTTGCACTCATACCCCAGTCCTTCAAACGCGGCTTTGATTTTTGCTGTATTGGCTTCATGTGCTTTTAAGAGTTCGCTTACAGCTTTGCTTGTTTCTTTTAGGGTAGCGTCATAGTCGATGTTCGTGTCACGGTCTACAAATTCAATATAGCGGCTTGGAACAAGAGAAAAGTTGTTTGCTTTGATTGTCTCAAAATCTACGCTTTTATAAAGTTCTGGTTCTGCGTAGTTTTTACCGTCAGTTCCTTCTTCCTGCCATTTGCGGTAAATCTCTGTCGCTTTTAAAATCTGTTCTGATGTTAGAGCAAACTTTTTTTTCTGCATATTCTTTACGGCGTTGTTCCATTCATCTCCAGTCCAGCTTCTTAAATCCATAAAGAGAATTTCTTTTGAACGGTCTCGAAGGCTTCTGTCCTTTAATTTTCCGCCTTTTTTATTGTTGTTCAAAATCCACAAAGTTACGCTGATGTCAGTGGTGATGAATAATTCTCTTGGAAGAACAATAATTGCTTCAACTTTGTCATTTTCGATTAACTTTTGTCGGATAACAGGAGCTGTTCCGTCTGCATCGCCCAAAGCTCCGTTTGCAAGAAGAAAACCTGCTATGCCCTTATTCGGTTTTAAGTGACTGAGGATGTGCAAAATCCATGCATAGTTTGCGTTGCTTTCTGGAGGCAGTGCATAATCAACCCAACGGCTGTCATTTGTTTTCATCGTGTCAGAATCGAACCAGCCTTTTAGATTAAACGGAGGATTTGCCATAATGTAGTCAAAAGAAATTCCTTTGTGCAAATCAAGTCGGAATGTGTTTTCGGCTTCTGTTCCAAGGTTATGGCTTATTCCACGAAGCGCAAGATTCATTTTTGCAAGACGATATGTAGCAGGCTCTTTTTCCTGACCATAAACATTAATCCTTGAGATATCACCTTTTTTGGCTTCAATTAAAGCGGCACTCTGGACGAACATACCGCCAGAACCACAGCAAGGGTCGTACAAAGTACCGTCAAAGGGCTGGATAAAACTTGCAATCAATTCAACTACATCATGGGGAGTATAGAATTCGCCGTCTTCCTTTGTTGCATTAACTGCAAATTCTTTAAGGAAGTATTCGTAAACATAACCGATTAAATCTCTTTGTGTTCCAAACTGCTTGTGAGTGATCTTTGTCACTTCATCCACAATCTGCTTGATGTCATTCGGAGCAAGATTTCTTGTAGTAAAAGTACCTTCAACAAAACAGCCTTTTAGTTGTTCGCTTGTGTTAGAAAGACTGCGAAGAGCTGTATCAAGAGCAACATTCAAACCACTTGCAGATGTATTGATTATTGTGCTCCAGCGAGATTCTTCAGGCAAGTAAAATGTTCCGTCTGTAAATGTCGGGTCATCGATGAATGCGGCCTTAACATTCGGATCGTTTATATCCATTCCACGTTCAACAAGCTGAGCTTTAAGATTTTCTATTCCGTCATCAAATTTTTCCCCGATAAAACGAAGAAAAACAAGAGTGAGCATCATGTCTCGTTTTTCAAAGAATGAGCCTGAATTTTTTGCGTTACGAAGGATGTCACGGCATTTAAAAAGAATGTCGTCTATGTTAAGCGGTTTGTCTGATTTTGTTTTTGCTTTTGCCATCTATATATGAAACCCCATACTTATTTTTCTATAATTAAATGGTGCCAAATTATGACACTACAATAATTTTACTCTGAACTTTTATCATCGGGAACAGATTCATTAATAACGCAAATATCGCCCACATCACAATCAAGGGCTTTACATATTTTTTGCATACTATCCATTGATATAAACTCGCCCTTACCAAGTTTTGCTAAAATGTTAGTGGAAATACCTGCCATCTTGATAAGGTCCGTTCTATTTTTTATTCCCTTATCTATCAGCAGTTTCCAAAGTTTTCTGTAATCTACATCCATATTAAATATTCCCAAAATACATTAAAGGTCGCTGAAAAACTTCTGAAATTGTCATTATCGGGCTTGTCCCGATAATCTATTTCTTTGCAACATAAGGATTTGCGCAAATGGATTCCCGCGTCAAGCACGGGAATGACACCTTTTTCAGTGGTCTCAATACATTATACCATAGCTTTCGGGTAATTTGGACAAAATATCATGTTTTTACAATATTTTTTTGAAAACTTATCAATTCAACCCTTTCAAAAACTCTTCCACATTCTTATACTCAATGCCATTTTCCGGCATCTCTGATTCACCCCGGTAAAGTACGCATTTTCGCATAACCTTGCCGAATTGAGCTTCCGTAAGAGAAATCTTTTCTTCATCATTAATATGGCGGCACTGAGCAGGGAATAGTTCCTTGCTGTGTTTGATTTCAAAAATCGCGCAATTCGCCAGTTAAAGAGCCAAAAACTTCATCCTGCAACAGAGAATAAACAAGTACCTGAGCCTGACAGAAGCGCATTCCGCTCATGGATAATTTAAAACATTGCCGAACATTGCCAATTTTAAAATCTAGTATTGCAGTTAACCACGGGCAGAATACCACTATTTTTGGTCTTATTTGTCTATTGAGATTCAGTAAGCTTCAGATTAAAACAAAAAGGGGATGACCAATAAGTTCAAAAAGTGTCATTTTAGGGATTGACCCGAAAATCCATTTAATTGCAATGCAAGAGATTGCCGTGTCGAGCACAGCAATGACTCATACTTATTGGACAGCCCTCTGTTATAGCGAGGGCAGATTTTTATAGTTCTATACAATCTATAGGTTAGCAACAAATTCCTATCTGTTTGCCAGCATCCTGTTGGCGATTCTTGTTCCTATGAACTGAATTACTTCAACCATGACGATGATTACAACAACGGAAGCTGCCATTACATCAGGACGGAACCTCTGATAGCCATAGCGGATTGCAAGGTCACCAAGTCCGCCGCCACCGATTGTTCCTGCCATTGCGGAATATCCAATGAGGTTGATGATTGTAAGTGTAATTCCAGAAACAAGGGAAGGCATGCTTTCCGGAATCAAAACCTTGTAAATAATCTGCGAGTTTGTCGACCCCATGGCACGGGCAGCCTGAATCATTCCAGGATCAACCTCAAGAAGTGCTGTTTCAACAAGGCGTGCAACAAATGGTGCTGCTGCTATAGAAAGCGGAATGATTGTAGCTGTTGTTCCGATTGAAGTTCCAAGAATAAGGCGTGACAACGGGAAAAGCAAAATCATGAGGATGATGAAAGGGAATGAACGGAGAACATTTACGATGCGGCTTAGCACCTGATTCAAAATAGGACGTGGTGTAATTCCCATGGAGTTTGTTGAATAGAGAAGAACTCCCAAAGGAAATCCGATTACCATGGAGAAAAGTGTTGAAAACAAAACCATCTCCAGAGTCTGCAAAGTTGAAATACCCACTAATGTAAGAATCTGGCTCATTTTTCTTCCTCCACTCTAACACCGTTTTCCTTAAGGTAAGCAACGGCCTTTTCAATTTCTTCCTTTGGACCGATAAAATCCACCAGCATCTTGCCCACTTCACCTTCAGCAAGGTGTGAGATTCCGCCTGCACGAATGTTGAATTCAATGTCAAATTTTTTCGCAAGACGGCTTAAAACAGGTTCGCCGGTTTTCTTTCCTTCAAAGTAAAGTGCATATTCTCCGCCTTCCTCTGACCAACAGGCAAATTCTTCAGCGTCCTTGCCTGATGTTTCAGGTGCAAGGTGTGAAAGGAAATCCTTTGTAACCGCACTCTTTGGTGCAGAGAAAATCTCCGAAACCTTCCCCTGTTCCACAACTTTTCCTGCATCAACAACTGCGACCTGGTCGCATGCATCCCGGACAACTTCCATCTGATGTGTAATCATTACAACCGTAAGGTTCATCTTCTTCTGGATTTCGCGGATAAGGCTTAGGATAGATCTTGTTGTCTGAGGATCAAGGGCGCTTGTAGCTTCATCGCAGAAAAGGATGTCCGGTCTTGTAGAAAGGGCTCGGGCAATGGCAATGCGCTGCTTCTGTCCGCCGCTCAAGGTGCTTACAGGTGCGTCCCCGCGGTCTTCAAGGCCAACAAGGGCAAGCATTTCATTAACACGGCTATCGATTTCTTCCTTTGGAAAACCGCAGATTTCCATTGGATATGCAATGTTCTTTGCCGCTGTTCGAGAAGTGAAAAGGTTGAAGTTCTGAAAAATCATTCCAAGCTTTCTGCGGCGCATGATAAGGTCTTTCTTTGAAAGATTGTCCACCCTGTCATCGTTGTAGTAAACGGCACCTTCATCAGGAGTTTCAAGAAGGCTAATGAGGCGGACAAGGGAAGACTTTCCCGCACCGCTTTTTCCTATGATTCCAAAAATCTGGTTTTCAGGAATATCAAGTGAAATGTCGTTTACCGCAGTGACAGTTCCACCTGCTCCTGCATAAGTCTTTTTAAGGTTTTCAAGTTTTATGCGCATAATAAAATAATGGTGTTTTATTTCCTAAAAGTCTATAGTCTATTCTTAGCAGCGAAGCGATCCATATGCCGGTAAAGCAAAGGCATGCATGGATCGCCGCGTTGCCATGCTCCTTGCGATGACGTCAACTTCGTCATTGCGAGCCTAAGTCTATCCTTGCGTCATTGCGAGGAGTTCACGACGAAGCAATCCATTGATCACTACAGCAATTTATTATCTTCCGCCCATTTTGCCTCGGCTGATGAAGTCCATTTTGCGGGCAGCTTTTCTTGCTCCGCGACTCTGGTTTATCACCTTCTGTTCAGGAAGTTTTTCTGATTTCTTAAAGTTCCTTGAATTGCGAACTTCCTTGAACCAAACAGGCAGTGCCGGATGCTTGTCTCCCTGTTCAACATAGGAAAGCCATTCTGCCGGTTCCGGCTGCTCAAACTTCATGGTCTGCCCCGTAACAGGATGAACGAATTCCAAAGTCCTTGCATGAAGGCAAAGCCTGTGGAAAGGATCTGTCTTTGCACGGTAATTTTCATCGCCTGCCAAAGGATAGTGGCGGTTTGCAAGGTGGGCACGAATCTGGTTCTTTTTGCCCGTATCAAGCTCAAGTTCAAAAAGGCTGTGGGTTGGCCCGCGAACAAGAATCTTGAAGTTTGTCCTTGCTTCCACGGTTTTTGCATCGTCATCCGCCCTGTTCTTTACATAGCCCACATGGTGTGCATTCTGTGCAAGGGGATCATCTATTAAACCGCTGTCCGGCAACGTTGGATGGTGGCTGCCTGGATTTTCTGCAACTGCGTGGTAGATGCGCCCTGTCACCATCTTCTGCCAGGAACCCATGATTTTTTTCTGAATGTATTCGTTGAGGGCAAACATCATTACGCCGCTCGTGTCCCTGTCCAGACGGTGAACAACAAACGGCCTGTGGGTTGCAGTGTATGTGCCTTTCTTCCTCATGATTTTTTCAAGGACATCTATGGCCGTGCGGGACTTGCTTCCAGGGTATGGAACCGACAGAAGGCCCGTAGGTTTGTTGATTACAACTATATCCTTGTCTTCATAAAGGATTTCTATGCGTTCCTTGCCATAATCACTCTTGTTTTCCCTTTTATATTGCGTGCTTGCTTTTACATGATGAAGTGTTTCTTTCATACCTACCATTATAAAAAAAAACATGCCCTCGGCAAGACATATATCTTACCGGGAGCATGCAAAAATAAGAAACCTGAGAGTGTTTTATTTCAAACTAGTAGTTGACTCTGAGAGTTGTTCCGAATGAACTCTTGTCGTTCTTGTCGTAGTTGTAGTAAACCTTGACCGTTGCTCTCTTTCCGGCTGTGAACTTGATTGAAGGTGTCACATTGTATGACATTGTCTGTTCTTCGCCATCCTTGTCCTTGTGTTTGTCACCGTTTGAATATTTTGTAATTCCAACTTCAAATTCTGGAGAAACAACATCGTTGATTGCATAAGAAAGGTGTGGGAAGAATTCAATTACATTGTCATCCTTTACGAGAATCTGGTGGAAGTAAACGCCAGCTTCAAGAGGAACTCCCATGCCCTTGAAATTGTAGTTGATAAGTTCCCATGCTTCAGTCATTGCTGTCTTTTCTCCATCATCGTTTGTTTTTTTAGAGATTTCCTTATCAAGGTACTTTGCTTCAATGTTGAACTTAAGGTTTGGAACTGCCTTGAGGGCAAAGAAACCGTATGCCTCGCCTGCAAGGTTATAACCGCCGGCAATTGCAAAATCCTTGTTCTTGTACTTTGCACTCAAAGTAAGGATCTTTTCGTTGAACTTGATGTCTCCAGCTTTTGCTTTTCCATCCTTTACAGAATCATCATCTGCGGCATATTTATCTACCCTGTATGTCGATCCTGCTGCAGAAAGATAAAGGCCTTCTACAGGAATGAATACAGCACGGACACCGTATCCACCCATTGCCTGATATTCATATCTTGCTTCCGAATTTGTATAGAAATCCATGAGCTTGCCGGCTTCTGCAATGATCTTTCCGTCATAGAATTTTGCATATCCCATCATGTACTTAAGGTTATCCTGAGTAAACCATGTTTCCTTTGCTGTAGTGAATGAACCAACTTCATTTCCACCACTGTCCTTTACTTTTGTATTTACAGTATCAGCACTGTTAAGTCCAAAACCATCACACTGATAGCGGAATTTGAATCCGTATTCTTCCTGCGTAAAGTTGATGTTCAATCTAGCACGAGACTTTCCGTTTCCGTAGTACTGACCGTCCTTGTAAACCTTTGTTTCAAAATCCTTTGCGTCCAGATTTCCTTCAATACCTGAACGGAAATATCCGTTTACATCCCAAGCACTGCCTTCAGCAAATGCAAATCCCATTGCAGCGCATGCAACGGCTGCCAAAATAATCTTCTTCATAACCTAATCTCCTAAAATTAGTCTTGAATTAGTCCTTTTTTTGATTTTAAGTCAAAATTCCGGATTTTCTATATTATAGAATTTTATGATATTTTAGCAAATCCCACGATCCCAAGTTAGACAACTCAAAAATTAGATGTTATACTCTTTTAGATACTAAATATTGAGGTAATAAATGGACTTGCTTTTAAATGACGTTGAAATCCCTGAAGGAACAATTGAAATCACAGAAGATACTTTCCACAATCATAGACTTGTTTCATCAGTAAAGATTCCGGAAAGCGTTCTTGTTATCCGTGAACGCGCTTTTGCAGACTGCGTAAACCTTAAGAGCATTGAACTTCCAGCAGGCCTTATGGCCATTGCAAAATCAGCGTTCCTCAACTGCGCCAACCTTGAATCAATAAACATTCCAGAAGGAATTTCTACTATTGAAGAAGGTGTATTTGAAGACTGCGCAGCCCTTGAATCCATCGTTCTTCCTGAAAATGTTACAGCCATCAAGGACAGGGCATTTTCAAGATGCACCGGCATCAAGAATCTTGTCCTTCCGGACAACCTTATTTCCTGCTCAAAGACAGCTTTCCCAAACAGCTGCAGGTATCTTCCTATAAACAAGAACTACAAGTATGAAGACGGCATGATGATCAATACCTACAACAACATGCTGTTGTTCTATGATGGCGAAAAGAAGGAAGTTCGCACGCCTGAAGATGTAAAGGGAATCGCTTTCCGTGCCTTTACAGGTTCAAACGTTACAAAAGTCCGTGTTGCTGAAGGCGTTACAAGCATCAGCGATGAAGCTTTCGTAGACTGCGGGGAAAACCCCATCGTTCTACTCCCGGAATCAGTTGATTACATCGACAACAGTGCCTTTGACACAAGAACAAAGGTTTACTGCCACAAGGGTTCCTACGCTGAAGGCTGGTGCCGCAACAATCCGGACTTCAACCAGCTTGCAGACGAAACAATCTAACGGAAACTCCCTCTAATTGAAAATTTATCTTCAATAAATTAAAATTATGGGACTTTTGCACAAATGCAGAAGTCCCTATTTTTTTCCCTGGAGTCACTATGCTTTTTTCACCGGTTGAAATCGAAGAAACAGTAAATATGTTCATGCGCCACAAGCTTGATGTGCGCTGCGTAACAATGGGTATTTCCCTCCTTGACTGTGCAGACAGCGACATGAAGCGTTCCTGCGGCAAAATCTACGACAAGATCATGCACAAGGCTGCAAACCTTGTTAAGGTCGGTCAGGACATTGAAAAGGAATACGGTGTTCCTATCATAAACAAGCGCATTTCCGTTACACCTATCGCTCTTGTTGCCGGTGCAAGCGGTGCAAAGTCTTATGTTGACTACTGCAAGACTCTCGACAAGTGTGCAAAGGAACTTGGAGTAAACTTCCTCGGTGGATTCTCTGCCCTTGTTCCAAAAGGAATCACTCCTGCAGACAAGATCCTCATGGAATCAATTCCGGAAGCCCTTGCTTCTACAAGCTATGTTTGTTCAAGCGTTAACGTTGGTTCTACAAAGAGCGGTATCAACATGGACGCAGTAAAGATCATGGGTGAAGTAATCAAGCAGACTGCTGAAGTTACTAAGGACTCGGAATGCAACGGCTGTGCAAAGCTTGTAATTTTCTGCAACGCTCCTGAAGACAATCCGTTTATGGCAGGTGCTTTCCACGGACCTGGGGAAGCAGACAGCGTAATCAACGTAGGTGTTTCCGGTCCTGGAGTTATCCTTGCTGCAGCCCGTGAATTCAAGGGCCGTCCGCTCAACGAACTTGCCGACGGCATCAAGAAGATGGCCTTCAAGATTACCCGTATGGGACAGATGGTGGGTTCGGAAGCCGCACGTCGTCTTGGCGTTAACTTCGGTATCCTCGACCTTTCCCTTGCCCCAACTCCCGCTGTCGGCGATTCAGTTGCCCGCATCATTGAAGAAATGGGTATCGAAGGATGTGGTGGACCTGGAACAACAGCTGCCCTTGCCATGCTCACAGACATGGTCAAGAAAGGCGGCGTAATGGCATCTACAAACGTCGGAGGACTTTCCGGCGCATTCATCCCTGTTTCAGAAGACGAAGGAATGATCAATGCTGTCAAGACCGGTTCAATCTGCCTTGAAAAACTTGAGGCGATGACTACAGTTTGTTCTGTAGGTCTCGACATGATCGCAATTCCAGGCGACACTCCTGCAACAACAATTTCCGGAATCATGGCTGATGAATTTGCCATCGGTATGGTAAACAGCAAGACAACAGCTGTACGCATCATCCCTGCTCCTGGAAAGAAAGAAGGCGACTGGGTTGAATTCGGCGGCCTCCTTGGCGGTATGCCATGCATGAAGGTAAGCAAATTCGGCTGCGCTGATTTCATCAACCGCGGCGGCAGGATACCAGCACCTATCCACAGTTTCAGAAACTAGTTAAGTCAACCAAAGATAATGAAAAGGGGATGACCAATAAGTTCAAAAAGCGTCATTTTCGGACTTGATCCGAAAATCCATTTAATTGCAATAAAAGGGATTGCCGTGTCGAGCACGGCAATGACTCATACTTATTGGACAGCCCCTTTTTTCTATTCAAACCATTTTTCAATAAAGCCGTCCACACGGCTGTAATAAAGATCCGGATCAACATAGCAGGACATTGCATGTTCCGCACCCTTCACTGCAAGAATTTCCTTCTCTCCTTTTTTTGCATCGTAATTCTTTTTCAGCATGCTGTAAGGAACATAATCGTCTTCTTCACCATGAATGAAAAGCATTGGTATTTTTGCTTTTGAAAGGGAATCTACGCTTGACCCATCCTTAAAAGAAAAGCCGTATTTCCATTTGCATAGCATTGATGCTGCATTAAGAATCGGGAATGGAGGCAAATGAAATTCATATTTAAGCCTGTACTCAAACTGATCCCATACAGAAGAATATCCGCAGTCCTCGATGGCGGCCATAACATTTGGCGGCAAGTCTTCTCCGCTGCTCATCATCACTGTGGCACCACCCATGGAAATTCCAAAAAGCAATATCCTTGCCTGAGGATCCATTTCGAGGATTCTGTTGCACCAAACTACCATATCACGGCAAGCAAAGGTACCCATATCCACATATTTTCCTTCACTCCACCCATGCCCCCTCTGCCCAGGCAAAACCACATTCCACCCTTTTTCCAAAAAGTGAACTGCATTTGGAGCCAGATCCCTAGGCTCAGACCTGTAACCGTGAATTACAAGGGCATAGTCATGACTTTCTTCATTCTCAGGTTTTCCAAAAATAGCCTTGAGTTCAAGTCCATCAAAACTTTTTGCTTTTATTACAGCCGCATTTTTTTTAAGTTTTGGATAAGCCGCAGCCCTTTCCTGTTCTGCAAGAAGATGCTGCGGATCGTTTTTCTCATGCAGTTTCTTCAGTTTATCGTTGATTGAAAAATTTTCACTTTCATAGCATTGTGTTCCGTCTTCCGGCGCCAATGCATAATTCACAAGATACATTGCGCCTCCTAAAATTCCAGCCATTAAGAAAGCTGCAATAGTTCCGCATATAATAATCGTCTTTTTAAGTTTCATGTCTACATAGTATTACATCCGAAATTTTTATTCAATTTTCCCTTTCATATTGTCAGCTGCTTTCTTCTCAACGATTATGCCGATGAACTTTCAGTTTTCATGATGCAATTACTCAGCGGGAAGTTAAGTTTGACAACGGCATAAATGAGCTTCCCGACTCAATTCAGGAGAATTCTTTTCAACAAGAATGTTATCGTCATTATTGCCGTCAGTGAATAAGTGAAATGCCCGAAACTTATGGAAATCATTATGTAAGTGTAAATGAACAGAATGGATGATATATTGAAAATTTTACTGGCAATGAACTGTCTTTTTCTCAAAAATCTTATATTATTGCTGCAGACAGTGACTCAAGGCTCATCAATTCAGGAAAATGAACTCAAGTCACTTGTAGACCAGCTTAAAATCTGGAAACAGAAAAACGAGGTATTCAAATGGCATGCGACAAACCACAGATCGACAAAGACGGGAACGGCATACTTTTTTACGGGGATGCTAGAGTAAATTTTGTAAAAGATATCGAAGGACAGCCTAATGTTTTCCTTATGGAAGTACAGGCAGAATTGGAGCGCGATACACAGGCAAGCCCTGAGCCAGGCCAATTCTACATGATCAAGGGAAGCCGGAGCAATGTTACTTTCGGACGTCCAATCAGCGTTTACCACTCGGAGCGCAGCGGAAAAACACTTAAGGTTCAGTTCATGATCCTTGAAAAGGGAGAAGGAACAAAAGAGATGAGAAAGCTCCTTCCAGGCGACATGCTTTCCATGAACGGCCCTTTGGGAAATACTTTCGGCGAATTCAATAATGAAACTAACGGTCGTATGGCTATTATCGGCGGTGGAATCGGGGTTGCCCCTGTTGCAAATTTTGCTTCCAGTCTTCCTAACGGAAGTTATGATTTCTATGCCAGCTTTAAGAGCGGTTCCTACGGCCTTGAATTCATCAATGCCCAAAACCTTGTTATTACAACGGATGACGGGTCCCGGGGCATCCATGGTATGCTCAGTGAAGCCTTTACAAAGGAAACAATCCAAACTAACGGTTATAAGTCAGTATTTGCCTGTGGTCCTACCCCTATGCTTGCCTACATCCAGTCGGTATGCCAGGATGCAGGAATCAAATGCTACCTTAGCCTTGAAAAGAAAATGCTTTGCGGTGTTGGTGCCTGCCTTGGATGCACAATCTCCACAAAGGACGGAAACCGCCGAGTATGCAAGGATGGACCTGTATTTGACGGCGATATCCTTGAATTTTCAAAGCCTAACGGAACAAGAAGACAGCCTCTTAGTGCCGGGGAAAAAGCAGACCTTTCCGTTACCATTTCAGGCGTAAAATTTAAAAATCCTGTAATTGCTGCCAGCGGAACCTTTGGCTTTGGACAGAACTACCGCGGTTTCTTTGATGTCGAACGCCTTGGCGGTGTTTCAAGCAAAGGCCTTACCCTTGAACCAAAACCAGGAAACAAGGGCGAAAGAATCATTGAAATCACAGGTGGTGACATTAATTCCATCGGCCTTGAAAATCCTGGCGTTCCACACTTCATCGAACACGAACTTAAGGAAATGCTTGCCCTTAATACAGTTACCATGGCTAATCTTGCAGGCCACAGTCTTGAAAGCTATGTAAAGGGAGCAGAACTCCTCGATAAGACTGAAGTTCCAATGATCGAACTCAACATCAGCTGTCCTAATGTTAAGGCCGGCGGTATGGCCTGGGGTATGGATCCGTCATGTGCCGCTGAATGCGTAGGTGCCGTCCGCAAGGCAACCAAGAAACCTTTGATCGTCAAGCTTTCACCAAATGCTCCTGACCTTATCGGAGTTGCCATGGCCTGTATAAAAGCCGGAGCCGATGGTTTGAGCCTCATCAATACAATCCAGGCTGTAGCCATCGACATTGAAAAGGGTCGCCCGTACTTTGACAACATCAAGGCCGGAATGTGCGGTCCTGCAGTAAAGCCTATTGCTTTGAGAATGGTTTACGATGTTTGTGGAGCAATCAAGAAGCTTCCTGAAAACGAACAGGTACCAGTAATCGGCCTCGGCGGAATTTCAAAATGGCAGGATGCCGTAGAATTCATCATGGCCGGTGCCAGTGCAATTCAGGTCGGTAGCGCAACCTTTGCAAATCCAAACGCAATGGTAGAAATCATTGAAGGGCTCGAAGCCTTCATGACAAGCCACGGCTACAAATCAATAGAAGACTTCAAGGGAATTGCCTTGTAATTAGGACAAAAAAATTCGGCCGCACCTTGCGGCCGAATCATGCTTTTGCCCCGCAAAACGGTCGTGGACTGCGACCGAATCAATTCTCTTTAGGAGCTGAAACTGGAACAGTTTTAACTCCTCCATTTCTCCTCTTCTTCCACTTCTTTTACAGAATCAGGAAGGACAGTTTTCTTTGGTTCTGCCTTTGCAGTATTATTGTTTTTTGGAGCACTTCTTCCAAAGCGTTCATCAAACTTATACTTCTTTACAACCTTCATCGAAATTTTTGAATATGTAATGAAAGAAATCAAAAGTCCAATAACAAAAAAGACCGTTACAGCTGTTCCAAAGTATTTTGGATCCGGATGAAATAAAAATTTCATTGCGTACAAAGATCCAACAACAACGATGGCACAAACTACAAGTGTGTAGATGATGTTGATGATGCTTGAAATCAACATGTATAGAATGGCAAAAGTTCCTCTATTCATTTTTTCCTTCCTTATTTTTCGCAGTTTTTTTTGAATCCTTATATATCTGAACCAGGAATGTAATTAAAAAAATTATTCCGCATACAATTACAGCGCTGTCGGCAAGATTGAATGTTGGCCAGCGTTCCATTCCAAAGATTCCCCAGAAGTAACAGTCAACAAAATCAACAACCCCTTCCGGCCTGAAGATCCTGTCGATTAGGTTTCCGATTCCACCGCCAAGAATTCCGCAGATGCACCAGCGCTGGGTTTTTGTAAATTCATTGTTGCGGAAATAGATTACATAAACCGCAATGATTATCAAAAGTGGCATGATTGCAAAAAGAATTCCTCTGGCATTCTGTGAAAGGGTATGTCCCATGCTGAATGCAATGGCATTGTTCCTGACATGAATGAGACGAATGTATTTTCCAAGGATTTCGATTACAGCATCATCTGCCCAAACACTAAGGCGTGGGATATGCTTGACTACAAGCGCCTTTGTTATCTGATCAAGAAGAACTACGACGGCAGATAAAATCAAAGGCAGAACTTTATTTTTTGTATTCTCTTTCATTCCTATAGTATAGCATAAAACCGATTTATTTCACTATACTATCTTCATGAAATGGCTTATGGCATCAGACCTTCACGGCTCGGCTTATTATTGCAGGAAACTCCTTGAAAAAATCCATGAAGAAAAAGCTGACAGAATTCTTCTTCTGGGCGACCTTCTTTATCACGGGCCCCGCAATGATCTTCCCAAAGAATACAACCCGAAAGAAGTGCTTTCCATGCTAAATGGCATTGCGGAAAAAATTGTATGCGTAAGGGGAAACTGCGACGGAGAAGTTGACCAGATGGTTCTAGATTTTCCAATGATGGCAGACTATGCAGTCCTTGATTTTGGCGGCAGGGCTTTATACGCAACTCACGGCCACCTTTACAACGACAAAAAACCGTTGAAGTTCGCAAAGGGCAGCATCCTCGTCTGCGGACACTTCCATGTACCATGCGTAAAGGAACTTGAAGGATTTACCTACATCAACGACGGAAGCCTTTCACTTCCAAAGGAAAACAGCTGGCACAGCTACATGACCTTTGACGGCACAACCTTCTTTTGGTACGACATTGAATCCGGAGAAAAAAAGATGAAGTATGAAATCAAATAGATACTGAAACTCATCGTTCTATGTATTATCCATCATCTGACAGATTTTTTTCCTTCCAGCCATATTCCTGATGCTCGTTTTCTTTATTCCCCATCCATGCCGATGATCTGGCGGCTTATAAAGTCGGTAACATCCATTGCAAGGTGACTGGAAATGTATCCGCTGCGGTCCTTTTCCAAACCTAAGTGCCATGCGAGAACAGGATCTGTGTTTTCAATTGGTCCTAATCCTTTTGAAGGGTTGTTATCAATAAAAGTCAAATCGTATGTTCCCTTTATCAAAGTTTCGTTTTGTTCCCAAACAGTTTTCATGGCTTCTGCCGCATCATTTTCTGAAAGAAGGAATACCATTTCGCCTTCCTTGGGAGCAGCTTCCTTAAGGAGACATTCATATTCCTTTACAAGAACAGTTTTATTTGCCCTGTAAATTTCTTTGAACCGTTCTTCATCCCTTAAATATGTAAACAGGAAGGCAAATCGCCTTGCAAAAGGCATGTCCAGAAACCTGTTGAACCATTTTCCGTCAGAAGTATAAAAATCACCTGCATACACTGAATATCCGTTCTTTGCCAGTTTCTGAAGGAAAATCCTGTAAATTTCCACATTTGCTGTTTTTGGAGGAACAAATACTACAATAGTTCTTCCCGAAGGATTTGAAACGCTACTTTCAAAATTCCAGATCTTAGCATTAGTTACCTTGAACGGTTCCTTAATCTCGGAAAATCCATTTTTAAAATTTCCGTGCAAAACACTGATTTTTTCAGTCACTCCCATTTTGCTGGCATTTACTGATGCCGGCAAAAAATTGAAAACTGCAAAAATTAAAGAAACGGAGGCAATTACATTAATGACGCTGATTATAACCAGCTTCAACTCGTAATGGTCAACAACAACATCCGACAGAAGGCGGAGCATGGAACGGAAATTCCAGATGGTCGCCCATAGGGAAAATTGCATTATGATTATTTCTCTTATAGATACACCGAAAATCACAATGTTGAAAATTGAAATTATGAATCCAACAAGGGGAACTACCGCCATAGAATCTTTTCTCGTATGGCTAACAAAAAGAAATCTTGAGCTTCCAAGAAGAATAAGTCCAAGAACTAAAAGCTCGGCCTGAATCTGATTTGTCATAGTCACATTCTAAACTATTTCGTCCTTTTTTGCGATAGGAAACAAAAATGCTAAAATCTCCATTCTTCTTGAAAAAAGAAATATGCAACACTATAATATTATGAATAAGAAGTGAGTTATGGCACAAATAAAGAAAATTAAAGTTGATAAAGAAAAAGTTAATCTCGCTATCCAAACAGGAATTCCTCTTACCGTAACAACTTACACGCTTCCAGTTGAAATGGAAGGATACATTGTTGATATCCTTGATGTATTCCTCAAGCTCCTTAATATGGAGTCTTATTACGAAGGTCTTGCATACTGTGTAAAAGAACTGGTCAACAACGCAAAAAAAGCAAATACAAAACGCATTTACTTTGCAAACAAAGGCCTTAACATCAAGAATATTGATGATTATGAAAAAGGCATGCAGAATTTCAAGATGGATACCCTTACAAACATCAACTACTTCCTTGAAGAACAGAGAAAGCAGGGGTACTTCATCAAAATCATCTACCAGATGCGCAACAACAAGATCAAGGTAGAAATCCGCAACCGCGCAGAACTTACTGTATTCGAATACAAGAGAATCCACGACAAGATTACCCGTGCCCTCCAGTATACTTCCGTAGAAGAAGGCATCACACATCTTCTTGATGAATCTGAAGGTGCAGGTCTTGGTCTCGCCATCATGGTCCTCATCCTCAGAAGATTTGGACTTACAGAAGACAACTATCAGATTCTTTCTGAAAATAATGAAACGATCAACAGAATCATCATTCCTCTTGATAAGGCCGTTGAAGAAAACATCATTTCCCTTTCAAGGGAATTTGCAAACCTTGTTGACAGCCTTCCAGAATTCCCTGAAAACATTACGCAGATAAACAACCTCATCAATTCTCCTACAAGCAAGATGAGCGACATTGCAAGAAAAATTTCCAATGATGTTTCCCTCACCGGTGAATTGCTCAAGATGGTTAACTCTGCCGCCTACATGCTTCCACATCCATGCCAGAGCATTGAAGATGCGGTAAAATATGCAGGTTTGCGTGGAATCAAGAACCTTCTCTTTTCCATCGGATCCATGGAAAACCTTGTCACAGGTTCATCGGAAAAGAGCAAGAAACTTTGGGACCACAGCTATCAGGTAGGATTCTACGCCTACAACCTGGCACGCAATTTCTGCAGGAACAGATCAAACATTGAGGACAGTTATGTATGCGGTCTTCTTCACGATATGGGTAAGATTGTTTTTGAAAATGCCCGCCCTAACATTTTCCAGAAGCTGGAAGTTATCTGCCAGAAAAAGAATGTCTCAAAAGAAATATTTGAAAACCTTGTAGCAGGATGCAACCACGGGGAAATCGGTGCCTGCATTGCCGAAAAATGGAACTTTCCTCCTGTCCTCATTGATGTTCTACGATATCACCACAATCCAGAAAATGCCCCGGAATCATCAAAGGAACTTACAAACATAATTTATCTTGCAGACATGATTGCACACTACAGCGAAGGCCTCATTGATTTTGCGCAAATTGACACGGATGTCCTTGAAAACTTCAACATTACTTCCGAAGAACAGTTTCAGGGCATTGCAGATCGTCTTTCAACTTCCTTCAATCGCTAAATGAAAAAAGCGACCAAAACTTTTTAGGTTATTAAAAAATACCAAATTGTCATTATCGGGCTTGTCCAGGCGATACCTTTGCTTCCCGTACATAGGGGGGCTGTCCAATAAGTATGAGTCATTCACCCCTTAGAGCTTCATTCCATTTCTGCATCAGGATTCCAAAAGCAACCCCAACATTAAGGCTTGCCTTAAGTCCTGTCATGGGAATGGTAACTCGTCCGTAAGTTGCCCTTTTCAAGGCTTCAGGACTTACACCCAATTCCTCGGAACCTATGATTACAATACCTTCCTTAGGAAATTCAAATTTATCTATTGGGGTTCCTCCGGTTTCCAGAACAAAAACCGGAATATTTTCAGGAAGTTCATCAAGTGTGCACCTTGTATATCCCAAAGTATCGATGCACCCCATGGAACTTCTCACGGCCTTTGTCTGTGCCGGATCCGTACAGTTCGGTGAAATGTAAACCTTTTCACATCCCATGGCTTCTGCAGTCCTGAAAACGGATCCAATGTTGAATGGGGAACGAAGGTCTTCTGCATAGACGCATACACCCTTAAAGAAATTCCTTTTTTCAACTGTGAGTTTGTCAGAAGAATGAGGAGCTATTACCAGATCCCACTCTGCAGGGAATGTCCCGATAAGTGCAAGAAGGGCATTACGGGCAAAATTGCATACGCGTCGCTCGTCAAATTCCGGAGCCTCTATAAGCCTCTTTAATTCAGCCGCAGTTTCCTGTGGCAGCTGAGGATCTTCAAGAACAATGCGGCAAACTGCCTTTGTGTATTCCTGACGGGTCATGCGGGTAAAGTTATACTCCATGCCGGGTTCAGGAATTCCTGCAATGTCCCTTTCAAGTTCACCAAAAGTAAGGGCAAGCTTTCTTCTCTTCTGCCCCGGTTGAAGCTGATAAAGTTTGTTTGGATCAATCATCAGTATGCTTTCTTAATGATTTCAAAAAGGTCGTCTGTCGTCATACTGCGCTGAAGGTTATTGATGAGGTCCAGTTCACCCGCATCTTCTGCGGCTAATGCAAGCTGTTCGATTGAGAGGGAAAGGTCCTTAAGGCGGGCAGGAATGTTTACCTTTGCAATTTTATTGCGAACATATTCTGCAAGGGCTGCACTTGCTTCTGCAGGAGTTGCATCCTGTTCGCAGGCACGCAAAAGTTTTGCAAGGACAGCAAGTTTGTCTGCACGGAATGTAGCCGCATCTTCAATTATGTATGGAAGCAAAATTGCCATTGAAAGGGAGCGGGAAACTTTATAGCGGGAATTGATTGCAACAGAAAGAAGATGGGCAGCACCGTAAGAACTGGATGCTGCACCAAGGGATGCCATACAGCCACCCTGTGCAAGAAGAACTTCCTGTGGGGTTGTAATCGAAAGGGATGGCGCACCGTCAAGGGCGTAGCTTAAAAGCTGAACTGCCTTTTCGATAATCATGTCACTGAAGAAAGTTGCCTTTTGGCTCAAATATCCTTCCACTGCAAAACCAAGGGCTTCAACAGCCATTATTTCCACCTGTTTTTCCGTAAGGGCAATCTGAAGGTTTGGATCCCAAAGAACAAGACGACAAAGACCATTCTGTGTCTTTATGAGCTTTGCCTTGGAAGAGCGTGAATCCGTAACCATTGTCCTGTCGGTAAAGAGGAAAGAATCGCGGTTTGTTGTAGGAACACAGATTAAGGGAAGCATCCTGTTTCCAGGAACCATCTGATCGTCAATGAAGTCATATACATTTTTATTTTCATAATAGACTGCACAAACAGCTTTTCCTAAAGAAAGAACCCTTCCGCCACCTACCGCAATGATTCCGTGAACCTTTGCATCCTGGGCAAGTTTAAGGGTGTTGGACAAAGTTTCTGTATCTGCACAGTTTGGAACTTCGTCAAAGACAAAGTATTCAACGTTCTTTTCTTTAAGTGAATTCAAAACCTTTTCTGAAGTTCCCGATTCCTTAAGGACAGGATCCATGATGACCATGAAATTCTGTCCGTATTCAAGGGCATACTGTCCAAGTCTGTTTGCAGTATACGAACCAAGCACAATGTTAGGTGAGATTTTGAAAATGAAGTCTGCCATTGTTTTTTCCTTTTATCCTGCGGTTAAAAACCACATAATCTATGAAAATTATACTTTTACTTGCAAAAAAAAAGAGCGGAAAAGTTATTCCGCCCTTATTTATCCCCTTAAAACGACTACGGAATTCTATTAGAGTCCGTATGCGCTAAGAATCCGGTCCGCAGTTGCAGCGATTGTAGCATCGCTGAAGAAATTTGGATCCTGAATCTTAAGCTTAATCTCTTCCACCAAGTCCTGACGAATATCTGGAGTTTCATCAGACACCTGCTTCAAGTACATAGCTTCTGCAGCTGCCTTTGCTTCTTCTGAAACACTGATTTCATCAGATGTTCTCTGTGAATTTGCAACATTGTTAGAGCGTTTTGTGCTCTGAAGATTGTTCACAGGTGATACATAATTAACTTTGTCTATCATCATACTAAGCCTCGCTTATATTATCGGAAGATTCATCTAAAAGTTTAGCATTTTTATTGCCGGAAATAAAAATTGCAAACTCGCCCTGGACCTTAGCCCTTGAGCCATAATCTTCAAGAACCTCTCTCGCTGTTCCTTCAGTTATCTCTTCATGAAGCTTTGTCAGCTCACGACCAACAACAACCCTTCTTCCTTCTTCAATATCGGCAATATCCGTCAAAAGTTTAACAATTCTGAAGGGACTTTCGTAAATAATTATGGCATCACCTGTTGCCATAAGTTCCCTAAGTCGGCTTCTCCTGCGGCCTGGTTTAGGTGACAGGAATCCCTCAAAAATAAGGGTCTTTCCACCCGCTCCTGCTACACTTGCAAGGGATGCAAATGCACTTGCTCCAGGAATCGGAATTACCTTGTGTCCCGCCTTTCTTGCAAGCCCCGCAAGGATTGCCCCAGGATCACTGATTCCAGGTGTTCCTGCATCGCTGGCATAGGCAACAGTCTGACCCTCATCAAGCATCTTTATGATCTTTTCGGAAGCAAACTGTTCGTTCTGGGACCTGCAGCTTATCAGTGGTTTCCTTATCTCAAAATGAGTTAAAAGCTGAAGTGTATGGCGGGTGTCTTCCGCTGCTATCACATCAACGCTTTTAAAGGTTTCCAAAGCCCTGTAAGTGATGTCTCCCAGATTTCCTATAGGCGTAGCTACAATATATAATTCTGACACAAGTATAGTATACAACCATGAGTGTTTTTTTGCAACTTTACTGCTAAAAATCAACTTCCAAATACCGATAATATAAGGGAATTTCTGTATTTTTCGGAGTTTTTTACAATGACTAGAAAGGAAAGAATTGCCGCAACTATTACTGGTATTGCTCTCTTCTGCGTGGCAGCATTGTTTTCCATTGGCCTTCTTTTAGGTCTCCTGGACTTTGGTTCTACAAGCAGCCGTTTTCTTCCAGCCCTAGGACAGATGCTGCTTTCCGTATACGGATTCTGTTCAGTCCTGATTCCTGCATTCTTTTTTGTTTCAGGTGCATTCTGCCTCAGTGCAAAGTGGAACATTCAGAGGGCCTTCATTCTCCTTGTCAGCATCATTCCATTTTTTACCCTTGTGGTTGCAGAAAGGACATGCCTTGCAATTTCAAACATGGACACAAGTCCCCTTGCCTTTGTTAAGATTATTTCAATAATTTTCATCGCACTTCTTCTTGTAGTACTCGAATATCTATTGGCCGTTACCCTTGCCTCCTTCATTGAAAACAAGCTCAAGGCCAAGCCGGAAGAAAAAACTGTTTCCAGGGCAGAAAAAAAGCAGCCTGCCGTTGAAGAAATTGAATGGGGTCCACAGTACAGCAACCTTCCTAAAGCAGATCCAAAAGATTATGAAGACAACGGTGAACTTGATGGTTCAGATAATATCAATGAAGAAACACGGGAATATGTTTCAGCAAAGGAAAAGACCCTTTCATTCCTCAAGACCAAGCCTTCTCACCTCAAGTCTCTCTTTGTCAATAAAATCTCTTTTGCCGGAAAAAAGAATGATCCTGGCGAAAAATTAGAAACTAAAGAAGAAATCAAAGAACCTGAAGCAGGTGTAGAAATTCCTGCAGCGGAAGTAAAGAATAAGATTTCTTTCAATTGGTCCATTGACGATGAAGGAAACATAAAGAATTCACAAAAAAATTCAGAAACTTTAGCTGTTGAAATTGAAGAAGACGAAAAAATTGCAGATACCATCGATATTCCTTCTGCAGATGAACTTGCAGAATTTTCTGCATCTGAACCAGTGGAAACTGATGTTCCTTCTCCTGAAAAGGATGAAACTTTTGATGACTTGGATATCATCGATCAGTTTGAAAAAGAATCTGAAAGTCTTACTGGCACCATAAATGATTTTGATGCTGACGACAACATCAATGCCGATGACGAAATTACTTATGACATGGATTTTGAGGAAGCCGAAGAACATACTGATGATGATTTCAATAATGAAGATGTAAATGATTTCCTTTACGGTCAGGAAGATTCGGTTGAAGATCCTGTAATCCAGGATGAAATTGAAGAACCTTTTGAAGACGCTGTCCTTCAGGAAGAAATCGAGGCATCTGCTCTTAATGAAGAAGATGAAAAAATTGATGAATCTTTCATGGAGAATCAGATCATTTCCAACATTGAAAATGCAGATAAAACTGCAAACTTCAATCCAGATGCCACTGGAATTGGAGACATTTTCTCTCAGATGGAACAGGATGCAAGGCAGGCAGTTGAAGGCAATGCAAACGAAAATGTAGATCCTCTTGCTCCTGCTGTAGTTGATTCCAAGGGTAATCTGATTTCAACAAGTCCTGCATCAAATTTAACTGCCAAACCAGAAGCAATCCTTCCTCCAAAAAAGAAGAAGCTTGGCAATTATAAGATTTCCACAGACCTTCTTACAGAGTACGATGAAAACGAATACTGGATCATTGATGAAGAAACAAAGCAGGCTTCACTTAACCTTCAGGAGACCTTGAAGGAATTCAGCATTCAGGCAGAAATTATTGGCATCCGCAAGGGACCTGTTGTTACCATGTTTGAAATTCTTCCTGCCCCTGGCGTAAAGCTTTCAAAGATTGTCGGACTTGCAGACAACATTGCACTCCGCCTTGCAGCAAAGGCAGTCCGCATTGTTGCTCCAATTCCAGGCAAGCGTGCAGTCGGCATTGAAATTCCTAACAGGGAAAGGGCCATCGTTTCTTTCCGCGAATGTATCGAACAGAACAGGCCGGAATGGAAGAAGATGGCTGTCCCTGTAATCCTCGGAAAAGACATTCAGGGTGAAACCCAGATCATGGACCTTGTAAAGACACCTCACCTTTTGATTGCAGGTTCTACAGGTGCAGGTAAATCAGTCTGCGTCAACACAATGATTCTTTCCATCCTCTACAAGCGAAGTCCAAATGATGTAAAGATGATCCTCATCGACCCTAAGGTTGTTGAACTCAAGCTTTACAACAACATACCGCATTTGCTTACTCCCGTAATTACAGAATCAAAGAAAGCAATGCAGGCCCTTCAGTACTGTCTTTGTGAAATGGAACGACGTTATGCCGTCCTTGATAGCCTCGGTTGCCGTGACATTTCCAGCTATAACAAAAAAATTATTGATCAGCACATTGCAACGGAAAAACTTCCTTACCTCATCGTCATCATCGATGAATTTGCAGACCTTATGGCAACTACTGGCAAACAGCTTGAAGGCGTTGTAGCCCGCCTGTGTGCCATGTCCCGTGCGGTAGGCATCCACCTTGTCCTTGCAACACAGCGTCCTTCAGTTGATGTAATCACGGGTTTGATCAAGGCTAACATTCCAAGCCGTGTTGCCTTCATGGTTGCCGCCAAAACAGACAGCCGAATCATCATTGATCAGGTAGGTGCAGAAAAACTCCTTGGTAAAGGTGACATGCTCTATGCAAGTGCAACAGATCCTTTCCCAGTCCGCATCCAGGGAACTTTGGTAACTGACCAGGAAGTTGAAGACGTTGTTGAAGCCGTAAAGGAATGGGGAGAACCCGAATACATCGACGATGAAATTTTTGTTGATGATGAAGAAGACGAAGCAAACGGACAGATGTCTTTGTTCAACGATGGAGCTGATGATCCTTTGTATGACAAGGCATTGGAAATTGTTGTTCAGGCAGGAAAGGCAAGTGCCAGCTACATTCAAAGAAGACTCAGCATTGGATACAACCGTGCAGCACGCCTTGTTGAACTTATGGAAGAACGTGGAATCGTTGGTCCTGCAAACGGGTCAAAACCTCGCGAGATCATCCATGTTCCATAATAATTTTTACTTATGGAAAAACCTGTGATATCATTGGAGGTAAGATATGGAAGAAAGCAATTACGAATCAACAATGAACATTTTGACTCAGTTCCAGAACCTGCAGCAGTCAGGCATGCTTTCCTCTGTCGAAAATTTGAAAAAGGAAAACACTGACCTAATCCGTATAGTCAATGACATTTCCCACTTGATTTCCCTTACACAGGTCGATTCCATGATAGACTTCCTGTGTTCCCGCTTCCTAGAGTACTTTATTCCTGACAAACTTGTATTCCTTTTCCAGCCACCAAGAAAAAAACATTTGAGGCAGTATGTCTACAGAAGACTTGTTAAAACCGACGAAAACATTTCAACCGACTGCTTTTCTTACATAAAAGAATATTTCGATCAAAACCTTACCCAGGAACAATCCGGTGCCGTTCATCTTTTCAGTGAAATCAAGGATAAGTTGCCACAGGAAATTGTTGATGAAACTATAACTGACATCAATCCATTGTTTGTAATTCCTTTGATTGCAATTGGTGGTACTTACGGCATTGTATTCATTACAAACAAAATCAATGATTCAGAATACACTGATTCTCAGATTTCATACATCAGCAGAATCTTTTCTATTCTTTCAATCACAATGCAGAATGGTCTTCATTACGAATCTTCCATCACAGATGCAAAGACAGGGCTTTATACCAATGATTTCTTTTTCCAGAGACTCAATTCTGCTCTTTCATCAATCAAAAGGTACAACCAGAGTGCAGGCGTACTTATTCTGGACATAGACTTCTTCAAAAAATTTAATGACACCTGGGGTCATCTTCTTGGAGACAAAGTTTTAATTTCAATTGCAAATACTCTCAAAAAAACCTTAAGGAACGAGGATTGTATTGCAAGATTCGGCGGCGAAGAATTCTCTGTTCTTCTTTCACAGTGCACTCAGGATTCCGTTTTCAAGGTAGCCGAACGAATCAGAAAAGCCATTGAAAAAATGGTAATCTATGAAAACAACACTCCTCTTAAAGTTACCGTCAGCATTGGTGGCGTCATCATCGATCATCATGAATTTCTTGAACCACGCCAGATATTCAAAAAAGCCGACCAGGCTCTTTATTATTCCAAAGAACACGGAAGAAACCAGAGTACAATTTTCAAGCTGGGCCTCCTTGATTTGGCCAAAATGAGAAATAACGATTTCGACTTCCTGGAAGAGGAATAAAAAGTTGATGTCCTGATTTTCCTATTAAGCTAAAAAAAAGAACTGCAAATTATAAAGGGGCTGTCCATATTTTAAAACAAACCAGAAATCAATAACCGTCGCTCATGCTGCGGTTAATGTCCCTCTGGAAAAGTTCTGCGTATGCAAGGCTTCTCTTCTTGAGTTCTTCCTTAAGTTCCTGTGGGAACGGAATGTATCTCCAGAATATTGCTCTTACTTCCTTATCAAGCTTCTGAGTACCATTTGCTTCCTTTGTCATCCAAAGAATATAGTCGTCAATGAAGAACTGCTTGATGTCCCCCTTCATCTTATGCTCTTCAAGATACTGATAGTAATGACCTGTGAGACCATCACTCATCCAGTCAAAGGATGCCTTTTCCTTTGCAACCTGCCAGCGCAAATCGGCAACAGCAGTAAGACAAGCTGTCTTAAGATCGCGCGGATACATAGGAATACAGATTCTACCGCGGCTTGAAAGTCTGTTGAATCTGTCAAATGGTTCCCAACAGAAACCTGAATCCCCGTAAGAAGGAACAAGGAGTGTGTAGGGAACAATTCTATGCGGAATGTTTTTGTGGATGCGGCAGAAACACTGAGGATCAATGGATTCAATCCACTGAAGTTCGCGGATTACGTTTTCACGGAATCCTGTAAATTTGTCGATACAGTGAAAGAATTCCCTTGTAAAGACAGGGAACTGGTTGCCCTGGCGGCCACAAGTCATTTTTTGCATCTGCCTCAAAGTATTCATTTCTCCAAGGATTTCTTCCTTGCCAACACTAACTTCTTCAACGATTTCACCTGACTTTGCATTGAGGCTATCCTCAATTCCCTTGGCTTCCTTAAAATCGTTCAGGTAATTTGTAAGTTCCTTATCAACCTTCTGGAGTGAACGGAAAAGGTTTGTAATGTCACTGAACATCTTTCTCTGCAAATCAGTATAAGGTGCCTTGTGAGGCTCAAAACCGATGACAGATTCGTGGACAAATAGTTCCTCCATCCTATTTTTTACCTGAGCTTCAAGAGTCTGCCTTTCTGATTCCTTCGCATTGAGAAGGCTTTCCGAAGTCTGAATTTTTCCGCTGTTCTTGCTCTTTAGCTGCTGAAGCCTTGCCTGTTCAGCGCCAGGTCCCTTATTGCCACCCTTAACAGGAGCCTCATCTGTTGCAGAAGGCTTCATATGTCCAAGGGCAATGCTCTTGATCCATTCATCCATATAAAGGACAGGTTCATAGGTATTGTTCCTGTCGATGGATTTTGCAAACATTGTTTTCTGTTCTGGAGTAGCAAGTGAAGGCAGAAGAATGCCGAATCTCATGGCCATTCTCTTACAGTCCGGAATTCCAGTGCTTGCCATTTTTGGAGCAAGTGTCCTCAAGAACTCCCAGTATGCAGTTACAATCTGCTGGCGATAAACTGTCTTGTCCTTTTTGTCCTGACAGTTAAGGTATTTAACAAGGAGTCCATGCAGGCGCTGAGAACTCTGTCCTTCACCTGTAAGACATTTTTTATAGTATGAAGGATCATCGTAAATCTGATTTGGTTCTTCATTGAAATATTTTTCAATAGGACGGAATTCTTTTATGTTAAGGTCAACTTCAGGAATGCATCCAATCATTTTTGGTTTGCCTACAGAATTTTCCTGCTCTTCAACATAGCGGCTGAAATCTCTGTTTGAAGAAGTACTCATCAAATCAGTAACATTCTGTGGTTCAAAAGTTATGCTGTTTGATTCTGCCTGAGAAAAAAGAGCCTCAAAAGACTGATCGTCATCTTCGTATGCCATTGGTATACTCCCGAAACTGTTTTTATCTTCTTATTATAACATGCAGAAATATTAGTTGTAAACAAAAGGTTTTTTAGTTTTGACTCTGTATGGAAACAGTTTTGCATGGCATTTCCATACATTGCTGCTGTTAAAGGTCTCTGACAGACTTTCTTTCCACCAGTTCAGCCTTTACTCTGACGCAGTCATGAACAGGAATTCCAACAAGAAGGTTCATAAGCATTTCAGAAGAAAGCTTACCGATGGTAATTCTGTTCTGTTTGAATGTAGTTAATGAAGGTGTAATGAATTCAGATGCCTGTTCGTCATCAAAACCGATGATTGAAACCTGCTCAGGCATCTTAACGTTTATTGATTCAAGATATTCCATAGCACCGAAAGCCATGTTGTCATTGGCAATAAATACTGCAGTAATTTCTGGATTTTTTTGATAAAGCCTTTTCATGGCTTCATATCCTGATTCTCTTGTCCATTTTGAACAATACTCAATGTTGTTTTCGCTGAATTCAACGCCAGCTTCCGAGATGGCTTTTTTTAGCCCTTCAAGTCTTTCCTTTGCAGCAAGATTGAATTCAGTAAAGGAACCTGAAATGTATCCTATTTTTTTGTGGTTTTTCTCTATGAAGTATTTTCCCGCCTTATAACCTGCATCAACATTAGCAGTAACTACCGAAGGAACTCCAGGAATAAGGTAGTTGATTGAAACACAGGGAATGTCTGAATTCGCAAGTTCCATCAAATCTTCGTCAACACTTAATGGATTGATGATCATTACAGCATCAACATTTCTGTGGTGACAATGTTCAAGATAAGAACGCTTTTTTGCAAGAAGTGAACGAGATAGAAAAATCAGGTCGTACCCGGAATTTTCCATCTCGGTTCTGATTGTATTCATGATACCGCCAAAAAGAGGATGCTCAAAACCGCGCTGCATGTCGGCATCTTCAAAAATCACGCCTACAAGGTATGACTTTTTTGTAGTGAGAGAACGTGCAGCCATATTCGGTTTGTAACCGAGTGCTTCAGCAGCCTTAAGGATCTTGTCCCTAGTCTTTACGCTCAAGCCTCCGGTTCCATTCAGTGCCTTGGAAATTGTAGGAGCCGAATATCCTGTTTCCCTGGCAATATCATAAATCGTCACCATTTAACTATACTCTTTTGTAAACAAAGTATTCAAAGTCAGCAGGTTTTTCATACTGAACCATATCAGCGCAGTACATTCCAACGAAAGCTCCTGTGAATCCCTGTCCACCGTACTCGTCCGAAAGCTTTGTAGCATCAAGCAATGGTCTCATCTGGCGGAAGTTTACTCCGTCCTGTGACCACCAGAAGAATCCCTTCTTTCCGTTTACCTTGAGCTTGATCCATACAGGCTTATTGTCTTCGATTGGAATTTCAATCTCACGGATGAATCCTTCAGGCATGATTGTCATTACATTGAGAACTTTTCCAAGCTTTTCATCGTGAGTAACAACACAGAGGTACTGTGTCTGTTCATCATAGCGGTAAACCATTCCTGCAAAATGCTGGAAGTTTGTAGGATTGAATTCAAGTTTTGTTTCAGCTTCAAAGTTAAAGTCTGTCTGGCGGCGAGCAACAAGACCTTGTTCGAAAGTTGAAACAGGAGACTGTCCGCCGTGAATTCTAAGCCAGCCTGGCCTTTCCTTTGTGCTGAACCTTTCTTCTGTCATCGGGATGCGGAGTGTCTTGAAATCAAGCTTCCAGTCATCATTGTTGAAAGTATATTTTTCTGCAGGATGAATTGCTCCGTGTCCTGGAAGTACTTCGCCTTCACCTTCCACTTCAATGTATTCTGGCGGGAAGTTCTGGAGTGAACCATCAGGCTGCTTTACGAATGGCCAGCCATCCTTCCATTCAAGTTCTGCAATGCCAGTTTCACGACCAAGAATACATCTTTCTGTTCCTTCTACAGGGCGACCGCAAAGATATACAAGATAGTCTTTCTTTCCGTCTGGACTCTTGCACATTGCTCCGTGTCCTGCACGCTGAAGCTGAATTTCGTCATGACCATAAGAAGAAATCAATGGATTGCAAGGATGAACTTCATAAGGTCCTGTGATGGATTTAGACCTGCCGCAGCTTATAGCATGTTCATAGCATGTACCGCCTTCAGCAGCAAATATGTAGTAGTATCCGTCTCTCTTGTAAAGATGTGGACCTTCAACAAGACCAATGTCTGTTCCGCGGAAAATCTTGTGAACAGGGCCAACAAGCTTCTTCTGCTTTGCATCATATTCCTGAAGGAGAATACCGGAGAACTGGCGAGGACCTGTCTGGCGGTAATCCCATTCCATATTGATATACCAGTGCTTTCCGTCATCATCGTGGAACATTGAAGCATCAAAGCCACTTGCATTCATGAATACAGGGTCCGACCATGGACCTTCAATTGAAGGAGCTGTTGTAAGGTAGTTTGGACAATCCTTCCAAGGACCGTCATTCCAGCTGCGAACATTTGTATAGATCAAATAGAAAAGTTTTTCAGTTTCACAATATGTAAGACATGGAGCCCAGATTCCGCAGGAAGCCTTGTTTCCAGCCATATCAAGGAGTGTTTTTGTCTGTAACGGCGAGGCAACCGGTTGCCAATCAATCAAATTTTTTGACCTATGAAGCTCTACGCCAGGAAACCACTCAAAAGTAGAATTTGCAATATAGCATTCACCGTTAGCGTTAACGATGGATGGATCTGCATGAAAACCAGAAAGAATTGGATTGAAAACCTTCATTATTTTAACTCCAGAAAATATTTTTTATGAAAAAAAAAGCAGGGTTCCCAGTCCGGAAACCCTGCTGCAAAATTAGGACTATTCCTTTACAGAACCCATTGTAATTCCGGAAATGATGTATCTAGACATGAATGCATAGAATACAAGAATTGGAATAAGGGATACTGCAACACCAAGGTAGATTGAACCGTATTCTGTACGGTAGATATCACCACGAAGTGTCTGAACAAGCATAGGAAGTGTATACTTCTTCTGATCCGAAAGGAGAACGAATGGTGTCATGAAGTTGTTCCATGAACCAACGAAAGAGAAGATACACTGTGCTGCAAGAGCAGGAATCATGATTGGAAGAATAACGATATTGAAGATCATGAATTCACCTGCACCATCGATACGACCAGCATCGATAAGTTCAAACGAAAGGATTGATTCCATATACTGTTTGATGAACAATACAGTACCTGCAGAAGCGATTGTTGGAACAATCAAAGGAATGAAACTGTTTGTAAGGTGACACTTAGCCATGAACTGGTAGAAACCAATGAATGAAAGTGTACCTGGAATCATGATAACGATAAGGATGAATGCCCAAAGGAAATTTCGACCTTTAAATCTATATACATGAATTGCATATGCTGTAAGTGTAGAGAAGTAAACACCAAGCACTGTACAACAAACAGAAATGAAAGCACTGTTGCTGAAACCTTGCCAAATCTGGAAGTTACGGTTTGTAAGGTTCTTCCAGTTTGTCATTGTATTTCCACCAGGAAGGAAAGAAAGACCTTCGTTAATCTGTGCATTCGAACGTGTTGCATTGATAAGCATCAAATAAATTGGCACAACCGCTATAATTGTAAAGACGATCATGAGAACATAAACTATCGATCTTTTGGCGGTAAGGGTTGCTCTATCGCTTTTCATCTATTGTTCCTCCTTTTTTCATACAAGTAGTGATGAAGTGCAACTACACCAACACCAACATAACCGAATGCGAGCAAGAGAATAAACAATCTTGTCCACATGTAGAGAGCGAATCCAACGATGATGAAAACCAACATAAGCAAGAGATACCACCACTGGTTGAACTTACGGTCCTTAATCATCTGGTTGATCATAGTAGCAAGAAGGATTGTAATGATGAACACTCCAATGGCAATTGCTGCTGCATAAGAATAGTCAGTCTTTCCCTGGAAGCCCATATTATACAGGTAAACACCCATTGTTCTGATAGCATAGCGAGGGCCACCGCGCATATCTGTAAGAAGGAATGGAATTTCGAAGAGCTGCATACCACCAATCATTGATGTTACGAGGAGGTAAAGCATCATTGGGCGAAGCAATGGGATTGTAATCATCCATGTCTGCTGCCTCTGGTTTGCACCGTCAACAACAGCGGCTTCGTACAATGAAGGTGAAATACTTGTGATACCTGCCATAAGCATGATCAAAGTATGTCCACACCACATCCACCACTGAATGAATGCAACGATAATTCTTGGAACCCAGTCAATGAGGTAATCCTTGTCTGGAGTAACATTCATACGGAAAAAGTTGAAACCACGGAGAACTTCCTGTCCATCAACAATTTCAGTAGCCCATATATTCAAGGTACCAGTAAGGAACTGGTTAACAGGACCAATTGGATATGCAAACAAACTGCGGAACAAAATAGCAATAGATGCTGTTGTAAGCAAGTTTGGCATATAGAATACGGCTCTGAATATACCTTTACATTTCAAATTCAAACGGAAATCTGTGAACCAGATTGCAAAAATAAGAGCAATACTAAGCTGAGGGGCAAAGTTAAGTCCCCACATACAGAAAGTATTGTAAACAGAATCCCAGAAGTACTTGTCTGTAACAAGCCTCTTAAAGTTTTCAAGACCAACAAAGCCCATATCTGTCTTGAAGCCCTTTATGTCGCTGAAACCGAGCAGAAGGGTATAGATTACAGGCCAAAATTGGAATGCTGCGTAAACCAGGATAAAAGGCAGAACAAAAACTGCACCTGCTCTGTTAACTCTAGTTTCTATTCCGGATTTTTTCTTCATCAAAGCACCTCACAAATTCCGGCAGAAACCGGACAAAAAAAAACCCAATATAGTCGCCTGTTTCCAGGCGGCTATATCAGGTATTAAACACTAATCAAATTAGTTAGCAAGTGAAAGCTGTGCAGCAACCTGTTCCTTGAAGTCAGCGATTGCCTGTTCCATAGACTTTTCACCGTTTACGTAAGAACCTACAGCTTCACCGAAGATTCCTTCGATAGCCTGGTCTGTACCCTGTGAGAGCTTTCCGTTAACAGACTTTGCCATTTCAGCAAATTCTGCATAGTGGTTCTGTCCACCAAGGAATGCTTCAGAGAAGTTATCCTTAACCTTTGCAATAACCTTAGCGTTAGAAACAACGTCGCCAGTGTCCTTTGCCCAGTTTTCAAGGAATGTATCGTCTGTAGCTACGTACTTGATGAGTTCCTTAGCTGCATTTGGGTTCTTTGTCTTTGCCCATGCACCTACCCATGTACCACCCCAGCGGTATCCTACTGGACCAGCACACATTGCCCAGTCACCTGATGTTTCTGGAGCATTTGTCTTAAGAACATAGTGGAGACCCCATGTTGGGAGGAAGTAAGAGAATACTTCCTTTGTGTTTCCTGCTTCATCAGCAAGAACACCCTTCATACCAGCGAACCAACCTTCTGACCACTGACCAACACGACCTTCAAGACCACGATCCTTAAGAACCTTACACATCTTCATATATTCTTCCATAAGTGGATCTACAACGAGCTTGTTGTTTACTACCCATGGATCCTTGCGGCCAGATGCGTATGGCTTGAAGAGGTCACCTGTTGAAGAAATGATGTAGCAGTTTCCGTTTGACTTATTCTTGAGGAGTTCTGCTGTTTCAAGGAACTTGTCCCAGTTAGCAAGAGCCTTCTGTACTTCTGCTGGATCATCTGTTCCGAGGTACTTCTTTGCGAGTGAGCGGCGGTAGAATACAGCACCTGGTGTTACCTGCCATGAGAGACCGTAAACCTTTCCGTTGTATGTACCAACTTCTGCTGGGTAAGCAATCATCTTGTCTTTGATTTCGTTGTATACGTCTGTAAGATCAAGGAGAAGTCCTGATTCAACATACTTGCGAACGAATGCGTCTTCGAGAGCGAAAACGTCTGGACATCCTGAACCAGATGCGAGAACTGGGTCAAGCTTGTTTGGGAACTGGTCTGTTGGTGTGAGTGAGTATTCGATTTCATACTTACCCTTGAAGCGACCATCTTCCTGGAAATACTTTGTGATCATTCCGTCCAATTCGTCTGTGAACGACCATACTACGAGCTTGTTGCTTGCATCCTTACCAGCTGATGCTCCGTCTTTCTTTGCACATCCTACGAGTGCAAGTGATGCACATGCTACTGCAGCAGCAACTGCAACCAATTTCTTCATACGTTCCTCCTATTAGTTATGCATATGAAAATATTACATCGGACTCCACTATTTTTAAATTTTTAATTAGGAACCCGAGGGTTAAGATTTAAAATCCGGACGTCCATACGGGCAACCGGTTTCAAATATTAGTATAAGTCCCCGATATTAAATTGTCAAACAAATTCTTACCAAAATCACTATTCTAAGGTGAAAATTCTTCAATTTATTGAGCGTTTCTTCCATTTCCAAAAAAAATCATAAGATTTCAAATATTTTCAATAGAAGAAAAACGATTCATATTGTTAACTTTTAGAAGTTGCCTGCATTTTTATGATTGAATGTAGACAAACAATATATTTTCTGTATATTGAAATAATAAAACAATGAAAGGAGTTCAGAATGCAGTACGGCTATTTTGACGATGAAGCAATGGAATACGTTGTAACACGCCCTGACACACCTACATCTTGGAGCAACTATCTTGGTTCCACAGAATACGGTGCTGTCATCACAAACAATGCTGGCGGTTACGGTTTTTACAAATCTGGTGCACAGGGAAGATTCATGCGCCTCAGATTCAACTCAATCCCAATGGATCAGCCGGGAAGATACTTCTACCTTCGCGACATGGAAAGCAAGGACTATTGGTCTGCTTCATGGCAGCCTGTAGGAAAACCACTCGACAAATACAAGAGCATCTGCCGCCACGGTACCGCTTACTCTATCTTCGAAACTGAATATGAAGGCATCAAGTCTGAAGCAAAGTACTTTGTTCCTCTTGGGCAGACATTCGAATACTGGAGGCTCAAGGTAACAAACACAGGTTCAAAGGCAAGAAAACTCCGTGCTTTCACATACTGTGAATTCTCTAACCAGTGGAACACAACTCAGGACCAGGTTAATCTTCAGTATTCCATCTTCATCTGTAAGGGAGAAAAGGCAAAGGAGAACATGCTCCGCTATTCCATCCACGAAAACCTTTACCTCCAGCACCAGAAGAACCCAGCCATCGGTGACTACATGAGCGAATGGATGGCCCGTCCGCAACGCCGGCGTCGCGCTCGAGACGCAGC
>SAMEA3663207__coassemble_73_pt1 | contig 42873 bp, 39 predicted proteins | sample SAMEA3663207__metabat2_high_PE_022 | metagenome-assembled genome bin SAMEA3663207 (sample SAMEA3663207) | pig gut metagenome | biome: pig gut; feature: pig-associated habitat; material: faeces | place: China | collected 2013
GTTGCAGGAGTTCCGTCGTAACCAGTTGTTTCAAAAGCCTTGATGATTTTTGCATCTTCTTCTGTAATTTCGATGATAGAACGAAGCTTTGCTGCATCAACAGAAATCTTTACGCGTTCCTTTAGCATTGGTGTTTCAAGAAGTTTGATAAGATAATTGATTTCAGTGTAAATGCGATACCTCATGAGAGCCATTTCGCTGAAATAACCCTGAAGACACTTTGTCTTTCCTTCATAGCGACCGTCAATTGGTGAAACGCTAGTCAATGCCATAGTAACCTCGTATTCAAATAGTTTATTAGAAAATATTAAGGTGAATTATAGTGATTTTAAATGAAAATGTCACAAAAAATGTTATATTATAATTATATTAAAATACAAATAACACAACGAGGTACTACATGAAAAAGATTTTCGTAATTCTATCAGCAGTGATTTCACTCTTCCTTATTGGCTGTGCAACAACTGGTGGCTCTTCAAAAACTGGTGCAAAGGGAACTACTCCTTCCCAAATCTGCGGCGAATGGAAAATTCAGTCTCTTACAGGTTTTGAAAATGCCGAACACTTCGGTGCAACCCTTTCAGTTTTTGCCAACGAAGATGAAGAATTTTCACTCAACGGTTACTCCGGCGTAAACAGTTACTTTGCAAATCTGGCCGATACTCCTAAAGCTTTTCCAATCGGAAACAATCTTGCATCAACAAAAATGATGGGTGCTCCGGAAGACATGGCTTTTGAAGATGAACTTCTGAAAGTGATTGCTAATGCAAAGTCCTGGAAAATTGAAGGAAGAAAACTTACAGTTACAGACGGAAAGACATCTGCAGTTTTTGTAAAATAATTGCAGACAATTTTTGCAAATCCCTGGCGATTATAGTCAGGGATTTTTTTATAGTTTCTTTTCCTCATAAAAGGTATAATTTATTTATTATGGAAAAGAAATTAAATTTTTTGGAACAGAGAATCCTTAAGGACGGAATTGTTAAGGAAGGCAATGTCCTTCGCGTCGACAGTTTCCTTAACCATCAGCTTGATGTGCTCCTTCTTGAAGAAATGGGAAAGGAGTTTTACAAAAGATTCAAATCGGAAAAAATTACAAAGGTACTTACAGTTGAAGCATCGGGTATTGCCATTGCCTGTTTTGTTGCCGCAAAATTTAAAGTACCTGTGGTCTTTGCAAAAAAATCAAAATCCCTCAATCTTGGAGATGATGTATATTCAGCAGAAGTTGAATCATTCACTCACAAGACAAAGAACACAGTAGTAATTACAAAGAAATACATTTCGGACAAGGACAATGTTCTCGTCATCGATGATTTCCTTGCAAACGGTGCAGCCCTCCAGGGTTTGATTTCAATCCTCAACCAGGCCGGGGCAACTGTTGCCGGAATCGGAATTGCCATTGAAAAAGGTTTCCAGCCGGGCGGTCAGTTCATCCGCAACATGGGATACCATCTTGAATCCCTTGCCATCGTTGAATCAATGGAAGTTGAACCAAAGAAAATCAATTTCAGAAAATAAATGGATTGCTTCGCCTGTCTGCCTTAGCAGCCCGGCTCGCAATGACGTGGCAACCTTGCTATGACGTGGCAACCTAGCAATGACGCGGTAACCTTGCCATGACGTGGTAACCTAGCAATGACGCGGCAACCTTGCTATGACGTGGCAACCTTGCAATGACGTGGCTGACTTGCAACTACGCGGCTGGCAAAGGGTACCGTCATTGCGAGGAGCCGAAGGCGACGAAGCAATCCACATGCCAGTAAACAAACACTATAAGTGATAAAATAAGGAGTAGCATTATGGAAACAATGCAGGAAATCTACGAACTTGACGGAAAGATCAATCCGCTCAAGGGACTTCCATTCGGAATGCAGCACGTTCTGGCAATGTTCGTTGCAAACATCACACCAATCATGATCATCGCAGGCGCATGCGGTGTGGGACAGGAAAACGTTGCCCGCCTCATTCAGTCTGCAATGCTCATCGCCGGTATCGGTACATTCATCCAGCTTTTCCCGCTCTGGAAAATCGGTTCACGCCTTCCAATCGTAATGGGAATCAGCTTTACCTTCGTGGGAATTGCCTGCGGAATCGGTGCACAGTTTGGCTACGGCGCAATCGTCGGTGCAGTTATCGTCGGCGGTATCGTTGAAGGAATTCTTGGTCTCTTTGGAAAATACTGGATCCGCTTCATCAAGCCTATCGTTGCGGCAAACGTTGTTATCGCCATCGGATTTTCTTTGCTGGGTGTTGGTGCCCGTTCCTTTGGCGGCGGTTATGCTCCGGACTTTGGTTCATGGCAGAACTGGACAATCGGAACAGTAACACTTGTAAGCGGACTTCTTTTCTCTCACTTTGCAAAGAACTACCTCAAGTCCCTTTCAGTTTTGTTTGCACTCATCGTCGGATACATCCTCGCAATCTGTTTTGGAAAAGTAAATTTTGCTTCTGTTGCCTCAAGTCCTATCGTTGGACTTCCAGCCTTCATGATGTTCAAGCCAACTTTCAACGCAGGTGCAATCATTTCTTTCATCCTCATTTATCTTGTTTCAGCAACAGAAACTTTGGGTGATACTTCTGCAATGTGTGCCTCTGGTCTCCACCGCGACATCACAACAAAGGAAGCCTCAGGCTCGATTGCTTGTGACGGATTCATCAGTGCTTTGGGCGGACTTTTCGGATGTTCACCAATCACATCGTTCAGCCAGAACGTTGGACTTGTTGCCATGACTGGAGTTGTAAACAGAATCGCAATCGCAACAGGTGCTGCGGTCCTCGTAATCGCCGGAATCTTCCCTGTGTTTGGAGCAGTTCTTGCCACCTTGCCTGATGCAGTTTTAGGCGGATGCACAATCATGATGTTCGGTTCAATCGTTACAAGCGGAATCCAGATGCTGGGCAAATGCGGCCTTTCTGCAAAAAATACAACAATCACTGCCCTTTCTTTGAGCATTGGCCTTGGCTTTACACAGATCAACGAAATGTTCAACGCATTCCCACAGATCGTTCAGACTGTATTCAACGGAAACTGCGTAGCCGTAGTATTCGTAATCGCCCTTGTTCTTTCCCTCTGCATGAAGGACGAAAAGGCGGAATAATATTATTCAGATGGCAAAAAAAAGAGCCCATGGAGATTTTCCATGGGCTTTCTACGTAAGAGATTGTCTTAGTAGTCCTTCTTGTCTGTCTTGCGCTTCTTGTTAAGAAGTTTGCGTTCAAGAGATGTGTTCTTCTGGTGAAGAATAGCTGAAGGCTTTACGAAATATTCGCGCTTCTTGTATTCGCGGATAATGCCTTCCTTTTCAACCATGCGCTTGAAACGTTTGATTGCCTTTTCGAGGTTTTCTGAATCGTCTACATTGATTGTTGCCATTGTAATTCACCTCCTTACATACGAGGATTTCGTAAGTGCATTGATTATCTCATATTTTGGGGTGATTGTTCAAGAGGCAAACCAGTTTTCCACCATAAGTCCGTTTATAGGCTCAAAATCCTTCACATTTCGCGTAACAAGAATCATGTTGTTTGCCATTGCCGTAGCAGCTATCTGAAGGTCATGAATTTTTGGAACATAGCCAGCCTTCTCATACTGGTAATAAATTTTTCCGTAAATTCCTGATGCGTGCTCATCAAAGGGGATTTTTTCATAAAGTGAATTGATATGGTTGATTACATAGTCCTGCAAATTCAACCTGCGTTTTCCAGCGGGAAGTTTTTCAATTCCGTAAATCAATTCAGCCCAGGTAACTGAACTGATGGCACAAAGATGGCTTTTTGATTCAAGCTGAACAAGAACATTTTCATCACGAATTTTCTTTGTCGGCTCAGAAACAATATTCGTATCAAGCAGGTATATTTTGTTCATTCTTCACCGCCAAAAGGATTTTCCATTTCAGCAGCAGTTGATTTTCTGGAATCTTCAAGAATTTCTGCAAAGGAATCATCCATTTCTTCCCCACAATCTTTGAGCCATTTTTTATAGTGGTCGGAAAATTTTTCTGTTCCGTTAGTCAACTGATCAAGAGTTTCCTGGCTGATTAAAAGAACGGATGTTTTACCATGTTTTGTTACGGCAACAATTTCTCCGTCTTCCGCCATGGCAACATATTCGCTGAACCTTGCCTTAACATCAAAAAGTGGTGCAGTCATGAGATCTCCTTATTAGTCATATTATGGTATATATGACTAATATAATAACACTTTGAGTTTTTGTCAAAATTTGGCCCCTTCGACTTCGCGCCAGGGATCCTATAGGCCGGCTGAGTGGTCAGTGAGCGAGGTCGAAGGGCAATGTCGAAGCCTGGCTATAATATGGCAACACATTCTAAGGACATGGACAATAAAATAAGCCGCCAACAGCATAAACCGTTGGTGGCTTCTTATACTAATAGACAAATGGATTGCCGCGCCTTTTCAAGGCTCGCAATGACTAACCTACCCGCGACATGGATGGCACGTCATCAGGTAAGCAATAACACCCGATAGTTTTGCCTTGCAAAACTATCGAAACTGAAATTGACAGGAGGTCAATTTCAGTTTCCATTTTCTTCGTCCCATGCCTGGGCGATTGAAAGTACCTTTGCTTCGCTGAACATTGGACCTGCAAACTGGATGCCAACCGGCATGCCGTCCTTGTTCTTTCCTGCTGGAACAGAAATTGATGTTATGCGTGCAAGGTTTACGAATACCGTGTAAAGGTCGCTGAGATACATTTCAAGGGGATCGTCCACTTTCTGACCAAGCTTGAATGCAGCCGTTGGACATGTAGGACAAAGGATAAGGTCGTAGCTTTCATAAAGCTTTGCAACTTCCTTCTGGATGCGTGCGCGAACGCTCATGCCCTTCTTGTATGTTGTTCCGGAGAACTGTTCAGAAAGAACGTAGTTGCCGATGATGATGCGGCGTTTTACTTCCGGTCCAAAACCATTTGAACGGGTTTCAACGTAAAGTTCATCGTATCCCTTTCCGGCATCAACTCTGTTTCCGTAGCGGATGCCGTCAAAGCGGCTCAGGTTTGATGCTGCTTCTGAAAGGGCGATTACGTAGTATGAAGCAATTGAAGCATCGAGGATTGGAAGGTCAACGATTTCAATCTTTGCACCCTTCTTTTCAAACCATGCCTTTGTGTCTTCAAATACTTTTGCAACATCGGCATCAAGCCCCTTTGCTTCTGCAAACTGTTTTGGAACTGCAATCTTAAGTGAAGAAAAATCCTTGTATGCTTCAAGATTCTTGAGGCTGTCCTTGTTTGGAAGATCGGCTGATGTGTCGTCGTAGAAGTCTTCTCCGCTCATTGCGTAAAGCGGAAGAGCGATGTCCTTTGGCGTGTGGCCAAGGATACCAACCTGATCCAAAGATGAACCGTAGGCAACGATTCCCCAGCGTGAAAGTACGCCGTAAGTTGTCTTGAGGCCGTAGATTCCGCAGTAAGAAGCCGGAAGACGAACAGAACCACCAGTTTCTGTACCGAGTCCGAATACTGCCTGGTTTGCGGCAACGGCTGCGGCACTACCACCGGAAGAACCGCCTGAAACGTATTCGCGGTTTACAGGATTGCGTGTTGGTCCGTAGCTTGAATATTCAGTCGAAGAACCCATGGCAAATTCATCCTGGTTACAGCGTCCAAGAGGAATTGCCCCGGACTTTTCAAGACGCTCGATTACGGTTGCATTGTATGGAGCAACATAACCTTCAAGAATTTTTGATCCGCAGGTAAGCTTGTGTCCGCGAACGCTTGTGTTGTCCTTTACTGCAAAAGGAACACCAAGAAGAGGCTTGTCTTCAAAGAGCTTGTCCAAAGTTCCGGCTGACTTTGCTTCTGCAATTTCCTTGTCTGCGGCTTCTGCCTTTGTAACTGCATCCTCAAACATTTCAAGGAAAGCATTGAGAGGCAGAGAAGACTTTTTGTCTTCTTCGTAAACTGCCATAAGTTCTTTTACAAGAGCGGCAGAAGTTGTTTCGCCGTTCTTAAGTTTATTTACTGTTTCGTTAATTGTCATAGTTGTTTCCTATAAAATCCTAGCCCCGATTGTAGTGGCAGCGAAGCTGTTGCGCCAGCAATGAAACCACGGAAAGCGGGTTTAGCAAAAACGCATGCTCCATCCAATTATGAATTGTGCATTGCCAATTATGAATTACTCAAGCCCCTTCGCCCAATACTTTTGGAACTTCGAAATATCCGTCCTTGAAATTTGGTTCGTTGATTTTCTTTGTGTCGTGCATTTCAAGGCCGGCAACAATATCATCACCGCGGAGCTGTTCTGCAGTTGTTGTTGGATATGCATCATATGGGTTTTCGCTGTCATCGTATTTTGAAAGGATGTCAAAATACCCAACGATTTCATCAACCTGTTTCTTAAGGGTTTCCATGTCTGTGCTTTCAGGAGAAAGTCTTGAAAGATACAAAAGATTTTCCAAAGTAGTTTCGTCTACCGTTCGCTTTGTTTCACTCATAGCAAGGAATTATATAGAAAATAGTTTAATTGTTCAATTTAAGGATTTTGCCGTTTATTAAAAACACTCTGCTCTCAGCAGGAACTTCTGTTCACTATGTTTGCAGGGAGCATAATTCTGATGGCATCATCACCCTGACCGCAAGTATTATTTACGATCATTTCTACGGCACGATAACCCATGTTTTTTTTCTGAACGTTCATGGTTGTAAGCGGTGGATTTGTATACTCTGCAATTTCAATGTTATCCATTCCAATTACGGCAACTTCTTCCGGAACCGAAACTTTCCTCCTGTTCAAAACAGAAAGAACCCCGACAGCAACTTCATCAGAACCACAAACAATGGCACGAGGATATTTTCCGCCTTCAGGAATTTTTTCAATGGCATCTGCACCACCAGGCATATTAAAAGCTTCAGCCATAAAGAAATACGAAGGATCATCATTAAGTCCATGGAGGGAAAGAATCTTGCGAACCCCTTCCACGCGTTCATCATTCTGCCCGATGTAAACAATATCCTTGTAGCCTTCACGGAAAAGACATTCCGTTGCCTTGCTTGCAGTTTCACGACGGTCAAACATAACACTGCTCAAACCGTCATACTGACATTCAATGCACACGATTTTATTCATGCGGCCCTTCATTTTTTCAATGATGGTTTTGTCTTCATCAGTTTTCATCGCCTGATCAACAGCAAGAAGTATGAGTCCGCCGATTTCCTCTTCATGAATCAGAGTGTTGAAAAGAACAGGATCCTTAAGGTCTTCAAAAAAACGGATGAAGCTGATGTGATAATTCTGTTGGTGGGCTGCAGTATGAATACCGCTCAGGATTTCTGAATAGTATGGTCGGAGGAAAACATCCGAATTGCAAAGGATTACACCGATTTTATTTGAAGCAAAGGCCACATCTCCCTGCTGAAGTGCCTGGGCTGCCTTGTTTGGCCTATATCCCAGTTTCTCAATGGCATCAAGAATACGCTGTCTTGTTTCCGGTGCTACAGAACGATCCGTATTTCCGCAGATAACATAGCTTACCAAGCTGCGGGTAACGCCTGCTTCTCTTGCAACATCATTCTGGGTAACACTGGACTTCATTTTTTTCCTCAACAAAAATTTTAGAAAATGATTCTACGTTTTGAAGAGTTTAGCACAGACTGGCAAAAAAAACAAATCGTGTTGATAAAACGTTGATTAAATGTAAATAAAAAAACACCGCTGCAAAGAAACTTCACAACGGCATTTTTAATCAGTCTTTGAGACTATCAGTCAATTGCAGACATGTCTGCAACATCCTTTTCATAGTCGATTCCGGCAATATCAAAACCGTTGATTGCAAGGAAGTCGTGGCGGATGGCATCCATGTCAACAAGTTCGTTTACGTTTTCTTCCGTAACCTGTGGCATGATCTTGTCTACTTCTGCCTGAACTGCTGCATCCATTTCCCAGTCGTCCATGCGGATTCTTCCGTCTTCATCAACAGCAACCTTCTTGTCTGCCGTGTAAAGGCGCTCTGCAAAAAGACGTTCCATCTGTTCAATGCAGCCTTCGTGTGTTCCCTTAGCCTTCATGATCTTGAAGAGTACGCCGATGTACTGGCAGATGATTGGAATAACTGAAGAAGAACGTGTGATGAGAGCCTTGTTAACTGAAACATAAGCTGCTCCACCGTTTGCCTTGAGGGCGGCGTCGATGTTCTTTGCACGAGCTTCAAGATCCTTCTTTGCTTCCCCGATTGTACCGTCGCGGTAAATTGCGTGTGAAAGTGAAGGTCCAATGTAAGAGTAAGCAACTGTACGGCATCCTTCAGCAAGAACACCAGCTTCTGAAAGCTGCTTGATCCAGCGTTCCCAGTCTTCGCCACCCATAACCTTTACCGTGTTAGGGATGTCGTCACCTTCTGCCGGCTGTGCTTCCATGTGTCCGATTTTTCCTGTCATCATGTCGAGTGAAGGACCACCGTATACTTTGCCAACTGGCTTAATTACTGACTTGTAGAGAACCTTTGTATCAGGGTCTGTGCGAACAGGGCTAGCAAGAGAGTAAACAACCAGGTCAAATTTTGTTCCCCACTTCTTTACTTCTTCGATAACTGTTGCGCGGCATTCATCGCTGAAAGCATCTGCATTGAATGTTACAGACTTAAGTCCGTCCTTTTTTGCAGCGCGGTCAAACGCCTTGTTGTTGTACCAACCAGGAGTTCCACCCTTAGTCTGTGTTGCTTCCTTTTCAAAAGAAACACCGATTGTGTCTGCGCCATATTCAAAAGCAGCGGCAATTCTTGAAGCAAGGCCATAACCTGTAGAACAACCAAGAACGAGAACTGTCTTAGGAGCGTAAGCACCTTCCTTTGCAGTCTTTGTTCCACGTTTTGCCTTCTGAGACTTTACATAGTTAATCTGGTTTTCTGTTTCCTTTGCACATCCTGCCGGGTGAGCATTGATACAGATATTCGAACGGATCATTGGTTTGATAACAGCCATTTCATTCTCCTAATAATTAGATTCTGTTTATTATAGCAAGTTTATTCAAAATGACAAAATGTTTCAATATGTCAAATTAAAATATACTCATATTGCAAAAGTAACTGTCCATCGTTAAATTTGTTTACATTGATATGAACAGAGCAAAAACAATTTACACAACGATTTATTTAATCTGCCTTATGGCCTTTACAGGATGCACATCAAAACTTTCCGTAAAACCTTTGGGAAACGACCAGTCAAGAATAGGAATTTCCATTGAACTTGGAAACATTCTTGAAGAAACTTTGGACACTGCTATGGCAGGGCTTAACGAAATTGAAGGGGAACAGGCCGGAAAAAACATATTCGACCTTCCGTCTATCAAGAAGTCAATTGAAAATGCCGGGTGCAAAAACATTTCAATTTCATCTCCTTCAAGAACAAGCCTCAACCTTTCGTTCTCAGGTAAATTTGATTTCATTGAATATACCCAGACAAAGACAACTTTGAAAATCACTCCAAAATTCATGCAGGAATTTTCAAAGTCTCTTGGAGAGGAATTCAACAGCATAATGGATCTTTTTATGGCTCCAGCCCTTACAAATGAAAAGATGACAAAGGAAGAATATGCTGACCTCGTTTCAGTTGTTTACGGAGAAAAACTTACAGACGAACTGATGAAGAGTACAATGGAGATTGCAATTACATCACCCAAGGGAAAAGAAAAGGTCCACAAGATTTTACTTGCAGACCTTCTCATTCTTTCAGAGGAAAAGACTTTTACTTCTGAATGATTTTCTCGGAAGCCTTCAGTATTTCTTCCTGAACTTCGGAATAGGCTTTCCCTGACCTTCTGCACAATTCGCTTACACTATAATTGAACAACTTCTGCAAAGTCACTACTATTTTTGCATGTTCAGAAATATCATTGCCTTCATCAAAAAGGAAACCGTACTTAGCGCAGCCTGGGTTCTTGCAGTAACTTCTGCTTTTCTTGTTCCACCTTCAAAAGATTATTTGTCTTACATAGACTTCAATACCCTTTTCCTGCTTTTCTGCCTTATGGCTGTCATGGCTTCCTTCAAAAAATTAGGCGCCTTTGAAAATTGTTCTAAATTCCTACTTGGAAAGTTCAAAAGCACCGCCGGCATTCTTTTGGTCCTTGTTTTCATGCCTTTCTTTTTCAGCATGGTGATTACCAACGATGTTGCCCTTATTGTTTTTGTACCCCTTGCAATAATCACCCTAAAGATGTGCGGACTTGAAAAACTCGTTCTATTCACAGTTGTACTCCAGACCCTTGCAGCAAACCTTGGCAGCATGAGTCTTCCAATGGGAAACCCACAGAACCTTTACCTTTATTCAAAATCCGGAATAAACCTGCCGGAATTTGTTTCCGTAATGATTCCCTACACAACGGCAAGTTTTATACTTCTTTTGATTTGTGTACTTCTTGTAAACCTAAATACAAATGACGGAATAAAAACACAAACAGCAGAATTCCATCAGGCTGAAGAAACGAATAATGTCGGTTCAAAAAAAATGTGGATTGTAAGCACTGTAAGTTTTGTCCTCTGTCTTCTTTGCGTTGGAAAACTTATTCCTGCAACCATTCTTTTTCCAGTCATCCTCATTACATATCTTGTTTCAGACAGAAAAATTCTTTCTGCAGTTGACTATTCACTCCTTCTAACCTTCGTTGGATTTTTCATTTTTACTGGAAACATAAAGAATATGGAAAGCGCAAGAGCCGTAATAGCAAACGCACTTACAGGTCATGAAGTTGGATTCAGCATTGCGGCAAGTCAAGTGATTTCAAATGTTCCCGCAGCCCTTTTGCTTTCATGCTTTACCGATAATTTTAAAGCCCTTTTGATCGGAACAAATCTTGGAGGCCTTGGCACTTTGATTGCTTCCATGGCAAGCCTGATTTCCTTCAAGCAAATTGCAAGGAATTACCACGACAAGCGCGGAAGATATTTTATTCAGTTTACAGTGATGAATCTTGTGTTTCTTGCTCTTCTGTTTGGATTCCATCTGATCCTTGCATAGGCTGAACCTGCACCTGCTCAACAATTTCAGCTGAAACTTCATTTTGTTCGACCTGTTTTACAGGTGCCTCAACTGCTTCTTTTCCCATCGGTATGAACCAGACATTCATATCGCATGGTTTTTCAACGCCATCGATTTTGCTTCCGCCACTGTACTGCCAGAATGTATATTTGTAAGGCGATGTAGGCTTTTTTGAATATTGGGCAAACCACATTTCATATTTATTCAGGATTTCCGGAGTAAAGACAAAAAACTTCCACATTAAATTTGCATAGAGCATTGTCTTAAAACCGGCTTTTTCAACTTCATCAAAAAACAGTTCCGTGTTCCTGCAGAAAACTTCTTCTGCAACTTCGTCTGTTCTTGCTTCATCATAGAAAACAAATTCAGGATCATAGACAACAGGAAGATCCAGCATGTCCGGAGTAAGATTATCGATTACGATTTTTGCTTCTTCCAAAGCTTCTTCATCATTTATTGCCTGGCTGTAAACATAAACGCCGATTTTAAAACCTGCTTTTTTTGCATCTTCATAATAGCGGTCAAAATTTTCATCCTTTACAAGATTTCCGCTCTCATATCCGTAGCGCCTGTAGGCAAGCCTTAAGATTACAAATTCATATCCGTTTTTTTTAAGGAGCTCAAAATCAACTTCTCCCTGATGACGGGAAATGTCTACGCCGTTGACAACTTTATATGGGGCGCCTTTTTTCGTGTAATAGAATTCGCCTTTCTTTTTGAGCCATTTTGTATCAAATGTATTTTTGGCAACTGCAGGATCCGGATGAACATGCTGCTTTTCTATCTGCCTGTTGTATATATGAAGGCAGTCCTTTTCCGGACAGGAAGAACAGGAGAAAAACAAAACTGAAGCTGCAAGAGCAAATAAAAAAGCTGTTGATTTCATAAGTATATTATACCATAGAAATCAACAGCCGTAAAAATTTGCCATTAAGGTTTTATGTCTACAATAATATCAAATCCTTCTAATCATTAAACTCAACAGAACCGGAATCTTCAGACATACATGTAGTCGAAGTCAATTTATTATTAGAGTCATCTACGCAATTTGAAACATATATAATCGAAGAATTCGCATAAATATCCAACGCTTTTCCAGAATTATTAATAGAATTATTAATAAAGGTAGAATCTGTAATATACACAACGGCATTATTTCCAACATTAACAGCTCCACCACGCCAGTTAGCCACATTGCTCATAAAAGAACATTTTTTAATATTAGCATTACACCTTAAGGCAATTGCTCCGCCATGAGATGCATATCCACATTCAAACTGGGAGTTTTCTATATTAACATTACTGCAATCCCCATCAACATAGATAAATCCTCCAGAACAACTGGAAGCAGTAGTATTATTATCCTGATAAAAATTACAATTAATTACACTTATACCTGAACATTTCTTAAAGTATATTGAACCGCCATCACCACCTTTATCATCCTTACTTCTTAACAATTACCTTAATGCCATCGCGTTTTACTTCTTCTATAATCTTTCCGGCTTCACCCTTATTAAAACGGCTGATAGGAACAAAGGCATTCAGCATTTTTGTTGCAGTCATTGTATCATACATAGGAGTTCCCTTTTTTATTGATTTATATATCGTTATTTCCAATGTTGTTTTATGTTGATTTATTTATCAATGTTTTTGTTGATATTATACGGTTTTTGGTAAAAAAAGTAAGAAGTGGAAAAAGCCCCAGACTCATCATACTTAATTCCCATATCTTTCTAACTTTTAAAATAACAAAAAAATTGACAAAGATCTAATGTTACAAAATAATATAAATATGAGTAAATTGTCATTATTAAAGTTTTTATCGTCATTATTAATCATTGGTACAACTTGTTTTTCAACAGGTTGTAAACATTCACCAGACAGCCAGGAGCAGGAACAAACAAACCCACCTAACTCAACACCCACTGTAAATACAGGCCATCCAGAAAATACGACAGAATATAATATATCGGTCGATGCAGTTGGCTGTTTTTATACATTAAGCAAAACAAAAGCAGTTCCTGGAACAGTTATTGAATTTACAATTACAGCCGACACTGACAATAATTATGTTTTAAGAAATGATTCTATTCAGGTAAAAGATGCAAAAGGCACTTTAATCGCGGTTTCAAATAATTCATTTGTTATGCCGGCTTCTGATGTAACAATATATGCCGAATGCACAGTTGCGATTCCAGATTATTCTGATAAATTACAAAGCCTCAACACAAGTGTTGAAAATCTAACAAATGATTATCAATATTATCAGAATATTTTTACAAGTGACTCAGATGGATTTATTACACAAGCCACAGGAAAAATTGGAAATTCCTCAGCTATACTTGCATCTATTGCTTCGGAAATAAATCTATTAGCAATGAATGCAGCAATTGAAGCTGCTCATGCTGGCGAGGCTGGAAAAGGTTTTGTTGTTGTAGCAGAGGAAATCAGAAAACTGGCTGAAAATAGTTCTATTCAAACAAAAGATATTTCAGATAAAAATAAAAGTATAAAAGCTCAACAAGAAACAGCCATCTCAGATCTGGAATCCCTTAATAAAACTCTTACAAAGATAAAAGAACTCCAGGATGAAATCTCAACTATATCTCTAAACTCTAAAGAAAATATAGTTACAGTAGATAAAAAGATAGAAGAAATTGAAACTCTTATCTCAACTGCAAACACACAAAAAGAATCCTTAGAAGAAGATCTTGAAACGATAAATGAAGCAGTTAATACCCTACTTGAAACAAATTCAATTATTGCCAGTATTGCTTCGCAAACAAATCTATTAGCAATGAATGCAGCAATTGAAGCTGCTCATGCTGGCGAGGCTGGAAAAGGTTTTGTTGTTGTAGCAGAGGAAATCAGAAAACTTTCTGAATCAAGTTTAGCCGATTCTAAAAAATTTAATTCGGAATTAACAACAATAAAAAACAAATTGAATAAAGAATCAAACTAGAAACAATAATTAGTCATTGCGAGAGCGTAGCGAAGCATATCCGCTCTTCGCAATGACAGACTTGTTTTTCATTATACGCTGTAATTAAGAACCTGTTCCGTGATTAAAGGAATCAGCTGTTTCTTTCGGCTAACAACATCTTTAAGGTAGAAAACTCCGTCTTCCTTTTTTGGGAAGGTGATGAACTGAGTAAACTTTGGATCACAGTCTATCAGAAGTACGCTCGAAAGCTTTGCGCTCCAACGGGGACAGACCCCTATTGCATAGACAAGGACTGTGTTCAACATGATGGCTGAAGAAAAAGCCCCCGGCAAAGAAGGAAACGAATCATTTAATTTTCTTCCTCGCTTTACTTATTAAAATTCTCCATTATAATTGTATCATTGATCATACATTAAGGATGCGAAAATGAAAAAAACCATACTATACTTTTCCATGGCATTCAATTTATTCCTATGCTCGTGCATTCAGTTGAACAAAGTCCCGGCAGATGGGGACATCAATATAAATCTTCCTGCAACTCAAAGTCGAAGCATTTTTAGTTCCGAAACACTGAAAGAGGACATCCTTAAAACTCCTCAAAATGCAATTTACAGACTGTACCTAATAGATGAAAAAGGATTTACAATCAATTCCACGGTCGGCAAACCTGGGGGAACTGCATTTTTCAACAATATAAAAGCCGGACAATACACACTAAAATGTTATTACGGACTTTCTGCCTCCAAAATAAATGCCGTGGCCGCAGCAACCAAACCAGTAACTGTTATTGCCGGAGAAACTTCCCAAGTTGAACTGGAACTTACATACAACAGATCCAACCTGATTGAAAAGGTGAATGTTGAGTGGGCAGGAAATATTGTTTATTATGGCGACCCTGATTATCTCAATGATGATTATGTTTTAGAAAACACACTTATTGACTTCCATCTTTCCAACGGCTGGAACGAAAGTTTCATTGCTAATGATGATAATATGAAACAGTTTTGCCATATCGAAAATGATTTAATTGCCATTGAAAAAGAACAAATTAATGACACTTCTTTCTTAATCACAATCAATTTTTCTTATAAAAAGACTCCCAGCAGCGAAATTCTGACAGAAACAAAAGCAGTAACAATATCAGTCATTAACGACCCCTCCCTTTGCCCTGACTGGAATAGTTTAAGTTCAAGAATAAGCAGTGTACCTGCTGGAGAAAGTGCTACCTTCAAGCTCATAAGTGCAAATTACACCGCCGATACTCAGTTAAGTATTCCGGCAGACACATATATTACCATTACAACAGACATTCTTGATGTAGAAATCAAACCAAAAAACACAAGCATGAATCACCTTATTTCCCTTGCCGGCGGTGCAAATCTGACAATCGATGGTGGAAGCAATAAAATCACTTTTAATGGAAGATATGATTCCGGCTATACATTTACTGGAGCTCTTATTCTCGCAGATGTTGCGTCAAACCTTACAATCAAAAACAATATATACTTTAAAAACGCAGCTACAAACTCCACTACGGAGGCAGCAGCCATAGCAATAAAACAATCTGCAACATGCTCAATCTCAGACGGCGTTTATTTTAATTCTCTTTACAGCACATCCGAAACGCTATCAATGGGTGGTGCCATTACAAACGCAGGAGAACTGACCATTACTGGTAGTGTCAGCAAAAATGTTGCGTTTGATAACTGCAATTCTTCTTCTGGAAATGAAAACACAGGTGGCGGTGCAATATTTTCATACGGAGACAAATTAATCATTACTAATGCTGCTTTCAAAAACAATTGCTCCTTTAATAAAGGTGGTGCAATATATATAAGCAAAGGAACAAACAACACCATTACAGGATGTACATTCACCAACAACGAAGCAAGTAACGGAGATAACGACATCCACGCAGAATCTGGAGCAGATTATACCCGAAATTAAACCGTTCAGCACATACTGAGGGGACAGACCCCTATTGCATAGACAAGGACTGTGTTCAACATGACGGCTGACTGAAGTCGAAGCCTGACAAAAAGAAGAAGCCCCTGGGTAACTTTTGTTACCCAGAGGCTTCTTCTTTTTCTGCGGTCAAATTCAACAATTAGATGCCGTTGAAGTGTGTATTGATTTTGTCCAATACATATTCCTTAAACTCCCCAAGAGCAAATGTTCTCTGTGGAATCTTTGAGCTGAAGCGGAAGCGGCATGTAACTGTGTTTTCAGACTTTTCTTTTTCGCCAACAACAAGGATGTATGGTGTGCGGTGTGCAGTAGAAATATCCTTGATCTTGTTCTTCATGTTCTCGTCTTCAAGATATGCGTTTACCTTGATTCCGGCGGCCTTAAGTTCTTCATAAACCTTCTGTGCATAGTCGTTGAAATCAGGAGCAACCGGAACGACAGCAACCTGTTCAAAACAGAGCCATGTCGGGAATACACCTGCATAGTTTTCAATGAGGATGCCCATGAAGCGTTCCAACGAACCGAGAACTGCACGGTGGAGCATTACCGGATGATGCTTCTGGTTGTCGGCACCGATGTACTGTGCGTTCAATCTTTCTGCAGAAGGAAGCTGGTAGTCAAGCTGGATTGTACCGCACTGCCACTGACGGCCGAGGGCATCAATCAAAGTGAATTCAAGTTTTGGACCGTAGAAGGCACCTTCGCCAGGCTGGATTTCGTAATCCATTCCGCTTGCCTTACATGCGGCTGCAAGTTTTGCTTCTGCCTGCTGCCATGTTTCGATTGTACCAACGTGGTCTTCAGGCATTGTAGAAAGTTTAACGAGAAGGTTCTTGTCGAATCCAAAGTCCTTGTAAACATCAAGCAAAAGCTTGCAGAACTTTGTTACTTCGCTTTCAATCTGTTCTTCTGTACAGATGATATGTGCATCATCCTGAACGAAACCACGCACGCGCATGATACCGTGGAGTGTACCGCTTGGTTCGTTTCTTACACAGTGACCGAATTCAGCGATGCGCATTGGAAGGTCTTTGTATGAACGAGAACGGCTGTTGAAGATTTCCAGGTGACCCGGACAGTTCATAGGCTTGATTGCAAACTGCTTCTTTTCAGATTCAGTTGTAAACATGTTCTTCTGGTAATGCGACCAGTGGCCTGATTTTTCCCAGAGAACCTTTGGCATAACTGCAGGAGTATTTACTTCAAGGTAACCGTCCTTTACGATCTTTTCACGCATGTAGTCCTGAAGCGTTACATACATTGACCATCCGTTTGGATGCCAGAATACCTGTCCTGGATCTTCCGGTTCAAGATGGAAGAGGTCCAGTGCCGTTCCAAGCTTTCTGTGGTCGCGCTTTTCTGCTTCCTCAAGCATTGTAAGGTAGTCCTTAAGGTCGTTTGGCTTGTAGAAACAAACGGCATAAACACGAGTAAGCATTGCCTTTGTGTTGTCTCCGCGCCAGTAAGCACCTGCAACAGACATGAGCTTGAAAGACTGCTGATTGATTTCCTTTGTGCTTTCAACATGTGGACCGCGGCAAAGGTCAAGGTAGCCGTCCTGTTCATATGTTGAAATTGTCTCGCCGTCAGGAAGATCATTGATGAGTTCTACCTTGTATGGCTGATCCTTGAAAAGTTCAAGTGCCTCTGCCTTTGAAACTTCCTTGCGTACAAATTCGTGGTTGCCTGAAAGAATCTTGCGCATTTCCTTTTCTACTGCAGGAAAGTCAGCTTCGGTGAATTTAGTGTCCGTTGGAAAATCAAAGTCATAGTAGAATCCGTTATCGATGGCTGGACCGATAGCGATCTTTGTTCCAGGGAAAAGCCTGAGTACAGCTTCTGCCATTACATGTGCACAGCTGTGGCGTACTGTCTGCAATTTTTCATCAACTGCCATAAAATCACCTTCTGTTTTGAATGAATTTAAAATAGTGGAAATAGAATAATGCTTTTTGAGAAAAAATTCAATTTATGGGAAGAATTGGAACAATGGGGACAGACCCCTAGCCCTCCGATGGAACTGGTTCAGATTGTAATACAGGATTTAATCACCAGTTTTTATACACATAAAATTCTTGCAAGTCTCCATTAAACATTGAGTAAAATGGTGTACTGTTAGAGATACTCGCATTATCTTCGATAATATCCAGTAATTCATATTCATCCGTATATGCACTATTATTTATGGCAAAAGTCATATTATCTTTCATATCGTAAGAACACTTAAACATTACAATGCTGTCAGAACCACTATCAGGAATTGTGTCTACCTTAACCCTCAACTTCTTTCCATCAGCAAATGATATTCCGCCAACATCAATTTTAGGATCGCTACAAGTATTATTTGCAACATAAATTCTAATATCCGTAGAAACATTTCCGCTCAAAGTCAGGTTTGTATCTTCAGATCCCTTTGCAAGGTAAATGTCGCCATAACCGACAGCATTTGTGCTTGTATTTCCAGAGAAGATACAGCCATCAACAATAGCGGATTTATAACTCATAATATGAACTGCACCGTAAGAAGACGAAATGCCAGTAAATGAACATCCATGGAGTTGGGCGCTACCGACAAGAACAGCTCCATAACTGACATTCATAAACGAAACATTGTAGGCAACCAGTTTTCCATTTACACCCAATATATAATTTGATGTAATATCAGTTTCAGCATCGGCAAATACGATTTTCTTGTCAGAAGTTGATGTATTAATACCCAACTGACATCCAGAATTAATAGCAAAATATGCATCTGAATTCCTTTTTACAGTAAGGTTATCCACTGTAGATTTTATAGTAAGATTTTTTGTGATTGTAGGTGTCTCCGTCAAAAGGAATTCATAACCGGACCCCTCATCTTTTCCCTCAATGTAAATTGTGCCATCAGGTTTAGAATTTGTTATAGCTGCAAGCAAATCTTTAGAAGTTAAACACGGATTTTCTTCCGAAAGGCCAACAGTAGAATCATTGTTTTGCAGTTCTTTAACAACATAAAGAGTTACCATTAATTCCTTTGTAATACTTTCATACAAGGATAAAGTTACTTTAAATTGATGCGCCTCTTTTCCACCTGAAATTTGAGAATCACCAACTCTTTCTACAGAGAATCCATCCGAATCAATTACAGTTTCCGACCATCCGTTTGTAAAGACAATTTCTGCTGAAAGAAAATTCTTAAATCTGTCAGCTACATACCCCATCATTTCATCCATATCCGGAAATTCAGTTTTTCCCGAATATTTTATTGAAGTGCGGGAAAGATCAATCCTGTCTGGACGGTTATATAAGAGTTCAAGATTTACAGGAGTAACTTCACCACCCTTTACTTCTGCGGTCTTGACCCCTGCTGCGATGCATTCTTCTTTACCATTTTGAGTTACATAGCAAAATGCCTTAACTACATAAGAACCTACGGCAACATCAGGGAAAGTTACGGACGAACCTTCTGATGCTGACTTTTTATCCACCAAAGCTCCTGAAGAAGAATACAAATAGATTTTGTATGAAACATCGGATTCTTTTTTCAGTCCATCTATCCCCGTTCCATCATCAACAATCATTCTTGAAGATGATCCAGGCAAGCAAACCGAAACAGCACCGACAGGATTATTTATATTGAGTTGATTGCAAGAGAAAAACAAAAACGCAGAGATGGAAAAAAGAAAAATAAAAATTCTTTTCATGGCAAAAACACTTCCTTGCAGGATTCTAACACAACATGACTATAATTTCCATCAGAAAACAAGGAAATGGGGATGACTCATACTTATTGGACAGCCCCATCCTAACACTCAATGACAATTTTAGAATGAGATGATTGCTTCCGTTACCAGAGCCTTGAACTGGGCTGAAACACGGGAAGCAACTTCCTTTACCTCTTCGTGATTCAGCGGCTGGTTTGTAATGCCGGCAGCCATGTTTGTGATGCAGGAAATTCCGCAGATTTTCATTCCCATGTGTCGGGCTACAACGGCTTCTACGGCTGTACTCATGCCGACTGCATCAGCACCAAGAATTCTTGCCATCCTTACTTCAGCCGAAGTTTCATAAGCAGGTCCTGTAAACTGAAGGTATACTCCTTCCTTCAAGTCAAAATCAAGTTTTCGTGCGGCCTTCTTTATCTTGTCGCGGAGTTCTTCCGTATAAACCGATGTCATGTCCGGAAATCTTGTTCCAAGTTCTTCTATGTTTTCACCAATAAGAGGTGAAGGAACAAATGAAGCAATATGGTCGTTCAGGAGCATAAGGGTTCCGGGTTTGTAATTGAGGTTTACTCCGCCAGCAGCATTTGTAAGGAAGAGGATTTCAGCCCCCATCATTTTCATGAGGCGGGCAGGAAGAACTACATCGCTCATGGCATAGCCTTCGTAATAGTGAACGCGCCCCTGCATGATTACAACTGGAACATCACCTATATGAGTAAAAACGAAACGACCTTTGTGTCCTGCTACAGTTGAAACAGGAAATCCTTCAATGTCGTGGTAATCAATTTCACCTTCGATTTTAAAACCGTCTGCATAGTCACCAAGACCGCTGCCAAGAACAAGGGCAACTTTTGGTGCAAAGGGAATTTTGTTTTTGATGCTTTCATAGCATGCCTTAAGTTTTGTGTAAGCCGGATTCATACATGCCTCCTACTATTCAATTTTCAAGATCATTTCAAGGACACGCCTAACGCTTGTCTTTACTTCATCAATTGAAAGGCGTCCGTCATTCAATGCTTCAAGCAGCTGTTCAGGATAACCGCAGGCCATTTTTACATCGTTGCCGGCCTTTACTTCGCGCCACTGTTCTGCACGAGTCCACCAGTCAGTCATTACGATTCCCTTGTACCCCCATTCTCCACGGAGGATGTTCGTCAAAAGATCCTTGCATTCGCTTGTATGCTGTCCGTTTACAATGTTGTAGCTGGACATGATTGCCCAAGGCTCTGAATTCTTAACCATGTACTCAAATGACTTTAGGTAGATTTCGCGGGCTGCTCTTTCCGAAACGATTGAATCGCTCTGCTTGCGGTTTGTTTCCTTGTTGTTGAATGCAAAGTGCTTTGGTGTTGCGGCGATTCCCTGACTCTGAATTCCCTTTACGGCTGCACTTGCCATGTGGCCTGCAATTAGAGGATCTTCGCTGTAGTACTCAAAGTTTCTTCCGCACAAAGGACTGCGGTGAATGTTCATTCCAGGTGCAAGATAAATACCGCAGTTGTTTTCCTTTACTTCCTTTGCAACTGCCTGCCCGATTTTTTCCACGACTTCTTCGTTCCAGGTGCAGGCAAGGGTTGTAGCGCATGGCCATGCCGTAGTGTACTGTTCAAACCATGGCATGATTCTGATTCCGGCAGGACCGTCGGCAGTCATGATGTTTGGAATGTCGTAGTCAAAGTTGTTTCCGATGCCAAAGGTATTTGCAGTTCCAGTATTTGGCTGTCCGCCCAAAAGCCATACCATGTCTTCTGTTGAAAGCTGAGCCATGAATTCATCAAGGGTAACTTTACCGTCGTAAACATCTTCAAGATGCTTTGTAGGGTTGTGCAGGCGCTGAACCATGCTCTTGTGAGGAAGTCCGCGAACCGATGGAATTACGCCTTCAAGAACTTCTGCCTTCTTGAAAATTTCAGGGCGCTCAATCTTTTCGTATTCTGAAGTTTCCAGGGTCTTGTAAGTTCCGTCTGCAAGGAGCCTCTTTGTAAGTTTTCTTGGCTTAAGCTGTTCTGTAAGCTGGAGGACAACCTTTGTTTCCGGTACGCTGAATGGAGTTCCGGTTTCCTTTACATTGCGGACTGAATTTCCATAGAAGAATTTATAGTCGCCCTTTTCAAGAACCCATGCTGACTTCTTTACTGCACCTTCATCGTCGTAGGATGCCATTTCATTTTTTACAATGTCCACGACAACAAAGCAGCTTTCACCAGGTTTAAGTTCAGGGGTTTTCCTGAAGCCGCCTAGAATCATATTTGGCTTTGTAAGTTTTCCGTCAGGTGCTGAATAGTAAAGCTGAACAACTTCCTTTCCTGCAACCTTGCCTGTATTTGTAACTTTAACAGTGAATGCAATTTTGTCGCCGCCATCATTCTGCCCCGCAAGGCTAATGTCAAAGTCAGTATAGGAAAGACCGTAACCGAATGGATAAACTACGCAGTCTTTTTTACCCGGGATTGTTTCAAAGTATCTGTAGCCGACAAAGATGTCGTCCTGATATTCAACACCGCCGGCAAAATCGTGGAAGGTGTCTGTTGAAGGATAATCTTCAAGACGTCTTGCAAAAGTATCCGTAAGTTTTCCGCTTGGATTCTTTTTTCCAAGAAGAATTTCAACGGCAGCAACTGCACCTTCCATTCCGCCCTGCCCCAGGAAGAGAACGGAAGAAATGTTTTTATTTTCCGCAAACCAGCTGGTATCAACGATTCCACCAACATTCAGAAGGACAATTACATTTTTAAAATTCTTTTCTGCAGCGGCAACAAGGGCTTCTTCCTGAGCTGTAAGATAAAAGTCCCCCTTAGGGAAAACTTCCTTTGACATGGCACGGAAACCGTCTTCTCCACCCCATACATCAACTTCGATGTTTTCCATGTGAAGTTCTTTTCCAGGAATATTGCATGCTCTGTCCCAGCCTTCGCCCGAATATCTGTTGATGCTTAAAATTGCAGTGTCAGAGAATTCTGAGGCAGCCTTAAGCTGTGCATCCGAAAGTTCAGGTTCAACAGTCATTCCGGGATCGCGATGTTTTTTACGCTGATCCTTAAGATTTTCCTGATAGAAAACATGGAGGCCTTCATAAATTTCCACTCCACCTTCAGCTTTAAAGGCATCGTAAAGGCTTGTGCAGTACTTGCAGTAAACATCACCGCTGCCACCGCCACCCTTTACATATTCTTCGCTGGCTTTTCCAAGAAGAACAATCTTTTTGCTTTTCAATGGAAGAAGGTTATTTTCATTTTTGAGAAGGACAATTCCTTCTGCAGCAGTATTTTTTGAAAGCTCAATGTGTTCCACGCATCCGGAAATTTTTCTTCCGTCCTTGCCAAGTGGTTTTGCAGGTGTATTAAAATGTCTTGCCCATCTCATAACAGGTTACTCCAATAAAAACAAAATAAGGACCATATCCTAAGACATGATCCTTTTTATTATAGCACTGAAAAGTCAGTTTTACCTAATGTTTTAATCCACGTTTACACGCTTTATGTGCCCCCCAAGGGACTGAAGGCGTTCTACAAGATGCTCGTAACCGCGTTCAATCTGATATACGTTACTGATGCGGCTGGTTCCGCGGGCTGCCATGGCTGCAATTACCATTGCCATACCTGCACGAACATCTGGAGAAACAAGGTGGTCTCCGTGAAGGGGACTTGGCCCTGAAACAACTGCACGATGAGGATCGCACAAGGTAACCTGAGCCCCCATGCTGATAAGCTTGTCTACAAAGAACATTCGACTTTCAAACATCTTTTCAAAAATCAAAACTGTGCCTTCAACCTGAGTGGCTACTACAGTCATGATTGAAGTCAAATCTGGCGGAAATCCTGGCCACGGAGAGTCGTCAATCTTTGGTATTTTCGTCCCGACATCAGCATTTGTTTTCATTTCCTGAATGGAAGAAACTGTAATTGTTTCACCATCCTGCATCCAGGAAATGCCAAGCTTTGCAAATCCAACCTTAAGGGGACGCATATCAAGATTCTTTACACCCTTGATTATTACACTACCGCGAGTTGCAGCAGCAAGACCAATGTAAGAACCTATTTCCATATAGTCTGGACCGATTTCGAATTCACAGCCATGAAGCTTTCTAACGCCGTCAATATAAAGGATATTTGAGCCGATTCCTGTAATCTTTGCACCCATGGCACAAAGCATGTTGCACAGATCCTGAATATGAGGTTCGCTGGCGGCATTTGTAATTGTTGTTTTTCCTTCTGCAAGAACTGCTGCCATAACAGCATTTTCCGTAGCAGTTACTGAACATTCATCAAGGAATATATCTGTTCCTATGAGCTTGTTTGCAGTGAATACAAAGTGTCCATTCACCTTAACCTGGGCCCCCAGCTGTTCAAGGGCAATGAAATGTGTATCAAGACGACGACGGCCAATGACGTCTCCACCAGGAGGAAGCATCTCTGCCTTTCCAAGACGGGCTACCATTGGACCTGCAAACAGAATCGATGCGCGAATTTTCTTTGAAAGCTCTGCAGGAATTACGCAGGACTCTACATCTTTTGCCTCAATCTTCCAGGTGTTGACCTTAAGCTTTTCAGCCTTTGCACCAAAAGACTGAAGTATATTGAGCATTACACCAGTATCTTCGATTTCCGGAATATTCTTTAAAATAACAGGTTCATCTGTAAGTAAGGTTGCCGCAATGCAAGGCAAAGCAGCATTTTTGTTTCCGCTGGCAGTAATTTCACCTTTAATAGGAAATCCACCTTCAATTTCATATTCGTACATGCAAAATATTATAGAAGAAAAAGCTATAATTCACAATTAGGAAATCAAAATCTTCCAGACTAACATTTTTTTCCGCGTCTGAATTCCCAGGATCATTATCGAAATCGCATTTCATCACCATAGATATACTAAAGATAGGAAAACATTTTCCATCCCCAAACAAACACAGCTTTGGTCCGGTTCCGTGCTGAAGCAGGTTTTCATATTACCCCATTGTATTTATAGGAACCCACTAATTGAAAATATGAAAAAAACAGTGTATTATAGTAGAAACAAAATCAAAAGGAGATAAAACATGAAGAAAATCGCAGCTATTGTACTTGCAGCCGCAGCAGCATTTGCACTCGCAAGCTGTTCAAAGGCAGCATCAAAGAAGAACTTCATCCTTGCAACAGGTGGAACTTCCGGAACTTACTATCCATTCGGTGGAGCAATCGCAAACATCTGGAATACAAAAATCGAAGGCATGAACGTTACAGCACAGTCTACAGGTGCTTCTGCTGAAAACCTCCGCCTCATCAGCGCAGGAGATGCAGAATACGCAACAGTTCAGAACGATGTTATGGACTATGCATACAATGGAACAGACATGTTCGAAGGAAAGGCTCTTCCAAACCTTGCAACTCTTGGAACAATGTATCCTGAAGTTATTCAGATTGCTGCTTCAAAATCAAGCGGAATCAAGTCCATCTACGACCTTAAGGGAAAGCGCGTTTCTGTAGGAGACGCAGGTTCAGGTGTTGAATTCAACGCAAAGCAGATTCTCGAAGGCTACGGACTTACATTCGACGACATCAAGAAGTCTAACCTTTCTTTCAAGGAATCAGGTGAAGGCCTCCAGAACGGAACTTTGGATGCATGTTTCATTACAGCAGGTGTTCCAAACGCAGCCCTTCAGGAACTTGCATTTACAAACGGCCTTATCCTCATTCCAGTAGAAGGTGCAGAAGCTGATGCAATCTGTGCAAAATACGGATTCTACACGAAGACAACAATTCCAAGCGGAACATACAAGGGAACAGACGAAGATACAGAAGCACTTTCAATCAAGTGTACAATCGCCGTTAACGCAAACCTTGATGAAGATACAGTTTACAAGATGACAAAGGTTCTCTTTGAAAACCTTGAAGAACTTGGAAACGCACACGCAAAAGGAAAGGAAGTTACTGCTGCAAAGGCTGTAACCGGATGCTCGGTTCCATTCCACCCAGGTGCAAAGAAGTACTTCGAAGAAATCGGACTCATTAAATAATTAGGAATTAAGAATTAGGAATTGGAAGGAAGAGGAAACTTTACTTCTGATTCCTAATTAATTACAGCAATGAAGACAAAGGCACTTTTAATTTCAGTCATTTTCTTTTTAGTATTGGCGTTTGTTTTCATTTTTCCTTTTTTTCCCGTTCTTTCAATTTCAAACCGAAAGAATCCTTCAGAAAAAATTCATTTTGAAAATAGCGCCCGTGGATTTATAATTTCCTATACCCATTCGGTAAACAAGGGAAGGGTCCACGACTACTACAGGGCAAAGGGCAAAAACCTGATTCTATACAGGACCGATTTTGTCAGCTACGGCGCAGGCATGCCTGAAATAGAAGAAACTCCAGGTGCAGTTTTTCATCAGGCAGACGAAACCTACACCATGGAATACAAAAGGAATGTAGGAACAAGCTTTCTTCTTTCCGTCGGAGTTATTGCCGAACATTCCGTTACCGTTGGTAACAATGAATTTTTCCTGAAAGATTTTTTTGAACCTAAGACAAGTCTTGTTTTTGAAGTCAAAAGAATCTCACTTGTTGAATTGCTGAATAAAAAGAGGAGGCCAAATTGAGCAACAAAGAAAAAACAACACAGAACGAGGAACAGTTCGAAAGCCAGATGGAAAATCTGGGACCTACTTCAAACGAAGCAGAACTTAAGGAGATGATGAAAAACCTTGACCGCGAGCAGGCATACAGAGAACATACATGCTGGCGCCAGTACATCACAGTACTTGTTTCCATTGCCTTTGTTGTTTTCCAGCTCTATTCAAGCCTTTCCGGAATGGTAACAGCACAGATTCTCCGTGCAACACATCTTGCCTTTGTGCAGATGCTTGCCTTCCTTCTTTTCCCTGCAACAAAGAAACTTCCACGCAACCATCTTCCATGGTACGATGTTGTCCTTGCACTTGTAGGTGCAGTCTGCTGGTTCTATATCGTTGTTAACTTTCAGGAACTTGCCCGCCGCACAGGAGCTTTCACTTTCCTTGATATTTTTGTAGCCTGCGTTGGAATCCTTGTCCTTGCAGAAAGCTGCCGCCGCATCGTAGGACTTCCTATCCTTATTATTGCAACCTGCTTTGTTCTCTATGCACTCTTCGGAAGATATATGCCGGGATTCCTTAATCACCGCGGTTATTCAATCAAGCGAGTTGCTGCACACCTTTTCTACAATACGGAAGGCATCATGGGTGTTCCAATCGGAGCATGTTCGACTTTCATCTTCCTCTTCATCCTTTTTGGTGCCCTTCTTGAAAAGACTGGCATCGGGCAGTTCTTCATCGACATCTGCAATGCCATTGCCGGCGGTGCTTCCGGTGGTCCTGCAAAGGTTGCTGTTCTTACAAGCGCCCTCCTTGGCACAGTAAGCGGATCTTCTGTTTCCAACACTGTAGGAAGCGGAAGCTTTACTATTCCAATGATGAAGAAACTGGGCTACAAGAGTGAATTTGCAGGAGCCGTAGAAGCCGCAGCATCAACCGGTGGACAGCTTATGCCTCCAATCATGGGTGCCGCAGCCTTTCTTATGGCAGAAAGTTTGGGCATGCCTTACATCAAAATCGTTAAGGCTGCAATCATTCCGGCCCTCCTCTACTTTACAGGAATTTTCATTACGGTTCACCTTGAAGCACACAAGCTTGGGCTCAAGGGGCTTCCAAGGGAACAGCTTCCTAAGTTCCTTCCATTGTTTCTTCGCAAGGGGTACATGCTTCTTCCATTGATTGCAATCGTATTCTTCCTTTGCATCGGACGCACAGCAGTTTATGCTGCCTTCATGGGAATTGCAGTCTGCGTTGCCATAGGTGTAGTTACTTCTTTCGTTGATGTGGCCCAGGGCCGCAAGCCTACTTTCAGCGCCAACGACATTGTTGAAGTAATGTGTTCTGCAGCAAGAAACATCATCAGCGTTGCCATTGCATGTGCCATGGCTGGAATCATCATCGGTGTTGTTACCCTTACTGGAATCGGACTTAAGTTTGGTGCAGGCCTCATTTCAATTTCTCACGGAATCGCCTTCATCACTCTTTTCCTTACAATGATTTCTTCTATCATCCTTGGTATGGGTGCTCCAACAACAGCAAACTACCTCATTACATCTACAATTACAGCAGGTGCAATCATCCAGCTTGGCTACGAACCAATCGCAGCCCACATGTTTGCATTCTACTTTGGCATCATTGCCGATGTTACACCTCCTGTTGCCCTTGCAGCCCTTGCAGGAGCGGCAATAGCAAAGGGAAAGCCAATGAAGACGGCACTGAACGCAACGAAGCTTGCCATCGGAGCCTTCATCATTCCATACATTTTTGTATTCAGTCCTGCAATGCTAATGATCAATACGGATCTTATGGGAATCCTTTCAATCAGCATGTCGGCCATCATCGGCATGTTTGCCATCAGCGCTGCCCTTGAAGGCTATGTATTCAGAAAGGAATCAATCGTTGAAAGAATCCTTTTTGCAATTGCCGGATTCAGCTGCGTTATTCCAGGATACATGTCTGACGTCTTTGGCTTTATCATCATCGGTTCACTGATTGCATATCAGATCATAAGAAACAGAGCTGAAAAAGCAAAGGCATGATTTAATTCATCGTAAAATAATAATCCCCGAGACATGTAAAATGCCTTGGGGATTTCTATTTTAAAACAACTCTTATTCTTTGAATTCTGTGCAGATTCTTTCCAGTGCTGTTTTCAATGTTTCTCTTGGTGTTGCACAATTTATTCGCTGAAATTTTTCTCCTTCCGCACCAAACATTGTTCCGTTATCAAGCCAGACTTTTGCTTTCTGCAAAATACGGTGGTTTATTTCTTCATCCGTCAAATCAAACTTACTGAAATCAAGCCACAGAAGATAACTGCCTTCAGGTTTTACAACTTTAATTTTAGGACAACGTTCACTTATATATTTTTCTGCAAAAAGGATGTTATCCCAGATGTATTTTTTTGCTTCGTCAAACCATTCACCACCTTCTGAATAGGCAGCCGTAGCCGCAACAATCCCCATAAGGGAAGGTTCGTCATAACCTGTCTTTTCAATTTCCTTCTGAAGCAAATTCCTTAATGTTGGATTTACAACAAATATGTTTGAGAACTGAAGTCCCGCAAGGTTAAAGCTTTTGCTAGGCGACGTACAGATTATGGAATTATCCAATGCTTCTTTTGAAAGGTTGCCGTAAACTGTATGGCGGTTATTTCCAAATACAATGTCTGAATGTATTTCATCGCTTATTACAAGAACCTTGTGCTTAAGGCAAATTTCCGAAATCTTTTTCAATTCTTCTTTTTTCCAAACCCTGCCGCCGGGATTATGAGGAGAACACAGAATGAAAATCTTAACATCTTCAGAAACTATCTTTTTTTCAAAATCTTCAAAGTTGATTTCATAGTGACCGTCAGAGTAAACCAAAGGACTGTTTACAACTTTCCTTCCAAGATTTTTGATTGTATTGAAAAATGGATAGTAAACCGGCTTCTGAACAAGAACAGCATCACCTTCTTTTGAGAAAGCCTTGATTGCTGAGGCAATGGCAAAGACTACACCAGGTGTATTTAAAATCCATTCGCTTTCAACAGTGAAATCATGTCTGTCCCTGAACCACTTTTTGATGGCTGAATAATACCTTTCGTCAGGCCTTGAATAGCCGTAAATTCCATGAAGTGCCTTTTCCGACAATGCTTTCTGAATGCAGGGTGCAGTAGGAAAATCCATATCTGCAACCCAAAGGCTTAGGGCATCTTCAGGTTTTCCACGGGCTTTTGCAAGGTCATATTTTACTGCGTTTGTATTTTTTCTATCTGTAATTTTATCGAATTCAAATTTCATGTTTCCCTCCTGACCTTTCAGTTAATGGCCTGTTCCAGATCTGCTATGAGGTCATCAACATTTTCAATTCCAACAGAAAGACGCAGGGTTGATGGAGTGATTCCGTTTTTAAGCCTAAGCTCTTCCGGTACATCTGCATGGGTCTGTGTCGTCGGATAGGTAATCAAAGTTTCCACACCGCCAAGACTTTCCGCATACTGAATCAGGTGAACGGAACCAAGAATCTTTTTAGCAAGCTCTTCATCAGTAACATTGAAAGTTACCATTGCACCGAAACCACGGGACTGTTTTTTCATGATTTCATAACCTGGATGTCCTTTTAGGCCAGGATAGATTACTTTTGTGACAGTCTTCTGGTTCTGAAGCCATTCAACAATTTTTATTGCATTTTTTTGTGCTGCTTCCATTCTGACAGCAAGAGTCTTAATTCCGCGAAGAACAAGCCAGCAGTCAAATGGAGCAAGGCCAGCTCCCGTTGTCTTTATAAGGAACCTGAGTTTTTCCTGAATGTCAGTTCTGTTTGTTACGATAAATCCTGCAAGAGTATCGTTGTGGCCTGCAAGGTATTTTGTTCCGCTGTGGATCACAACATCCGCACCAAGTTTCAAAGGGTTCTGAAAATATGGCGACAGAAATGTATTGTCTACAATCAGGAGAATTCCATGGCGTCTTGTAATTTCAGCAAGAGCTTCAATGTCAGTTACATTCATCATTGGATTTGTCGGAGTCTCAATGTAAACAGCCTTTGTGTTTGGCTTTATAAGAGATTCAACATCATCCTTGCTGCAGTTGGCACGGGTAAATTCCACGCCGTTTTTTGCAGTAACATGATCAAAAAGACGGATGGAACCGCCATATAAATCTGAATCAACCACAAGATGATCACCGGGCTTAAAGATTTCAAAAAGAAGAGAAATGGCAGCCATTCCTGAATTCAAGGCAAAGGCATCTATTCCCCCCTCAAGCTGGGCTACAACCTTTTCTACCTGTGCCCTGGTTGGATTCTGCAGGCGGGAATAATCAAATCCTGTGCTCTGTCCAACTGCAGGATGGGCATAGGTTGCCGTCTGGTAAATGGGAAAACTTACAGCCCCGTAATGAAGGCTTTTACATTCATCTTCTGCATTTTCTATCTTTTCTTCCAGATGAAGACATTTTGTTTCGATACTAACACTCATGGCAATCCTCCTGACAAAATCTAAATTACATACTCAACCCTTTTGAGAACCCTTTCCAGGAACTGTTTTGTCCTTTCTTCTTTTGGGTGATAGAAAAGTTCATCGCTGGTTCCCTTTCCCACGACTACACCGCCGTCCATGAAAACAACCTGCGTTGCAACTTCTTCTGCAAAAGCAATTTCGTGGGTAACGACGATCATTGTGGTTCCTTCCCTGGCAAGGTTCTTTATTACATTCAGGACTTCTCCTACAAGTTCAGGATCCAAAGCCGATGTAGGTTCATCAAAAAGCACTACATCAGGTTTTGTTGCTACGGCCCTTGCAATTCCAACGCGCTGCTGCTGGCCGCCTGAAAGTTGACTTGGATAGAAATCCTTGCGCTCAAGAAGACCAACTTTACTCAAAGCTTCTTCTGCAATCCTGCGGGCTTCTTCCTTAGGAACTTTTCTTGCGGCCACCAGAGGCAACATTACATTTTCCAGGGCAGTCTTGTTGTTGAAGAGGTTGTAGTTCTGATAGACAAAACCGCTTTTTCTTCTTACATCAAGGATTGTTTTCTTGCCTGCATTTGAAAGGCTTGTCTTTATGTCGTCAAACTCAAGCTCTCCCTTGTCTGCCGTCTCAAGGAAAGCAAGGGTTCTTAAGAAAGTTGTTTTGCCGCTTCCCGAAGGACCAAGGATTACAACAACATCACCTTTATTTACAGTCAAATCTACGCCTTTAAGAATTTCATTTTTTCCAAAAGCCTTATGTACGCCAGTTACTTTCAACATTTTCAACTCCTGAACTTAAGCACGGGAAACTTTCTTGTAGTCCGCCTGCTTCTTTTCCCACTTTCTGAACAAAACCTGAACTGCACTACAGATGATTATGTAGATGACAAAAATGTCCAGGTAACTTTCTATGTAGTTGTATCCGTAAGACGCTTCGATCTTTGCAACTGCAGTTACATCCTTTACGGTCATCATGAAAGCAAGGGATGTATTTTTTATCAGACTGACTGTTGCATTACACAGATTCGGAATTGCAACGGTTAAAGCCTGGGGAATTATTATCATCCTGTAGGTCTGCCAGTAAGTAAGTCCAGCCGTATACCCTGCTTCCAGCTGCCCTTTGCTTACAGTCAGCAAAGCCGACCTGAAAACTTCTGAAAGGATTACCGCATTGTTCAATCCGAAGACGATGAAAGCATAGTAGATGGGATTAAGTTCAAAGACATTCACCTTGCTTCCAGCCGCAATAAAAATCCCGTTCAAAAAAGATGGCACGATGGAATAAACAACCATGATCTGAAGGACGATTGGTGTTCCGCGGATAAAGGAAACAAACACAGCAGAAAACTGTGAAAGAACCTTTACCTTGTGAACCCGGCTAAGGGCAATCAGAAATCCAAGAACAACACCTGACACAAGGGAAATTACCGTGATGAGCAGAGTTACCGGCACTGCCTTCCACAGCAGAAAAAAAGTTCTGAATAAAAAACTTACATCAAACATTCTTTTCCTCCCTTAAACTTAAACGCTTACGCGTCCCTTACTGAACTTCTTTTCAACAAACCTGAAAATCTGTTCAATCAGAATAGTCAGGACCCAGTAGATGATGGCCTGGGAAATATAGGTTTCTATGGCATATCCGCCAAAGTTCATTGCTATCAGAAGATTTCCTTTTCCCATCAGATCAATCAATCCGATTGTATAGGCAAGGCTTCCTTCCTTAAGCAGGGCGATGAAACTGTTTCCAAGATTCGGAAGGGAAACCAGGAAAGCCTGTGGCAGAATTATCTTTGTAAAAGCCTGAGCTTCCGTAAGTCCACTGGTTAAAGCCGCTTCCCTCTGTCCTTTTGAAACGCTAAGATAACTGCTCCTCATTATCTCTGCGGCACTTGCGCTGAACAGAAGCCCCAGTGCAAACACTACATAAATCGCCTTGGACCAGTTATTGATGTCCACCTTGAACAGGCTCCAGAACAAAACCGGAAGCCCGTAGAAAACTACAAAGAGCATTACGATGGAAGGTGTACACCTGAAAGCATTTATCACGAAACTGCTTGCAGCCTTTGCAACTTTATTGCTTCCAAGCTGTCCCTTTGCAAGAAGAAAACCAAAGGCAAAACCGACTATTACGGTTCCCAGCAGGATTTCAAATGTCACTGACAGGAAAGGCAAAAGAACTGGAATGGTCTCTATTATTTTTTCAGGATAAAAAGGTCTGTTCATATGCCCTCCTTTACTGTTTCATTTATTTAAGGAATTCTGAAACATCTTCACTAAAATATTCGACAGCAAGTTTTGAAAGGGTTCCGTTTTCCTTAAGCTGAAGGATTGCCCTGTCGTAGTCCTCGGCAAACTTTTTGTTCCTGATGTTGAAGATTGGCCATGTGGGGATTCCCTTGTAAGGGATGAAAGTAAGACTGTCCCTGTATGCAGAATATGGAGCACCATCCTTAAGAACATTGTTTTCAAAGGAAAGCTTTATATCCACATGAGCATCGTAGCGTCCTTCGTTTACCCAGACATAACCGTCGCTTGCGCCAAAGCTGTCTCCCGCAATGAGCTTTACGGCATCATTTGGATTTGCCTTGTTGTATTCATCGATTACTGTGTATTGGGCATTGGCTGCACCAATTGGAACAAGTTTTCCTGAATACTTTGCAAAAGAAGGAAGATCCCTGATTACATCTGCAGTCTCTGTCCTGATTACAATTCCGATGATGCTTGCTGCAATTGGATTTTCAGGGAACACATACTTCTTCCTGCGTTCTTCCGTGATCCAGATTCCCTTTGTACCTACATCGTATTTCCCCTGAAGAACACCAATTAAAAGATCATCGTCCGAAGTAGGTGTATATTCAAATTCATATTCAGGAAGAAGCTTGTCGATTTCCTTAAGCACTGCAACTTCGTAGCCGTCAGAAGCCCCATGGTCATTGATGAAATCATAAGGCTTGTAGTTGTTTGTATGTGCAACATGGATCTTCTTTACGCCGCCGCTTTCCTTTTTGCATGAAACAAAACCCAATCCTAAAATTACTGAAACCAAAACCAAAACTGCATTTCTAAAAAATCTATTTTTCATTTTCTTGTCTCCCGTTAAAAACTTTGGATTATTTTGCGGCTTCCCTAACCCATTCAAGGCGCTGCCAGTCGATGTCCTTTGGAACTGTACAGTCTGCACCAAGGATGATTCCTGTTTTTCCAGCATCAGCAAGAAGTTTTTTTGTTTCAGTCTGAATGTCTTCCCTAGACCCCTTGTACAAAAGTCCTTCCTTTGTATTTGCAAATCCGCCGATGACAGCCTTGTTCTTGAAGATCTTTTTTCCATCCTTAAGGGAAATGCCTTCAACAACAGAAGCAAAGTTTATTACCTTTGCCGGATAATTCTTGAAGTTTGAAAGATTGTTCTTTGCGCCTTCGTATCCGCAGACATGAAGAATGTTTGTTCCGCCTACTGATGAAGCCGCTGTCAAAACGGCAATCTCAGATGGAGAAATAACTTCAGAATAAAGGTCAGGTCCAACCGACACATCCTGAATTGACTGAACGCTAAGGTAAATTCCATCTGCATGGCCTTCCTTTATTACAGCCTTAGCAAGAACCTGTGTATTCTGGGAAATCACGCTCAATGCATAGAAAACCGCATCCTGATTTTCCTTGATAAGTTCCGCAAGTTTCTTGTCGCCGCCAACACCCCACTTTAATGCTGTTGCAGGAGCAAAAACATTGTAGGCTGTAAAAAGATCCTTGCCAAAATCATTCGTAAGTTCCTTAACAAGAGAAACCTGATCCAGAATCCACTTGTCATTTTCTGAAATTGGCTTGAGGTTAAAAAGATCATCTGCCGACTTGATTCCCTTAAGGAACTTTGCTGTTTCAGGCTCAAAGAAATAACCGTCGCTCATAAGCTTTACAAAGTCAGGCTGAAATTCCTTTACAAATTTTTTGTGACCTTCAAGATTCTGCTGTCTGTATGCTGGAACTTCGTATGAGCTTCCAAGTTCATTTTCTGCGAAGTGGAACCAGAATCCAACTGGAACCCTTTCTGTTGCCTTGTTGTTAAATGCATCCAACACCAACTGTTTCTTATTTGACATAATTTACTCCTTCTATTGCACCGCGCATTTTTTTCCTGCGTAATTTTCCAATTATCTGATAACGGAAGACTCATAAATAATCTTCCAACTGGAAAATCTGTTTTGGTGCGAAAATTATTATTTTGTGCAATTGATTTTTATTGGCCGAAGAAAATCAGCCTAGCAGAAACAACAGCAGAGGCACATGACTCCATTGCGGAAATTTTCTCGAACAAGCTTTTCAAAATAAAAAACCATTTTATGCCTCCTTTGAAAAATATATACCTACCTAATCACTAGGTATAATATATTTGTAAACCTATTATCCTACTATGTCAATAGGTTTTGTAAAAAATTTGTGGCATCACTGGAAAAACATTATTGTAAAACTTGTATATTGAATGCGCTGGTTGATATAATGGATAGCATGAAAGGAATGATTCTTGAAGGCGGTGCAATGCGCGGAATGTTTACCTGCGGCATAACCGATGTTTTTATGGAAAACGGAATTGTTTTTGACGGCATCATCGGAGTAAGCGCCGGTGCAACTTTTGGCTGCAACTACAAGTCAAAGCAACCTGGAAGAGCCATAAGGTACAATACAAAATTCAGCCGTGACAGCCACTACGGAACTTTCCGCAACCTCATGAGAAACGGTGATCTTTACGATGCAAAATTCTGCTACGAGGACATTCCATTCAAGCTTGATCTTTTTGATGTAAAAACCTATGCAGAAAATCCATTGAAATTCTATGTTGTCGTTTCAGACCTTGAAACAGGCAAACCCATCGTACACGAAATTCCAAAGGGAGACAGGGATGATCTTCTTTGGATGAGGGCAAGTGCCAGCCTTCCTTTGGTTTCGACTCCAGTTGTAATCGAAGGCAAAAGATACCTTGATGGCGGAATCACAAGTTCAATTCCGTTGAAGCAGTTCATGGAAATGGGCTATGACAGAAACATCGTAATCCTTACCCGCACAAGAGAATATGTTAAAAAGCCTTCATCATTTGCCATCCTCATGAAGTTCATCCTCAGAAAATATCCAAACCTTGTAAAGGCAATGATCAACCGCCACATCATGTATGACGAAGAAAAACAATTTGTCTTTGAGCAGGAAAGACTCGGCAACTGCTATGTGATTGCTCCTGAAGTTGATGTTGGAATCAGCCGGACTGAACATGATCCAAATGAACTCCGCAGGGTTTACGAAATGGGAAGGCAGGCAGGAATAAAGCATCTTGAAGCCGTAAAGGAATACCTTAAATAATTTCTTTCTGATATACTTTTTCCATGATCAAAGAAATTTCAATTCAGATAAGTCCAGACCAGGAAAAAGATTCAGAATTTATCAAAACAAAAATTTTCACTGAACTCAAAAAGAATTCCATTTCATTTAAGCCCTCTGAAGTTGAAACAGTATTCGTAAAAAAATCCATTGATGCCCGTCATAAGAATGTAAAGCTTTTCATGCGCTACAAAGTATACATCGGAGAAAAACCTGGCGAAGAATTTTCAAAACTCCCTGAATGGAAAAATGCAGACGGAAAGAAATCTGTCATCATCGTAGGTTCAGGTCCTGCAGGTCTTTTCGGTGCCTTCAAACTTCTTGAATATGGAATCAAACCAATCATCGTTGAACGCGGCAGCGACACGAGCACAAGAAAACGCGACATTGCAGCCATCAGCACAAAGGGTGTCGTTGACGGAAATTCCAACTACTGCTTTGGAGAAGGCGGAGCCGGAACATTCAGCGACGGAAAACTTTACACAAGAAGCAACAAGAGGGGCGACATTTCAAGCGTCCTCAAGATTTTTGCAAATTTTGGTGCAGACAAAAAAATCCTTACGGACGCACATCCGCACATCGGAACTGACAGGCTTCCTGCCATCATAAATTCCATGAGGGAATTCATAATTTCCAAGGGTGGAGAATTTCACTTTGACACAAAATGCGTTGACCTCATAAGGGAAGGAAATGCAGTCCTTGGAATCAGGACAGAAAATACAAAGACAAAAGAAGCAAAAGAATTCCGCGGCAATGCAGTTGTTCTTGCCACAGGCCACAGTGCTCCTGATATTTACAAAATGATTGCAAAACTTTCCCCTGAATCCCTTGAAGCAAAAACCTTTGCAGTTGGTGTCCGTGCTGAACATCCACGCACCCTCATAGACGCAATCCGATTCCACGGAAAACCTGACGCTTCTTTGGGAGCTGCAGAATACAGGTTCACTACACAGCAGAAAGACCGCGGCGTCTACAGCTTCTGCATGTGCCCCGGTGGTTTTGTAGTTCCAAGCCAGAGCGGACCAGATCAGATTGTAGTAAACGGCATGTCTGCAAGCGGAAGAAACAGTAAGTGGAGCAATGCTGCAGTTGTTGTTGAAACACGACCTGAAGACATTCCTGGAGAATATGTAAATCGCGCAAAGGAACTTGGATGCCCTGCCCTTGCAGGTCTTTTATGGCGAGACCACCTTGAAAAACTTGCCGCAGACAATGGCAAAGGACAGAAGGCTCCAGCCCAAAGAATCCGCGACTTTGTAGACGGAAAGGAAAGCACAGACCTTCCTGAAACCAGCTACACGCCGGGAATTGTTTCAAGCAGACTGGACCAGTGGATTCCAAAGCAGATTGCTGAACGCCTTGCCATGTGCTTCAAATACATTAACCGCGACACAATGAAGGGTTATCTTTGTGACGACGGTCTTTTGATTGCCTTGGAAACAAGAACTTCAACTCCTGTCCGCATTGCCCGCAGCAAGGACAGCTTTGAATGTGTTGGACTTGCAAACCTGTACCCTTGCGGCGAAGGTTCAGGATATTCAGGCGGAATCGTAAGCAGCGCCATGGACGGCGAAAACGCCTGCGTAAAGATTGCGGAAAAATTCGGCTGCTAGACCATGCCAGAAAAAATAATCCTTGCGGGCGCATCAAGCGTCATGGGTCATGAAAAAATAATCGAAGCCTTCTCTTCCATAGGCATGGATGCAACATTTATAGAAGCCCCTTTCGTAAAAAAATATTTTAAGGATGCATCGGATAAATTCATCTACACGGAAAATCTTCCGCCAGAGACAACAGCAATTCCACTGTCGGAATACTGGATAAGCCAGTGCATTAAAACAAAACAGTGCACCATAAGCGAAAGAGCCCTTAAGGCCAGCAGGTCAAAAAAATTTCTTTATGAGATTCTTAAAACCGCCGGCATAAAAACTCCGGAAATTTTTACAGGTCTTGAAGATGCCCGCAATTTCATTTTAAACGACAACGGAAAAGTAATCGTCAAACCCGAAGGACTTTTCAGCGGCTATGCAGTCAAAACCGTCGGAGAGGAAAACCTAAACAACCTTGAAGAACTTGTCCTTAAGGCAAGCGATGTTCACAACAACGCCATAAAGCTTTTTGGAATTGAAAGCAAGGGTTCCCTTGTTACTGAATTGATTTCAGGAAACGAATACAGTGCGGACCTTTTTTTCTGTAGGGGCAGACTATCCCTTGTACGCCTAAGCAAAAAAGTTGTGGTGGAAATTCACAGCACGCCCTGTACGGTGATATGTCAGCTGGTGCCTTGCTGCGAAAGTTTTTTTGAGCAGATGAGCAAGTGGTGCAGGGTGCTTTTTGACGACGGTGATGTTTCTTTTGCGCAGTTTGATTTTATTGAAGGCTGCGGTGGTGAACTGGTACCTATTGATTTTGCGTGCCGTGTAGGCGGCGGCATGGCGGAACTTTTTGGCGAATGTGAGTCTAATGTGTATGCCGACGCCGTCGTGGGCAAGCAATACCAGGTGCGGGCAAGCAAAGGGTACCTTACCCAGTTAAACTATGTTCCTACAAAAAGCGGGATTATTGAAAAAGACGATTACAGCCTGGCAGAAGGAAAGCAGTTCACCTACAAGCACAAGGGAGACTTTGTTCCAGAATCCCCGTCAAGCGTTGCAAGCCGAATAGCCGTAGTAATAAAAAAAGCTCCCCTTGCAACCGCAAAGGATGCAGAGAAGCTTCTCATAGGTGAAGAAAGGATAAAATTCTGGAAGAAGAAATGACACATCCTCGTCATTACGAGCTTGGCTGCTTCAGCAGATAGGCGAAGTAATCCACATGGCAGTTAAGCAAAGACATCCGTGGATTGCCGCGTCGCTATGCTCCTCGCAATGACTGATGTAATGATAATTCATTTCAAAATGTTTTCAAAACTTTCCTTTTTACAGAGTGCAGTAACATAAGGGCGGCCAAGAAGGATGTTGGTAACTCCGTAGCTCTGTGCCTTTTCAAAATCGGCTTTTGTTCTTATTCCACCGTCAACCCAGATTTCTCCGCAGTTCTTTCTGATTTTCTCTGCATGCTGTGAAAGGAATTCTGCAACGCTTCCCGTTCTGGTCGGAACACGGCCACCGTGGTTTGAAACGAAAGCAACATCCGGTTTTAATTCCCGGACAAGTTCAAGATCTTCGTCAGTAAAAATACCTTTGATTACAAAAGGAATGTTTCTAGCAGCCAGAAATTTCTGAACTTCACGAAGATTTTCTGCAGTCTTTTTTTCAAGGTGTGCTGCATTGCGCATTGTAGCAATATTAAATGCATCAATGTCTATTCCGCTGCATTCGGAAATTTCTTCCGCCCATTCCATTCTTTCAAGAACCTTTTTGTTTTCATAAGGCTTTATGAAAACAGCAGCTTTCTTTCCAACAGACTTTACGGCCTCAATTCCCCAAAGCAACTTGCAGTCTGGAGTTCCATCTCCTATGGAAATTGCGGTATTGCTTTCTGCGCAGGCCTTCATCATGTCAAAGTAATACTGCTTTTCATCAGCATAACCCATGTTCTGTTCCGCACCCGTCATTGGAGCAAGTCTTAGGATTGCATTGCTGCCGGCATAATTTCCATAAGGAATTTTCTTCCATTCATCACAGTTTAGGATAAAATTTCTGTTGCTGTCTTCTCCTCCCATCCCAGGCAACTGACCGATGCAACCGCGGCCAAGGCACACAGGGCAAAAACGGCATTTATATTCTGACATAATAAACCTCTAAATATTATCAATGACGAAGATGTTACGGCATTTTGGCTTTAAGAAACAAATGCTTTCATCCATCAACTTAAAGTTCCGATTACAGTTTCATCACTAGAAGATGACGAAGACCAGTTCTTGCGCCTTGGAGAATCATCCTCGTCGTCGTAACAATCATTTTTAACTTCATTCTTTTTTGTTGCCGATGATTTTGTAGATTTCTTTTTTGGAAGAACAAGAAAGCCGAAAATGCTTCCGCAAATTCCTCCAATCATTTCAATCAGGACACCGCAAACTTTCTGCATTGCATCTTGACCTGAGGAACCCTTCGCCGCCCTGAAAATTTCAAAAGACAGGAAAAGAACAAAAACCAGAAGGCATGAAAGGGGGATTCTTTTTTTTGTAAGTTCCGTCAATGAAACAAGAACTGCCATCATAAAGATTATGCAGCCTGCCCCCGTCAAGGGAACTGTTGAAATACATGCCGTAAGGACTCCGGAAATCATTGTGGAAATGAACATCATGAGTCCCAGCATTACGCTTCCATAACGTTCTTCAAGAATCTGACCAAGCAGAAGAATTATCGTCAGGTTCGCAAAAAGCATTTCCCACCCTACATTTCCAAAAACATAGAAAAACAGACCTGCAAAGTCAGCAGGAGACTTAAAATTGAATGGAATCAATGCCTGCTTTGAGCCATGGCAAATCAAAATGGAAGAAAACATTTTCCCCTTGAAAGCATAAACATCAAGAAGGAACAACACAAGGGAAACAATGACAAAAGTTACTGTTACCGGAAAATCAAATGTCAATTTAGGTGAACTTTTTTTAGCCATACTTTAATTATCGGCAAAAATGGACTTCAAAAGAATATAATTGAACATCTTTTCCAACAGGTTTATAATTGCTGCAGAAACTTTAATAGGGCTAAAGCAATTGAACACCGATGAAGTTTATGTGAAGCTTATGTCTTCACTAGGTGCCTGCTACAACATCAATATCTGCAATGACGCAGATTTTCTCAAAGTGCGATGCGACTATTTTGAGCATGCGGAAAATTTTGTCGTTTCAAGAAAAGCAAATCTCTGGTCCGCCGATTCGGAAGAATTCATGTACATCTTCCAGATTCCAACACTTACAAAAGAGATCTTCTTATCTTCCATCCAGTATGTTGAATCAGACTGGAAGAATCACGCCCACATAGGTCCTGGCCACATGTACACCTACATCACACCTCTTTTCATCTGTGAAAATGCAGAAAAAGATGCCGTAAAACTTTTGAAAAGATTCCGAAAATATAAGAGTTACAGATTCAGTTTCTGGGGATGGTCGGAATTTCATACTGCACTAATTGAATGCGGAGAAAACAAAATCATTACAAACAGAAGCGGAAAATGCGTAAGAAAATCACTTGGGAGAATAATTCATAATTCATAATTCATAATTCATAATTCATAATTCATAATTTATAATTCATAATTATTAATTGTAAATTGTTTTTGGAGGTAATATATGAATACTTTATTGCTGCTTGTTATCTGCGTTGCAGTCCTTGCATGCGGATACATCTTCTACGGAAGATGGCTTTGCAAACAGTGGGGTGTAGGAGAAGGAAACAATCCAACTCCAGCACATGAACTTGAAGACGGTGTAGACTATGTACCAGCTAAGGCTCCGGTTCTCATGGGACACCACTTCTCATCTATTGCAGGTGCAGGTCCAATCACAGGTCCTATCGGTGCCGCAATTTTCGGTTGGGTGCCGGTAACTCTCTGGATTCTCATCGGCGGTATTTTCTTTGGTGGCGTCCATGACTTTGGTGCCCTCTACGCATCTATCCGCCACAAGGGACAGTCCATCGGTGAAATCATCAACGCAAACATGAGCAAGAGAGCAAAGAAGCTTTTCGTAACTTTCTCTTACCTTACACTCATTCTCGTTGTTGCAGCTTTTGCATCAATCGTTGCAGGAACATTCAAGGCAACTTTCAAGGACGGTGTTCTTGATGTAGCAGCTTCAAGCGCAAATGCATCAGTAGCAATGGTTTCATTGATGTTCATCGTAGTTGCAATCATTTTCGGTTTTGCAGTTTACCGCCGCGGAGCTTCAATGCTCGTTTCAACAATCCTCGGCGTTGCAGCAATCGTTGCATGTATGGCAATCGGTATGAACTGGCATCCAATCTACCTTAGCGGTACAACATGGATGATCATCATCGGTATCTACATCACGATTGCTTCGGTTACACCAGTCTGGATTCTTCTTCAGCCTCGCGACTACCTTTCTTCATTCCTTCTTTATGCAATGCTCTTCGTTGCATTCGTTGGTGTTGTAGGTGCTCATCCAAATATTGATCCTGCAAGTTTCCCGGCATTTGCTTCGGCTCCTGGGAAACCAATCTTCCCTATTCTCTTTACAACAGTTGCCTGTGGTGCAATTTCAGGTTTCCACTCTCTTGTTTCTTCAGGAACAACTTCTAAGCAGCTTGATAAAGAAAAGGATGCAAAGCCTATCGCTTACGGTGGAATGCTTCTTGAATGCGTACTTGCAGTTCTTACACTCTGTGCAATTGCCTACGCACGCCAGACAGGCCACACAAAGGGCGCAACAGACATTTTCGCCGGTGGTATTTCTGCCATGTGTGCAAAGATTCCAGGATGTGCAGGACTTGAAAACATTCTCTACACATTGCTCGTTCTTACATACTCAGCATTCTGTCTTACTTCCCTTGATACAGCTACTCGCCTTGCACGCTTCATGTTCCAGGAATTCTGGCTTGAACCGGGACAGACAGCAAAGGACATCAACAGCGGATGGAAGAAGGTAATGGTCAACCCAGTATTTGCAACAGTTCTTACTGTAGTTCTCGGCATTGCCCTTGGTCTTACAGGCTGGCAGAAAATCTGGGGACTCTTCGGCGCTTCAAACCAGCTCCTTGCAGGTATCGGTCTCCTTGCAGTTGCAACATGGCTCGGAAACATCGGAAAGAACAACAAGATGTTCCTTCTTCCAATGGCATTCATGGTTGTTGTAACAATTTCTTCACTTGCAATCACATTGATCGGACAGGTTAAGATTATTGCAGCAGGTGGTGCAGACTGGGGTCCATATGCTCAGGTTATCCTTGCAGCATTCATGATCATTCTTTCTGTAATCCTCGTAATCGAAGGCGTTACA
>SAMEA3663207__coassemble_100_pt1 | contig 32779 bp, 23 predicted proteins | sample SAMEA3663207__metabat2_high_PE_022 | metagenome-assembled genome bin SAMEA3663207 (sample SAMEA3663207) | pig gut metagenome | biome: pig gut; feature: pig-associated habitat; material: faeces | place: China | collected 2013
GTTCTTGTCCATAACTGAAACAACGCGGATCTTCTTTCCTGGAACAAGAGCTGCTGCCTTGAGGGACATTTCAACTTCTGAACCAGAAGCAAGGATTGTGATGTCTGGAGAATCGCTTCCTTCCTGAACAACATAAGCACCCTTTCGTACTGTGTTTCTCCAGTCCTTGTCTGCCTTTTCGTAAACAGCAATTGCCTGGCGTGTGAATGTCATGAGTACAGGGTGATCCTTTGATGCAACAGCCATTTCCCATGCAATTGCAGATTCTTCTGCATCACCTGGACGGAGCATCTGAACATTTGGCATACAGCGGACTGAAGCAAGTGTTTCGATTGGCTGGTGTGTAGGACCGTCTTCACCAACATAGATTGAGTCGTGTGTAAGAACATAGATGTTAGGAATCTTTGCAAGAGCTGCTACGCGGAGTGATGGGCGGAAGTAGTCTGTAAATACGAAGAATGTTGCACCGAATGCACGCAAGCCCCCGTGGAGGTTGATACCGCTCATAACCTGAGACATTGCGAATTCACGGATACCGTATTCGATTGTGCGTCCCTTGCGGTTTGCAGGGCTGTATGTTCCGTCGTCCTTGTTTACCTTTGTCTTGTTTGGACCCTGGAGGTCAGCAGAACCACCAACGAGCCATTCGTAACGGTCAGCCATTGTGTTGAGGGCCTTTCCGGATGCATCGCGAGTAGCAAGCTTATCGCCAACCTTGTATTCTGGGAGAGCAGCTTCACCTGTCTGTTCCTGGTTCCAGTATGCCTTCCACTTCTTTGCAAGTTCAGGATTTTCTGCTGCCCATGCATCGAATGTCTTCTGCCAGTCAGCCTGAGCCTGTGCCCATTCCTTGCGCTTTTCTTCAAAGTACTTGTATGCTTCTGGAACAACATAGAACTGTTCGTTTTCTGGAAGTCCGAGAGCCTTCTTTGCTGTCTTGCATCCTTCTTCTCCAAGTGGAGCACCGTGAACATCAGCTGTACCAGCCTTTGGAGCACCCTTACCGATTGTAGACTTGAGGATAATGAGGGATGGCTTTGTTCCTTCGCGCTTTGCTGATTCTACAAGGTCAGCAATTTCCTTTACATTGTACATTGAACCGCGGAATACATTCCAACCGTATGAAAGGTAGCGCTGTTCGATGTTGTCCGTAAATGTAATGTCTGTGTTTCCGTCGATGGAAATCTTGTTTTCATCATAGAATACGATGAGCTTGTTCAGTTTCATGTTACCTGCAAGTGAACATGCTTCTGAAGAAACACCTTCTTCGAGACAACCTTCACCAACAAGGGCGTATGTGTAGTGGTCAACGATTGTGTGTTTTGGTGTGTTGAACTTTGCTGCGAGCATTGATTCTGCTACAGCCATACCAACAGCTGCTGCAACACCCTGTCCGAGTGGGCCAGATGTGCATTCTACACCGTCTGTATCGCCAAATTCCGGATGACCTGGACACTTTGAACCAACCTGGCGGAAGCTCTTGATGTCATCCATTGAAACCTTGTAACCGGCAAGGTGGAGAATTGAGTATGCAAGCATTGAACCGTGTCCTGCTGAAAGAACAAAACGATCGCGGTCAACCCACTTTGAATCTGCAGGGTTGTGCTTCATTACTTCTCCGTAGAGAACTGCAGCGAGTTCTGCGGCACCAAGTGGAAGTCCAGGATGTCCTGAATTTGCCTTCTGAATTGCATCCATAGAAAGACTTCTGATGGAAAGAGCTGTTGCTTCGATAGCCTTTGTGTCCATGATTTACTCCTAAAAATGGAAAAAATTTATGACCATATTTTAATACTTAAACAGTCATTTGGCAACCGGTTGCCATTATTATTCGAGGATATAATGAAAAAATATTTCTGGAAGGGAGAGAGAACAAACCGCACAAGAATGCAGGCCTATGCAGAGGTATGAAGGAAATCAGTTTGCAGCCTCACATTTCTGCATGAGCTTTACAAGTTCTGACTTGCCGGGTCTCGAAGGAAGAACCTTCTTGAATTCATCTTTTCTGAAGATGGCCGCAAGGGACGAAAGGGATTTTATATGAACCTGAGATGAAGCAGAAAGAAGAATGAACATGGCGTAGACTCTTTTTGCATCGGGAGCCTGCATATTGACTGGAGTTCTAAGGTATGCAACTATAATGCAGTTTTCATCATTATTGGAAACAAGTGGACGGCGCGGATGTGGAATGGCAATGCCATCACCAATAGCAGTACTCAAAACATTTTCCCTATCCATAAGTTCTTCAACAAGATTTTCAGGTGATATACCAGCAGGTAGTTTTGCCTGATTGCAAACTGATGTAAAGACTTCTTCAACTGTAATTCCTGAAACGTGAACTACATCCCCTTTTGCTACAAGTTCAGATGCAATGTAATTCTCTCCAAACATCGTTCTCTCCCTTTCTTTAATTGATGCTATTTTCTACTTTACAATTTTAAATTGGCTTCGCTGCTCCTGTGCCAGTGCCTTTTCAAGAACACCTGAAATCTCATCAAAGTTCCATTCCATTCCGTCAAGGGAAAGGAGATAGTTCTCTGCCAATTCTTCTGCCTGAGGTTCAGTTGCAAGGCCTTCCAGCATTTTCAAAATATGCTCGTGAAGCTGCAAAAGAATTACAAGCTCACTGGAAGGGAAATCCAGGAAAGTCTTACCGTTGTAATCAATCTTTCTTATAAGTCCTGAAATTTTAGCGTAAAGTTCCAGACACCGGCATCTGACTGGACCAAGAATTTGGTCTGCAAACCAATTATAATCTTGAGAAATTATAATTGTTCTATCTTTTAAATTCAAGGAAAGATCCCTATAGAAGGTATCCGAAGCAGAATAATCATCGTCGAATAGAAATGTCATGAAAGAAGAGGCAATATCCTTTTCCTTTTTAAAACAGGCATTCAATATGAACTGGTCTATAACTGATGGAGGAATAAAAGCAACGGAATATTCTTCAAAAGAAAGATCCTTTTTAGAATTACCCGTACAAATTGCCGATTCCTTGTTCCATTCTCCAAAAGCCGGAACATCCTCACCTTTATGCCATAATCTGGTTTCAACTCCATAGCGCTGGAAAGCAATTTTCTTTGCATACCTTGTAACAAACTCTTCAAGAGAGCCGCAATAAGGCACACAGAGTTTAGAACGGTTTCTGTAGATTACATCCACTATCTGATCCTCGATTGAACCGAGAGGACCAGAACGGTTAAAACTTTCAAGCATCTTCTTTTCCAAAAGAGCATACCATTCAAGACGCTTTTCACCTACAGCACCATTGTCAAAAGGACTGTCACTGGAATGAAGAACCATCACATTCAGAGTGCCTTTGTCCCAATCACTTACACAGCAAAGAAGCCTGTCTCCTTTTTTATAGTTGTAATTTTCTGCAAGGTAATCCAGACTGAGCCCCGTAAGCTTTACTGCATTGGGAAGTTCAAAATCCCTTTCCGCCATGTCAAGGTCAGAGTTGGCAGGATCTGCAGCAATATACTGAGGTGCATATTCTTCGCCAAAGAGCATAAACATGTCTATGGCAGTATCGCTGTCAAATTCACCGATTTTAGAAGGAATCTTTTTTCCATTGATATAAAATTTCAATGTGGAAGAAATTCTGTCAGATTCAACAAAAGGCATGCATCTATCACCTGCAACAAGAACCCCCTGCTCTGCTTCTGCAGAAGTTGGCATGATGCTGAATATTTCACCGGTAAAAGCACCCGCATGGGTAAGGTATTTGCCGTTTGTAAGTTTCATTACATTGGCACTGGAATCAAGATAATACTCAATGTCCTGAGGTTCAGCTTCAATGCCACAAGCCTCAAAGACCTTCTTCATTTCGGAAAGAGAAAATGGATGTCTGTATGTGCGAAGAAACTTGACAACAAGCCCTTCTTTTTTTGGTTCCATACTTTAAATATAATACTTTTTCTAATGAATTCTAAATTTTCAAATTTTTATTTAATAAATTTCAAATATTCTTTATTTAAACTTAAATTTACTAAAGAAATTGCAGATAAAACAAAAAAAGTTCAGCGTGACAATCTAATTCACACCGAACTTTTTTATTGCAGGCAGCGACTAGTTGCGGATTGCGTCTATGTTTGCCTTTCCACCAGGAACAAACGGAAGAACATTTTCATCGCGTTCAATGTTGAGGCGGACAAAGTGAGGTCCCTTAGCAAAGGCTGTTTTTGCCCAATCCTTGTCTTCATTTGCATTAACCGAATCAATTCCGAAACCTTCTGCAATCTTTAAAAGATCCGGACTCTTGATGAATTCACTGGCACTGTAGTTCTTCTTGAAAAGATATTCCTGCTGCTGGTGAACCATACCAAGAACTCCATTTTCAAGAACAATTACAGTTACATTGAGTTCGTGTTCTGCAAGGGTTGCAAGTTCCTGAACATTCATCAGGATGCTTCCGTCACCGCTGATGCAGACTACCCTTTTCTTTGGATTTGCAAGGGCAGCACCGATTGCAGCCGGCAAACCAAATCCCATTGTTCCAAGGGAACCGCTTGTAAGGAATGTGCGTGGAGCTTCTACAGGATAGTACTGGGCAGACCACATCTGGTGCTGTCCAACATCTGTAGTAACAATGATGTCTGAAGGCTTAAGGCCAGCTTTCCTTGCTTCTTCAGGAATCCGGTTGATGAAGAGCCTTGGGTTTGGAGAAGACTTTTTCTTTCCGCGGCCAAGTTCAAAGCTTTCTGTTTCTTCAAAAATCTTCTGAAGTTCTGAAAGCCATGACTTCTTTGACTTAGCCTTTAATCCGGAAAGTTTTTCTGTCAAAAGAGGAAGAGCTTCTTCAACATCATAAGTAAGTGACATATAAGATGGAAGAATCTTGTTGATTTCTGCTGCATCAATATCAATATGGAGAATTTTTGCATTTGGGCAGAACTTCGCAATGGCACCTGTTGCTCTGTCATCAAAACGAACACCAAGGGCAAGTACAACATCGGCATCATGCATAGCCTTGTTTGCGGCAAAGGATCCGTGCATACCAACCATACCAAAATTGTTTTTATGTGAACGAGGAACTGCACCGATACCCATAAGGCTTGTTACGACTGCAGTTTCATAAATGTCCATGAATTTTCTGATGCTTTCAGAAGCAACTTTTGAATTGCATCCGCCACCAACATAGAGGACAGGTTTCTGGGCTGCGCACAAAACTTCTGACATTTCTGCAACAGTAGAAGCAAGGGTCTTTTTATCCGTAAAGAATTTTCTTGCAAGGGAAGAATTCTTTGCCTGCCTGATTGTATGAATCTGTGGCCATGCCTTGAATTCAACTTCCTTAAGCTGAACATCACGAGGAACATCGATGAGGACTGGACCTGGACGACCGGAAACTGCAATGTCAAAGGCAAGAGGAATTGCTTCAAGGAGTTCAAGGGGATCCTTTACCATCATGCTGTGCTTTGTGATTGGCATTGAAAGACCGAAAGTATCTGCTTCCTGGAATCCGTCTGTACCGATCATTGATGTATTTACCTGACCTGTAAAAGCGACGATAGGAATTGAATCGCAGCGGGCGTCTGCAATTGCTGTAAGAAGGTTCATGGCACCTGGACCGGAAGTTGCCATGCAGACGGCTGGAAGACCTGTTGAACGAGTCATTCCCTGGGCAATGAAGCCTGCAGCCTGTTCCTGGCGAACAAGAATATGCTTGATGGAACTCTTGTTAAGTTCATCATATAAAGGAAGAATCTGTCCACCAGGAATTCCTGCAACAGTATTGATTCCTTCCAACTCAAGTAATTTCAAAATAATCTGAGAACCTGTAGCCTTAATCATTCCGCAAGTTTATAGGTTATATGGAGAATTTTCAACAGATTTTTTTTACCTTTGGCGGTAAATCCAAACCATAAATTGCAAAAAAACAGGGGTCTGTCCCCTCTGTTTGCATCAAATCAAAAAAACAGGGGTCTGTCCGGGGTCTGGGGTCTGTCCCCTCTGTTTTTGAATCCGTACCACCATGATAGGGAAATGAAAGGAACCCTTGTTGACAGCCTGTCAGTTTCAATAGGCAGCGCATCTTCAACTGAAATCGAGGAATTATCCTTAGATAGACTTGATGATTTTATACACATTGCCGATATAAAATGTATGTAGACAAAGACCTGTTCTACAATACTAAGGGAATTGAAAGACGGCACTGAAAAACTTCATTTCAAATATAATTCCCTTTGAGTTTGATTTTTTGAGGCTATGTAAAAATGAAGGGAAAATATTTTTTCAAAGCCATCCCAAGATGGATTCCAACAGTCATCATCATTTCAATTTCCTGGTATCTTTCCAGTCAGGAACATGTAGAGCACATGCCTTCTTTCTGGAATGCGGATAAAGCAGTTCATTTCTTTTGCTTTGGAGGCTTGTGCTTCTGGATCAGTTTTGCCTGCAGGACAAAAACAATTTCACGAATCTGGATTCCAGTTTTTATCACAAGCTTTTACGGCTTCATCGATGAAATCCACCAGAGCTTTGTCCCTGGAAGAAGCTGTTCAGTATTTGACTGGATTGCCGACACAAGCGGAGCAATTTTTGGTGCTGTTCTCTTTGTTTTTATGGCTGCAAAACTTTCAAAGGCAAAAAAATAATTCAATCAAAGTGATGTCGAATTTTCACTGATGTGCTAATATATAGGCATGTCACTTAACTGCAACGAAATCAACGCAATACTTTCGGAATTAGACCTTGAAGGTTCATTCATACAGGAAATCATCCAGCCGGGTTTTGACACCCTGTGTTTTCGCGCCATCAACAAGGGAAACCTGGAAAACATTTTGATCTGCACTTCCCCACAGGCAACAAGAATCAACCTTACAAAATACAAGCCTCCAAAAAATGAAAAGCCTTTGCGCTTCAACCAGTTCCTTAAGTCACGCGTCCAGGGCATGAGAATCAATTCAATAGTTCAGCTTGGTCTTGATAGAATCGTTAAGATGGATGTTTCCACATGGAAGGAAAAACTTTTCATCTACATCAGGCTCTGGTCAAATGCGGCAAATGTAATCGTTACGGATGAAAAGGGAACCATCCTTGACTGCATGTTCCGTCGCCCTAAAAAAGGTGAAGTTACTGGCGGAACTTTCATTCCGAAAGACAAGACTGTTACTGAAGAAGAAAAAACTGCCTCACTTGAAAGATTTCCAATCCGCGATTTTTCAGACCTTGAGTTGACCGAAGAGCAGAAGGACTTTAATTTCAATCAGAAAATTGACCTTTACTATTCCGAGCACGCAAGGGTTCTTTCCCGTGAAAGTCTTCTTGAGCAGGCGGAAAAATGGTACAACGTGCGTCACAGCAAGATGGAAGCCGCCCTTGAAAAACTTGAACAGAAGAAAAAGGACTTTGAAAATTCAGGCAACCTTAAACACACCGGCGATTTGATTTTGTCTTTTGGAAGCCAGGCGGAAGGCAATACCCTCACCTGCGTTGACTACGACACAGGAAAGGAAGTCCACATCAGAATTGACCCTAAAAAATCAGTTCAGGAAAATGCTGCCGTTTACTACGAACAGTACAAGAAAGCTGCCAGCGGCCTTGAAGCTCTGGAACACGACATTGAACTTTCAAAGAAGGCCATCGCGGCCCTTGATAAAGAATACAGCGACATGGTGTCGCAGAAAAATGTCCTCAAAATCGAACAGATGCTTCGCCATGACACGAAACCTAAACAGCAGGCAGAAAAAACTCACCCTGGACTCCACTATGAAATCGAAGGCTGGACTGTAATCGTCGGAAGAACAGCAACTGAAAACGATGAACTTTTACGCCACTATGTAAAGGGACAGGACATGTGGATGCATACAAGGGACTATGCCGGCGGTTATGTTTTCATAAAGGGAAAGAAAGACAAGACTGTTCCCCTTGAAATTCTTTTGTATGCAGGAAACCTTGCAGTCTACCATTCAAAGGCACGCAAAAACGGACAGGCTGACCTTTACTACACTCAGGTAAAGCATCTTCGCCGTGCCAAAAACGGGCCTAAGGGACTTGTTCTTCCAACACAGGAAAAAAATCTTCTGGTCAAAATCGACGATGCAAAGATGAGAAAGCTGGACGAATACCTTGTCCTGTAAGCTATAGCTTTATCCTATAACAACTTATATTTATATTGTTATTGGATATAAAATGATTTTCCTATAAAATCATTGCCATGACAATCAGAAACATTCTTGACAGCAAAAAGGTTTTGTTCTCGTTTGAAATTTTTCCTCCAAAAAAACAGGCAAATTTTGACAATGTTATTTCATGCGCAAAGGAATTGAGTGCACTTGAACCTGATTTCATGAGCATCACTTACGGTGCAGGCGGAACTACAAAGGTTAATACTGTAGAAATAGCACAGCAGATAATCCAGATGGGAACACCGGCCCTTGCCCACCTTACATGCGTTGGCAATACAAAAGAAACAATCAAATCTACAATAAAAGAAATGAAGACAGCGGGAATTGAAAATGTCCTTGCCCTCCGCGGTGATTACCCTCAGGATTTTGAAGGTGAAAAGGCAACTGCAGACGGACTGGACCACGCTTCTGACCTTGTCCCTCTTTTGAAGGAAGAAGGTCTTTGCGTTGGTGGTGCCTGTTATCCTGAATGCCATCCTGAAAGCGCCAACAGAATCGACGACATTGAAAACCTTAAGCACAAGGTTGATGCGGGGGTAGACTTCCTTACAACACAGATGTTCTTTGACAACAACATGCTCTACAGCTACCTGTACCGTCTCCAGTCAAAGGGAATCCATCTTCCTGTTCTTGCAGGCATCATGCCTATTACAAATTCAAGCCAGGTTGCAAGAATGGTTAAGTTGAGTTCAGCATACATTCCTGAAAAACTTCTTGCCATCTGCGACCGCTTTGAAAACAACCCCGCAGCAATGAGGCAGGCTGGCATTGCATACGCAACAGACCAGATCATCGATCTTATTTCCAACGGTATCCGCGGAATCCATATTTACAGCATGAACAAACCTGATGTTACAAAGGACATCATTGCTAATGTAAATGAAATCATCAAGGCAGTTAACGAGTAGACTATGGCATACTTCAGAAAATTTTTGGCAGATTCAATTTCAAACCGCACCCCTGTTTTTTTTGACGGCGGAATGGGAACAATGATTCAGAAGACAGGAGTTATCGGTTATACAATTCCAGAGGACCTTAACTTCTATCATCCTGAAATCATCAAGGACATCCACCGTCAGTATCTTGAAGCAGGATCAAATGTTCTTACGGCTAATTCTTTCGGTGCAAATCCAATCAAGGTTGAAGGCGGAAAATTTTCTGCAGAACAATACATAAACGAGGCAATCAAACTACAGAAAGAAGTAATCGAAGAATTTGAAACGGCTCACCCTGAAACAAAGGGAACTCATTTCTGTTCTTGGGACAGCGGTCAGATAGGCAAACTTCTTGAACCAATGGGAACCATGACTTTTGACGAGGCATACGAGGCATACAAACTCTGTGCAGTTGCCGCAGAAAAAGCAGGTGCAGACCTTGCCATCATTGAAACCATGAGCGACCTTTATGAAGTAAAGGCTGCCATCCTTGCAGTCCAGGAAAACACAAAGCTTCCTGTAGTTTCTACAATGACTTTTCAGTCAAACCTCAGGACCCTTACTGGGGCAGATGTCCTTACCTGCGTTACATACCTTGAATCCCTCCATGTTGATGTCTTAGGCTTTAACTGCGGCGGAAGTCTTGATGAAGATGAAAAACTTGCAGAACAATTCTGTTCATACGCACACCTTCCAGTTCTTGCCCAGCCTAATGCAGGCCTTCCTGTTGTAGTAAACGGGAAGGATGTTTTCAAAGTTGAACCTGAAGAATTTTCAGAAAGCCAGCTGAGGAATTTTGCAAAGGGCATTACGCTTTTGGGCGGTTGCTGCGGAACAACACCGGGCCATATCAAGGCTGTTGCCGATAAAATCAAGGCAGGCGGCCTTAAACTTGCACAGTCTTCAAAAACAAACGAAAACAATACATACATCTGTTCATACAATCATGCCATCCAGGTTGGTGGAAGTGCCGGTCCAAAAATCATCGGTGAAAGAATCAACCCGACTGGAAAAAAGAAATGCAAGGAAGCACTTCAGAACAAGGACATGAACTTCATTCTCAGTGAAGCCGAAAGCCAGATTAATGGCGGTGCCCATATTCTTGATGTAAACACAGGCCTCCCTGGAATCGATGAAAGCGAAATGATGACTCTTGCCGTAAAGACAATTCAGGCTGCTTTCAATACACCGCTTCAGCTTGATTCAAGCGAAGACAAGGTTCTTGAACATGCCCTCCGCTATTACAACGGCAAGGCCCTTGTAAACAGCGTAAACGGTAAAAAGGAAGTAATGGACAAGGTTCTGCCTTTGATAAAGCATTACGGAGGTGCTCTTGTTGCCCTCTGTATTAATGAAGACGGAATCGCACCTACAGCAGAAGGCCGTGTAAAAGTTGCAGAAAAAATCATTGCCGAAGCGTCAAAATACGGCATTCCTGTCCGCGACATTTTCATCGACACCCTAACCCTTACAGTCAGCAGCGAACAAAAAGCCGCCCTTGAAACCGTAAAGGCAATCCGCATTCTTAAAGAAAAATATGGAGCCCAGGGAATCCAGTTTGTCCTTGGCGTTTCAAACATTTCCTTTGGTCTTCCAAGACGCGATATAATCAACAGCCGTTTCTTTGAACTTGCCCTTGATGCAGGTTTGAGTGCAGCAATAATAAACCCTGCAAGTGCACCTATGATGGACAGCTACAGGGCTTACAGAAGTCTTGCCGGCTACGACGAAAACTGCCTTGAATACATTGAAACCTACACAGGAACAGTTGATCCGACAACAGCCAAGGCAAAGGAAAAAATCATCCTTGATGCCATCAGCGACGGAACAATTTCAATCTGTGTCAACGGATCCGCTGCGGCAGCTTCTGTTGTTGCGGGGAATCCCAGGCAGGCCGTCTTAAACACAGAAAAACCTGAGGCAAAGGAAATCGGAAAATCAGCTTCTTCTAAATCTGCTGACAATGACGAAACTGTCCTCATTCAGATAATTGAAAAGGGCTTCAAAGATCAGGCAAAGGATGCCACAAGCAAACTCCTTGAAAAAAAGAAGCCTGTTGAAATCATCGACAACTGCATTGTACCCGCTTTGGACAATGTAGGAAAAGATTTTGAAAAGGGAAAGAAATTCCTTCCCCAGCTTTTGCTCAGTGCTGAAACCGTAAGCAACTCCTTTGCAGAAATAAAGGATTCAATGGAAAAATCTGGACAGGCACAGGAAAGCAAGGGAACAGTTGTAATCGCAACAGTGTTCGGTGACATTCACGACATAGGAAAGAACATCGTAAAGGCCATGCTTGAAAACTACGGCTATGATGTAATCGACCTTGGCAAGAATGTTCCTGCAGATGAGGTTGTAAACACGGTTCTTGAAAACGACATAAAGCTGGTTGGATTAAGCGCCCTCATGACAACTACTGTTGCAAATATGGAAGAAACAATCATTCATCTTAGAAAAGCACTTGCAGAAAAAGGCAGAGAATGTAAAATTTGTGTCGGCGGTGCAGTTCTTACAGAAGACTATGCTGAAAAAATCGGGGCAGACTATTATTCAAAAGATGCCATGCAGACAGTTGCAATCGCCAGGGAAGTGTTTGGTAAATGAAAAATTTTGGAGATAGAAAATTAACATCATTCAATGTAATGAGGGCATATGCACATATCATTTTCAGTTTTAGGGGACTTTCATTTCTTCTGCCTTATCTTTGGGTCGTAATCTGGAAGTTTTTTTTACTCATGTACTTTGAAAAAATCCACATCCGTAGAATCAAAGTAACGAGCGTTGACCATGAATTGGACAACACCGTACCTTTCAGAGAAGACTGCTTTGGCATTTACATTGACTTCATCAACTACTGGATTCGTCCCCTTTCAATGATGCTGAAAAAATTCGGACACTTCAAGGGAATCAAATTATGTCAGGAATGGGGCAAAACAATTACTTATACCTATAACGAAGCTTACAAGGTATATTCCAAAAACCTTACTACTACCAGAAGACCTAAACCTGAAACTAAAGCCGTAAAAAATCTTCAGAAGGCAGACCCTCACTATTGCTGTGTACCTAGCCTTCATATTGCAATCATCGTTCTTACAATTTCCTTTTACAGAATGATTCTTGAAAGGGAAGATTTTACTGAAGAAGAAAAGACAAATTTTAATGGAGAAATTTATTCACACGGAATTGAAATTGCGGAATCTGTTCTTTACATGAAGCAGCACAGTGTAAACTGCATCCCTGCAGCCATCTACATGATGACAAAAATTACACCGGAAATCATGAATGTTGAAATTGCAGAAGAAATCATCGGAGATCTTTTTAAGAATGCAACCGATATAACAGAAGAAAACAAGAAAAAAATAAAAGCCCACATTCAGAAGTTCTATCACGAAATGCTTTCTGAAAGTGAGCTTTATGGTCACTGGTCAATTCCAGTTTTGAACTGGATTAAAAACTACACAGCCTACACAAAATAATCTTAAAGTCCTGTAAGTTCCTTAGCTTTTTCTACGATGGAAGACTTAAGGGCTTCAACATTATCCTTCTTTTCAGCAATGATGCGGACAAATACGGAACCTGCAACAACCGCTTCAACAGAACTTGCAAGGGCATGAGACTGTTCACCGTTGCTGATGCCGAATCCACCGTAAACTTTTGAACCTCCTGCACTAACCTTGTTGAGGAAGGCAATTGTCTTTTCATCGATGGTTGTCTTGCTTCCTGTAATTCCCGCACGCAATGCACAGTAAATGTATTTGAAACCAGCATTTGCAAGTTTTGAAAGGCGTTCGTCAGTCATGCTTGGTGCTGCAACAGGAATGTTTTCCATTCCATATTTTTTGCAGGCTTCAGTAAGTCCTTCATCATGATCAAACGGAAGATCAGGAATTATCATTCCCTTAACGCCGCATTCACTTGCTTTTTTACAGAAGGCATCAACGCCAGGTGTATAGATGAGGGAACCGTAGCTCATGATGTATATTGTTGTTTTTGGAAATTCTTCGTGAATCTGCTTGATGAAGGCAAGGCCGTCGGCAGTTTTGTAGTTTCTTGCAAGTACCTCAGTACATGCAGTCTGAATTGCAGGACCGTCTGCACTTGGGTCGCTGAAAGGAAGCTGAACTTCAAGAATGTCTGCACCGCCCTTTACGAGGGAACGGGCAACATCAAGAGATATAGCGTTTGTAGGATAGCCTGCAACGAGGTGGCTCATTAACTTTATCTTTTCCATTTCTATTTTCCCCTTACTTATTGAACATTGAAGCGGCATCGTGGATGTCAGTGCTGTTCTTTACGCGTTCAAGTTCAGCACCAAGGAAGTCAATCCATTTTTCCTTTCGGAATACAGGATTTGTAATGAAGAGGTCCTTGTCTCCGCGTCCACTCATGTTGATGATGATTGCCTTGTCCTTTGGAAGTGTTGGAGCAAGTTTCATTGCTGCAGCACCTGCGTGGGCACTTTCCATTGCAAAAAGAATTCCTTCGTTTCTTGCAAAGAAGTTGATTGCATCAAGGGCTTCCTTATCAAGGATTGCTGTAAATTCGATTCTTCCGCTCATGCCAAGTTCAGCAAGCTGAGGCCCGATTCCCATGTAATCAAGGCCTGCAGAAATTGAACGGGTTGGAAGGCTCTGTCCGTCCTCATCAAGAAGGAAGCGGCTCTTGAATCCCTGAACGATACCTTCACGGCTGGCATTTCCCGTCATGCGGCTTGCGTTTTCGCCAACACCAGGACCAATACCACCGGCTTCTGCACCAATAAGGCGGGGAGACTTTTCATTGATGAAAGGTTCAAAGAATCCGATGGAATTGCTTCCGCCACCAACACAGGCAACCATGGCAGCAATGTCTACATTTCTTTCTGCACACTGCCTTTTTACTTCACGTCCGATAACGCTCTGGAATTCGCGTACAATATCAGGAAAAGGAGCAGGACCAAGGGCACTACCTAGAACATAGTGGGTAGTTTCAAAATTTGTTGCCCAGTCACGCATTGCTTCGTTTACGGCATCCTTAAGGGTACGGCTTCCGCTTGTAACCGGAACAACCTTTGCACCGTAGAGTTCCATTGTTGCAACATTAGGCTGCTGTCTTCTTACATCGACTTCACCCATGTAAACTACGCATTCAAGACCAAGCTTTGCACATGCCGCGGCTGTTGCTACTCCGTGCTGGCCTGCACCTGTTTCTGCAATTATTCTTGTCTTTCCCATGCGCTTTGCAAGGAGACACTGACCGATGGCATTATTGATTTTGTGGGCACCTGTGTTTGCAAGACCTTCAAGCTTAATGTAGATCTGTGCACCACCAAGAAGTTTTGTTGCTGTTGGAGCAAAATATAAAGGAGTTTCGCGGCCGATGTAGTCGCGTCTGATTGTATCAAGTTCTTCAAGGAAATCCTTGTCTTTCATGTAGAAATCAAAAGCCTCTTTAAGTTCATCAAGAGGACGACTCATGATTTCTGCAACATATTTTCCACCGTATTTTCCAAAGAATCCGTCATCTGACATATTAACCGCCTTGTTTCTATTGATAGTAACAATGTTACTATCAATAGAAACGTCTGTCAAGGGGTTTATCCACTTTTTTTAAGACTCACGATTTGCTACGAATTCCCTGAAAATGATGCAGCCAAGAATCATGACACCTCCAATAACGCAGAGTAGTCCAGGAACTTCGCCGGCAAAAATCATAACCCAAACAGGATTCATCAAAGGTTCAATCATCGTTATAATGCTTGCACTCAGAGCCGTTACGCTTCCGATTCCCTTTGAAAAAAGAAGGTTTGCAAAAGCCATCTGGCAGATACCAAGGGCAAAAATACAGATGATGCTTGTCCAGTCTCCGTCTGCAATGCCATTTGTAAAGTAGAATGGAATGCAGGCAACTGCTGTTATGAAATGGGAAAGCATGAAGGAAGTTGCGGATGCTTCACTCCTTTGCTTTCTCATGAAGATTGTAGTTCCCGCAAAAGTAAGGCCGGAAAGGGCTGCAAGAATGTTTCCCAAAAGTTTTCCCGCATCAAGGTCGCTGTAAAAGAAAAGAACGACGCCGACCAGAACACCAATGACAGTAACAAAATCCGATTTCCTGTTCTTTTCTCCAAGAATTACAGGTCCAAAAAGAATGACCCATATTGGATATGAATACTGAAGGAGAACAGCATTGGCAGAAGTGGTCATCTTGTTTGCCGCACAGAACAAAATCATGGTTGCACTGTAACTGATAGCGCCGACCCATAAATAGAAAGTTGAACTTCTGTCAGTTTTTCCTTCTTCATTCTTTATTCTGAAAACAGGAAATTTTCTTAGGGCAACAATAAATGTGACAAGGGCAATGAGGCTTCTGTAGCCTGCAATGGTAAAAGAAGATGCATTTACATTTTTAATGAAGATGCCCGCAGTACTCCAGAAAAGTCCACAGAGGGCAAGTGCCAGTACACCACCGAATTTATTCATAGTAAGAGAATAATATCATTTGGACATTAAAAATCAATTGATTCTAAATAGCGGAAAAGTATGCATTAAGCTTGGCATGGTCTTTTACGCCTTTGCTTGCTTCAAGTCCGCTGGAAGCATCCATAAGTTCAGGAGTGAATTCATTCAGGATGTATCCTGCATTTTCAGGATTCAATCCGCCTGCAAGCCAGAGCTTTGTCATTCTAGAAACTTCGTTAACAAGTTCTTCAGGAATTGAAGTTCCTGTTCCGCCGATGGCATCCCCTACTTTTGCATCAACTAAAATTCTTGGTTCACCGTAACGCTGCAAAAGCTCAATCTTTTCAAGGTCATCTTTTGAAGATACATTGACTGCAAAATAGTGAGGAAGATTTTTATATTCAGTTCTGAAAAACCCCTCAATATTTTCTTTGCTGAAACCGTGAAGCTGAATTGCATCGATTTTCTTATCTTTTAAAAGTAATACTGCCTTTTGAAATTCTTCGGTAACAAAATCAACGACAACACCAACTTTCAAAGCCTTTGTTTCTTTTTCAAAGACTTCAAGATTATTTGCGTTGCGCGGAGACTTGTCCCAGAAAATGAATCCAAGCAGGTCAGCACCAAGTTCTTCACATTTTTCAAGATCTGCATCATTTGTAATGCCGCAGATTTTAACAAGTGGATTACCTGACTTTTCCTTTTCGTTGAGGCTGACAGAAACTTTTTTCCAGAAATCAAATTTAATGGTTTCATTTCTTTTAGCTTCTGCACCTTTAAGGAAAGCCCTTACATAGTTGGCTGCATTTACAGGATCCCTTGCAACGGCTTCTCCCATTAGGATTCCGTCAAAGCCAAGGTTACCTGTAAATTCAGAAGCCTGAACAGAAAGGATTCCGCTTTCGGAAATTACACGCACATTCTGTGGCCTTTCATTTTCAGGAAGGGCTTCAAGTTTCTTTTCTATCATTGATTTTATTTTCAATGGAATGAGCATGTCGATGGTAAAAGTCTTAAGGTCACGGGCATTTACTCCAAGAACAACCTTGTCAAAGGAATTCATTTTGCCTGCAAACTTAAGTACCTCGAAGGCCTTTTCCACCGCATCTTCGTCGCGAAGTTCAAGGAGAATGGAAATGCCTAGTGTAAAAGCCTTAGCTGCCATCTGCAAAAGTTTTGGAGTATCAAGGATTCTTGCTATCAAAAGAACGGCATCGGCACCGCACCTGTAGGCAATTTCTATTTCTTCAGGTTCTAGAAGGAAATCCTTGCGGAGAACTGCAACCTTGTTTCCAAGGCTGTCTGCAAGAGAAGCAACTTTCTTAAGGTCATCAAGGGTTCCCTTAAAATAGTTTTCTTCAGTAAGAACAGATATGGCAGAAGTTCCGGCCTCTATATAACTCTTTGCAGTTGCAGCGCTGTCCAAACCAGGAGCAATGTCTCCCTTGCTTGGGGACGCCCTCTTTACTTCAAGGATTGTTCCAGGCTTTGGAAGGAAAGGAACAACAGGTCTCGTTCTTTCCGCTGGAATTTCATGACCGTAAGAGTAACCGAGTTTTTCTATGTCCTGCAATCTTCTGTCGCAGATTTCCTTCAAGATGTTACGCATTGTATATCCTGCATTTAGGAGTTTTTTGAAAATTCAACAATCTCGTTGAGCTTGGCAAGGGCCTTTCCACTGTTGATGGAATCCATTGCCATATCATAGCCTTCCTTAATTGTCTTAGCCTTTCCGCTGATGTAAAGGACAGCACCTGTACTGCATATTTGATTGTCTTTCTTCCCTTCCCGTTAAGAAGATCCAGTGCAAGGGCTGCATTTTCAGCACCGCTGCCACCCATGAGTTCCCCTTCATCGGCATCAGTGATTCCATATTTTGCAGGGTCGATTGAATACTTGTATTCTTTTCCGTCTTCATTTATCTGGAAACAGTGAGTTACTGCACAAGGAGAAATTTCGTCATAGCCGTCATCGCTTGTAATTACGAGAACCCTCTTTGCACCAAGTTTCTTTGCAGCGTGTGCATAAGTTTCAAGAAGATCCTTTGAGTAAACACCGAGGACTTCATATTCAGCAGAAGCAGGATTAAGGAGAGGTCCCATAATGTTCATGACTGTCTTGATTCCCAAAGCCTTGCGGACAGGAGCTGCAAAACGCATTGCACTGTGGTATACGGTTGCCATAAGGAAACCGAAGCCTGTCTTTTCAATCAAAGAACAAGTCTTTGCAGGATCAGCCATGATGTTGATTCCAAGATTTTCAAAGAAATCAGCAGCTCCTGATTTAGAACTTACGGCTCTGTTCCCGTGCTTTGTAACTGTTTGACCACAGCTTGCGGAAACAATGGCAGACAAAGAAGAAATGTTGAAGCTTCCCTTTCCGTCTCCTCCGGTACCAACGATTTCTGCGTGGTTATGGAATTCAACCGGCAATGGCTTCTTTACTTTCATGAGGCCACGGGCAAAACCTACGATTTCACTTACGGAAGGTCCCTTTGCGGCAAGGCCAACGAGAACACCTGCTGTTACGCAAGGATCAAGGGTCCCGTCTGCAAGGTTTTCCATAAAGAGGCAAGATTGATCTTCCGTAAGGTCTTTCTTTTCAATAATCTGATTGAGGATTTCTGAAACGGGGAGATTTTCCCTGCGGTAGTTGAGGAAGGCACGGAAAATATCATCGCCAGCCTGACTTGCAATTGATTCAGGATGGAACTGAACTCCTTCGATCATCATTGTCTTGTGACGGATACCCATGATGTCGCCGTCAGCCGAACGGGCTGTAACTTCAAATTCAGGAGGCAAAGTCGACTCGTCAATTACCAATGAATGGTAGCGGGTAAATGTAGATTTTTTTCCGACAATTCTGAAAAGTCCCCTTCCGTCTGTAGTCATTTCTTCAACAACACCGTGACAGATTCTCTTGGCCTGAACAATTGTTGCACCAAAAGCTTCGCCTATTGCCTGATGACCAAGACATACACCGAGAATTGGAATTTTCCCTGCAAAATACTTGATTGCATCTTCTGAAACGCCAGCTTCCGATGGAGTTCCAGGACCTGGAGAAACTACAAGACGGCTTGGTGCAAGCTTTTCAATTTCTTCCACTGTAATTTCCTTTGAGCGCACAACCTTAACTTCTTCATTGCCAAGGCGCTGCAAAGCCTGAACCACATTGTATGTAAAACTGTCATAGTTATCGATTACAAGAATCATAAAATTTCTCCTGTCTTTCTTGTTTCTATTGATAGTAACAATGTTACTATCAATAGAAACATCTGTCAAGAAGAAATTATGAAAAAAAACTGCTGATTTTAATTCAGCAGTTCTGCAATAGTACGATAAAATTTATGCTCAGGATATTTCAGCTTTTTGCTTTCTTAAAAGATCAAGATAAGTATTCATAGGAAGAGGCTTTGAGTAGAGGAAGCCCTGAATGAAATCTACACCTGCATCCTTAACAAGCTCATCCTGCTTTTCAGTTTCAACACCTTCAACTAGAATCTTAAGGTTGGAATCCTTGAAAGTAGAAATGAGATTCTTTACAAGCTTAAGCATCTCTACATCTTTTTCCATCATGAGGACAAAGGAACGGTCAATCTTGATAGTATAGAATGGCAGTCGAATGACATTGGCAAAGTTTGAAAAACCTGTTCCAAAATCATCAAGGTAGAAAACAATTCCCTTCTTAACGAATTCTTCCATTCTTTCACGGATAACTTCAAAGTCATCGATAAGAATGCTTTCCGTAATTTCCATGATGATGTTTTCAGGCTTGATGCCGTATTTTTCAATGGTACCAAAGACAAAATCCTCTATTTCAGGATTGAGCATCTGATAAACGGAAAAGTTTACGGACACGGCTTTTACAACATCAGAGTTCTTGCTTATGAATTCACATACTTTTTCAAAATTTACTTTGCCAAGTTTTTCAATGAGGCCATTGCTCTCTGCAATCGGAATGAATTCACCAGGACTGATGTTACCTATTTCTGTGTCCATAAGGCGCGAAAGAGCCTCAGCATAAACAAATTTATTGTTGGCCATTGAAACAATAGGCTGAAAATAAACCTGATACTGTGTAGACGACGGATTGAGCTCCCTTTCAAGAATTTTAATGATTGCCTTTTTTCTTTTGAATGCATTTATGAAGGCATCATTACTGTGAACTACGCAGCAAGTCTTTTCTTTCCTTGCATTATCCAAAAGGCTTTTCAAAATTTCAACTGCATCAGAGTAAGTAGTTGCTTCTTCAGGTACATTTACGCTGGCAGCAAGATATTCAAAACTGTAGTTCTTTCCCTTTTTTGAAAGGAAGTTCCTGTACTTTGCAAAAGATGCGTTAATCTGCTTTTCAAGAACATCAACAAGTCCATGAGGAGAAACAACAATGAACTTAGAACCGCTTCTGTAGAAATGCCCCCTGATGTTCAGTCTGAAAGATCTAACGAGATTGTATACAAGATTATCAACTTCCGTAGAACCAAAATTTTCCTGCAGCACTCCAAGGTTTTCAAGGGATATCATTGAAAGGGTACATGGACGCATTTTCTTTGTCATGATTCTATCGAGGAACTGTTCAGTCCTTAACCCGGATTTATAATCAATTTCAATTCGGTCAGACTGAATGGCAAGATACATGATAATTATAGTGACCGTTCCCGAGCATCCAGTCATAAGCCAGTATTCATTGAAAATCTGGAATGACAATACGATTGCACTTAAAACAGGATAGAGGACAAAGACAGTGAACATTCTTGATGACAAAACCTGCCTGTATTTGAAAACGGCTACTTCCGTAACTACAACCTGAATGCCCGTAATGATGAAAGTACAGTATTTAAGGGATCCCCTTACATAGCCTTTTACAGGATCAAAAGTATAAATCCATCCAGTCCAAAGATTTGCAATTACAAGGAACAGATATACAGCATAAATAAGGATCAGTATACCATGGTAAATCTTTGAAAATTTATGCACGGCAGAAATCGATGCGTAACAATAAAGGCAGCATATGAAAGGAAGAGTACACAGAGACAGGAAGAATGCGGTCGATGTCAGGTTGCAAAACCACATCGGGTATTTAGGGAATTCTGTAATGCAAACACAGGAAAGAATATCCGAAAGACATGCCAAAATAAGGATTACATCGCAAAGAAAAAAAAGTAAATTCCTTCTTTCCCTCAAGTAGAAAGAAGTAATGATGAAGAAGAAGAAAACTACTGCAATAAGCAGGGAGTAGAACTCACCCAAAATGTTATACATCGTAGGATAATTATATCACGATTTGGACATATAACAACATATTTGGATAAAGAAGTTCTGCTCTTGTGAATTATCAGATGCTACTATTTTTTTGTATTGTCCAAAACGGCACGGAGAGCACCAAGCTTTTCGTTTGTTTCTTCCCACTCACGGTCCGGATTGCTGTCATAAACAATTCCGCCACCGGCCTGAAGGGTCCATGTGCTTTCCTGTTTCAACGCACAGCGAATTGCGATGCAGAAATCAAGGTCACCGCTTGCCTGAAGATAACCGATGGCACCGGCATAGAAACGTCTCTTGATTTTTTCAAGGCGACTCAAGATTTCAATGGCACTGATTTTTGGGCTACCGCTTACAGTACCTGCAGGGAATGCTGAACGGAGAACCTGAATCTGCTTCATGCCAGCCTTTACTTTTCCCTGAACATCACTTACAAGATGCATAACATGGCTGAAATATTCACAGTCCATGTATCTTGTAACTTCAACGCTTCCGCTTTCGCAAACTCTTCCAAGATCATTTCTTGCAAGGTCAACCAGCATAAGGTGCTCGCTCTTTTCCTTTGGATCTGCAAGGAGATTTGCCTTCAATGCTTCGTCTTCTGCGGCATCCTTTCCGCGTCTTCTTGTTCCCGCAATGGGCCTGATGGAAGCAATGCCTTCGCGAACACGAACAAGGCTTTCTGGACTTGAACCCACCAGCTGCCTGTCACCAAAGTCAATGTATACAAGATATGGACTTGGATTTACAGAACGGAGACGGCGGTAGATTTCCATGGCGCTGTTTTCATTTTCAATCTGAAGGCGGCGGCTTGGAACTGCCTGAAAAATGTTACCTGCAATAATTTCCTTCTTGAGGGCAACAACCTTTTCCTTGTATTCCCTTTCACTCTGTTCAAGATCTGTAATCGTGCGGCAAGGAAGAGGTTCTTCCGGAGGAGCAAGATATGAGAAGTCCAAATCGTTAAGGCGCTTCTTAAGGTTGTCCACAGCCTTCTGAAGGTCTATCTGATGTTCATTGTAGTTGAAGGCAAACACATGGAGCATTTCTGTAAAGTGATCGAAAACAATGTAAAGGTGTCCTGCAACGAATTCGCTTTCAGGTATTTTAAGTTCATCTTTCTGCGGTGCAAGGTTGATGGTATCGCAGCGGGCACAGAATTCATAGCTCAAGTAACCTACTCCACTAGCAGGAACCGGGATTCCCTTTGCAGGAAGTTCATTTTCCTGAGCAACATAAAGAAGGGCATCAAGAACATCAACTTCATGCTTTACTGTAGAACCTGGAGCAATCTTTTCATCATCGGAAAGCCCTGCTGTCTGTGCCGTAAAAGGAACACGGCGGCCGTCAATGATGAATGCAATGCCTTCATCATCCTGGACAATGTGGAAAGCTTCTTCTGCCATGAGAATTGAATAGCGTTCTTTTCCCATGTTGAACCTTGCGCTTTCAAGGATTGCCTTAGCACCGATTTTTTTTGCAAGGCTGAAGGGTGTATATCTGTCGCTTGGTAAAGTCAAATAAATGCCGTCTGTTCTTTTAGCCATGATGGACCTCTTTTTCTTGTTTCTATTGATAGTAACAATGTTACTATCAATAGAAACACATGTCAAGCATTATATTTTTCCATTTTTCCGATTTTTCCTTTTTACAAGATATTATAGACACTCTTTATTGACGGTTGTTCACCACAATAGTAAAGTCGAATCATGAAAAAATTAACTGAAGGAAACATTACAAAGCAGATAATTTCGTTCTCCATCCCATTGCTTGCAGGAACCGCCCTCCTTAGGCTTTACACCCTCGTTGATACAATGATGGTCGGAAGATTCCTTGGAACAGATCCACTTGCAGCCGTAGGTGCAACGGCGAACATAGCAAACCTTTTCAGTTTCATCTGCTGGGGTTTTGCATCGGGATTCTCCATCATCATCGGACAGGCTTACGGCGAAGAAAACGAAAGCAAGCTTAAGAAAACAATTGCACATACATATCTTCTTTCCGTAATTCTTGTTGCAATTCTTACGGTCATCGGATTAATACTGAAGGAAAAAATTCTTTTCTGGACTCAGATTCCGGAAGAACTTCACGGCATTGCATCAACATATTTGACTATCTCAGTTCTTGGGCTATCAACATCTATGCTCTACAATGTGATTTCAAATGTCCTTAGAGCCCTTGGAGACAGTTTCATTCCACTGGTATTCCAGACTGTCAGCGTAATACTCAACATCATCCTGGACTATGTTTTCATTGCAATCCTTGGTAAAGGCGTTGCGGGGGCCGCAGTAGCAACTGTAATTTCCCAGCTGGTTTCAGGAATTGCAAGCTTGATTTACTGCCTTTTCAAGAGAAGAACTTTAATCGTCTCGCTGAAAGATTTCAGCATGAAGGAAAATTATCTTTCCCTCATGATTCCACAGGGCATTTCCATGAGCATGATGATTTCCGTTGTTACAACTGGAACCGTAATCCTTCAGACTGGAATAAACAGCCTTGGTGCAGACATTATTGCAGGCTATACGGCGGGAAGAAAATATGTCGAACTTTTCTTTATGCCGGGCGGAGCACTGTCTTCAACTGCAGCGGCCTTTACAAGCCAGAACTACGGTGCAAAGCAGTTTGACAGAATAAGAAAAGCCACAAGGCAAATCATCCTCATTGCATGGATAATCAACGTCCTTGAATGGATAGCAGTAATTTTCTTTGCAGAAGGAATGGTAAAGTCCATTACCGGAAACAACGTAGATGCAGGCATCATCAATGCAGGAAAATTCTACATGATTACAAACCTTCCCTTCTACGCTTTTGTAAGTGTACTTGTAATCGTCAGAAGTGCCCTTCAGGGCATGAACAAAAAGAAGACACCTGTAATTGCTAGCATCATGGAAATGGTAGTAAAGATCATTGCAGTTGCGGTCTTTGTTCCATGCCTTGGATTTACGGGAATCGTAATTACAGAACCTTTGATCTGGATTTTGGGGGCTGCCTGGGTCTGGATAATATACTGCAGGACTTTGAAAATAAAAATGAAGCAAAATGCATTGATTTCATGATATAAAAAAACGGCTGGTCTCAATTTTGAAACCAGCCGCTTTCATTTTAAAGGATTGCAAGCCAGGCAATGGTTGCGGCATCCTTTGCAATGTTTTCTATGATGCAGTATTCGTTAGGCTGATGGGCAAGTTCATCCATGGTAGACCATACGACGGCATCGATACCCATGTTGCGGAGCTCAGCGGCAACAGTACCACCACCAATGCCTATGAACTTTGGTTCCACATTATGGACCGCCTTGATGGCAGAAGCAAGTTCCTTTGCCACAGAGGAATCCTTTGAAGTTGCAGGACTCTGAGCAGACTGAGGTTCACTTACTTCAATCTTTACGCCGTATTTTATTTCAACATCAGAAACAACATTTGCAACTTCTGCACGCACTTCATCAAGGGTATAGCAAGGAAGGATCCTGCAGTCAAAGCAAAGGACATCATCACCGGGAATGATGTTGACTCCGCTTACATTTGCGTTCTGCATGGTTGGCTGAAAAGTTGAATGATCCGGTTCAAACATGGTATCTTTCTTTCCAAATTTGTTTTCAAAATCGTTGATGCGCATGGCAAGATCGCAGGCAGCAAGCTTTGCATTGCATCCCTGGTCAGGACGACTGCCATGAGACTGCTTTCCGACTGTATGGAACTTGAGCCAGAGAAGATTTTTTTCTGCAATCTCGATTGTCTTTCCTTCAGGGTCTCCTCCATCAGGAATAATGATTCTGTCGCTCTTTCCAAAAAGTTCCGGATGATTTTTGCAGAGCCAGAGCATTCCATAAGTAGAACCAACTTCTTCGTCTGCCATGAACAAAAGCTTGATGGTATGTTCAGGAATGATATGCTGCTTTACAAAACTCAAGGCCGCAAGGACACCGGAACAAAGCCCCTGCTGGTTGTCTTCCACGCCACGGCCATAGATTTTTCCGTCTTTTACAACGGCCTGCCATGGATCCGTATTCCAGAGGGAAAGTTCTCCAACAGGAACAACATCCATGTGGGCACAAACCCAGATGCTGTAGTCATCAAGATTACCTGGAATTGTTGCAACAAGATTTGGTCGCATGCCAGAAGACACGCGGCTGTCAGGAGCATCAAAATGTTCAAGATTTTTTATTCCGTTTGCAATAAGCCACTGCTCAAGAGCTGCACACTTCTTGCTTTCCCCGTCCCCGCCGTTTTCAGGAGCAAGGGCTGGTACGGCTGTAATTGACCTTTCAAGGTCTACTGCCATTTCAGTATTTTCATAGATAAAGTCTTTGAGCTGATTGAATTCTTTGTTGTTCATGATTCAATTATAGAGAGTAAAATAATTTAAGTCAAAAAAAAGAGCCGATCCTTTTGACCGGCTTTTATTTTAACTACATCTTATAGAACTTTTTATATGCACTGTACGTTGAACCGATGAGAGTATCAACATCGCTGTACTTTGCTTCCCAACCGAGCTTTTCCTTTGCAAGGTCAGATTTGGCAGTAAGCTGGGCTGGATCACCTGGACGGCGTTCAACATACTCGGCTTTAATTTCCTTTCCCGTAATACGGCGGGCTGCATCAACCATTTCTGTAACAGTGATTCCATTTCCAGTTCCAAGGTTAAGGGTAAGGCTTTCCTTCCTGCTTGAAATGTACTCAAGGGCAAGAACATGAGCAGACGCAAGATCCGTTACATGGATGTAATCGCGAATGCAGGTACCGTCACGGGTTGGATAGTCATTTCCGAAAATCTTCATTTTGTCGCGCTTACCGCAGGCAACTTCCATTACGATAGGAAGAAGATTTGCAGGATTCTTTTCAAGACCGTAAAGAACACCTTCAGGATCATAACCTGCCGCATTGAAATAACGGAGGGCTGCAAACTTAAGTCCCTTGAGTTTTTCATACCAGGCCATGAATTCTTCAATCTTTAGCTTTGTAAATCCATAGTAGTTTTCAGGATTCTTTGGATGATTTTCATCGATTGGAACATACTGTGGTTCGCCGAAAGTTGCGGCACTTGAACTGAACACCATGTTGAGGCAGTTAAATTTTACTGCGGCATTAAGGATGTTCAATGTACCTGTAATGTTGTTGATGGAATATTTTTCAGGGCAAACCATAGATTCACCGGCAGCCTTGAATGCAGCAAGGTGAACGAAGGCATCGAATCCCTTGCCAAAGGCTTTTTCAAGATCCTTAACCTTGAGGATGTCACCCTTGATGAATCCGTTTTCCTTAAAAAGATTCTGCTTGAGTCCGCTTGAAAGATTGTCAAAAACAGTTACCTTGTGACCCTTTGCCATAAGTTCCTTTACAACATGACTTCCAATATAACCTGCACCACCAATAACAAGTACCTTCATAACCTGCTCCTTAATTATTTGTTACCTGTATTATTTCACAAAGAAAGCCGATTTTCAATTTAGGGAATGTACCTCTGAGCAAACAGTTGCTCAAGACTCTAAAAATACAGGCACGGTATAAAACCATCTTCCTCTTCATTTTACGGTACCTGATATGCCGTAATGATAAAGATCTTCTGCAACGCACAATCTACTATAGTTGATGATGTCAGATGCTTCTGACTGACACGAATCTGCGGTGAGAATAAAAAAATTTATCTTGATAGAATTTGTTTCTTCTATGATATAAATAAATATTTCATATATAATGATTGCAAATCAATTTTACGGAGCACAAGAAATGAACTTTATTAAGGAAAACTTCAAGGGCATCGGATTATGCCTTCTAATTGCAATTCCTTCATGGATTATTGGAAAACTTTTTCCGATTATTGGAGGTGCTGTAATAGCTATCCTGCTGGGCATGGTTATTGGACTTTTCATCAAGGACAAAACCCCTGTAGAAAAAGGAATAAAATTTACATCAAAGAAAATCCTTCAGTGGGCTGTAATCCTCCTTGGATTTGGACTTAACCTTAACGTTATTCTTGAAACTGGAAAACAGTCATTGCCAATCATCGTAAGCACCATTGCAACTTCCCTCATAATCGCTTTCCTTTTGTGCAGGCTTCTTAAAATACCAGGGAAAATTTCAACACTAGTTGGAGTAGGTTCATCAATCTGCGGAGGATCTGCCATTGCAGCTACAGCTCCTGTAATCGACGCCGACGATGAAGAAGTTGCCCAGGCAATTTCAGTCATCTTCTTTTTCAATGTTCTTGCAGCCCTCATCTTCCCAAGCTTTGGAAAACTCATCGGTTTCAACACCCTTTCAGGGGAAGCATTCGGTATTTTCTCTGGAACTGCAGTTAACGACACTTCATCTGTTACTGCCTGCGCTTCAACCTGGGACAGCATGTTCAACCTTGGTACTGAAACTTTGGACACTGCCGTTACAGTTAAACTTACAAGAACCCTTGCAATCATCCCGATTACCTTTGTCCTTGCTTTAATCAGGACACATAAGGAAAAGAAAAACGGTCAACAGGGAACAAAAGTTTCCTTAAAGAAAATCTTCCCCTTCTTCATTTTGTATTTCATTGCAGCATCAGTAATTACAACAGTATTGATTCACTTTGGAGTTGACGGTTCAATCTTTAAGCCGGTAAAAACACTGAGCAAGTTCTTCATCGTTCTTGCCATGGCTGCCATCGGACTGAACACAAACATCGTGAAGCTTGTAAAGACTGGAGGTAAACCTTTAATCATGGGATTCTGCTGCTGGATTGGCATTACAGGCGTAAGTCTTCTTATGCAGCACCTTCTTGGCCTTTTCTAAAAAAAGACACATACTCCACAGCCTCATTGCAATAACGGGGCTGTTTTATTATATTTTCCCTAAAAAAAATTAACAGCTTTTTCTTCAAATCTAATTGCCCATACCCCCAATATACTATAGACTGAGCGGACTTACAGTTTAACTGTTGAGAATACCAATAAGTAATGGAGAAAGTCCATGTCGGAAAAAGACTTGAATCAGTATTACATTACCAGACAGGATTCCACAGAATCTAATGCCTGTAGCTATCCGCGAAAATTTCCATTCGCGCTCGCTAAAGCCAAAGGCTCATGGGTTAAGGACGTAGAAGGAAATAAATATCTGATTTTTTGTGTGGCGCAGGAACTTTAGCTCTGGGTCACAATGACGACGAAGTAAATCAGGCAATGATTGAGATGATCACAAAGGATGCACCTCTCCACACTCTTGATTTAACTACACCTGTAAAAGACAATTTTGTCCACACTCTTTTGTCTTTGCTTCCACCGGAACTTTGGAACAACGCAAAAATTCAGTTCTGTTCACCTAGCGGAACGGATGCAACTGATGCAGCCATCAAGCTTTGTAAAACAGCTACAGGCCGCTCAAGCGTAATTTCCTTTGCCGGCGGATACCACGGAATGGGACAGGGACCTCTTGCATGCATGGGCAATCTTCATGCAAAGACAAGCGTAAACGGACTTATGCCGGATGTACACAGTTTCCCTTATCCATACCCATATCGCGATCCATTTGGATTGGGTGGTGATGCCGCAGTAAAGGCTGCATGCAACTTCTTTGAAAGAACTTTGAAAGATCCAGAAAACGGAATTACAAAACCAGCCTGCGTCATTCTCGAAGCAATTCAGGGTGAAGGCGGAGTCATTCCGGCTCCAGTTGAATTTCTCCAGACTGTAAGAAGAGTTACAAAAGAACTTGGCATTCCTCTTATTCTTGATGAAATCCAGTGCGGAATGGGACGCAGCGGAAAACTTTTTGCTTTTCAGTATGCAGACATCATCCCTGATGTTGTACTCATTTCAAAGGCTATCGGCGGTTCACAGCCAATGGCAGTGGTCGTATACAACAAGGAACTTGATGTATGGACTCCTGGCGCACACGCAGGAACTTTCCGCGGAAACCAGCTTGCAATGAAGGCAGGAACAATTGTCCTCAACAGGGTTTCAAAGCCAGAATTCCTTGCTGATGTTGTACGCAAAGGTGACCTTATCAGGGAAAAATTAAATGACCTTAAGAAACGCGTTTCCATCATAGGTGACATTCGCGGTATAGGACTCATGATCGGTACAGAATTTGTTGATCCAAAAGCTCAGAAAGACAGCATCGGTTCATTGCCTGCAAGCGGAGAAATTGCCGGAAAGGTTCAGAAGCTTTGCTTTAGCAACGGCCTCATCGTAGAAAAAGGCGGAAGAAACGGATCTGTGATGCGCTGTCTCTGCGCCCTTAACATTACTTACGAAGACCTTTCTAAGGCATGGGCTATTTTTGAAAAGTGCGTTCTTGAAGTAGATAAAGAATACAAATAATCCATAACCTTTTAATAAGTCGAAAATGTCTTACAAGCATTGATGCCTGACATTCTGAACCAGTTTCAGAATCAAAAAGCATTACAAAATTGATATGACGTTTCCGGCATTTTTTTGGACAAAGCATGAAAACAATTTTTCTTACAGACAGTAAAACTGACAAAGATGAATTCAAGAAAATCAGCCTTGAAGTATCTGAAGTCATAGCAGATGCTTTTTCCGACGACAGGGCATACTCAGGTCCTACTCCACAGGAACTCAAGGAAATAATCAGGCAGGATACAATTCTTCCTGAGGAAGGCCTTGGCTGGGAAAAAACCTTTGAACTTGCAAGAAAAAAATCCTTCCGAATCTCCTTAGGACTCCATCAACGGATTACATGGCTCACCTTCACGGTCCTTCCCTTGTTGAAACTCTTGCAGCAGAACAGATCATTTCTACTTTCAACCAGTCAATGGACAGCTGTGCCCAGTCTCCGGTTGCAACGGAAATTGAAGTTGAAGTAATCAATCATCTTTGCAATCTCTACGGCTATTCAAAGGAAGCAGACGGCATATTTACAAGCGGCGGAAGCCAGTCAAATCAGACTGCCATCATTCTTGCCCGCGACTGGTTCTGCAATGAAATCCTCAAATATGACGTAAAGAAATTCGGAATCAACGACAGATGCCTCAGACTCAGAATGTATACATCGGAAATTTCCCACTTTTCCATGGAAAAATCCGCACACATCCTCGGCCTTGGATATCAGTCAGTTGTAAAGGTTCCTGTTGACGAAAAGAAAAGGATGGACATAAAGGCTCTCCGTTCCCTCATAGAGGAAGACAAGAAAGCCGGCAACATTCCTTTCCTTGTTGTTGGAACAGTTGGAACTACAGACTTCGGTTCCATAGACTCCCTCAAGGAACTTTCTGAAATCGCAAGGGAAAACAACATGTGGCTTCACGCTGATGCTGCATACGGTTCAGGCGTAATCATGTCAGACAAATATGCAGACCGGGTTAAGGACATAAATCTTTGCAATTCAATTACCGTTGATTTCCACAAGATGTTCCTCATGCCTATTTCATGCTCTGCAGTTTTGATAAAGGACGGGAAAAATTTCAATGCCCTTACAATCCACGCTGATTACCTAAACCGCGAGGAAGACGAAGAAGACGGATATACAAATCTTGTGGACAAGTCCCTTCAGACAACCCGCCGTTTTGATGCCCTTAAAGTCTGGATGAGTTTCCAGGCCCGCGGAAAAAAAAGCTGGTCAAATCTAATCAACACAAGCATGGGAAATGCTCAGTACCTTTACAGCAAGCTTAAGGAAGACAAAGACTTTGAAGTAATTACTGAACCTGAAATCAGTTCAGTTGTTTTTCGTTATGTGGCTTCGGAAAACGCAGACGAAGTGAACAAAAAGCTTCGACGCCAGCTGATTCACCACCATGGAGTTGTAATCGGACAAACTGTAAGCAACGGACATGTGTGCCTGAAATTCACTTTGCTTAACCCGCTCATAACCCACGAAAAGCTTGATGAACTTAAAGCACTGATAAAGCAGCTTGCACAGTAATACCAAGGGCATTCCTAAGTCTTTAGGGATGCCCTTTTTTATATTTACATGAAAAATGCTGTTTTACTAATCCCCTAAATTATGTATACTTAGTCAAAATTAAATTTATCAGAGGTAGAATTATGTATATTACATGTCTTGATCTTGAAGGCGTTCTCGTTCCAGAAATCTGGATTGAATTTGCAAAGGTTTCCGGCATTCCAGAACTTACACGCACAACACGCGATGAACCTGACTATGACAAACTTATGAAATGGAGAATCGGAATCCTCAAGGAACACGGTCTTGGCCTTAAGGAAATCCAGGATGTAATTTCAAAGATTGATCCTCTCCCAGGGGCAAAAGAATTCCTTGATACACTCCGCTCAAAGTGCCAGACAATCATCATCAGCGATACTTTCAGTCAGTTTGCAGGTCCATTGATGAAGAAACTGGGTATGCCAACAATTTTCTGCAACGAACTCGTAGTTGCACCAAACGGTGAAATCACAGACTTCAAGATGAGATGCCCACAGTCAAAGCTTACAACTGTAAAGGCACTTCAATCCTGCGGTTTTGAAACAGTGGCAAGCGGTGACAGCCACAATGATCTTGCAATGATCAAGGCAAGCAAGGCTGGTTTCCTTTTCCGCTCAACAGACCAGATCAAAAAGGACAATCCTGAACTTGAAGCTTTTGAAGAATACGATGATCTTCTTAAGGCAATCCTCAAGGTTGTAGAAGCATAACAGCCTGCAATAATAAAGAAGCCCCAAAGGACCTTTGATATCTCACGGAACCTTTGGGGCTTTTGTTTTCTTTAATTCATTCCTAGAACAATCCGCTGATTACACCGTTGTCATCAACATCGATGTTTTCTGCAGCAGGAACCTTTGGAAGACCTGGCATGTCAACGATGTCACCGGCAAATGCAACAACGAATCCTGCACCGCTGTAAAGCTGAACATCGCGAACAGGGAATGCATATCCTGATGGTGCGCCCAATTTAGATTTGTCGTGGCTGATGGAATTCTGAGTTTTTGCCATGCAGACTGGAAGGTTTCCGTATCCTGCCTTTTCATATTCAGAAAGCTTCTTCAATGCCTTTGGATCAAATTCAACCGAAGAAGCACCATAGATTTCCTTTGCAAGAGTTTCAATCTTTTCCTTGAAAGATTTGTCCAATTCATAGATGTTCTTGAATGTAGATGGCTTTTCACAAAGTTCTGCAACCTTAGCCGCAAGTTCCTTTGCTCCGTCTCCACCTTTACCCCATCCTTCACAGAGAATGGCCTCGCTTCCACATTCCTTTGCAAGCTGCTGAACGAGAGCAACTTCTGCATCTGTATCTGTAATGAACTTGTTTACAGCAACAACACATGGAAGACCGAATTTCTTCATGTTGCTGATGTGAGCCTTAACATTTTCAAAACCAGCCTTGATTGCCTCAAGGTTTTCGTTTCCAAGGTCAGCCTTAAGAACACCACCGTGCATCTTGATTGCACGGCAAGTTGCAACGATTACTGCAGCATTTGGCTTAAGACCGTGCATGCGGCACTTAATGTCAAAGAATTTTTCAGCACCAAGGTCAGCGGCAAAACCAGCTTCAGTTACAACATAGTCTCCTGTAGCAAGGGCACAGAGAGTTGCATTGATAGAGTTGCATCCGTGTGCGATGTTTGCAAAAGGACCGCCGTGAATGAAGGCAGGATTCTTTTCCAAAGTCTGAACAAGGTTAGGTCTGATGGCATCCTTCAGGAGAGCTGCAATAGCACCTGTACACTTAAGCTGACCGAAGGTAACATTTTCCTTTGCGTATGTCTGTCCGATGATGATGCGGCTGATTCTTTCCTTAAGTTCAGAGATGCTCTTTGAAAGACAAACGATTGCCATGATTTCAGAAGCAACTGAAATCTGAAAATGACTTTCGCGTGGAACACCGTCAATACGGCTGCCAAGACCAAGAATGACATTGCGGAGGGCGCGGTCATTAAGGTCAACACAGCGCTTCCATGAGATTGTACGAGGATCAATATTGAGGGCATTTCCCTGCTGCAGATGGTTATCAATCATACTTGCTAATAGATTGCAGGCTGAAGAAATAGCATGAAAATCTCCTGTAAAATGCAGATTAATGTCTTCCATAGGAACAACCTGGGCATATCCACCCCCTGTTGCTCC
>SAMEA3663207__coassemble_147_pt1 | contig 27043 bp, 31 predicted proteins | sample SAMEA3663207__metabat2_high_PE_022 | metagenome-assembled genome bin SAMEA3663207 (sample SAMEA3663207) | pig gut metagenome | biome: pig gut; feature: pig-associated habitat; material: faeces | place: China | collected 2013
AAATGACACTTTTTGAACTTATTGGTCATCCCCGTCATAATTATAACTTAATTTTACTGAATCAAAAGATTGTATGCTTCTATTGGAGACTGCGCATCAAGAAGCTTCCTGTAAAGGTCTGGTTCGCGAAGCTTTGTGCTCAAGTGAGACAAAGTCTTGAGGTAGTAGCTGTGCTGGTTAAATGCAGCACCAATCATGAACATTACGCGAACTGGTGTTTCATCAATTGGCTGGAAGTCAATGATATCGCACTTTGAAATGCCTACAGACATTACAAGGTCAGTTACAGAAGAAAGGCGAACATGCGGAATTGCAAGTCCACGACCAATGGAAGTAGACATGAGTTCTTCCCTCTTGAGGATTTCTACCTCAAGTTCCTTTGCATCCTTAACCTGTGGTGCCGTTGCAAGATTCTGTGCAAGCTGAACAAGACTGTCATGCTTTGTCTGGTGATTCATGAAAACAATTCTTTCAGGGGTAAAGGAATGGACGGAAAACCTGACAGAATGTTCTTGATCTGAACAACTATATCTGAAGAAGATTTTGTAGAAGAAGACAAGCGTTCGTTAACCCACTTTTCAATGTCTGACTTCTTGAATCTCCATACTGTACCGATTTTTCCGCTTGGGATTTCCCCCTTTTGAGCCCAATCATATACTGTGCGTTCGCTGACACGAAGGTAACTGGCAACTTCTTCAATTGTAAGGATATCGTCTTCCATTTTATAACCCCTAAATCACAATTTACATTGGTTACTGTATTTTGCATCCTTTGCTGTTTTTTGTCAACATTTGCATATACAAGAAAGTTCCTAAAAATCATAATTTCCAGGGGGATTTCAGTGAAAAATTATTCCTTCCAAGGAAAAATGAAGCTTTTCAAAGGCCTTGGTCCCAAAGTCTTCTTGTCTTTAGCAATGAGGGCATCCCAAGGAACATCCTTTCGCTCTTCCATTGTAAGGTCAGGGTTAACTTCAAGCCAATCATACTTGTACATTCGGAGGCGGAAAGCATTCATGTTTGTAACCATGATGCCGGTCATTCCCGGGAACAAACCAAAGGTAACTACAGTAAGCAGAACATTAAGAAAGTTCACAATGGCAACGCTAAAAGTAAATCCCATGTTGTCCAAAAGAAGAAGGTAGCATTTCTTAAGGCACTTGAAGAACCCGTTCTTCATTACAACACGGACAGGCATGTACCACTGCAAGGCAAAGAAAGTTGCAAAAATAAACCAGAAAATTACGATGATGAATCCAAGCCAAACAAGGCTTCCCGTAGAACCGTCCGCAGGCTTCCACATGCTGAAGTAGAATGGAATACTGACGAAAGCAACAGTAGTCACAATGCCGATGAAGAGTCCGATCATTGCACCTTCCTTCAAACCGCGCAAGAAACCGCAAAAAAAGTTTCCGTATCTTGGAGCATTGAATCTTGCGACGCTAGAAGCATTTTCCCCGCCGGCAAAAGCAACAGTGCACAAAAGAATTGAAAAAAAAGTAAAAGTTGCAAGGAACAGTGGTTTTCTCCAGGCTTCATTCATGTCTAGGAAAAGCTCGTATTTGAATGTCATGACGGCACCAAAGAGCACAATGAGTGAAAAGAAATTAGTTATGACAACATAGAAAATATTGTCCCAAACATCACATAAATTCTTTTTGAAGAAAAATCCAAACATAAGCCTCATAATAATGTGAAACCATAAAAATTGCAATTTTTCATTCTTACATATAGAATGACTGCATGAATTATACGGTTGATTCTGTAGTTTCCCTTATTTCTCACATACATTCCGCTTCTGCAGATTTTCTGAACCGAAGGCTTTCCAAAACAGACAGTTTTGTTTCTTCCCACGGATTCATACTCTTTTTGCTTTCTGAAAATCAAAAAATGACCATGGGACAGATTGCTGAAAAAATAAACAGGGACAAGTCCACAACAACCGTACTCATTAAGAAACTTCTGGAAAAAGGACTTGTAAAGACAGAAAACTGTTCAGAGGACAGCAGAAAAAAAATAATTTCCCTTACGGAAGACGGAAAGAAATATAATGCACTTACGGGCGGAATATCAAGACAACTGCTGGAAGCATGCTACAAAGATTTTACAGGCGAAGAAAAAGAAACTCTCCTTAAGCTTCTGGTAAAAATGAGCAGAAACATCGAAGAAAATTAGTCCTTTTAAAACACAAAAGCGGTCCTGAAAACCTGTTTCAGAACCGTTTTATGCATTCCACCTTGGAAGAACTATTTCAATGAAGCGCTAATGCGTTCAAGAACCTTCTTGCGGTCCAATGGCTTAACGATGTAGTTCTTTGCACCTGCGAGGAGTGACTTCTTAACAAGTTCTTCCTTACCGAGAGCACTAACCATAACAACGCGAGCATTCTTGTCAAATGCAATGATCTGTTCAAGAGCTGTGATACCATCCATGCGAGGCATAGTAATATCCATTGTTACAAGGTCAACATTTGGGCAGAGTTCCTTATACTTGTCTACTCCATCTTTTCCATCTACTGCTGTAGCAACGATTTCGTAGCCATCGCTAGTAAGGATCTGTGTAAGCTGCTTTGCAACGAACATTGAATCATCAACAACGAGTACGCGGTACTTTGTTCCGTCTACTCTTTCTCCCTCAGGAGGACGTGCGTTGACTGATGGAAAATCTTCTTTTGTTTTCATTCTATGCTCCTTAAATTATGCGCGTTCTCTGATTGCAACGTTTACTTCAATCTTGCCACAGTCTGTAACAAGAGGAACGATAAGTGCTTCAACACTTTCTGTTGTGCCACCCAATGCTGCAATTTCCATATTTTCACCTGCAAAAAGTGCTGGTGGTGTAAGGTCAAACTTGAAGCCAAGTTCATGAAGTTTTGTAACAGCCTGTCCTGTAATGATGTTTGCAAGTTCGCTGATTGTAGCCTTTGCCATATCATCAAACTCTGTCATTGTTTCGCCGTTCATCTTTGAAGCAATGTTAAGAGCTGTTTCAAAAGACATGTCAAAAAGCACACGACCTTCAACATCACCTGCAAGACCAACAAGAGCAGCAACACCCATAACAGGCATAGCTGTTGACTTCAAATAAAGGTCACCTCTTTTAACATCGGCACCTTCAAGAACTTCCTTTAGAACTCTATAAGAAGTTTCTACAAACGGATTAATGTACTCTACTCTCATCTTTATTCCCCCTGGAAAAAATTCATTATTACCAATTTAACAGGAAATCATTCCTTAGAATATAACGTAACATTACCCTCAGACTTTTTAAGTCCAAGTCCATCAATGTTTTCGTTTTCACCGACTATTATAATACCATTTCCTTTCAATTTCTCATTAAATTCGTTTAAAACTGTATTTTGTGAAGATTCTGGAAGGAAAGAAAGCAAATCACGGGAGAAAACAATATCAATAGGAGGAAGATTGTTTGTGTTCACGCAGTCGTGGTACTCAAACATAATAGAATCCTTGATTTCCTTTGAGAATGTATAGTCTCCACTGGCAGTCCTTGTTGTATACGGCTGATACCAGCTTGTACTTGCTTCATCCGTAAGATTCATCAGAGGTGCGTTTGAAACGCTCAAAAGGTCTGTATCATGACCATAAACCCTGATTTTTGCGCCTGGATAACACTTCTTGAGAATACATGCAAGGGAGTATGATTCATATCCCTTACCGCAGCCTGGATTCCAGACAACGATATTCTTTGCCGAATTTTCAGGAAGAGCCTTCATAACTTCATCGGCATATTCTTCAGTCCACCATGTACCAGTACACCTTGAATAGAATGGAGAAAGGAACTTTTCTGCATCCATTTCGTTCTGGAGCTGAGTATTTCCTTCACCCCTTTCCTTAAGCCATTCTTCATAGCGGTTCTTCATCCATTCTTCTGTTACAGAATTAACTGAGAACTTCTTGAAGGTAGCAAGGGAATTACCGATGAACCTAAGGTCATCGGCAGCCTTCTGCTTTTTGAGTTCTTCTGCCTTTGCAGAATCTTCCTTGGCAGAAGCTTCGAGGGCAGCGGCAGCTCTTTCGTTTTCAACTACTTCTTCCCTCATCTTCATCTGTGCCTTTGCAGTTTCAGCAAGTTCACGTTCTTCTTCCGGAGTACGAACTCCAAAAATCTTATCGATGTCAAGAAGAACATAGAGGCTGTTTTCTGCTTCTACAACACCATAGATGTATTTGATGTTGATGTCTCCGAACAAAGGATGAGGAGGCTGAATGGAACTCTTCTGAATTCCAACAACCTTGTCAATTTCGTCAACGACAACACCGAATGTCTGTTCACCAACTGTAACGATGAGCATGTTTTCAAGGAAATTATCCTCATGTTCAGGAACAGTGCTGTTAAAGAAAAGCCTCAAGTCGATGATAGGAATGATGTCACCGCGGAGATTATATACACCAAGAACAAAAGGAAGGGCATTTGGAACATAAGTAAAGCATCCAGCCTTAGCAATTTCCTTTACCTTCATGATGTCGATGGCATAATCCTTCCCTGCAAGAGTGAAAGTTACCATCTTGTAGTCAACAACAGAGAGCTTTTTCTTTTCCTGAGCGAGCTGCTCATTTGTCAAATCTTCAGCTCTGTCCATAGTATTTGCAAGAACGCTAAGTTTTTCCTGAATTGTAGCCATATTTCTCTCCTTAACCTCTTGCCGAAGACTTCATTATTTCTGCTTCGCGAATCTGCTGGGCATCAAGTTCCTGCTTAACGCCAAGTTCAAGAAGCTGATTAACATCAACAATAAGAGAAACCGAACCGTCACCAAGAACTGTAGCACCGGCAATACCAGGGGAAGATGTAAACTGAGATTCAAGAGGCTTGATAACCACATCTTCTTCACCGATAAGGGCGTCTACCATGACACCAATTTTCTTTTCTGCTGAACCAACAATAACAATGAAGCAGTATTCATCGTCGTCTGTTTTCCTGATGTTGAAAAGTCTACCAAGACGAAGGATCGAGATAACTTCATTACGAACATTGAGAACTTCATAGTTATCAATTGTATTGATTGTCTCTTTCTTTACGCGCTGGCTTTCAATGACATTTGCAATAGGAATCGAGTAAACTTCTTTTCCGACACGAACAAGAAGTCCCTGAATGATAGCAAGGGTAAGTGGAAGGCGAATAGAGAACTTTGATCCCTTGCCCTTTTCACTTGTAACGCTAATTGTACCCTTGAGTTTTTCAACCATTGTCTTAACTACATCGAGACCAACACCACGTCCTGAAACATTGCTGATCTTGTCGCTTGTAGAGAAGCCTGGAAGGAAAATAAGGTTGTAGGCATCCTGGTTTGAAAGTACCTTGTTAGGACTGATGAGTCCCTTCTGGATTGCCTTATTTCTAACCTTTTCAACTTCAATACCCTGACCGTCATCAATAATATCAATGACAATCATATTACCTTCGTTTGAAGCCTTAAGGATAAGTGTACCAGTTTCGTCCTTGCCAGCAGCTGCGCGTTCTTCCGGTGTTTCAATACCATGGTCAACGGAGTTGCGGACACAGTGCATGATTGGATCAAGAAGGTCATCAACAACAGTCTTGTCAAGTTCTGTTTCTTCACCTTCAATCACAAGGTTAACCTTGCGTCCAAGCTCACGGCTAAGGTCGCGAACAACACGAGGGAAACGGTTGAAGATAGTTCCGATTGGAACCATTCGAATCTTCATTACGCCTTCCTGGAGTTCACTGGAAATGCGGCCAAGGTTCTGTGTTGTAGAACGATATTTTGTAGAAGAAATCTTAAAGTCATTTTCAAAGGCATCGAACCAGTTTCCGATTGTACCGAAATCTTCAGTATACTTCTGACGGATATCCTTCATTGAAGAACCATTCTGAAGCTGTTCCAGGTATTTTGGAATGGCTTCTAAGATGCGGTGCTGCTTTTCCTTGAAAGTATTGTTGAGGGCCTGGAATTTAACCTGAAGGTCTGCCATGTGGAGTCCGTTCTGGTTGAAAGCGGCCTTTGTAATAACTGTTTCAGAAACAAGGTTCATAAGGTTGTCCACGCGCTTTGAATCTACACGGAGAATTGAACCTGTCTGTGTTGCATGTCCTGTTGCTGCTGCAGGTTTCTTTGACTCTGACTTAGGTGCTTCTGCGGCTGGCTCCGCAGACTTTTCTGGAGCCGGTGCTGGAGCATCGTCCGACGCAGGTTCTGCCTTTTCAACAGGAGTCTGAGGAGCAGCTGGTGCAGGGGCTGGTGTAGGTGCATGAGCAGCGGCTTCAGCTGGCTTTGAGGCAATCTGAGCATCTACTGCTGTCGTAACATCATCAAGGAATGCGACATCTTCAAGATCGCCGCCTTCACAAGAAGCTGCAACATAATATACAACCTGAGGATGGAATTCATCTTCATAAAGTGCTTCAAAATCAGGCACAGTCTTGAGAACAGTACCAAGATTCTTGAGGGCTGCAAAAACCTGAATTCCACCTACACTGTTCATAGGATTTGATTCATCAAAAGTAACGTTTACAGTCCAGAGCTTCTGGTCTGCACCGACAGCATCCTTAAGTTCTGCAAATTCTTCTTCTGTAAGAACAGGAAGCGGTGGCATTCCATTGTCCACAGCAGTTGGGGCTGCAGGAGCAGCTGGCTCTGGAGCAGGTGCTGGTTTTGCACCAACCATTCCGGCAGGAAGGCTTACACCGCTCTTCTTCTTGTCTTTCTTTTCCTTTGCAGGAATATAAGAGTTAATCTTTTCCACAAGAGGACCAATGTCTCCGTCATAGATGGATCCGTTGCTTCTAGCCTCAAGCATGTTTTTAATCGTATCGATTGAAGTAAGCAGAGTGTCAACTATAGGTTCAGTAACTTCAACTAAATTTCCCCTCAAGGCATCAAGCAAATCTTCAACATCATGACAGAAGCTTGCAAGCTCAGTCATTTCAACAGTAGCAGAGCCACCTTTCAGTGTATGAGCCGCGCGGAAAATTTCATCAATAGCATCATGATTGGAAGGATCATTCTCAATAACAAGAATATTGCTTTCCAGAGTTTCTACCTGCTGTTCAGCTTCGGCAAAAAAATCTTTGAGAAGTTCTTCATTATTAGCGTCAAGATAATCACTCATATCTTATATTGTAAACTGATATTTTTCATAATTCAAGTTAGAGATTGTATTTTTTAGTTTTTTTTTAATTCTGGAAATTTTAGGAATTTTGATTATTTTCTTCCATATTTAGACCTTTATTACATAACAAATCTCTTAATTTTTCATTTTAAATACCGAAAATTTTATGAGAGGTAGAATAATTCTGCCTTTGGAGGATAATTTGAAACGAACAATTTTTGCAGCAGCCCTTTCTTTTATGGCAGCAGCGGCAGCCTTCTCAATGGAAATTGAAAAACCCTTCTTCAGCGGAACTACAGGTTTTTTTGCATCAATAGCTTCAAACAAGGATAAAGACAGCTTTGATGCAGAATCCAATGCAGAATCATATTTCGCAGGCCTCTTTGATTTTTCCGGCAAACTGTTTCTTCGCGGAGAATTCTACATTACAAGCGACAGCCTTTTTGAAGATGAAGTTTCAGAAAAAAATGCTGTTTTCAGAATCGAAGAAATTTCTGCAACATACAAAGCTATAGGCGATTCAGGCTCCCATTACTTCTCTCTTTTCAAGGGGAACTATGAACCATTCGGCTCAGACATCTTTCTTCAGAGACAATTTGGAATTGCAAAAATCAATTCAAATTTAACAGAAAGTTACCATGGAATTGAAGGGGCATCGATTTTCCCATTGTACACAACTGGAATTTCCTACACATACCATTCAGACGGCAACAAGGCAATTTCCCTTTCCCTCCACAAGAATCAGAAATACCGGAATGAAAGGAAAAACAAGGATGCCTTGAATTTCGACTTCCGATTTGCAGGACTCTATGACTATGCAACAATCGATTCAATTGCAGGTCTTGTTTTCCCTAAGGGTGGTGATGATGACAACTCCATTCTGAACATTGACGAAGTTCTCTTTCAAGCAGGAATCAATGCCCTATTTGGACACAAAAAATCTTTCATGCTCCATACACAGTTTGGTGTTGACGGACTCTACATCAAGAAGAACGATGACAGTGACGATTCCATCAACATGAAGAACTTCCACATCCTCATAGAACCAAGAATCCCTGTTTCTGACTATTATTTCAATCCTTCTGCATTCAATTTCCCGGTAAAGACAGCTGCAGATATGGTTTATTTGAGGCCTTTCGTAATCAAACATCCGGAAGAAGAAAATGTACTTGGAATTAATTTCAACCTGGCAAACGAAAACCTATACATTGGATCTTCAAAGGTTACTGCAGGTATCCACGGAACAATCATAATGACAGAAATTGACAACGACAACCTTCTGGATCATCCGATAACAACAATCAATGATTCCGAAAAAACTTTCATCCTTACAACTTATGCAAATATGGAAGTATTCGGAGGCAATATCACGGCATCCATCTCTGTTGATACAAAAGAAATAAAGGATACACCGTCAAAATCAATTTCCGGAACAATCGGATTCAGAACAAATTTCTAGAAAAAAATCATCCTGATGGATTGAAAACAAAGCCATCAGTTGGTTTCTTCAAGGGAGTAGCCAAGGCCTCGTGCTGTCCTTATGACAACATGGACCTTAAGCTGCTCCATTTTTTTTCTAAGGAAAGAAATGTAAACTTCCACATTGTTGTATTCTGCGTCGCTGTCCCCACCCCAAATTTTATCAATGATTTCTTCCTTACGGATAATCTGCCTTGGGTTTTCAAAAAGAAGGGTTGCAATCAAAAGTTCCTTAAGGGAAAGTTTTACAGATTCACCTGAAGCATTCTGAATCTCGCAGGAACTCTTATTTAGGACAAAATCGCCGAAAGTCATCTTCTCGCTTCGAATTTCCCCCTTTCTTCTTGTAAGGGCGTAAACGCGGGCGATGAATTCATCGGGATTATATGGTTTTGTAAGATAGTCGTCGGCACCTGCATAAAGTCCGCCAACAATATCCTTGCTTTCAACTTTTTCCGAAAGGAACATTACAGGAACGCCAATTCCTGCATTTCTTATTTTCTGAACAAGAGACATTCCATCCATGTCGGGAAGTTTATTTTCGAGGATAATAATATCGTGATTCCCTGACAATGCGTATTTAAGCCCTTCTTCGCCTGAAAAAGACTTGTCCACCCCAAACCTGTTCTTCTTTAGAAGTTCAGAAACAGTCTGGGAAGATCTGACATCATCGTCGATAAACAATACTCTCATAAAACTGATTATAAGACAGAAACTGACAAAAAAAAGGACCGTGTAAAAAAAACAAAAAGATTTAAAACAGCATGTTATAGGGGGATTTTCAACCTGACAGACAGTTTATTTTAATAGGCGGAATTTATGGCTGATGTAGGGATCCCTAACAACCATTACCGAACAATGGGCACTGCCAATAATTTCGCTGTCCTGCTTTGAAACCGTTTCATGGACAGAATATAGAGGCTTTTCTCCAACAGATCCCCCGATAAGAATCAGGTCCGCCTTCCAGAGATCCGCAGAATGAATGATTTCAGACCATACGGCTCCGTGCAGAATTTCTGATTCCACTTCAATTTTCTTCTGGGCTGCAAGTTCCTTTACATATCCAAGGTTTTTACAGCCGTCTTCCTCCAGACTCCTGGAAGTTTCTTCAGCTTCATCGGCAACAAGTAATTTCGAAATGGAAAGCTGTTTAATGGAAGCACTGTCAACAACATAAACAACCTTCAGGGTGCAGCCATAGATTTTGGCCATCATGATTCCATAAAGCACGGCATTGAGAGAAGACTTTGACCCGTTGTAGGCAACAAGAACTTTTTGGAAAAGTGAATTCAGCATCGGTTTATTTTGACCCCTGTTTTTTCTTCAGGGACTTCATTACGAAGATATTGTCCCTTTCCCTTTCTTCAAGAACGCTTTCAATGTATTTTACAGTTTCCCTGTCCTGAGGAATCACCATTTTATCAAGGGCATTAACACGGCGCTGAGTTTTCTTCACTTCAAGGGCAAGTCTCCAGGCAATAGTCCTGATGCTTGCCATACGGGTGATGAGGACAAGATAGTCAAAGAAATCTGACATTACTTCATCGCTGTCGGCAAAAGATCCCTTGAAAGAAGAAAAAAGCTGTTTTTCAGGAAGGTTTACATCGATGGTAGTAAAGCTCATGCCACCGATGGTAACAGGCTTCTTGGTCAGTTCGTAGTCGTATTCAACTCCATGGGCAATGCGTTCAACACGGTCTCCACCAACTTTAAGGAGCATGTTCTTGAGGGCCGGAAATGCCTTTGCTGCACACTTGTCCATTTCCACTTCAAGAAGCTTTACCTTTTCAACGATGCGCATAAGTTCCATTACAAGAATTTCGCGCTTCTGTTCAAGAAGGTCATAGCCTTCAGTAGAAATTGCAAGCTGTTCCTTTATGTTGAGGAGATTTGATTTTGTTGGCGCGATGTTAAGTTTAGCCATTTGCTCCCTTTACCATATACTTGTCGATGAGTTCATCCTTGATGCGGTAGAGTTCTTCGCGAGGAAGAATTGAAAGGAGTTTCCAACCTAGGTCAAGGGTTTCTTCGATGCTTCTGTCTTCGTATTCACCCTGAGTAAAGAACTTTGCTTCAAGTTCATTTCCAAACTTAAGGTAAAGCTGGTCCAAAGGACTGAGTTCTTCTTCTCCGATGATGGAAGCCAGGTTTCGGATTGTCTTAACCTTGCTGTAGGCGGCAAAAAGCTGGCTTGAAACCGGAGCATGGTCTTCGCGAGTCATGCCGTCACCAATACCGTCCTTCATAAGGCGGGAAAGGGATGGAAGACCTGAAACAGGAGGATACATGCCCTTCTGGCTCATTTCACGGTCAAGAACAATCTGACCTTCAGTAATATAACCTGTAAGGTCAGGAATTGGATGAGAAATATCATCGTTAGGCATGGAAAGAATCGGAATCTGTGTAATTGAACCTGTAGATCCCTGAACCTTTCCAGCACGCTCGTAAAGTTCTGCAAGATTTGAATAAAGGTATCCAGGATAACCCTTGCGGCCTGGAACTTCTCCGCGGGTTGTAGAAATTTCACGGAGGGCTTCGCAATAGTTTGTCATGTCTGTCATTACAACAAGAACATGCATGTTGCATTCATAGGCAAGATATTCTGCTGCAGTAAGGGCACAGCGAGGTGTAATGATGCGTTCAATGGAAGGAGCATCTGCCAAAGACTGGAACATTACAACCTTTGAAAGAACACCAGATTCTTCGAAGGTATGCTTGAAGAACTGTGAAACATCGTATTTGATACCCATGCCTGCAAAAACCATAACGAAGTCTTCGTCACTTCCCTTAAGTTTTGCCTGACGGATAATCTGAGCCGCAAGCTTGTTGTGAGGAAGACCGTTGCCGCTGAAGATTGGAAGCTTCTGTCCACGGATGAGGGTATTCATGCCGTCGATGGAAGAAATCCCAGTCTGAATGAAGTCCCTTGGATAAACGCGGGCATAAGGATTTATTGGACAACCGTTAACATTGACCTTCTTATCACTGATGATTTCTGGATATCCATCAATTGGTTTTCCAAGACCGTTGAAAATGCGTCCAAGGAGTCCCTTGCCAACGCGGAGTTCCATTGGTTCTTCAAGGAATTCAACGGTGGTGCTTTCAAGGTCAAGTCCAGTTGTCGTTCCGAAAATCTGAACTACGGCAGTTTCTTCATTAAGGTCGATGATTCTTCCCGTGCGTTTTTCACCGAATTTATCGCGAACATATACAACTTCTTCATAGGATGAATTTTCACTGCGCTTTACAACAACGATAGGTCCGTCAACAGACTCAAGTCCTGAATATTCAATTCCTTTCATTAGAATCCATCCTTTTAAATTAAGGTATCCTTACGGTACATGCGCTCAAGTTCTGCAAACTGTTCTTCAAGATGAGAACCGATAACAGTAAGCATGTCCATGTTGTCATTAGGAACAGTAAGCTTTGCACGAACAATTTCATTCCTTACAGAAAGTTCCGAAACCTTGAGCAAAGGACAACCAGCCTTTACAACATCAAGAGCCTTGGCATAGAAATCCATTATAAGAAGAAGAATCTTAAGCTGCTTCTGTGGAACAGAATATGCATCGATGGCATCAAAGGCATTCTGCTGAAGGAAGCCGTTCTTGATCATTTCACTTACGATGAGGACAAGGCGGTCTGAATCAGGCAAAGCATCTGCACCAATAAGGCGAACAATCTGCTGAAGCCTCTGTTCTTTTTTTAGAAGATCCAAAGCCTTTATGCGGACAGTTGCCCACTGAGGGTCAAACTTATCCCACCATTCCTTTATTTCTTCTGCATATTCAGAGAAGGAATCAATCCAACCGATGGCAGGATAATGGCGTGCATTTGCAAGTTCGCGTTCCAAAGCCCAGAAACAGCGGATGAAGCGCTTTGTATGCTGAGTAACAGGTTCAGAGAAGTCACCGCCGGCAGGACTTACTGCACCGATAACAGTAACGGAACCTTCCTTGCCGCAAAGTGTATTTACCCTACCTGCACGTTCATAGAATTCAGCAAGGCGGGTTGGAAGGTATGCAGGATATCCTTCTTCCGCAGGCATTTCTTCCATACGCCCGGAAAGTTCACGCAAAGCTTCTGCCCAGCGGGATGTGCTGTCTGCCATGATGGCAACATGAAGGCCCATGTCGCGGTAATATTCTGCAAGAGTAATTCCTGAATAAAGGGAAACTTCACGGGCAGCAACAGGCATGTTTGAAGTATTTGCAATGAGGATTGTTCTTTCCATGAGGGAACGACCAGTCCTTGGGTCAATCAAAGTTGGGAATTCAGTAAGAACATCGGTCATTTCGTTTCCGCGTTCACCGCAACCGATGTAAACGATGAGGTCTGCATCACACCATTTTGCAACGGCATGCTGAGTCATGGTCTTACCGGTACCGAATCCTCCTGGAATTGCGGCAGTACCACCCTTTGAAAGAGGGAAGAATACATCGATGACGCGCTGTCCTGTAACAAGAGGCTGATTGACCTCAAGTTTTTCAAGGAAAGGACGAGGTTTTCTCAATGGCCAGTAATGGGAAAGCTTGAGTTCTTCGTCAAATTCTGTCGTTCCTATAACTTCATCGATTGTGTATGAACCCGCACCCTTGAAAGTTGCAAGGGTCTTCCCCTTGATTGCAGGAGGAACCATAATCTTATGAACGATGGAACCAGTTTCCTGAACTGTACCAAGCACAAAACCAGGAGCAATTGAATCCCCTTCCCTGGCAGTTGGAACAAAGTCCCATTTCTTGTTTTCGTCAATTGGAGATGTACGCTGACCTGGCAAAAGGAATGCCCCCTTGTCTTCGTACATTTCCTTCAAAGGGCGCTGGATTCCATCATAGATGGTGCCAACAAGACCTGGACCAAGCCTTACGGAAAGAGGGCGTTCATTTGAAACAACAGACTCACCGATGTGCATTCCGCTTACATCTTCGTAAACCTGGATTGTTGCCATGCCTTCATTCTGGCGGATGATTTCACCAATGAGTTTGTTTTCACCTACATCAACAACATCATAAAGACCGCATTTTTCAAGGCCTTCTGCATAAACGATAGGACCGGAAATACGTGTAATTTTACCTTCGATCATTCAGGCAACCTCCCGCAAAAAAGTGCAAGGGCAAGCTGTTCCCTTTTCTGACTGAGTATTTCATTTTTTTTTTTTTCAAGGGTAAGACGGCATGTAATCTTTCTGTCTTCTGTAGAAAGAATGATTCCATATGCAAGAAGATCATCATCGTGCTTGTGGTTTTCTTCAACCTTAAGACAAGATGTACCATATACATTCTTGAGGATTTTTTCTGCACTGGCCTTTGTCATGTTACCGGTTGCAATGGCCGTAACCTTTGCATCCCCCGTAACAGCCTTAGCCTTCTTAGCAAGATTTTCTATTAGCTGTTCCTTTATTGAGGAATCAAGATTTTCAATATGATTTTTCATTGCGTCGACAATGGAATCATTGATGAATGAAACCAGATAACGCTGCTTTTCCAATGGAAGGGAAGCATTGAGATTCTTTTCAAGAACTCCGAGACGTTTCTTTGAGGCGGCGTCAACTTCTTCCTTAGCCTTCAGAATTCTTTCCTGAACTTCACTGAGAATTGACTTTGCATTTTCTTCTGCTCTTGAAAGGATTTCAGATGCCTTCTTTTCGCTGTCAGCACGGATTTCCCTGTCAAGAACATCTGTAGAGCGTAATTCTTCCATTTATTACAACCTGAATAAAAATATAAAAACAAAAAGCTAGACATTAATTCCTACAGCTTCCCTTATGGAATCTGTAAGTGTCTTTCTACCTGGAATGTGACCGTTTAATCCAGGAATCTCTACTATCAAAGGAGATTTTCCTTTCATCTGCCATACCTGAATTTCTTCAGCGAGCATGTCGGCAACATCTTCTGTTACAATGAGAACTTTTGGTCTTTCCGATTCGACGGAAGCACGCATATCGTTAACCTGACCTGTATGAAGGTTAAAGGCATCCAATGCTTCCTGTCGGTTGCTCACAGGCTTTCCCTGAACTCCCGCAAGGTTAAATCCAAGGACAATTTCCCGTTCGCCAATTACAAAATAATTCATCCTTCAATTACATGATGATGATGAAGAGAGCAACAAGGAAGCCCCAGAGACAGATACCTTCTGCAAGACCTACGAAAGGAAGAGCCTTTCCTGAAAGTTCTGCGTTTTCTGCCATGGCACCCATAGCTGCACTACCAATTTTACCTACAGCAGCACCACCACTGATACATGCAATACCTACAGCGATAGCAGCGGCAATGTACTTGATTGCACTACCAGCACCTGCAGCGGCAGCCTGTGCTTTTTCTGCATCTTCTGCGAAAAGACATGCAGCACCCATTACCATCAATGTTGTCAAAACAGTGATAAATTTCTTCATAAAAAACTCCTACATGTTAGTTTATCTATATTCAAATCTGAATGGCTTGAATTCACGGCCCGTTTCGTCAAAGAACTTTGAGAAGAACTCATAGTACTGGAGGCGGACTACCTGGATTGCTACGATCATACCTTCAAGGACAACAACGATGGCATTGCCAACAATTGCTACTGCAATTCCCCCTGGTCCCGGAGTAATCTCCACCAGAGAATTAATGATGTAGCCGAGAACGGCATGAGCCAGGGCAAAAGCACCTACACGGACAAAGCTGACGGTATTCGAAAGGTATGAAGATATGATTTCAATTATTTCAACTACGGCGCCGATGATTGCAGAAAGAAGACCGTTTTCAAGGACCGGACTTTCCTTTTCAATAAGGCGTTCAAGAGGTTCAGCAAAGGCGGAAATCAAAAGGGTTCCGAAAATGATTACGAAATCATAGACCTGTGGAGCATGTCCGAAGAAGGCAATGCGGAGGGCAAAGGCAACCACATACCAGAAGAAAACTGCACCTGAAATTCCAGTTTTTCCAAAGAATACCCTTCCCCAGCGCTTGAGGAAAATCTGATTTGAAATGTTGATCAAAAGACCGCAAGTGTTGATGAGGAAACCTACACCGATGGTAAAGCCAAAGAAGGTGAACATCCTTGTAATGGAATGAGGATCACTTGAAGGCATCATGTGGAGTATAGGGGCGTGAGGATGTCCAAAGAGACCTGTTACCCAGATGGCAAAAGGTTCAAGGATTGTTTCGTTTGCAAAGAATTCACCTGTAAGAAGTCCCATTATCGTAGAACTTACACCGATACAGCATAGAACCGGACCGAACTTTTCCCATCCTGAAATCTTGATTTTCTTAAGGCAACCAAGAATACCGATGGCAAGGAAACAAAGTCCCTGACCTGCATCACCGAACATGATTCCAAAAAGAATCGTGAAGAAAACAGCAACGAAAGGTGTTGGATCGATGGTTCCGTACAAAGGCGAACCGAAGCTGAAAATCATTCGTTCAAAATTCTTGATGAGGGCACCGTGCTTTACCTGAACAGGAACCTTTTCTTCGCCAGCCAAAACACTTGGAACTTCTGAAGGAAGGTATTCCCTTACGACAGAACGGCTGGAAGTAAGCTCGTCAATTTTCTTTGAAACTTCCTTTGCCTCATAGGCCGGAATCCAACCAGTAAGCCTGTAGATGTATTCGGTAGATTCAAGATTATTTTCTACTTCAGTAATCTGCTTTCCAACGCAATAGCACTGGAGCAATCTGTAAAGTTCATCTTTATGAGTTTCTGCGAAATTCTTTCTTTCCGACTGAATCTCTTCAAGGGCAGCCTTCGCTTTGTCAGAATTATCCTTGAGTGTTCCAAGAACATTCTCAGGGATTCCCTTGAATTCCTTTGGAACTTCTATTTCTACGAAACCGCATTCCTTGAGAACACCGTCAAGTTCGGAGCGGGATTTTTTTGAACATGTTGCAAGAACTCTTGTTTTGTCATCCCCAAGAGGAACAACTGTCGCAGCTGCACCTGCCTTTTCCTTGAGTTCATCAAACTTTCCAGGCTCAATCTTTCCGATCCTGAAGGTAAGGAAAGAAAGGGATTCAAGGTCTGAATAGGGAACCTGAAGGTTTGAGAAAGCCTGTGCTTCCCTGTATTCTTCGGAGGCACGCTTTTCTTCGTCAGCCGCAGACATTTCCTCTTCATGAAGTTTTGCAACTGCAGAAATGAGTTTTTCCGATATGATTTTATCCCCTTCTGCAGGAAGACAAAGAGTTCCTTTTAATCCGTCAAGGTCTTCAAGACCAAGGTTTGTTCTTGCCTGCTGAAGTCCATCAAAAATTTCCTGGTTTGGATTGGCTGCCTTTGTATCGGATGAAACGCTGAAATCCTGCTGAAACTGGAAGTCCCCCATTTCACCAAGGTATTTTAAAACCCTATGGATGTCCTGGCGGAAAATCATAAGCTCAATTAAACGCATTGCAGTAGTTCTAGCCATTGTTCACCTCCATAATTCCAACGGTTCGCATTGCCTGGCTTGAATCAATATTCAGCCTGAGGCTTTCAGAAGCAGTCCTTATGTTATCCAGTTCATCCTGCTTTATGATGAACCAGCAAACTATAGGACAGCAGGTAAAAGGATACTGATGGAACATTCTTCTTGCCTTGCCCACATAGACCGTCTTGAAAGCTGTGGCAATCCACCCCGGATCAACAGTCCATGGAGAACCTTCATCATGGGGATTGAGGAGCCGGCTGTATTTCCATTTCTTCCAGCTATCATGATCGTCAAGTGGAAGATCCAGTACTTTTAAAGCATCCTGAACAAGATAGTCCTTCAAATCCTTTTCTGAAGTCGAATATGCGAGCAAAGGAATTATTTCCTCTGAACTCATATTATAATACAATCTCAGGCGAAGTGCCCAAACAATATTTTCAATTATGAGTTTTTCTGAAACAAGTTTTTTTACGTCTTTTCTGCAGGAAAGTTCAACTTTATCCAGCGCTTTTATCATCTCGATAACGTTCTGACAGTCAATCTTATGATTAATGAGATGCTGATCCTTAATGTCTACGGCTGAAGAGTACCATTCCAAAGGAGTTTCCGCAGTCATAGCCTTAAGGTCAGGCCATTTGTCATAGTTTATGAGGTTGAATGGATTTATGCGGTTAATTTCAGGCAACTTGCTTTCCTTAAGGGAAATGGCAGCGCCAATATCCTTGATGTTTTCATAGTCATAACCGTGAAGCAAGGCTGTCAGAACCGGGTTTGGTTCAGAATAGCATTCAATGAGCTTTCTGTACTGAAAAACAAAAGTATCAAAAGCCTCTTTTTCAAGGGCGCGGGCAAGCAATGCCTCAGGAACAACGGGAACTTCTGCCTTAAAAAGAAATGACCACAATTCTTGAAGGGAATTAAAGGAAAACAATTCCCTTGCTCTGTCACCTACATAGGATTTTGCAAGCATTCCGCTTGCCTTTGCATAGACATAAGAATCTGCGGCAGATTTATCCATCATAGCCATAGCCTACCTGCCCTATGCAAACAAAATTGAATCTAACGCAGAATTGAAACCAGAAACATCTTTCTGAAGATCATTCAGAGATTCCCTGTAGTTCTGGATTTCTGAATTGTGCTGTGAACTGATTATTTCCCTGGCAATGATTTCCTGAGAATCAAATTCTTCTACCAGTTTTGAATAGGATTTACGGAATTCTTCGTCTGCCTGAGATTTGGCAGAATTAACAAGAGTGTCGGCCTTCTTCTGGGCTTCTAGAACAATTTCCGAAGCCTCACGTTCAACCTCAATAAGATGTTTGATTACATCTACTTCTTCTGCAGCCATATACACATGTCCTTTACCTGATGTTATTCAGAACTACACAGCAGATCGTAAACTTTCTGAGGCTCCTTTGCATTATCCAGATTTTCCATGAACTTTTTGTCCTGCAAAAGCACGGCAAGTTCCTTCAATACTTCCAAATGCAATTCGTCTTCACCCTGACCGCAAATCAGCATGAATACATAATGTACAGGTTGTCCGTCAAGGGACTCATAATCAATCCCTTTTCTGCTGATGCCAACTGCACCAACACAGCCCTTTACAGACTTGCTGTTGCCGTGCGGAACTCCGATGGAGTGCATGATGCCGGTTGTCATCTTACTTTCCCTTTCTCGGACAGAAGCAAGCACTTCTTCACAATCAAGGTCCGGATTTGCAGCATGAATTGCCTGAACAAGTTCCTCAAAAAGCTTATCCTTTTCTTCGCTCTGTAAGTCAAGTATAACACTCTTCGGAGAAAAAATCTTGTTAAAATTCATATATCAAACCCGATTATTTTTTTTATTCTGCAGACTGTTCTACTGTAGCTGTTGAACCAGAAAGTTCGTTTTCAAGCCAGTTGCCAGATTCTGTTTCTACAGACTTAGTTTCACCCTGAACTGCAGCAGCTGTTGAAGAAAGATCTTCCTTATCAGATGCCTTGTTTACAAGCCCAAGACCAATTGTGATTACAAAGAAAAGAACTACAAGTACGCCGGTTGTCTTCTTGAGAACACTACCAGAATGAGCACCGAATGCTGCGCTGTTTCCGCCTCCAAATGCAGAACCCATACCGTTTCCTTCATCATTCTGAACAAGTACAAGAAGGATAGCAAGAATACATACGATTACAAATGCTACGAGCAAAACTGTCTTTACAACACCCATTTTTATCTCCAAATTAATTATTTAAAAATTAGTTTAAACATAATAAAGAATAAAGACCAAATATTCAAGTGGAATTATGAATTATGAATCAGAGGAAAAAAAAATGCACCTTCCACTTGTTAATCCAAGCAAAAGATGCATTTCTAACCGTAAAATGTATGGTTAAATCAGTTCAGATTAGCATTCGCAGATTGGAACGAATGTTTCTGCCTTAAGGGATGCACCACCGATGAGGCCTCCGTCGATGTCTTCCTGTGCAAGGAGTTCAGGAGCATTTGAAGCCTTCATTGATCCACCGTACTGGATGATTACTTCATCAGCAACCTTCTGATCGTAGAGCTTTGCAATGTATCCGCGGATAAACTTGTGGATAGCCTGAGCATCAGCCGGAGTAGCTGTCTTGCCAGTTCCGATAGCCCATACTGGTTCGTAAGCGATTGTAACATTCTTCATCTGTTCTGCTGTAACGCCAGCGAGACCTGCAGAAAGCTGGAAAGCACAAACCTGTTCAGCTTCACCTGCTTCGCGTTCTGAAAGGAGTTCACCGATACAAAGGTCTACTTCGAGTCCTGAAGCGAGAGCCTTGCGAACCTTCTTGTTGATGAGTTCGTCTGATTCACCGATTTCGTGGCGGCGTTCCGAGTGACCGAGGATTACGCACTGGCATCCGATGTCCTTGAGCATAGCACAAGAAACTTCACCTGTGTGAGCACCATTGTCTGTAGCAGCACAGTCCTGAGCTGCGAGAATGATGTTTGATCCCTTTACTACCTGTGCAACTGCATCGAGGTATACAAATGGAACACCGATCATGAACTTATTTGTCTTGCCCTTAAGCTGAGCAACAAGGTCAGTTGCGAGTGCTACTGCTTCTGCCTTTGATGTGTTCATCTTCCAGTTTCCGGCGATATAGTGTGTACGTGCCATATAAAATCTCCTAAAAAAATAGTATCAAATTTAATGCCTAAATAATATAGAAAAAACAAGGTCTATACAAGATTGCAGACACTTAAGAAGACATTGAAATTTCGTTGAAAAGTGCCTCATAAAGAACCGCCTTGTCTTTGTTTACGCTGCGGATTGTAGTGGACATGAGGTCTGCTGGAAATTCCCCCCCTTATAAAAATTGCCTTTGAAAGATTTGGAACAGTACGGCCGTCAACTCCAAGATTGGAATACTTTTTGAATGGTCGCAGATAATAAGGACTCGGGCTGCGGACTAAATGTGAGCACGTTGCAAAGTCGATTCATCTAATAGTCGTAGTAGGCGGCAACAACGGCAACAATAGAATGCCAGATTGCATCACGTCCGAAAGTGACATGAACTGCATCGCTAACAAACGATACCTCTAGTTGTAGCGGGCGAACATCCTTATTCCATAAAGTATGTTTTTATCGGTGGAAACCCATTAAACTCTACACTTGCATAAGTTGAAGTATAGGCACCGGTAGTTAGCCAGTAAAGTTTGTCGCCTATTTTCAAGTCTATGGGAAGTTTGTACTTTATGTTTTCGTACATGATGTCCATGCTGTCACAGGTTGGACCGGCGAGGATTACTTCAGTTTCCTTGCCTCCATCCTTTTCCGTAATGACAGGATATTTGATTGCTTCATCAAGGGTTTCGACAAGGCCGTTGAATTTTCCTGCATCCTGGTAAACCCAGCGGGCAAGAGCGGTATTATTCTTTCGACTTATGAGAACAACTTCTGAAGTAAGGATTCCACTGTCACCTACGAGGGAACGGCCAGGTTCAAGAATGATTTCAGGCATTTCCTCTCCGAAGTCTTCTTCTAGGTAACGTGTGATTTCCCGGGCATATTCAGAAAGGTTGTTTGTCGGCTCAACATAATTTGCAGGGAAACCGCCACCCATGTTGATCATACTGAGACGGATTCCCTCCTCTACCTCAAGGGAATTGAAAAGGTATTTTGTCTTTGCTATGGCATCGTTCCAAACACCGATATCGCGCTGCTGGCTTCCTACATGGAAACTGATTCCGTATGGAGTAAGTCCAAGTTTCTTTGCCATTACAATAAGATCGTAAGCCATGTCCGGATGACAACCAAACTTGCGGCTTAAAGGCCAGTCGGCAGTTGCGGAAGTATCAATCAGTATGCGGACATAAACACGGCTGCCCGGTGCGTACTTTGCAATGTTCTTTAAGTCCGTAGCAAACATGCGAACGCCTTTCTGATAGAAGTATTCGATGTCCTTTGCTTTCTTGATTGTATTGCCGTAGGAAAGCCTGTCAGGGCTTACATCGAACTTGAGGATCCTGTCCAGTTCGTATCTGCTTGCAATGTCAAAGCAGCTTCCCATTTCTGAAAGCATTTTCAAAACAGGCTCGCCAGGATTAGCCTTGATGGCATAGTAGATTCTTGCATAGGGGAAAGAATCCTTAAGACGGATAAAGTTCTGCTTGATTGTGTGAAGGTTGATTACAATGTTTGGAGTTTCAAGGTCTTTGGAAAAAGAAAGAAATTTCTGCCAGTCTTTGTCTGACACGTAGTCTGCGCGATTGAACATATACGCCACCACCGGAATTAGTTTGCAGCGTTCCATACGGAATCTGCCCACGCAGCGACGTCGTCCCACCTAAGGGCTGGTTCATACACGGTGATGTCTTTATAAAACAAATTGCAGATTGTGTAAATATGTTTTAATTTATTTTTAATTTTTCAGGAACAAGCGTCAGTAGTCTACCCGTCTTCCAGGGTTCGCTAACGCTCATCCTCCTCGCTGCACTGCGGTGGACTTACGCCCTTACACCCGGGGTTAAGCCGCTTAATTACTGACGGCAATCCGTTTAATTTCATTCAAAGACAAGCCTGTCAATTCACAGATATCCTCAGAAGACATGTTTTTCTCCATCATCTTTCTTGCAGTCTCCACAGCCTTGTCGTGCGCACCCTGAGAGAATCCGTCATCATAGGCGTAGCTTGCCTGAATCTTTATTTCCTGTTCTACGGTCATATGTTCCTTCCTCCATTCCCTCAGGTTCCGGGTTATGTGCACCTGCTCTTCTATCGCCTTGGTCAGATCATCCTCGGCCTTGCTGTCATAGGAATATTTGAGAAGTGCGCTCCAGAAAGGAGATGTCCTGAAGCCCCTGATAGTAGCGCGTCCTCTCAAAATCCAAATATGACATTTACTTCTTAAACACCAGACTCTTATTCTTCAACAATTCTGCGATCAGGGATCTATAGACACTTGAATCTTCCGTCAATGTGATTGTCGTTACTTTTCGACCGCCGTCCTTTGAGCTTGAACCACAATGATAGATTTTTTCATCAGGAGTATTGTAATCCAGAATGATGTATCGATCGTGGAAGATTCCGCCTGCCTGCCTTACATCAATTTTCAGCCCCGGAAACTCCTTGCAGAAGTCATCAAACTCAACTTTATGCAGACCATTGTTCACATTATCAGAAAAAACAGTCACCGCAACATTCTGCTTTGCATTCTTGAACAAAATAAGATTCTGTGCGTTGTCGGCAGTCTGCAAAGACAACCGCAAGAAATCGCGCTGGCTTACAACCTGCTGATTTTCCACAACATAGTCTTTCATCTGCTTGAAAAGCCGGACAAGTGTTTTGCTTTGTTTTGTCGCAAGCTCCCCCTTTAAGACAGTCATAAGCATGTAGACGCCCTGCTCTGTAAAGGCGTAAGGAAGATACTTTGAATACTTTCCCTGTTCTAAGGTCAAAAAACTTGACCTTAAAATCGAATCATATTCCTCCTTTGTCAGCTGAAACATAAAGTCTTCATCAAACTTTTCTAAGTTGTTTTTTACCTGCTGGTTGAAGGCCTTTGTTGAATACCCGTAGATTTCTGCCAGATTGCTATCCAGCATGACCTGTACTCCACGGATCAAATAGATTTTATCCTTGAGCTGTTCTGAGTTTTGAATCAAGATCTCGTTTTCCAATTTTTTTCCTGACAAATAAAATGCGGAGAAGAAACCCTCCATATATTATATATCCGGAAAAAATCAAAAAAATGCAGTTCGAGGAAAAAATTTTCGCACAAATTCTGATGATTGGTCTCCCGCAGATTTCGCAGATTTGCGCAGAGTGGGATAATTACTACTGTTATAGCAGTGCTCTCCTACCTTAAAGATAGAAAAGAGTAAACAAAAAAAGCCGCTCTAGTCCGACACTCTAAAAGCGGCATTAACGCAAAGTGGAGACGACCGACGGAGTCGGGCATTTCCTTTATTTAAATATAACACTTATTGGTTGTAAGGTCAAACTTTAGGGGGAAATAAAAAGGATGCGCGGATTATCGCAGTGAAATCGAAGAGGGTATTTTAGATCTGCATCCATGGCTTTCCATTTTTCAGTTCCTTGGAGAGGCGGTCAAGATATTCACTGATTCCTTTTGCTTTTGGAATATGCTGATGCTTGATTTCTGATATATCCTTCTTAATATAGTCATCAACAACTTTGTTCATGCAGATTAAAATTTTCAGGACATAGGATTCGCTTGTTGTCCAATCCTTCTTTATCATTTTTCGCAATTTCCAGCTTGATTCCCTGCAACATTCAAGTTCATAGAAATAGACACCCAGCAATCTCCGTTGATAATGGAGCACATCTTTTTCTTCAATATCTTTGTTTCTGAGTTTCTTAAAATCTGAATGATACCGCTTCATGTATTCTTCAGGGATTCTGTCAACATCACAACCGCAGTCATCGTGAAAAAACTCAATGACATTCTGGAAAGCGTATCCGAATTCATGATTCATATAAACGGTATTGAGATTTGAATACTGCTGGAACTTCATGATCCGCACTGGAATGATGATCGTACAGATGAGAGTTGCTATGGAAAGACTGATTGTGATTACATCAACAGGGCTCAATGTATTTTTCCAATGGCAAAGAAATTTTATAAATTCCTGCATGATCAGACTTCCGTTATTGAATCAATGATTTTTTTGTAAAGTTCTCCGCCAAGATTCTTCTGCTTTATTGTATTTTTTTTAGATGGTTCATTTTCCTTTTTATTTTCTGATTTATTGGCATCTGATTTATCTACAGCTTCTTCTATTTTTTCATATTCATAAAGTGAGTTTTCATCATATTTGTTGTCAATTTTTCCAGATAAACATTCCAGCATAACTAATTTTTCTTTTTTACTGATATATTTAAGCCCTGAAAGAATAAATACTGTAAAACAAATTAATAGAACAATGATAAAAATTAAGGTACAAATTTTATCCAATTGACAGTTAATATCTTTCAATGAGAATATAAAAAAAATACATCCCATTGCAATAAAACAAATTAAAGGGACAATATAGGAAACGAGAAACATTAAGAATTCAATATTGCAGAATTTATTCTTTGAGCATTTTATTTCAAATTTATAAGTTTTTTCATTTCCATTTTCATCAATAATTTTTATTTCCTTCATAAAGATTTCCTCTTACTAGAGTTCAGAATATTTTAGATTTTCTATTTTTTTTAGATGCTGATTTTATTTGAAGAAAATAAAAACTCAAAAAAAATCAGCTGAACTGTTGTGCCATTGTCTGACTTGCCCGCGCCGTCATAAATTGCAGGGTACAAAGCACATTTCCTGCAATTTATGACAGATTGTTTCTTACACAAGGATTACAGTCAATTTCACTGAAGTGAAATTGACAAAGCTGGCACAACACCGTATTTCGTCCCATCGACTCTTTCGCAGTTGTATTCATCGCCGTCGTAAAAGACGACGCGGGCGTAGTCACTATCATAACAACTAGGAGAGCGCAGCCACCAAATACCTCCGTAGTAGCCAGTGCTTGAATTCTGAAAGGCGTTATTGGCCTTCGCGTAGTCTGTTGCCTCCCGGATCCTTGCGTTTCGCAGTCCATGTTCATCGTATGCGGGAAAGCCGTAGGTACTGTTGAATGATTCCCTTAGGCTAAGGAGGAAAATTTTATCCGTTGTGTTTTCACAGGCATATTCTGTGGCATAAGTTCTTTCAGAAAATCCTGTTGTTTCCTTGCTGTTGTCAACCTCTGTGTCTGCGATCATTGCCTGTGCGGTACCTGTAAATGCCGTCTGCAGGAAACCTTTATTCTTGTAGTCTGTTGACTGTGTGTCTTCACTTTCATACTTTCCGTTCAGATATGCCCGTATTGTGCTGTACCTGTAGTTGTTCACATAGACTGTCTTTCCGCCGATTGTCCTGTCTGAAGATGATTTGTAATACGGCACGCTTGCTGTAAGGATATCCTCGGCAAAAAGAAGGCTCTTGCCATTATAGCTGTCTGTAAGGACCTTCCACTTTATGGGCTCCACCTTGAAGTAGCGGTAACTGTTTTTACCGCTCTGTTTTACATCCGTTCCGTCTGTGTAAGTGTAATTTATTGAATAACAGCAGTTTTCTTTTACCTTTGCGTAGTAGTTGCCGTCACTTCCTCTGTAATATGTGTTAGCGCCCATTGTTACGGATGCTGTTTCATCCACTGTCACCGTACTGCCAGATGCAAGAACCGTTCTTGGGAACACTCCAAAGTAGATGTACTTTGAAGACTTGGTCGCGGACTTTCCTGTTTCTGCATCTATTGGAGTTTCATATAACTTAGGCTTTGCTAGTGTTTCTGTTCTTACTTCAGCTCCACAAACAGTACACTTATAAATTTTTACTCCATCTGAAGTTAAAGTTACTCGTGTTGTCACTGTGCCGCTGTCTTCTGTGTGACCTGTCGCAGGTATTTCTTCTTTTCTTAATAGTTCTCCACAGACTGTACACTTATAGGTTTTTATACCTTTTGTTACGCATGTAGGGTCTGTTGTAACCGTGCCGTTATCTTCTATATGTCCAGTTGCAGGTATTTCTTCTGTCCTTAATGCTTTGTCACAGACTGTGCATTTGTAGGTCCTCAGTCCCTTTTCTGTACATGTAGGGTCTGTTGTAACCGTGCCGCTGTCTTCTGTGTGGGCATGATTTTTATCTACAACAAAACCACAGACAGTACATGTTTTGATTTCCTTTCCTGATGCAGCATCAAACTGGAAATCTTCGTGATCCCAAGTGCGGGATGTTGTTTCAAAAGAAGCATTGCATACACCACATACCTTCCAGTGACCTGTAGCATCCTTGCCTAATTCTGCGGCTGCACTATGCACATCAAGATCCTTTTTTACATCATGTCCGCAGGTAGCCGCATCCAGTGGTGTGTTTCGTCGCTTGTCCAAGAATCGCTGTATGCATGCACATGCGCCGGTGGAAGAGGAAGAACAGGGTCATCCCCACCATCACTGGAACATCCCAAAAATACAAAAGCAAGCACTGCTGTAAGCACAATGGCTGTTAGGTTTCTTAAACTTTTCATTGTTTTTCTCCGTTGGGTTTTAGTTGATTATGATTTGATCAATTTTTTTATAATGTACAATAACGAACAGAATTTTGTTCACCTCGTTTTCTAGAGACATCCACATCCTTCTTTATTCGATCAACAATTATTGAACTCTTAACTTCGACTAAATTCAAAAAGGAAAAACGTCCATTTTTGTCTTTTTCAGATGTTCCAGAAAATGTATAAACATTTATTATTTTTCCATTGTTTTCTTCCACAAGGTAATCACAGCTTTCAGCATGTTTATCATCACCATACCACCATCCGGCCGGGTCTCCGGTGTTTGTTGTATTAACTATTACGACTTCCATTGGTGCTTTCTCTTCTCAATATCTTTAAAGTATAATTTTTAAAATATTATAACATTAAAAGTAGGCAAGTCAACAAAAAGCATGCATTAAAGGAGTAATTATCATCATAAACATTGCTTAAATGCATTTTTTATTTTTGCAGAAAATTTCTCATTAATACTAACAACTTCAGAAAACTCCCCAGTTAAATCATCAAGCAAAGAACCAACT
>SAMEA3663207__coassemble_162_pt1 | contig 25769 bp, 23 predicted proteins | sample SAMEA3663207__metabat2_high_PE_022 | metagenome-assembled genome bin SAMEA3663207 (sample SAMEA3663207) | pig gut metagenome | biome: pig gut; feature: pig-associated habitat; material: faeces | place: China | collected 2013
GTAATCACAGACCCAACAAAACTCTGTGACTTTACTGGAAGAATCATCGTTGCCGCAGGATGGAAGCCGGGTTTCTCTACAGATACAGATGCCGTTTACCTTGCAGAACAGTTCAATGCAGATACTGTCGTAAACCTTTCCAACATTGAAAAAGTTTACACAGACGATCCAAGAAAAAATCCTGATGCAAGGCCTATTGATAAAATCAGCTGGACAGATTTCCGCAAGATGGTCGGTGATGAATGGATTCCAGGAAAGAATTGTCCTTTTGACCCTATTGCATCAAAGAAGGCTCAGGAACTTGGACTTAAGGTAATCTGTGCGGCAGGAAAGAACATTGACAACATTGAGAACATCCTTGATGACAAGGATTATGTCGGAACTACAATCGAAGGAAAGTAATTCATGAAGAAAAAATTCTTTGCGTTCATTGTCCTTGGAGCAATGCTTTTTGCAGGCTGTGTTACAACAAGGCATCATAAGATTGTTTCCCGCAGCCTTACTGGACGCGGAGTAATGACAGCTCAGGAACTTGTTGATTTTTTCATGATGAACAATCCTGAGGCAGACCGTGAAAATGTTGAACTTCTTGCAGGCCTCTACGTCGAAGAAGCCGATATGGAAGGAATCAACAGCGACTGTGCCTTTATACAGATGTGCCATGAAACTGGATTCCTTCAGTATGGAAACCTTGTAACGCCTGACATGCACAATTATTGCGGACTTGGCGCCATCAATGAAGAACAGCGCGGGTTGGTTTTTGAGACGGAACAGCTTGGTGTGCGTGCCCATGTTCAGCATCTGCATGCCTATGCAACCACTGCCGATGTTGTACTTGTAAATGAATGCATTGATCCTAGGTACAGGTATGTAAATCCAAGGGGCAAATCTCCAACAATAGAAGGACTTGCAGGTACTTGGGCTGCAGACAGACAATATTCGGAAAAGCTTGAGCAGCTGATAGTCAGGCTTGAGTCAAGATAAAAAAAAGGGGATGATCAATAAGTTCAAAAAGTGTCATTTTCGGGATTGACTCGAAAATCCATTTAATTGCAATGCAAGAGATTGCCGTGTCGAACACTGCAATGACTCATACTTATTGGACAGCCCCTTTTCTCTTTTAAATCATTCTGCAGAATTCTTCTACCAAAATGTTTATTTTTTCAATTCCCTTTTCGTCAGGTTCCAGCTGGAAAAGTTCTCCTTCTCCTGACTGAGGGCTTGTCATTACAACCTGTTTGCGGGTCATAAGGTAATGTGAGAGAAAATCGTTGATTCCTGCAACAAACCATTTTGACGTAGTGCGAATTTTGTCTTCTGCAATTGAAATCTTTCCGACTTTACTGAGTTCAACAAGTGTCTTTTCAGTCTGTTCAACAAGTTTTTTGTTTTCATCTGCAATGATTTCTGTAGCGCGTCTGTTGAAATATTTCATGCTTTCTACAAAAGTATAGATCTGGAAAAGAGGGGATTTTTCGTGCATTTTTACATAGCGTGTTATGATTCCCTTGAGGACTGTTTCTGCAGGATATTTGTTTGCAACGGAAGATATGTCGCCCGGAATAAAACTGATTGCTGCAAGGTAGTCTGCACAGGATTCCAAAGTCTTTTCTACAATGTCGTCGCGACTTTCAAAGTGATTGTATAGGGATGCCTTCTTGATGTGCAGAATGTCAGCAATATCTGCAAGACTGGTGTTTCCTTCTGAGCGCATGAAAGATGCGTCAAGAAATGCCCTGATTACTTTGTCCGCTGTGATTTTGTCTGCCATTGAAAAACCCCTGAAAAATAAAACAATCGTTATTTTCAATTATATAATAATAGAAAGAACTTGTATAGTTTTTTTTGCGGTTTGATGCATGTTGATGCATGTTTACAATTTCAAGAGATACCCTAAAACTTTTTTTTGTGCTATATTCTGCCTATGAAAATCGAAGCAAAATTCTATTCTGAAAAAAATGAACTTTATTTTCTTGACGGTTCAAAAGCTGAACTCAATTCGGACAAGATAAAGGCGTACGGTGTAAAATGGACTGAAGTAGGGTTGGACGAAGATTCTTACAACGAGGAATTCCTTGCAAACCTCAGGGACAAGTTTAAGGCCATGGAAGACAATGGTACATACGGTTTTGTTGTTCCTGAATGTGATTCTGCCTGCGACAACGAAGAGCAGAAAGAAGCCTTTGTTGCAAGCATGAAACATTGCGCCCGACGCATTAAGGACTGCGAAAACATCATCGGCTTTGCTGTTCCATCGGAAGCTGATCCTTCTTTTTTTATGGAAGAACTTAGCGCAAAACACAAGCATTACATTTATTTTACAAAGAATTCAGAATTGTCTGAAAGTAACGAGAAAATAGTAAGATATTAACAAAGTATGGCAATCTTTGCGAAATAGTGTAAGGATTGCAAGAAAATTTCACCGAATTCTCTTGAACATTTTTTTCGAATTTGTCAAAATAAACTATATTTTAGCGTATCGGGGGAAAAAGATGGGATTTGATCGTGAAGATTTAGTCAAGCTTGTTTCAGGAACTGTTGCTTTCAGCTTGTTCTTTGTTACTGTATGCGTTGGAATTGCAGTTTTCATTCCTGAAGACAATACCAATCATGAAGTCATTTCACTTGGATCATACTACGATGTTGCTGAAGATCAGAAGGTAACATACGAAAGTCTCTTTGAAGAGGAATATCCTGAACTTGTAATCGAAAGCAAAAGAAAGGAAGATACTGGCCTTACTCTTTATCGACAGGCATCAAGCCGTGCTGCTGTTGAATGGTATTATAGCCGTGTTGTAAACAACCGCGAAATTTCTGATGCAATCCTTCAGTATGCTGACGAATACAGCATTCCTCTTTCTCTTGCATTTGCCCTTGCTCATACAGAAAGCAAGTACAGAATCAATGCAATGCACAAGAATACAAACGGAAGCATTGACCGTGGGCTTTTCCAGCTGAACAACACTAGTTTCCCAAAACTTGAAGAGTCAGATTTCTATGATCCAAAGGTTTCTGCACGCTATGGACTTGCACATCTTCGCTTCTGCCTTAATACTGCAGGCAATGATATTGCTGCCCTTGCCATGTACAATGCAGGGACAAACAAGGTTCGCAAGAACAACACGCCTCAGACTACTCTCAACTACATTTCGCAGATTCAGAGTTACAGGAGTGAATTGGATGCAAACTTTGCTTCGGAAGTTCTTGCCATGTACAATCCTGATACACAGGCAAAACTTATTGCAAAGAAATAAGTCTGTTCGAAATCGAATTGTGATTTAATGAAAAGAGACTGTCCAATAAGTATGAGTCATTGCCGTGCTCGACACGGCAATCTCTTATATTGCAAATAAAATGACATTTTTTGAACTTATTGGTCATCCCCTTTTTTTTACAGGAACTTAAGGAATTCAGAAAGCTTGATTTCATCCACAGGAAAGGTCAGTTTTTCTTTGCCCAAGGTTCCATAGTATTTTTCCTGTTCATCCCTGTTACATGAAACAGCGCCATACCTGTATTTGTATTCAAGCTCCATTCCCAGATCCCAGTATGCGTATCCGTTGTTTTTTAGAAAAAGTCCCAGTATGCACATCTGTACTGTACCAACATCATCTTCATTATGAAATCCACTTAGACTTGCATAGGCGTTGTGGGTTGTAAATCCTATTTCGCCTGCCACAAGTTTTCCGTTATGCCAGATTTCCACGGAATCAATGCTGACCTTGTCGTCTGGATTTTCATGGATGACCTTGTATTTTTCAAGCAGGTCTTCCGTAAGCCATGTTTCAGGGTATGCCTTAAGGAGTTCCTCTATGCACTGGTCGTAGGCTTTGTTAAAGGTTATGGAATAGTCTGCAAATTTTCCGTTGATCCAGGATTTTAGTTTTTTTGAAGTGTGAAGCCTGTCAAAAGTAACGAGCAGTTTCTTTGAATGGTATTTTATGGTCATGAAGTTACGGAAAAATTCCTGTTGCTTCTTCTTTCCTTTGTCCCTTAGGTGCTCAAAGTCTTTTTCCTTTAGTTCTGCTATTCTTGTAACCCTTTTTTTCATGGACATGGGGTAGTATCCAAGTTCCAAAGCCCTGCGGATTATTTTTTCATCAAAATCCTCATTTACGGCTTCGTCATATAAAGTATCTTTTACGGCATATTCAAGGGAATCTTCTTCGTTGAGTAGATAGCAATTTTCCATGAAGTTGTCTTCAAGGAGTTCCCTTAATCCGTCCAGCTGCTCTGAATGAGTGATTTTTGTGGCGTTGCCGTGCACCATCATAGTAAAGATGTCATCGATATCCATAGGTTAAGTATAGTGCTGTTTTTTGGAAATAACTACTTTATCGCCTTGTGTTAATCTTTGCTTAACATTCTCCTGTAAAACAAGTCGATTAAGGCTGCTCCCAAAGGGGCTGTAATTATAATTCCCATGACTGCTACTGTTAGAACTGTGTTTCCGCAGGAAAGACCCATTGCCAGCGGAATGCCGCCTATGGCCGCCTGAACAGTTGCTTTAGGAATGTAACTGAAGGCACAGAATATTCTTTCTGTTATTCTGAAGTCCTATTTCCATGGCCATAACCGCTATGAGTCCGCTGAATGGGATTGTGTTTCCGAATTTAACTTCGATGTAATCAAGCATAAATGCAGCGCTTAGGAGAATAAGGAATGGAAGCAATCTTTATGGCATCAATTTCCTTTCCTTGTGCCATGCTGATGAAGGTTGAAAAAATCACGATTACAAAAACATCATCTACACTTGCTCCTGCAAGAATCATCTTTGGAATCTGTTTTTTTGTTCCGTAGCCTTCTTCTGTAAGTCTGATCTTTCTTGGAACTATGACGGCTGGCGAAACTGCTGCAAGAACGGCTCCGATTATTAAAGCTTCAAGTTTTGTTGTTCCAAGGAAATGAGGTGCAATAAAAAAGTATCCGAGAATTTCAAGAGTTGCGGGTATAAATCACATAAGGATTGCTGAACGTCCAACTTTTTTTTGACCAGAAACATTCATTGAAAGTCCGGCACGCATGAGGATAATTATAAGGGCTATCCTTCTCAGTTCTGAGGAATAAGGTACTCCTTGCAGGCCACATGCAATAAAAAAAGCAGACGCCATCAGCCTGTAAAGCGGTTTAGGATTTGTAATCCACGGGAGGTCATCATTCTCGAAAAGTAATTTGTCAAAATTATATTACATGTTTATAATAGTCAATTATAAATTCAGGGAAATGAAAATGACAAAGATACAGAAGATTCTATTCGAACTTCAGGACAATAAGTACAGGGAATTCCAGTCTAGCCTTACTCCAACATTGGAGGCTAAAAGTATTATTGGTGTCAGGGTGCCAAAATTAAGGGCACTGGCAAAAGAAATGTTTGCCAACAAAAAACAATATGGTGTGGAAAAGTTTTTTTCATCCCTTCCTCATAAATACCTTGAAGAGAATTTCCTTCATTCCTTTATGATTGAACAGATAAAGGACTATGATGAATGCATTGAAAGATTCCTTGAATTTCTTCCTTTCATAGATAACTGGGCAGTGTGCGATACCTGTCATCCCAAAGTTTTCAGAAAAAATTCCGCCAAGGTTCTTTTGCTTGCCCGTGAATGGATCAGAAGTGAAAGTACTTACACCGTAAGGTATGGAATTGATGTGTTCATGACTTACTTTCTTGATGAAAACTTTCTTCCTGAGCATCTGGAAACAATTGCATCCATCCGAAGTGGGGAATACTATGTTAACATGATGCAGGCATGGTATTTTGCTACGGCTCTCGCAAAGCAATGGGATGATGCCGTAAAGATTATTGAAGATAAAAAATTAAGTCCTTGGGTTCACAATAAGAGCATTCAGAAAGCAAAGGAAAGCTTCCGTGTAACTCAGGAACACAAGGACTATCTTGTAAAATTGAGGATAAAATAGAACGTCTTCAATTTTCTTTTGGCTTGTCAAAGTAGTTGATCTGTTCAAGGTACTGGCGGCGGGTCATGATCAGCTTGATGAGCTCCTGATACATATTGTAGTCAACTTCAATGGCGATTGGAAGAATGTAGAATTCCGTTTCGTTGCAGTATCGTTCGATGAACTTTGCATCGGTTACAAAACCAAGGCTTATCATGTTGCTGATTCTGTCTGCGCATTTCAAAAGTTTTGCTTTCTGAGAACCGAAATTAATGATGCGCTTGAGGAAGTCGTCTTTCTTTTCTCCCTGTCTTTTTGTGACTTCAAGAACAAGGGAAAGAACATCTTTTCCGTCTGCATCTGCATTCATTATGAGGCTTTCGTCAAAGTCTGGAATGTCTTCCACCGTGTCGTGAACTACGCTTGCCTTGAGAAGCACGGAATCGATGTATCCGTAGTCCATGAGTATTCCCATGGTATCAATCTGATGACGGAACATGTTTCCGCCTGCGTGGCGTTGCTTTCCGATGAGCATGGTTGAAAGCTGGATGTATGGCGCGAATGAAATGTTTGAAAGCTGAAACATTCTGTCCGTGTCCATTTTTTCAGGTTTTTCAGTTGCCATTTCATATTTAGCCATATTCAAGCCTCCATTAGATAATTCATAATTAAGAATGTATAATTCGTAATTATATGGCTATTACCATTATATAACCAAAAATTAGAATTAACATCCTTAAATTATGAATTGTGAATTATGAATTACAAATTTTGTAAGTATCCTTCAAGTTTTTCAATCTTGCTCTTTGCAACTTCAAGGGCATCTCTTTCAGCCTGAACAAGTTCTGCAGGAGCGTGTTCTGCAAATTTTCCGTTAAGCTTGTTTTCACTGCGGCGAACATTTTCCTTTTCCCAGTCAATGTCCTTCTTGAATTTTGCTGCAAGCTGATCGATGTTGATGTTTTCGTCAACAAGAAGGAATGCTTCGTAACCTGTGCCGACAGTACCGATTGATTTTGCTGGGTTTGCATCAACAAATTCAATAGTCTTGATGCCTGCAAGAAGCTGGATCATGTCTGTCTTTTCCTTGATTACTTCTGCATTTGTTCCTGCTGCAACCTTGATTGCAATGCTGATCTTGAGGGCAGGGTCAATTCCACATTCTGTGCGGAGACCGCGAACGTTGCGGATGAGTTCCTTGAGAACATCGAATCTTGCGCTTACTTCAGCATTCTTGCGAGCTTCTGTAACTTCCGGATATGGAGCATCAACAAGGAGTCCTGTGTAGTCGCTGTTTGTGATTGCTTTCTGACTGCCTGCTTTTCTGCGGTTTTCTACGATTTCTGCAAGTGGAAGCTTTGACCAGATTTCTTCTGTAACAAACGGAATGTATGGGTGCATGAGGCGGAGTGATTCTTCAAGCACATTGAGGAGTACTGAAACTGCTCGGTCCTTCTCCCTGTCATCACCGTTCTTAAATGAAAGCTTTGTTGCTTCAACATACCAGTCGCATAGGTCGTTCCAGAAGAATTCGTAGATTGCGCTTGCACCGTCGTTATAGCGGTATGCTTCAAATGCATCTTTTGCATTTGCAACAGCATTGTCAAGCCTTGTGTAGATCCACTTGTCCAATTCTGTAAGGTCTGCATCAGTAACAGGAATGAGTGTGCGTCCTTCAAGGTTTCCAAGGATATACCGGCTTGCGTTCCAAACCTTGTTGCAGAACTTGGAACCCATCTTGAAGCTGTCCTTGTCTACGAGAACATCCTGTCCCTGTGCACACATGTAGCTGAGGGTGAACTTGAGGGCGTCTGCACCGTACATGTCGATGATTTCGAGCGGGTCGATTCCGTTTCCGAGGGACTTTGACATTTTGCGTCCCTGCTTGTCGCGAACAAGGCCATGGATGTAAATGTCATGGAAAGGAGCCTTTCCTGTGAATTCAAGACCTGCCATGATCATGCGGCTAACCCAGAAAAAGATGATGTCATAAGCTGTAACAAGGGCTGTAGTAGGATAGAAAGTTGCAAGGTCTTCTGTTTCCTGTGGCCAACCGAGTGTAGAGAAAGGCCAGAGCCAAGAAGAGAACCATGTATCGAGAACATCTGGGTCCTGCTTGATGTTTGAGCTTCCGCATTTAGAACACTTGCATACGTCTTCGCGGCTTACCATTGTTTCGTTACACTCCTGGCAGTACCATGCAGGGATTCTGTGGCCCCACCAGATCTGGCGGCTTACACACCAGTCGCGGATGTTTGTGAGCCAGTGTTCGTATGTGTTTTCCCACTTCTTAGGGAAGAACTGAATTTCTCCGTTTTTCCATGCTGCAAGAGCCTTGTCTGCCATAGGCTTCATCTTTACGAACCACTGGTATGACAAATATGGCTCAACGACTGTCTTACAGCGGTAGCAGTGTCCAACAGAGTGAGTCATTTTTTCTTCACCCTTGAAAAGTCCTGCTTCTGAAAGGTCTTCAAGAACAAGCTTGCGTGCCTGTTCAGGCTTAAGTCCGCGGTACTTTTCCGGAACATTTTCGTTGAGCTTTCCGTCTGGAGTAAGGAGGTTGATTACTTCAAGGTTGTGCCTCTTACCAACTTCCCAGTCGTTAGGGTCGTGGGCTGGAGTAATCTTTACCATACCTGTTCCGAATTCCTTGTCTACATAGTCGTCGGCAATGATTGGAATTTCCTTTCCTGTAATAGGAAGCTTGAGTTTCTTTCCGACAAGGGCAGTGTAGCGTTCGTCGGAAGGGTTTACTGCAACTGCTGTATCACCGAAGAAAGTTTCAGGACGAGTTGTTGCAACTTCAATCTTTCCGCTTCCGTCTGCGTATTCGTAATAAAGATGATACATTGCACCCTGTGTGTCTTCATGGTCAACTTCATCGTCTGCAAGGGCTGTACCGCAGCGAGGACACCAGTTAACAAGGCGCTGACCCTTGTACATGAGGCCGCGTTCATAGAGTGTTACGAAAACGTCGCGAACAGCCTTTGAAAGTCCTTCGTCATAAGTAAATCGTTCTCGGTCCCAGTCTACGCTGTTACCAAGCTTGCGCTGCTGCTTTACGATTGTGTTGTGGTGTTCTTCCTTTACCTGCCAGGTGCGTTCAAGGAATTTTTCACGGCCAAGGTCATTGCGGCTCTTGCCTTCTTTCTTGAGCTGGCGTTCAACAACGTTCTGTGTTGCAATGCCTGCGTGGTCGGTTCCAGGAACCCAGAGGGTGTTGTCTCCCTTCATTCTGTGGTAGCGGACTACAATGTCCTGGAGTGTATTGTTAAGGCCGTGTCCCATGTGAAGGACACCAGTAACATTTGGAGGTGGAATGACGACTGTATATTTTGAAACTGCTGTGTTCTTGCTTTTTGAAAGGTAAGATGCGTGTAATGGTGATTTTTCATCAGAAGCTGGTTTAAAGCATGCTGAATCAACCCACTGGTTGTAGATTCTGTCTTCAAAATCCTTAGGGTTGTAAGCTTTTTCGAGTTCGATAGCTTTCATTTTGGTCCTCTAATCTGGATAAATTTTGAACACTATTATAGTAGAAAAGAGTTTTTGTATCAATGAAAGCGTTCAGCAGTCTTTAGTTTCCTTCTGCACGCATGCTTCTCCTGTCTGCATGACCATTACTTGCATAGTAATCGGCTTTGTTCCTGTACATGGATTTTTCAGCATCCTTTGTTGCCTGATCGATGTCGGTAATCCTTTGGAACCAGGCTCCACCGCAGCTAAGAATCCATTTTGATTTAAGAATGTCCTTTAGGTTTGCAACAACAGTCTGGAATTCCTTTTCGGAAATGTCCGAGCTGATGACAACGAATTCGTCACCACCTATGCGGTATAGCTTGTCCTTTTTCCTGCTAAAGTATTTCTTGAGAAGAGAAACGGCAGATTCAATGAGAATGTCTCCGGCTTCGTGTCCCTTGTTGTCGTTTGTGTACTTAAGTCCGTTAACATCTGCATAGAGAATTCCGGTGTTTAAATCATTGCCTTCTGCAAGTTTCTTCATGTCGCGGATGAAGGCTGCACGGTTCAAAGTCTTTGTCATCATGTCGGAATAACTCATTCTGTAAAGTTCTTCTGTGTAAGTCTGCTTGAGCTTTTCTTCCATTATGTAAGTTGTGGCAGAGCGAATGACAATGTCCGTATCAATGTTTCTTTTCGGATTGCCTACGCCCATGAACCCAGTAACCTTTTTGTTTTCATTGTCATAGAATGGAGTGACAATGATGCTGTTGATTTCAAGGTCGTTGAGGAAATTGAACTCTATTGAATTCCCATCAAGTTCTTCCGAAATGTTCGAAAGGAAAACAATGTCCTTTTTGCTGAACAAATCAAGCCATCTTGAGAAAAACGATAGCTTTATGTCCTGCAGTAAATTTTTCTGCGATCTTGCATTTGTGTTGCACCATTCGAATTCATTGGTTGCCGTCTGTTTTTCATAGTCAATCTTGAAAGTGTAGGCTCTGTCACCATCATAGAATTCACCGATATTCTTGAGGATTTTTGAATTTGCTTCTGCAAAATCTTCTGAACCTGAAAGGGTAGTGAGGCATTCAACGAGGGCCCTTTCCGTTTCAAGCTGTCCTCGAAGGTTTATGATTTCTCCGTCTACGAATCTGTTTGTGTAGATGACGCTTTTAAGGTCTCCATTGTCGCCGTAACCTACAGGAATGAAATTTGCGCGGCAGAAATGTCCTCCGGTTCCAACATATTCGGATGTGATTATTGATTTGCCTTTGAGTCTTTCGCCCAAAGTGTTCAGATTACAGAAATCCATCATTCGAGGTTGATATTCCTGTGCTGTAAAAAAAATTATGGAATTGTTCAAAGTTTCCTGTATTGAATTGGACTCGCTAAGGTATGACCTGATTTTTTCATCGACGTAAATCAGTCTTGATGTATTGTTTTCAATGTCCATGTATACGCATGCAAGGTAGCTTCTTGTTATGGCTTCTGAAACCGTCTGCAGTAAGTGTGAGTCGTTCAATTCCTTTGAAAGGGAATCGTGAATGTCGCGGACATAAAGGTAAACAATCTGATTCTTTTCACTGTAATTCTGACAAGGAATCAGGTCCAGGGAAACCCATCTCATGATTCCGTCGATGTTGCGTCTGTACTTTACTGTGTATTGTTTAGGGGCTTCCTGGAATCTATTCTTGATTTTTTTCATGTCGATAAATTCCAGGTATTCTTCCATGTCGTCTTTGTAAATGTTTCCTGTCATGGCAAAGTTTTTTGCCCAATCAGAAAAGTTGTGTGAATATCCCCTGTCAGGAAGTTTTTCTTTAGAAAACACCATGATTTCTTCGTAGCAGTCTTTCTTTAAATTCAACCTCAGGATTTTGTAGAAGGAAGAATACATGAGTGACATTGCTTCTTCGCTCGCCTTTGAATTGAGGTGCAGACTTTTGAACAGGGAGATCTTTTTTTTCATTTTTTATCCAATTTTTTTTTCAGTATAACACATTGTCAGTTCTTTTTGAATATTAAATTTACCGTTTTAAAGGTTGATTTTTCTTTGCTTATATAGATTATGTTAGATGAGTGAAGTGATGGAGGCCAAAAGATGAATTTCAAAATCAGAGTAGCAGAAGAAAGGGATGCCCTTGCTTGCCATGATATTTATGGGGCTTATGTTGACGGACTTAATGTTACCTTTACCATTGAAAATCCATCTGTTGAAAAATACAGGGAAAAAATTATCAAGACAAAAGAAAAATATCCCTTTTATGTTGCTGAAGATGAAAATGGAAAAATCCTTGGTTACTGCTGCGGTGAACCTTTGCGTCCTCACGATGCCTACAAATGGAATGTTGAATGGACTATAGTTCTTGCAGCTGATGCTCCAAGAAGAAGGGGAATTGCAACAGCCTTGTACAATAGATTCAGTTCAACCTTGAAGAAGCAGAACTTTCAGTATATTTACGCAGTCATTGTCGATACAAATGAAGCAAGCCTTGGCTTCCACAAGTCCCTTGGTTTTACTGAAGTAGGGCATTTCCATAATGCCGGAATTAAAAAAGAACAGTGGCTTGGAATTGTCTGGATGAATAAATTTATCGGAATTGATGGTGCGGATGCAAAAGAACCGATATGGTATGAAAATTATAAAGATGAATAGCAGGTTCAGTACGATGGAAAATTCTACGACAGGTATATCATGGAAATCCTTGCGTGTGAATTCTATGAAATGCATCCGGATTTTGACAGAAATAAATTTTAAGAAATTCATGCATGAAAAAAAGGAAACCGGTAATAACCAGCAATTTTGCTACTGCCTTGACTGAAACTTCCCTGTTTCTCTTTATTGCTACGATAAGTATTCCAAAACTGTACAGATAATGGACTATGAGGAAAATATAGAAAATGTGATGGAACAGTCCCTATTCCCTTACGAGCCTTGTGGTTCCGTTTTCAGATGAGGGGCTTAAATTTTTATAGAAGATAATCGTAGCAAGAATAAGTGAAAGAATGAAACAGATTCCGTAGTAATTCAACATGAAGCCTCTTGTTCAGATTATAATGCGAAATTATCTAAAAGCGTGATTTTTGCCCCTATTGTTGCTTTTTTTCCCCATGGGAAATTCCTTCATGAATAGAGTGGTAAAATTATTTTCAAAACTAAAATCAATGGAAGTGCCTATGGATTTCGGAATGCCCGTGCTTATTGAACTCGATTCTATTGAGTCAAACTGCAGGTTGTGCAGGAAACTTGATCTGGATTTCATCGAACTGAACATGAATTTCCCCGAGTATCAGGCTCGGCATTTTGATGTTGAAAAATATTCCGGGCTTAAAGAAAAATACGGAATTTACTTTACGGTTCACTTGAATGAAAATCTTGATGTTTCCGAAGTCAATGATTTCGTAAGGGAAGGCTGGCTTAATACTGTGGCATCTACCATTGCATTTTCAAAGAAGATTTCATGTCCAATAATCAACATGCACATGAATCATGGAATCTACATTACTCTTCCTGATGAAAAAGTTTTTGTTTACGAAAAAAGATTTGATGAATATTTTGGAAGCATTGTCCGATTCCGTCAATTTTGTGAGATGCAAATAGGAGACGGCAATATAAAAATCTGCATTGAAAACACAGGCGGCTTTACTGATTTTGAAAAAAAGGCAATGGATTACCTTCTGGAAAGTCACGTTTTTTGTTTGACCTGGGATGTCGGGCACAGCATCAGCAGCAATGAAAAGGATATGGAATACATTCTTGCCCACGTAAGCAAGCTTGCTCATTTTCACATTCACGACGGAACAAGAACTGAACAGGGCGGAAAGTGTCATCAGGAGCTTGGAAAAGGAGATGTGAACCTTGAAGCCCGAATAGCCCTAGCAAGGGAATGCAATGCAAGGTGTGTCATTGAAACTAAGACGGTTGCTGCCCTGAAAAATTCCGTGGACTGGTTAAGACGCAACGGAAAAACTGACTAAAGGTAGTCTGCCTGCCACTGTTCAAAATCCAGCGGTATGTTTTCCTTGTATTCCTTTGCGGCTTTTTCTATTTCTTCTTTTGAATGAACTGGTCCGCTGTTCATGCCGGGGCAGTCTTTTGCACATTCATCCCAGTCTGCCTTTTCCTTTACCATCCAGTCCCAGAAAGGCCAGGTCCTGCATTGTACGGGTCTTCCTTTGTAAGCCGTGCAACCATTGTTCCAGAGGACGCATTCAAGTTTTTTTGTTTCTATGAGGGCGAGTACTGTTTTTCCTTCGTAATAGGTTACCCACCTGCAGTATTTTTCTACAAAGGCAATGGGTTCCATTTCGAAGTGGGCACAGAACCTTTCCAGATCAGCCTTTGAAAGATAGACGAATCCCGGTCCGTTGCCGCAGCAATAGGAACATCTCCTGCATTCAAATTTCAAGCCTTTCTCGTAGAAATTGTTTTCCATAAGCCGTGATTTTAAGTTATTTGCTGTTTTTGTTCAATTTTAAACTAATTGCATAAATACTTATAATTCTTTAGTATTGTTAAAAACATACTAAAAACCGAGGTAAATTATGTCTACACCATTGGAAAATTATCTTTCTTCCTGCGGCAACAAGCCAAATGCCGCAATGACTGCCTATGTTGCAAATCTTCAGCAGGTTGCAGCAGTTGGTACTGATATCGCAGCTTCCATTGTAAATGAACTTGAAAACCAGAGAAGCCACCTTAAGCTTGTTGCTTCTGAAAACTACTGTTCGCTTTCAGTTCAGTCAGCCATGGGCAACCTTCTTACTGACAAGTATGCAGAAGGATATCCAGAACACAGATACTACGGCGGATGCGTGAACATCGATGCAGTTGAAAACACAGCAGCTCGCGAAGCAGAAAAACTTTTTGGTGCAGACTATGCTTATGTTCAGCCACACTCGGGTGCAGATACAAACCTTGTTGCTTACTGGGCAATCCTCAGTGCAAAGGTTGAAACTCCAACTCTCGAAGAGCTAGGCGTAAAGTCCCTCAACGACCTTACTGCAGAACAGTTCGACATGCTCAGAAAGAAGTTCGGAAATCAGAAGCTCATGGGTCTTGACTATTCATGCGGCGGACACCTTACACACGGTTACAAGATGAACGTTTCAGCACGTATGTTTGAATCACATCCATACGGCGTAGACGAAAAGACAGGTCTCCTTGACTACGATGCAATTGAAAAGCAGGCAATGGAAGTTAAACCTCTCATCCTTTTGACAGGTTTCTCTGCATACCCTCGCAAGATTGACTTCAAGAGATTCCGCCAGATTGCAGACAAATGCGGTGCTGTTCTCATGGTAGATATGGCACACTTTGCAGGTCTTGTTGCAGGTAAAGTTTTCCAGGGCGACTATGACCCGGTAAAATGGGCAGACATCGTTACGACAACAACACACAAGACACTCCGTGGTCCTCGCGGTGCCATGATCCTGTGCAAGAAGGAATACGTGGACTACGTAAACAAGGGTTGTCCAATGGTTCTCGGTGGTCCGCTCGGTCACGTTATGGCTGCAAAGGCTATTGCTTTTAAGGAAGCAAATACACCTGCTTACCAGGCATGGGCTGCACAGGTTGTAAAGAATGCACAGGCTCTTGCAGAAGCCCTCAAGTCATACAACATTCCTCTCCAGACAGGGGGAACAGACAACCACCTTATGCTTGCAGACGTTACAGTTTACGGACTTACAGGTAAGCAGGCTGAAGCTGCAATGTTTGAATGCGGAATCACAGCAAACGCAAATGCCCTTCCTTATGACAAGAACGGTGCATGGTGGACATCCGGAGTTCGCCTCGGAACTCCAGCCCTTACAACTCTCGGCATGAATGAAGAAGACATGAAGGAAGTTGCTTCAATCGTTGATTTTGTTCTCAAAAACACAAAGCCTGGCGTTACAAAGGAAGGAAAGCCTGCAAAGGGTAAGATCGTAATCAGCGACGAGACAAAGGCTGCTGCTCGTGAAAGAGTAAACAAGCTTCTTAAGGCTCATGTTCTCTATCCAGAACTTGACCTGGACTTCCTCAAGAAAGAATTTGTTAAATAAAAACTGATTTTCATCTGCTAAGATCGCCATTGGAGTGCGGGCTTCAAAATCCCCTCTGATGGCGATTTTTTTTATGCTTCAACAAAAACAAAATTTTCTTAAAAACTGTGTTATAATCAAACCTATGAATTTCAGGAAGTTTTTTGCATTATTCATAGCGTTTCAGTTGTCTTTTTTGCATATTCTATTCTCACAGAATTTCCCTACTGATTATGTCAGCCACATTTGGACTGCCGCTGACGGTCTTCCGGGGAATACCATTACAGACATTATCCAGACGACAGACGGTTATGTTTATATGGGGACTTACGACGGCCTCGTTCGTTTTGACGGAATCAACTTCAACATCATGAACAGAAACTCCGATGAAAAACTTGGCTTCAGTTCTGCCCGTGTTGTATTCGAAGATTCCCACTGCAATCTTTGGGTTGGGTCAAATGATGAAGGCGTTGTAAAAATCAGTGGTGATTCCATTACAAAGTATGATACGACAAATGGACTACCAAACAATTCTGTCAGAGACATTGTTGAAGACAAGCTTGGAAACATTTGGATTGGAACTGCCAGCGGAGTAGTTTTAATTAAACCTGATGGAATTATGTCTGTTCCTGATGGACTTGATAACATCGATAATGAACATGTTCTTGCCGTTGCACTTTACTGCGATACAGCAGGCCGCATCTGGCTTTCAACTTCAAAGCAGGGTGGAATCTACTACTATAGTGAAGGAAGATTCCGCCACTACGATGTCCTTGATTACCTCAATGATAGATACGGAACCTATACAGTTTCTGCCATCGGTCAGGATGATCTTGGCAACCTCATATTCGGCATAAGTCACAACGGCATTGTAATGATAAAAAACGGCGTGGAAAATAATCCTTCGGTTTTCAAGGATATTCCGCAATGCCTTGTAAACGAAATCTATCTTGACCGTTCTTCAAACCTTTGGTTCCTTAGTGACCGCGGTGTATATCTTTTGAGGAACGGTAAAATTTCAAAATATACTTCCGAAATGGGACTGGCTGACAATACCATCAATCATATTCTTGAAGATCGTGAAGGAAACATCTGGTTTGCAACGGATCACGGTGGAGTAGAAAAACTTTCCCTTGGAAAATTCAACACCTTTCAGCTGAATGTCGGGGTAAATGCCATTTGCGAAGACCTTGGCGGAAATGTCTGGGTTGGTACTGATGACGGAATACTCTGCTACAGAAATGATGAAATTGTTGACAGTGAACTTACCAGAATGACGAGGGGAATAAGAATCCGTCATGTTGGTCTTGCACGCAACGGAGACCTCCTTGTCAGCTGCTATTCGAAACTGGGGCAGATCAGGAAAACAAAGAAAGGCTTGGTAAACTGGACTGTAAAGGACGGCATCATCGGTGACAAGGTTCGTGTCTGCGTTGACGACAAGGACAGGAACCTCTGGATTGGTTCTACGACTGGCCTTGCATGCGTTATGCCTGACGGTACAATCAAGAATTACAACAGCGACCAGGGGCTTTGCAATGACTACATCATGAGTCTCTTTGTAGACACGAAGAACAGGCTTTGGGTTGGTACTGACGGTGGTGGTATCGATGTCATTGAAAATGGCAGGGTTGTTCAGTCATATAATACACAGTCAGGACTGAGCGGAAATGTTGTCTTTAAAATAAATCAGGACGAGAAAGGAATCTTCTGGATTTGTACTGGAACAGGTATTTCACGATTTGACGGGCATAACTTTACCAACTTTAATGCAAGTGATGGACTTGGTACCGATTCAATTTTTCAGATGCTCAATGACTATACGGAAACTATTTGGATTACAAGTAACCGCGGTATTTCTTCGATTCAGAAATCTGATTTTGAAAAATATCTGAAGGGTGAAAAGAAAAATCTCGTTCCTAAATTCTTTACGAAAAATGACGGGCTTAAAAGCGGTGGTGTTACATCAACTTCCCTTTCCATGAGGGACAGCATCGGAAGATTGTATTTTACACTCATTGACGGTTTTGCTGTTTACGACCCGATGAAATCAACGAACAACAGAATCATGCCTAGTACCCACATTGAATCTTTCCATGTAAACGGCAAGAGCGTTTCTGTTCACGACAATGATACTTTGGTACTTCAGCCGGGTGTAAAGAAAATCGACATCACATACACAGGATTGAGTTTTGTTTCTTCTGAACTTGTAAGATTTAAAAATATGCTCGAAGGTTTTGACAAAGATTTTTCTGATGTTACAGCCCTCAGAACCGTAACCTACACAAACCTTAAACCTGGCAACTACAGGTTCCTTGTTAATTCATCCAACAGTGATGGTCTTTGGAGTGAAGTGCCCGCAACAATTTCCTTTAGAATCAAGCCTTACTTCTATCAGGTTCCTCTGTTCTGGATTTTTGTAGCAATACTTTTGATAGCAATAGTCGTTGTCATTATCAAGGGTAGGGAAAAGGCCCTTATGGTAAAGCAGCTTCAGCTTGAGACTCTCGTTACCCAGAGAACCGTTGATCTTGAAATAGAGAAGGACAATTCGGATAGACTTCTCAAAAACATTCTTCCGGATCCTATTGCGGAAAAACTTAAGGCAAATCAGTTTGGTGACCAGACCATAGCCGACAGTTTTTCTGAAGTTACTGTTCTTTTTGCTGATATCGTAGGCTTTACGAAAACTACATCCAGCCATTCTGCTGATGATGTAGTAATGGCTCTTAATGATCTTTTCTCAAGGTTTGACGACCGTGCAAAGATTATGGGGGTTGAAAAGGTAAAGACCATCGGGGACTGTTACATGGCTGTCTGTGGACTTCCGGAACCTAGGGAAGGTAACGCTCAGGTTATGGTTGATTTTGCCCGCGGCATGTACACTGACCTTTACGAGTACAACAAGACTGCAAAGATTCCTTTTGAAATCAGGGTAGGGATTAACTGCGGACCTGTGGTTGCCGGTGTCATAGGTAAGACAAAATTCATTTATGATATTTGGGGTGATACTGTTAATGTTGCAAGCCGCATGCAGTCAATTTGTACTCCGGGCCACATTCTTGTAACTGAAGCTGTCAAAAACAAGACCATGACCCATGTTACATTCGACATCGTTGACGAATATGAGGTCAAAGGAAAGGGCAAGATGAAAGCCTTTACTCTGTAAGAGATTTAAATCTTCATTGAATGAGAGAAATAAAAAGCCACCCTGAATTAAATCAGGATGGCTTTCTTTTTGTCTCAAAAATTTTAGTTGCTGATTGTGTAGCAGTCGAATCCTGCGGCCTTGAGTTTCTTTCCCATTGTCAGGGAAGAGTTTTCGTCTACAACAACAATGTAGTAAGTTGTACCGCTGGCCCTTGTTTCACTGTAGGCATAGGCGTCAAAGTTTTTTGCACGGACTTTGCCGATGAGTTCATCTGCGTTTGCCTTGGATTTGAAAAGGCCCAGCTGCTGTTTCTTCCCGGAAGTCTTTGCCCTGAGGGGAATTGTCTCCTGTTTGGAAGGGGTTGAATTTCCCTTGAAAATTGGAGCGCTTTCAGCAGGTATGTCCGAATCAATTTTCCTAGGTGGAATATTTTCCTTTTTCTGTTCTTCTTTATCTTGTTTTGCCTCAACCTGTGGTATTGCAGCTGAAGCGTTTCCCCTTGGTACAAAATACCAGAACGGTACACTCATTATCTGACTTGTTCCGTTTACGATGGAAGTTTCAGGACTGTTTGGGTATTCTGATTTCAGTGTTGCGGCGCAAGTTATATCGTCTGTCAGATACCAGAGAGTAAGCAGAACCTGTGGCCTTACGGATTTCATGGATTGCATTGTGCTGTAGGCTCGTAGCATGGCAATGGAATCTCCCGTTTCATTTACAGAAGAAGCCTTGCAAAGCTGACACCAGATGGAGTAAAGGTTTGCGTATGCAATAATGTTTTCCGTTTTTGATGAACGAACATTGGAAAGATAGCTTTCTGCAGTTTCCCAGTCGCCTGAAGAAAGACTAGCCCTGACGGCAGAAATTACGATTTCTTCCGTTGATACTTTAGGCATGTTTTTTGCCTGACCTCCTGCAATGCCTGCTGCCTTTGCGTAGAATGTGCTTGCGTCCGTGTAAAGCCCAAGCTGTTCCTGCAATGTTGCGGTAAAATAAAGGATTGCCCTTTTGTCTGCAGTGGTTGCCGAACTGTCTGCATTTGCCTTGAGATAGTCTATGGTATCAAGTACGGTCTCCTGCTCAAGGGCTTTTTTCCTTATTTCTTCTGCAGATCTTTTTGGCTGGGAAAAAAGACTGGCGGCTGAAAGCACAAGTACTGTTGCTGCAATGATTTTCTTCATTTTTCTACTATTCTTTATCTTCGCTTTTTTCTTCCCTAGTAACGTTTGCAAGTTCTGTCTTCTTGCTGTTCTTCTTATCCTTTTTTCTTCGTCCATACAAGGTGAAAGGAATTGTAATTATAACTCCGGCAATGAAGGATCCGAGAAGGGCAGCGAAAACAGGAATGTTTTCAAAATTGTGGAAAAACCAGATTGTACATTTGTTTGAAAGATTAAATCCCGTAAGGATTGCAACAAGGACAACGAGTATTATTGTACCTATCAATTTAAATGGCATAACCATATCCCCCTATGTTTCTATATTTTAGACTACTTCTGAATCAAAGTAAATGTACCTTTCCAAATGAAGCTGACGATAAAGCCATGACTATGGTAATTTCTGCTGCTATTTATATTCCAATAAGTTGATTTTTGCCATTGATTAACCTATAATTTAATGGTTATGGGTAGAATGAGATGCTTTGTGCGTAGTACGTATCTTATGGCAAGTTTATGATTTACGACCCGTACGAAATTGAATCGGGAATTTATTTAAGGAGATAGAGTCAGGTGAAAAAGATTGTTGCACTTGTAATTGCTTCACTTGTTTCTTTTGCATTGTATGCACAGGCAGCGGACAAAGTGTCTGAAATAATATCTGCCAGGGAAGCTAGTTATGGACAGGCTGCTTATCTTGCATGTTGTGCCCGCGGAACGGTTAAAGATGAAACTGGATATGAGGATGCACTCAATGTCCTTAAGGAAAAAGGATTTGCAGATTCATCAGTAAATGCTTCTGATAAAATCACAATGAAGGAACTTGCAAAAGTTTGTTCTTATACGTGGAAAATTGAAGGAAGCTTAATGTGTAAGCTGGTTGGATCTCCACGCTATATTTTCAGACAGATGAAAGCTGATGAAGTCATAGATGTTTCGGCTGATCCAATGGGAGTTCCCAGCGGAAGAAATCTTCTTGCCGTAATTACGGACTGCATAGACAGGTACCAGGTTAAGGACGGGGAGGATAAGTAAATGAAGAAATTAAGGGGAGCAATACTGTCATTTTCTGTTCTTTTGGGAACTTCTGCTGCTTTTTCCTACGATTTTTCTGCAATTGTAACTGATTCAACAAAAGTTGATTTTTATAACGGCAAATTTGAAAATCCTCTCCTAAAACAATCGGAAAAATTCATCGGGGCTTTTACAACTCCATTGTCAAAGGATGGCGTTTCCAGCCTTGCAGCGGAAGCAACTGTAGAACACAAAATGGATAGACAGTTTGGGGATGACGGAAAAACAGACAATAACATCGTTGTTGACTGTACACTCTTTAAGTTTGCTACATCAAGAAAAATCAAAGGAAATATACTTGATGTTTCTGCAGGTCGATTCTTCTATTCTGACCTTTCGGGTATTGTTGTGGCTCAGCCAAATGACGGTATCTTTGCAAAATGTAAGATGTCTAAGGTTGAATTTTCTGCATACGGCGGATATACAGGCTTGCAGAATGTAAAGAATGTTTCTGTCATTACAAGCAAGGGCAAGATTTGGTCACCTTCTGATGAAAAGGATGTCTATGACTTTACAGCCCCTTATGCAATTGGTTCTGTTTGCGTTTCTTTACCATACATATTTAAGAACCAGACGGTTTCTTTTGAAGGCCTCTGTGCCGTAAATGTTGGTGGCCCTGCTGATTTTGAAGACGATGACGAACGCATCTATGGAACTGTTAACCTTACGGGTCCACTTTCTGAAAAATTGTTCTACACAATCAATGGAACTTTCGGAACAACAGATTTCGACAAAATTGGACTTTTGGGTAGCTTGAACATTAACTATTTCTCTATTTACAAGAATGCAGCATTGGAATTCAATGCCGTTTATGCTTCTGGAGAAACGGACAGTATGGGAAGTTTTGTAGGTGTTACAAAGATTGCTGCCTGTCTTTCAAAGGATGAACCCATATACAGTGGACTTATGAAGATGGGCCTCTCTGGTTCAATCATTCCAATTGATAAATTCGTAGTGTCTGCAGGTGGAGACATGGTGTATCGCCTTCTTGAAGATTCAACGGAATTGTATGGAGTTCAGGTTTCTGGCGGTATAATGTACAAGATGTATTCTGACTTGAACTTCTCATTGTCAGTTTCACATTTTGTTGGAAAGTATGAGGAAGCAAGTCGTACTGAAATTGCACTCGGATTTGCTCTTGCTCTTTAACAAATAGGGGGATGTTTATGAAGAAAATTCTTGCACTTGTTTTAGTTTCCGTTTCGCTGTTCAGCGTTAATGCTCTTACTGCCACTGTTGTTTCTGTAAAAGGTAAAGTTGAAATTCAGGAAGCCGGAATGTGGATAGACCTTCAGAAGGGTGATGTTCTTGAAAAGGGAACTGTAATTTCTACTGGTTTCAATTCTTCGGCTGTGCTCAGCGTAAGCAATTCAAGCATTAACCTTGGACCTTTGACAAGAGTTACAATAGAAAATCTTGTTTCAACAAAAGACAAGGATACAACACAGATTTACATTGATTCCGGATCCATTGCGGCAAATGTTTCAGGCAAGGATGGGAAACGTGCCGGATTTAAGGTTCGCTCTCCTGTTGCAACCGCTTCTGTCCGCGGAACGTCTTTTGTTGTGTCCTCTTCTGGGAAACTTACAGTTTCTGAAGGTCTTGTTGCTTTCGGTGCATCAGAAAGTGATGCCCCGTCAGTAGTGGCTGATGTTCCTGCTGTTTCTGGAGCTGCTGCCGTAGCTGAAAAAAATGCGCCTGTAACTGCAGAAATAGCTTCAGAAAATGAATCTTCTTCAGAAGGTAGAGATCAGGGGCATGCCAATGCTTTTGCTTCAACTGCAGACGTAGGCGGTGAAGGTATCCCTGTTGCTGCAGGACAGTCAAGCAAGGCAAGTTCAACTGGAAATTCACCATCGTCACCTCGCGTAGAAATGGCAAAGGCTTCTTTAGGTGGTGTAGACAATACTGTTACAGTTTCAGCTCAGAATTCTGTTTCTGCAGGTTCATCTTCTACATCAGCTTTAACTGCTGTTGGTAATATTTCAAGTTCTACTGTTAATGCAGTGGGGTCTATTTCAGTTACTGTTAAGTTCGAGTAATAAAAATGATCATAAAGAATATTTCTGTCAAAACCTGTAAAAATCATATTGAGACAGAAATATCTTTTGATTCTGACGGATTCATAAGCGGCTGCTATCTGATCCAAACGGTTTCCCCAGTTTATGACGGGAATATGGTTGTCTGCCAGATAGCAGCCGGCATTTCCTCCACTAAAGTTTTGTCCTGTGCTGATGCAATTCCTGCAATTCCTTCTACGGATGAAAAAAAATATCCCTATAACCTTATAACACGAATCTTTGGTGAAAATGATGTCCTCATTGAAGAAAGAAAAGATGTCTTTGAATTCTCTTTACCGGAGCGTAAAAAAGAAACTGTAAAAAAATCTTTCATCGCGAAACTTTTCGGAAACTGAAATTTATTTTTCCCTTCAGCAAAAGGTGTTTTGTTTTTCTTGAAAAAGTCGCAGCAGTGTCAAAATTCCATTTTTCATTTTCTTTTCCCTTTGTCCAGTTTAATCCTGCACTAATGCTTTCAATGGCTTGTTTTTTGAAATAGAATTTTTCAGTGATTTTATATTTCCTGCTTTTGTCTTCTTCAATGGAAACTGTAAGGCCTGTTGAAGATTTAAATCTACCATAGTTTATTCCTGCATCTATTCCTGCGGATGTTTTTTCTTTTCCCGTTTCTGTAGTGCAGGAATAGTCGTAGTTTCCCTTGATGTGATATCGCATGGTTGTGTATGAAGATCCTAATTTCAAATCATATTGACTGTAAGAATTTGACATTCTCTCTTTTGTGTTTCTTTTTGTCTGTCCAAATGTGGCCCCCAAAACCGCAATGCCTTTTCTGGTCTTGAAATTGAATTTGGGTGAAAGAAAAATTTGTTGTCCTATTCTTGGATTATTGCCAGAAGCAGTTATTATATCTTCGTCCGCATTAAAATGATACATTCCAAGCTGAAAGAAACCTATTGATAAATTGCATTGGTTTCTTAGCCATAGTCTTGTTCCCCCGAATGGATTTTCATATATTCCAAGAACAGTTAAGGTTTTGAATTTTTCCCCTGTTAGAGATGCCGAAATCTCAGAAGAAAAAAAATCCGATTCATTGTAATACCTTTCGTTCTGGAACCATCCTGATTCCCTGCAGTATTCATGGAAAAAAGTTCCTGCTGTAAAAGACAATGTCATTTCACGAAGAAATGGAGGGGAGAATTTTCTGTATAGGGAGCCGTATTTTTCTCCTGAATCTAAAATTACGATTTGCATTGACGGAAGAAAAATGTCAGTACTTTTGGGGGTAATGGCAGCTGACCAAGAAAAAGTGTTTTTTGAAGATGAGGCAGAAGGCAAGGAAACAGTTATTCCAGAAATTGTAAATGAAGAATTCCTGTGAGGAGATGGACATGAAAAGAAAGGTGTCTTTAAACGGCTTATTCCACCTGAGTACCTTAGGTTTCCCGCAAGAACATCAACTTTTAGTTTTGCAAAGTTATCTGAGTACCATATCCCGTATGTGTATTCCTGCATCAATAGATAATCATGGGCATTGTTCCCGTGAAGTTCAATAAGTGGGAGTGAGCCAAGTTTTGCATTCCCCGCAATAACCGTTTGACCAAGGTTCAGTTTTAAGCCATAGTTCCATTTGATTTCTGATATATCCCTCACCATCCGTTTGTCTTTGTCAACAGGGACTGTGAATCCTACAGAAGAATTAAATTCGATGGAATTGGAAAATAGATGTGCTGAAAGGGAAAGGCAAAGTGTTACCGTCAATATTTTTTTCATCTTTTATTTTATAAATAAAAAAAAATAAAAAGGTACCCTTTGCTTGAAATTTACTGAAATGGGTCTTTGCTTTGGTCTACAGTCAGAAGCTCTGGTACATTTACCTTGTATTTTGCGCCCGGCAATGCATTAAGCACATCCTGGTAATTGTTTTCAATCTTTTCTGTTTTTTCAGCATCAAGGGCTGCTGCAACTTTCAGACATGGCTTGTATTTTGCAGCTCTTTTGAAAATCTCATTTCTTGGAGTTGCCCTTTTTGTAATTCTAAGCTGCTTAACGCAATCCATTACTACGATGTCATCGGTTCTGGTGCTGATCAGTCCTTTCTTTATGTATGCGGACTTAACTTTTTTTGAATTCCGGTCATAGTAATAGATTCTGTCAAAAAAATCGTTTTCATCTTCTGCTGCAATGGATCTGCAAAGGAAATCTCCAAATCTGAAGGGAGAATTAATTTCATCTGTTGTCAGCATGAATTCAGGGTCGGCGTAGAGGACTGACCTTTCAAGCACGAGTGCTGTTTCACATTGTAATGCAATGGTGTCGGTGCTGATCCAGTATTCAACTTCCTTATAAACTGCCTTTGCGTATAAAGTGCCTTCTGATTCCATCGTAATCATTTCGTCCTCTTCATGGATTACGGAAAGGTTGTTGCCGTATGCAACGTTGAGAATCTCATGCATCTTCTTGTCACGACCCAAAAGACAAAGATGCGATTTGGGAGAAAGAACTTTTGCTTCTACCAGAATTTCTTTCTGTTCTGGAATTACTTCTTCTGTTTTAAAAATTTCTTCTGACTGAATGTTTTCAGGCTTGATGACAGCGTCAGGCGCCTTTTTTATGCAGGAAACTGTTGTGAAGGCAAGGGCAATAAGTACTGGTACTACAGGTGTTTTCATTGTTTTTTTCAAGTTCATCTCCATTTTTCAGTAAGGAATTGTAATGTGGTTGTGGTAAAAAATCAATTTTTTGTTTGTGCATGGGGTCTTGGGGGTCTGTCCCCTCTGATATAAACAGAGGGGACAGACCCCTTCGAGTTGTTTCCTTACCAGAGGGGACAGAGGGGACAATATGTTGTGTCTTCAATTTGCAGAAACGTGGATTTAGCTGCAAAATTAGTAAGACAAATCTAATAAGTAGCATTACCAAAATGCAAAAGGAGACACAACATGGAAAGTATAATTTATGTAGGAATGGATGTCCACAAGG
>SAMEA3663207__coassemble_173_pt1 | contig 24444 bp, 20 predicted proteins | sample SAMEA3663207__metabat2_high_PE_022 | metagenome-assembled genome bin SAMEA3663207 (sample SAMEA3663207) | pig gut metagenome | biome: pig gut; feature: pig-associated habitat; material: faeces | place: China | collected 2013
CGTTGTATTACAAAGAAATAGATTATCGGGTCTAGCCCGATAATGACATTTTTGATACTTTTTCAGTGGCCTCTTTGTCTAACGAGACCTTTTTTTTATTTCTCCTGTAAATCTCGTTTATTTCTTCTGTATAAATTCCAGAATCCTTGTAGACAGTAAGTGCAGGTTCAACAATTAGTTCCGGGTGAAGGCATTTTTCTGCTTCCAAAAGAACCATTGTAGGTTTTTTGTTTTTTTTTAGGCTGAACCAACCTGATTCTTCTTGCCCCCAGATTATATTTTTCAAGAAGAATAAAAATTTCGCCAAGTCTGTTGGGTCTGTGGATCATGAAAAATTTCCCGTTGGATTTTAAAAGATCTGCAGAAGATTTTAGGACATCTTCAAGAGTACAATGGATTTCCTGTCTTGCTATGGATATTGGATTTTCTTTAACTGTTGAATCATTTTTCATGTAAGGAGGATTAACGGTAACTGCATCGTAAGTGTTTTTTTCTAGAATAGAAGTTGCATCCTTCAGATTTCCTTCAAATATTTTGATTCTGTCATTGAGGTTGTTTAATGTGACGCTTTCTTTTGCTAGGTCTGCAATATCCTTCTGAAGTTCAATTCCGTGAATTTCTTGAGCTTTTATTATACCAGCGAGCAAAATCGGTATGATTCCGTTTCCCGTGCACAAGTCGCAGATTTTTTTTCCGTGAATTCCCTTTGCATAGTCTGCCAGTAGAACTGCGTCGATGCCAAAACAGAATTTGCTTTTGTCCTGATAGATTTTATAAGGGCTGCCGCATAGAGAAAGTTCTTCTAGGGAAATGTTACTTGTCATGTGGTGATTATATCAGTTTTTCATTACAATACAAAACATGTTTCCTCCATTTGAAGAATCCCTTGCATTAAAAGAATGCCGTAAAATTATTTCTCTTCTGAATGAAAAAAGAATAACCCTAGAATATACGGGGAAAATCAGTCCAGAACGTGCTTCCAGTGGAATAATGATAGGTGCATGCCTTTCTAAAAATGATATTGATGAAACAGTTCGTCTATATACGGTTTCAGGAAACGCAAGAAGAATTGTAGATGCTGAAAATACTATAGACGGTTTTTTTATTGAACCAATAGTATCGACTGAAAAAATTACAGGGGCTCTTGCTGAAAATGATGAAGAAATCCACAGGCTTACGGATGAAATAAATGCCTGTGAAGATGTGCTTAAAAAAAATGAACTTAAAAAACAGCGGGAAAAACTAACGACAGAATCCCTTGCTAAAGTACACGATTTATATTCTTTTCATTGCTTCGACGGAAAAGTAAAAAGCCTTAAGGAAATCTCTGCCGTAACAAACAGGGGAAAACTGCCGCCTACAGGAACAGGTGACTGCTGTGCCCCAAAATTGCTGGACTATTGCTATGCCAATGGTCTTATGCCGTTTAGCATGTGCGAGGTCTTCTACGGTAATGATAGCGAAACAAAAAAGTCAGGTCAGGTTTACGGTCCCTGCGATGAACGATGCGGATTAATCCTACCTGAAATTCTTGGACTTGAAGTGCTTTATCGGGATTCCCACATTTGCGTTGTAAACAAGCAGAGCGGTTTATTAAGCGTTCCTGGACGAGGATCTGAAAAGGAAGACTCAATAGAAAAAAGATTCCGCCTGATTTACGCAGATGCTGTTGAAATAAAGCAGCCTGCCGTTCACCGCCTTGATATGGAAACAAGCGGAATAATGGTCCTTGCCTTTACAAAGGAAGCCCACAGGGCAATGAACATGGCTTTTGAGCGTGGTGATGTTCAGAAAGAATATGTGGCCCTTCTTGATGGTGTCCTTGCGCGCAAAGGTGTCCCTCGGCACGGACAGAATGAACTTTATTTTCGCCTTGATGTGAACAACCGGCCCCACCAAATCTGGGATGATGTAAACGGAAAGAAAGCTATTACTGAATGGAATATTCTTGGCGTTGAAAAATATGTTGCTCCAGACGGTACAAGAACTGATGCAACAAGAATTCAATATATTCCTCATACGGGAAGAACCCATCAGCTGCGTCTTGTATCTGCAGACAGCCACGGTTTCGGAATGCCTATAATCGGTGATACCCTCTATGGCCATTGCAAACCTGGAGAGCGATTAATGCTCCATGCAAAAAAAATCACCTTCCCGCATCCTGCAACAGGGGAGAAGGTGACTTTCGAATGTAAGGAACCTTTTTAGTTTATGTCAGTTATGCAAAGGCACCCGTGGGTCGCCGCGTCATTGCAATCCTCGCGATGATTCTGCCTTCGTCATTGCAACCCGGCATGCCCCCCGTCATTGCGAGCCCGAAATGGGCGAAGCAATCCATATGCCAGTTAAGCAAAGGCACCCGTGGATCTTCTCATTACACATTAAACTTGAAGAAAAGAACATCGCCGTCCTGAACAACATATTCCTTTCCTTCCTGACGGTATTTTCCTGCAGCCTTGATAGCTGCTTCAGACTTGTATTCCCTAAGGTCATCAACTGTGTAGGCTTCAGCCTTAATGAATCCCTTTTCAAAGTCCGTGTGGATAACACCTGCAGCCTGTGGTGCCTTGTCGCCAGCGTGGATTGTCCAGGCACGGCATTCGTCAGCTCCACCTGTAAAGAATGTGCGGAGTCCCATCAGATGGTAAACAGTGCGTGCAAGAACTGTAAGTCCCGATTCCTTAAGGCCAACTGAATCCATGAATTCCTTGCGGTCTGCATCATCTGTAATGTCGGAAAGGTCAGATTCAAATTTGCCGCAGATTACGATTACTTCAGATTTCTGTTCAGCAGCAAATTTCTTTACAGTTTCAACGTACTTGTTTGTTCCGCTTTCGATTGTATCTTCATCGATGTTGCAGACATAAACCTGTGGCTTGATTGTCAAAAGGTGAAGTTCGTAAACTGCAGCCTTTTCTTCGTCAGTAAGGTCTGCCATGCGTGCGCACTTTCCGTCTTCAAGAAGAGGCTTGATTTTTTCTACTGCGCTGAAATATGGGGCAAGACGCTTTTCTTCATCCTTGCCAAGGGCGCGGATCTGCTTTGTAACTTTTTCCGCATGCTTGTTGATTGTATCAAGGTCAGCCTGGGCAAGCTCAAAGTCGATTGTAAGGATGTCGCTTTCAGGATCGATTGGAGCATCTGTCTTTGCATCTTCACGAACATGCTGAATGTCAGGATTGTCAAAGCAGCGGACAACATGAGCGATAACGGCTGTCTCGCGGATGTTTGCAAGGAATTTGTTTCCAAGACCTTCGCCCTGGCTTGCACCCTTGATGAGGCCAGCAATGTCAACGAAGTCTACTGTTGCAGGAATCTTCTTCTTTGGTTCAAAAACAGAGCACATGAAATCAAGGCGTTCATCAGGAAGGTCTACGATACCGACATTTGGATCAATAGTGCAGAAAGGGTAGTTTGCAGCTTCTGCAGGAGCCTTTGTTAGTGCGCTAAAAATAGTTGACTTTCCTACATTAGGAAGTCCAACGATACCACATGTAAGTTTCATATCATTACTCCAAATTATTTTTCAATTACTTCTTTTGCGCGTGCAAGAGCAGCATTGATGTTTGCACAGATGTTTTCACGGCCAAGTTTATCAGACATGCCTGATTTTTCACAGAGCATGAAAGGCTGTGTATGGATTCCGCTCAAAATGATTGTGATTCCTTTTCTGTCGCAGGCAGCCTTTGCCTGTTCAAGAGCCTGGATTCCGCCTGCATCAAGGTAAATGAGGTTTCTCATGCGGAAGATCAAAGCCTTGCAGTCAGAACCTGCGCGTTCAATGGCATATTCGAATTTTCTTACTGTACCAAAGAAGAGGGAACCTTCGATTTCGTAAACCAAAACACCCTTTGGAAGGTCGATTGTTTCTGTGCTTCCGTCACCCTTGATGCCAGTAACGATTGTTGTGTTTCCAGTTTCAACTTCAGAAAGATCGATGATTTTCTTGATGAAGAAGAAGGCTGCAATGACGAGTCCAACGCCGATTGCGTATGTAAGGTCTACAAACACAGTAATGAGGAATGTTGCTGTAAGAACTGCAATGTCAGACTTCTGTCCCTTGAGGAGTTTGCGGATTGAAGGAATGCCTGCCATGTTCCAGGCAACCTGAATCAAAACTGCGGCGAGGGCAGCCATAGGAATGTATTCAACATATTTTCCGAAGAAAATCATGATCAAAAGGAGAACGATTGCGTGGATGATGCCTGCGACTGGAGTGCGTCCTCCGTTGTTGATGTTTGTAGCTGTACGGGCAATGGCGCCTGTTGCTGGAAGTCCGCCGAAAAGTGGCGAGAAAATATTTGCGATACCCTGTCCGATGAGTTCGTTGTTTGAGTCATGCTTTGCACCGATCATACCGTCTGCAACGACTGCTGAAAGAAGGGATTCAATGGCTGCAAGAACTGCGATTGAAATTGCTGTTGGGAAAACAGTTTTGATTGTCATGAAACTGAAGTCTGGGGTCTTTGGAGAAGGCAAGCTTGATGGAATCTTGTATCTGTCGCCGATGAGGGTTGTTTCAAGACCGCATGTTCTGTTGAGGATAATGTGGATAACTGTAGCAAGAATGATTACGATGAGGGATCCAGGAATCTTCTTTGTTACCTTTGGCCACATGAAAAGGGCAGCGAGGGAAAGGATTGCCATGATTGTTGTGTATGCATCGATTGTGTTGAAAATCTGTGAGTAGGCAATCATCTTCTGATGGAATTCACCAGGCATCTTTTCAAACTTTTCACCAAGAATCATTACAGGATTTGCTGCAGTGATTGGTGCAAGACCAAAAAAGTCTCCGATCTGACCGCTTGCGATTGTTACTGCAATGCCTGCGGTGAATCCTACGACGATTGTATATGGAATGAATTTTACGAGGCCACCCAGCTTGAATGCGCCAAGAAGAATGAGGAGTATACCTGCAATCACAGTTGCTGTTGCAAGACCGCCAATTCCAAGCTGCGGATTATTTACGATGGCATAGATGATTACAGTGAATGCACCTGTAGGACCGCCAATCTGACATCTTGTTCCACCGAATGCAGCGATGCAGAAACCTGCGATGATGGCTGTGTAAAGACCTGTTTCAGGACTGCAGCCTGAAGCAATAGCAAATGCAATGGAAAGTGGAAGAGCCACGATTCCGACGATGATACCTGCAATAGCGTCCTTAGCAAAAGCGGCGCCCGAGTATCCTTTCAATGTGTTAAGTAACTCTGGTTTATACATAGTGCGCGTATTATGATACTTTTATAGAAAATAAACAATAAATGATGAAAATCGTTTGCATTAATAGATGTCGATTTTTTTTTTAATTTTCGCTACAAGAACCGATTGCGAGGAGTTGAAACTGCGTGTCAACGGGGACAGCCCCCTAAAGACCCAAAGTCATTGCGAACCCGTATAGGGCGTGGCAATCCATTGCTTTTTTGTACCGTCGCTGGGACCCGCCCTTTTATTTTACTGCTTCATCTCCTATGAAAAATGGAATAAGAAACACAAGGGAAGCATATCTATATGGGTGAAGCACTCCAAAAGGTTGGGTGGGACGCAGGTACAAAAAGTAAGGAGGGGCCCGCCATAAAGGCACAGCGCTTTACGAAAGTGAAGCGGGAGGTATCCATTGCTTTTTGTACCGTCGCTGGGACCCGCACTTTTATTTTGTGCTTCATCCATATAGATAATCTCATTAAAATTGTGGTATCTTATTCCCATGAAAGTTGCAATATTTTTAGGTTCAAAGTCCGACATGGACACAATGAAGAAGGCTGCTGATGTCCTCAAGGATTTCGGCATTGACTATAAGGCTTATGTAATTTCTGCCCACAGAGCCGGAGACCTCCTTGTAAAGACAATCAAGAAGGTTGAAGAAGACGGATGCGAAGTAATCATCGCCGGTGCAGGCCTCAGTGCTGCACTTCCTGGTGTTATTGCCAGCCGTACAGTTCTTCCTGTTGTAGGCGTTCCGCTAGAATGCATCAATCCTGGAAAGTCAAACGGCCTTGCTGGTATGGATGCACTTCTTTCCATTGTAATGATGCCTCCTCAGATTCCTGTTGCTACAGTCGGAATCGGCAATGCAAAAAATGCAGGTTATCTTGCAGCTCAGATACTTGCCGTCAAGTATCCTGAAATCAAGGCAAAACTCGTTGAATTCCGTGCAAAGATGACTGCAGATGCAGAAGCAAACGGCGGCGAAGGTATTGAATTGTAATTTACAATTCATTATGTTATCTTTTACAAATCCAATTTACTTATTTTATTGAGGAGTATTCCATGGCAAAGGTTGTTGATTACAAGAATGCCGGTGTTGATGTTAACGAAGGCTACAAGGCTGTAGACAAGTACAAGGTTCAGTCACAGCGTGCCCGTATCCCAGGTCAGCTTACAGAACTTGGTGCATTCAACGGTATGTTTGCAATTCCAAAGGGAATGAAAAACCCTATCATGGTAAGCGGAACTGACGGGGTTGGTACAAAACTCGACATTGCATTCCAGATGAAAAAGTACGATACAGTTGGAATCGACTGCGTTGCCATGAGCGTTAACGACATCCTTTGTTCCGGTGTTCAGACAAACTTCTTCCTTGACTACATTGCTTGCGGAAAGCTTGATTCAAAGGTTGCAGGCGAACTCGTTAAGGGCGTTACAGACGGTTGTCTTGAAACTGGTTGTGCACTCCTCGGCGGTGAAACAGCAGAAATGCCTGGTTTCTATGATGATGGAAAATATGATCTTGCTGGTTTTGGCGTTGGTGTTGTAGACAAGGCTGATGTTATCGACGGCAAAAAAATTAAGGAAGGCGATGTTCTCATCGGCCTTTCTTCAACAGGTCCACATTCAAACGGATATTCCCTCATCAGAAAACTCGTTAAGAATTTTGACGAAAAGGTAAAGATCGGTGGAAAGGAAAAGAAGATCGGTGATGTTCTCCTTACACCAACACGCATCTATGTTAAGCCTGTTATGGAAGTTATAAAGAAGTTCCCTGGCAGCATTCACGGTATGGTTCATGTTACAGGCGGCGGATTCTACGAAAACCTCCCACGCATGTACCAGCATGCTCCGGAAGGAAAGAAGCAGCTTTGCTCAATGATCAAGAAGGACAGCTGGAAGGTTCCAGAAATCTTTGACATCCTCGTAAAGAAGGGTGCTGATCCTAAGCGTATGTACAACACATTCAACATGGGTATCGGTCTTGTTCTTGCAGTAAACAAGAAGGATGCAGAAGCCATCATGAAGATGTTCAACAAGAACGCAAAGAAGTACCACAAGGCAGGAATCGAAGACATGACCGCTTATGAAATCGGTTACGTTGGACACACTGACAAGGTAATCAAGGGTGACTTCAAGGGTTCTAAGGAAATGACTCAGTTTGTTGACTAAGTCGATTTGCCAATGAGTTGAGTCCTTTTGATATGATGCCTCGCTGCTTTGTGGCGGGGTTGTTTTTTTTTTCAATTTTACGAGGAGAATGATAAGTATGAAGAAATTAATTTCTAAGTTTGTTTTGTCACTTGCTTTCGCAGCTTCTGTTTTTGCAGATCCAGACATCTCAAAGATCAGCAATAGTTTTGATGATCTTGGAAAATCCTTTGCATCTGCCCTTCCACAGGTAACGGGAATGCAGAACATTTATGCCGATGCTTTCATCGGAAAAATTTTCCCTACGGCAATTCCGCATTTTGGCGGTGGCGTTAATGCCAGCTTGATTAAGGTTGATACATCAAGTCTTCTCGATGTATTTGATGAACTTGGCTTCAGTGCTGATGGAGTTAACAAGTCTCTGGTACTTCCTTCAGCTTCTGTAGATTTTCGTGTCGGAGGAGCAGTTCTTCCCTTTGATGTAGGATTCATTTTCCTTAAAACTCCAAACCTTAATTTTAAGGATATTTCGCTTGGCTTTACTACTTTTGGTGTTGATTTAAGATATGCTCTTCTGGAAGATGGCCTTGCTCGTCCCGGACTATCTGTTGGATTGGGATATCTTTACAACGGAATGGACTTTGAATACAGCAAGAAAAATTCTGGCGTTAAATATGATGTTGGAATTCAGACGCTCTATACTACAGTTCAGGTTTCAAAAAAGCTTATCATAGCTACACCTTTTGCCGGAACAAGATTCATGGTTTCTTCTCATAAAATAGACTGGGAGTGGAATCTTGGTCCTGTATTGCATGACAGAGGATCAAGTTCATCTGATGGATTTGATTTTGGAAATATCCAGACACAGCTTTATGCGGGATGTGGCTTGAACTTCATAGCATTCCAGACAACTCTGATTCTTATGGCAGATGTTGCCCATGCTGGAGAAGACAAAGTTTTCAGCGGAGCTCTTTCATTCAGGGTAAAATTGTAATCGCTGATTCAGCAAATAATTTTAGGAAGAATCTTCATATGAAAAAAATTGCAGTATTGGTTTCAGGCGGCGGAACAAATCTTCAGGCCCTCATTGACTATGAAAGATCTCATGCAGACTGTCCCTATAATATTGATGTCGTAATTTCCAGCACAAAAACAGCCTATAGCATTGAACGTGCAAAAAACGCTGGAATCGACTGCGTAATAAAGAGTCCTTTTGCCGTTATGGGAAAAGAAAATGCTCAGGCCGCTTCCCGTGAAGAAAAGAACATTGCGGTTTCAGATGCAATCCTTGAAGAATGCAAGGCTCGCGGCGTAGAAGGAATTGTCCTTGCAGGATACCTTTCGGTCCTTACGGGAACAATCATCGATGAATACAGAAACAGAATTATCAACCTTCATCCGGCTTTGCTTCCAAAATTCGGTGGGGTAGGAATGTGGGGACATAATGTTCACGAAGCAGTTCTTGCTGCCGGTGAAAAGGAAAGCGGTTGTACAGTTCACTATGTGGATGGTGGCTGTGATACTGGCAAAATCATTGTTCAGAAAAAGGTCCCCGTAATGCCAGACGATACTGTAGATACGCTTTATGCCCGTATTGCTCCAAAGGAACACGAAGCAATAGTAGAAGGTGCAATTATCCTTGCCACTCAGACTTAAACTGCTTACTTCTTACAGCATTCTTTTAATAAAAAAAAGACTGTCCAATAAGTATGAGTCATTGCCGTGCTCGACACGGCAATCTCTTGTATTGCAATTAAATGACACTTTTTGAACTTATTGGCCATCCCCTTTTTTATTAGGATGTTTATCTTTTCTTTCAGATTGCTTTCAACCAATCTGTTTACTTTGTCATAAGGTAACTGCCCTTTGGCATGATTATGATTTCTACGCGCCTGTTCTTTGCACGGCCTTCTGCGGTACTGTTTGTTGCAGCAGGTTTTGTTCCGCCATATCCTTTGAAAGTAAAGAGTTTTTTGTTCAACCCGCTGTCAACAAGTGCATTTACGATTGACTGTGCGCGTTCAACAGAAAGGTTCATCTGACCTGTCGGCTTGTTTACATCTGCAGTATGACCTTCAACAAGTATGGTGTACTCACCACCCGCAGTAGCCCTCTTGAGGGATTCTGCAATGATTGCTATGCGGCTCTTTTCACTTTCAAGAAGTTCTGCAGAGTCTGCAACGAACCTAAGGTTGTCCATGGTAATCTGAATTCCCGTTGGAATGTCTGCAAGTCCAATGTCAGGAACTTTCTTTTCAAGGAAGTACCTCTTGAGACGATGGTATGTAATGTAGTAGTTCTTGTCTTTGTTAGGGGCTGTAACCTTGTGTTCAAGAAGATCCTTGTCCAAAAGAAGTACAACCTTTCCGTTCTTAAGAAGTTCAAGGTTTTCTTTAATGGATGCAATGCGAAGGTAATCTTCCCTTGAAATCACAGGGTCGCACCTGTTGATTCCGTACACTTTTTTAACGGAAATCCAGAGGGGATCCTTTCCGACTCTTCCGTTGTAGTCTTCAATCAAATCGCTGCTGGAATAGTGTACGATTCCTTCTTTTTTAGCTGTTTCTGGGAAAACCATATTCTTTTCGTATACAAGATCCATGTCTTCGTTCCAGATTTTTGGAAAGAGGCAAGGATAAACGCGGCTGCTTGAAAATTCTCCCTGTACAGGCATTGTTCCCCTTGCATCAAGGACAATTCCCGTATACTTGCGGGATGCTATGCTGTCGATCGGCTGCGGCTGGGCGTATGGTTTTGTATGTTTCACAAGGGATGACGAAATGTTCTTTAAATCTATTGTATGTTTTGTAAGGAGGGTGCTTCCTCCCGCTGTGAAAAATGAAGGCGTCTTGTGTGATCTGTCAACGATTCTTGTTATGTTTTCAAGGGTAATGGTTCCGTCAACTACAAGGTCGTTCAAAGTCTTTGAGTTGTCTACATATAGTGATAGAAGTGGATCCTTGATGAGGATAGGAAGATCCATTTCTATTTTCTTTACCGAAGTTGCCTTTCCGCTTGGCATTGGAATTCCAGCCTTTTCAACATCAAGGGAAACATCTGAAATGAAGGATTCCCTTGTCCAGTTTACAAAGCTGGAAGATGTCATTGTTGTGTTTTCGCGGGATGCGTGGCCATTTGCAGCTGCAACCATCTCGGCTTCACGCTCTATTTCTTCATCTGCGTAGGGCGTGTACTGCTGTGGCATGTATGGCTTGTCCATAAAGTCTGTAACTTCATAGGTTTCTATGTAGTTCTGCGAAAATACTGCAGGATGAATGAGTGCTATATAAATTAATAGTGATTTCAAGATTTTCTGGTTCATCTTTTTCCACCGTAAACAATTATTCTTTTCAATTATCGGATTTTATGCATTTCAGTTGAGCAAAATATTCAGTTTAAAAAATGGTTATAACAGTCTTTGAAATTGAATTTCTAATCATTGGTGTTATAATAGTATGGAATATCAGCATTTTTACTTTTCAAGGAGTATTTATGGCAAACAAAGTAAAGAAATCATCTGTTTCAACTATTATGATTACAACCATCGTGCTTGGACTTGCAGTCTTCTCTGCTGTGTTATTCATGATGATTTCAAGACTTTTGAACAGAGGTCTGGAGGATTATTTCCAGGCAGAATTGGTAGATTATTCCGAACTGTACCAAAAGGAAATAAAAACTGAAGAAAATAATCTTGTTCAGGTTCAGACAAATCTTATCGGGACTTTGGATTCCTTGTACAGTGTGCTTGGAGGTTTCCCAACAGAAACTGTTGATCCCATTATAGAAAGTGCATGCAGAAACTTTGCAGTAGATGCTCTTGCTGTTTATGACGAAAATCTGAAGCTTTGCTCTACAAGCAAGGTTGCTCAGAGCCTCAATAAGTCAGAGATTCTTGTAAAGGCCCTCAATGGAGAAACTGTCCTCAAGGTAGAAAAGATGGGGCATGATGTAAGGGTTTTCCGTGCCGTTCCAATCAAGCACGGCTTCTATGTCACTGGTGTTCTTGTCGGTATGGCTACAGCTACATCCCAGAAGTTCGTTGACAGGATGAAGTCCCTTACAGGCTGTGACAATACTATCTTTGATGGAAATACCCGTGCGTATACAACTCTTGCAAACATGCGTGGAACTGTAATTGCAGATCCAACTCCAATAAAAATGGCTGAAGAGGGCAAGGCTTTTTCAGGGGTTACCTCAATCGGCGGAAAGAGATATGTTGTTTATTACTTTCCGATGAAGAACAATGAAGGCAAGTTCCTTACAACCCTTTGGCTTGGAAAAGAGCTTGGAATCATCAACCATGTTTCTGAAATCATCTTCAAGCCTCTCGTTGGCGTAACAATTCTTCTTGTCCTTGCCCTTCTGGCAGTCCTAATCCTCATTATCAGTCTGAGGGTTATCAGACCTCTCAATAGTGTTGGCGGTGCCATGAGAAGACTTGCTTCCGGCGATGCTGACCTTACTATTCGCCTTCCTGTAAACGGCAACGATGAATTTGCTGACATTTCAAAGAATGTAAATATCTTCATCATTATGCTCCAGACTATTGTTGAAGAACTTTCTGCTGCACAGAAGTCCCTTACAGAAATCGGCCAGAGCCTCAGTGCAAATTCGCAGCAGTCTGCTAGTGCAACAGCACAGATCATGGCAAACATTCAGGGGGTAAGAAAGCAGTCTGAAAACCAGGCGGAAGCCGTTGCAAATACAACAGGTGTTCTCGGAAAATCTTCAACAAGCATGAATTCTCTTTCTGAACTTGTTGAAAATCAGTCGGCAGGCATTACAGAATCTTCTGCTGCCATTGAAGAAATGCTCGGAAACATTAAATCGGTAACTAACTCTGTTCACAGAATGGCTGACAGTTTCAATGAACTTGGTGGAACAGTCGCAGACGGAAAGAACAAGCTTGCAAATGTTGACGGAAAAGTTAATGAAATTGCAGAACAGTCAAAGATGCTTATTCAGGCAAACCAGATCATTGCACAGATTGCATCTGAAACAAACCTTCTCGCCATGAACGCTGCCATCGAAGCAGCCCATGCAGGAAAGGCCGGCGAAGGATTCTCTGTTGTTGCCAATGAAATCCGTAAGCTTGCAGAAACATCAAGCACTCAGTCAAAGAACATCAATGCAGAACTTAAGCAGATTTCTACATCGATCAAGGATGTTGTTTCCCTTTCAAAGGACAGTCAGGCAGCCTTTGCCCAGATTGTTACACATCTTGAATCAACCGATACAATCATCCGCGAAATTGACAATGCAATGAATGAGCAGGAAAATGCTTCCCGCCAGATTTTTACTGCCTTGAGCGACATGAGAAATCAGGCCATTGAAGTAAGTGAGATGTCACGCGAAGTCAACGACGGTATTATTGCCGTAGCAAAAGACATGGATTCTGTTTCACAGATTTCTTCGATCATTCTTGGAAGTATGGATGAAATGACTGCCGGTGCTCAGGAAATCAGCACTGCTTCTCAGAGTGTTGCAGACCATGCATCGGAAACAAGGCAGAACATCAGTGTAATGCAGGATAAACTGGGCAAGTTCAAGATTTAGCAAGGCTTTACGAAGGTAAAAGAAAAGGCAGCCGTCGGGTTCTGAGGTGTATCAGAATCTGGCAGCTGCTTTTTTTTATTTACAAGACTATTTAAGTGATTTTGCAATTTCCTTTGCTTTACCTGAAGGTACCCTGAGGATCCAGGTTTCCTTTGGTGGGGTACATCCTTTTATGAGGGCAGGATTCAGCCTTTTCAGTTCTGCGAGTTGAACGCCGGATTTTTCGGCTATGGTTTCAAGTTTTATGCTGCCTGTTATTTTGAGTTTGCCGAATTTTTCTGGAGCCATGAGTTCAATCCATTTGTCTGCAACACCAAGGTCGATGGCACCATAATATTCTGCATTTTCAACGGCTTCCGTTATGGCAATGAGTTTTGGTACATAGAGGATGGACTGTTCAGAAAGAAGTTCCAGGTCAGCCAGCATCCAGAAATCTGCCTTGCTCTGTTTCTTGACCCGCTTTACGGCACCTGCCCCCATGTTGTAGGCGGCTAGGGCAAGTTCCCAGTTTCCAAGCATGCTGTAGTTGTCCTTCAGCTTTGAAAGTGCGGCTTCAGTTTCAATCCATGGATCAAGCCTTTCGTCGTACCATTCGTTTTTTTTCAGAAATGGTTCCATGCTGTTTTCCATAAACTGCCACATTCCTGTTGCTCCGGAAACGGATACGGCGTTAGGCTTGTATTCTGATTCAACTATTGGAAGGTACTGAAGGAACATCGGAAGCTTTTTCTTTTTGAGCTGATCCCTTACAAAGACTCTGTACTGGGCTGAATCGATCAGGAGTACTGCAAGGTATTTTCTTCCTTCTGAAGACAGGTAGTAATCAAGGAATTTTTTTGTACGCCTGTCATCGAGGCCTGAGAGTCCAATGTCCTTGTGAACGGGGGCTTTTACGATGTAGCTTTTCTTTTTTTCGGCTTTTTTTTCGATTTCGAGGGCACGGAGGTGCTCAAGGTCATCGATCATGTTTGCATCAATTGTTATGGAGGTTGAAGGAATTAGAAAATCTGCAACAGGTTCAGCAAAGAGTGAAAATGCAGTGAGAGCAAGAAATGCCTGTGTAGTCCTTTTGATCAAAGCTTTTCACCATAATAGATGCCGGCCCATTCCCATCTGCCGTGGATTTCAGGGTCTGCAGGGAAATTTACTTTTCTGAAGTAGAGATACCAAACGTTAACGTAGTTGCTCCATCCTGTAGTCCTTAAATAGGCTTCCGTAGGTGAAGACGACGGGTCAAGTTCTGCACTGTATCGGATTCTGTTGCCGCGCATGAAGGAACGCATTGAAAAGCTTTCCTGTGCGTTGACATCAGTTTCAACCTGGCGCCACGACATGGCAAAGAAATTAACCTTGGACTTGTATTTGTCCAGGGCCCTGTAGTTGTAGCTTGAAATTCCTTTTTTTACAGCAGCAACAAGTGCATCAAGGGACTCAAATGTCCAGTCCTTGGAAGAATTTGAAAAATCAATGAGCTGTTTTGTGCTCAGGTATGCGTTTGGATAACCTGTAATCTGGAGTGTGGCGGCATCATCCTGATCAAGGTACTGCGTAAAAGAACGGATGGCCTGCTTCCATTCGCCTTCCTTTTCGTATTCAAGGGCAAGGCGATAGAAAAGTTCCGTTGTGCTTACATTGTTAGGAAATCTTGAAATCAGCTGGTTGAAATAGGTTATTCTGTTTGCCGGGCTTTCGCTGATTTGGATAAGGTGCTGGAGACATACAAAATGAATTGACTTTCCCTGTACCATCAGGTCGTTGTAGTTGTTTATTATCCGTTCGAAGTAATATTCTGCAACAGGTTCCGCGTCGTTTTCAAGGTAGGCATAGGCGGTCATCAAAAGCCAGTAGGCGTTGTATGGGTCGTCACCGTGCTTTTCCACCCAGTCCGTAAGGAAGCAGATGAGGGAAGTGTAGTCCTTTACGGAAAGCATGTTGTTTGCAATCCTGTTTACTACGGCATATCGGGTTTCGCTGTTCAACTCCGGTTTTTCGAGGAGGTTTTCAAGCTGATTCTGGGTTGTTCTGTAGGTTTTTGAAAATGCCCCAGGAAGAATCTTTCCCCTGTAGGAACGGCTGCAACCTGAAAAAACCGTAATAATTGCAAGAATAATCAGTGATTTCCCGATTTTTTTTAACATGCGGTAGATTTTAGCATACAATTATTGTATTGTAAACGAAAGGAAAATAAGGATGGAAAACAAGAAATTTTCACCAGAAGTAATGAAAAAGCAGGGGTTTCTTCTTGGAATGGGACTCACATTGTTCATTGACGGAATTATTATCTGCCTTGTTAATTTTAACTTTCTCAATGTTACTCTGAAGCAAATTTGGCCTCTTTTTGTCATCATAGCAGGCTTTTGCTTCCTTGGTGCAGACCTTTTCGTCTACAGAAGGCTCAGGACTGCATTTCTTTTCCCGTCAATCATGCTGGTTTTCCTTGGCGCTGCATTTTTGATTTTTTCATCAGATGTATTCCACATATCTTTCAGACGGTTCATTTCTGTCTGCTGGCCTGTGGTCCTTGTTGTGTTTGGAATTCTTCTCCTTTCCGTTTATGGAATTCAGAGAATCAACAACAAGCAGTTTCAATTTCCATACATGCAGGATGATACACTGGAAGAAGACAACTACTAGGGGAGTTGCTTTTTTGGCAAAGCTTAGGATTTTAAATCATGGGTGCATTGCATTCATGGTTGTTTCCATATTTTCCATTTTCTCATGCGGAAGTGCACCTGAGGCAAGACCGGAACCAGTTGCCGAAGAAATTGTGATTGATGAATCCAGCGCCGTGTCCGTAGCGGTTATGCCTGCCGTAAAAAAATCATTTTTTTCTTCCATAAATAAAGAAGATTTGGAAGCCGTTCAGATTGGTTCTCCCCATAGTCTGAAACAGGCATACAATAACCTTCATAAAAGCGTCGATGAAAATTATTCTGATGCAGAAAGGACCCTCCTTAACATTATCTGCGCCATGATGGAAGTAGTGTGGCCTTCTGAACGAGGGACCATGACTGCCCCAAAGGTTCATTCTCTGAACCAGTACATTGGAATAATCGACAGCGTCAGAAACGGCATCTATGACCTTAGTTCTTCCTCTGCGGATTTTTTCTCAATTCTTTTGCCAACCATGGTCATTCTTTCATCAGACAATATGGATGAATACTACGGCAGGGTGGAAGAATCACTTTACAAAGCCATTGAAATCAAGCCGGATTCAGTGGTTGCAAACTATATCATGGGTGTCCTTTGCCTAAGGACTGGTCGTGCAGAGGATGCCCTCAGGTTCCTCAATGCTGCCAACGGAAAATATGCGGCAGTAACAAAAGAAATTCTTTTTGCCATTGCCCAGGCTTGTTTTGCTACTGATAGCAAGGAACTTGCCCTTACTGTGGGAGAGCAGCTTCTTTCGAGATATCCTCAGGACACTTCAATTCTGGATCTTTGCGCTAGGGCTGCCTATGCTCTGTGTGATCTTGATAAGACGGAATCATATATCGTAAGGATTCTCCTTCTTGAGCCGGACAACGCAGACTATGTTCTTTTCAGAGCAAGTATCCTCATGCAGAAACAGGACTTTATCCGTGCTTCATCGCTTCTTGATGTTTGTGCCCGAAAAAATCAGACTCCAAGGGAATATTACATCCTTAGGACAAGACTTCAGTGTGACTGGAACAAGAACTATACTGCGGCTGCGGAAGTTGCATCAAAAGCCCTTACCCTTTATCCGGAGGACACTGACATACTGGTTCTAGCGGCTGAAATGGCTTCCCTTACTGGAAAACCGGTAGAAGGGCTGTCGGCAATGGAAATTGCAGGTAAGGCCTTGGAAAAGGATCCTTCAAATGCTAAGGCAAAGGAAATCTGCATTAGCGAAATGTACAAGAGCGGAAAATATCAGCAGGCCTATGCCTTAAGCAGCAGCATGATTTCCGAAAAAAATGTCCAGAGGTCGGCTCTCTTTACCCACATAGACATTTGCCTTGCTCTCAGGAAAACAACGGAAGCTGGAAACCTTGCGGGGCGCATCTATAAGGAATCTCCGGAAGATGAAGAAACTCAGACAGCCTACATAAAGGTTCTGTCTTCTTCTGGACAGGTTGCCGCCGCAAATCAGCTCATTGCCAAGCTTCTTCCAGATGCGAATTCAAAGATGAAAAGTTTCCTCTATTATGAAAGGAGCTTCCTTCAGGGCTCGGAGGACCAGGTTCTCTCTGACCTTCGTTCAAGCCTTACTGCAAACCCAAGGAACAAGGATTCCCTCTATCGCCTGTATAAAATCTACTACAATAAAAAGGATTGGCGCCGTGCCCAGTATTACCTGAAGCAGGTTGTTGCCCTTGACCCTGCCAATTCAATCTATGTCCGCCAGAATGCCGAACTGGACAAGCTTCTCAAACGCTGAAAGCTGTATTTTTGTATAGTTTTTTTTGATTTTATGTTTATTTGATGTTTTTTTTGGGGTCTGTCCCCTCTGTTCGTTCTCAAAGTTCGTTTTTAGGGGTCTGTCCCCTCTGTTCTGGCTGATTATTTTCCTTGAATTTCCTCCAAAACATTAAAAATCTTGAAATTGTCATTGAATCGTGTTATTCTAGGTTACTATTTTTAAATAAAACAATAAAAAGGTAGGAATTTAATATGTTCAATGCACTTTTATTGCAGGCTGCACCACAGCCAGCACCAGGCGGATTCGGAATGATTATGCCTCTCGTTCTCATCGTGGGAATCATGTATCTCTTTATGATCCGTCCACAGCAGAAAAAGCAGAAGGAAACACAGAAGATGCTCGATGCCCTCAAGAAGGGTGACAAGGTTGTTACTATCGGTGGCATTCACGGTACAGTTGCATCTACAAAGGAAAATACAGTGGTTGTTAAGGTTGATGACAATACAAAGATCGAATTCAACCGCACTGCTATTGCTACAGTTGTTGTAGACAAGCCAGCTGAAGAACCGAAGGCAGAAAAGAAGTCTCTTTTTGGAAAAAAAGATAAAAAAACTGAAGAAACAGCTTCGGCTGCAGTTTCAGAGACTGAGGAAAAATAAATGAACAAGAAAAGTCGTTTAATCACAATTATTGCAGTGCTTGCAGTATGCTTTGCATTTTTGTGGCCAACTATCAGTTGGTATGCACGAACACCAAAGGAAGATCAGGCTTTGGCATTGAGTACGCTTGAAAACATCAAGGACTACTCAAACTTTAAGGCTGCTTCGGATGTAAAGGCAATGGTTGCCGCTGCAAAAGCAGACCCGGAAACACTTGTTCCAGCTGACCAGGAATGGTTCAAGGAACAGGTAAAGAAAAACTACAAGCTTGAAAACAAGAAGTATTCTGAACCTCTAAAGCTTGTGGATGCTCTCAATTCATTTGCTTCAAAGACAGAACTCGCTAACTTTGTTGAAGGCGTTTACCGCAAGAAGATCCTTAAGAACAAGGATTTCTACAAGAATTCTGTAAAGCTAGGTCTTGACCTTTCTGGCGGTATGAACGTTATCGTTAAGGCTGACCTTGATGCAGTAATTGCAAATCAGGGTGATACACCTTATGTTGAAGAAACTCTCAAGGCAGAAGCAATGGCTCAGGCTGTAGAGACTCTTTCAAACCGCATAGACCGTTTCGGCCTTTCTTCTCCTACAATCAGACAGCAGGGTGAAGACCGCATCTACATTGAACTTCCAGGTTCAGCAGAAGCAGACCAGATCAACTCTATCATCCAGGGGCGCGGTATCCTTAACTTCCGCCTTGTTGACAATGAAGCTACACAGGCATTCACTACTTACTACTACAACCACATGGACAGTACATTCGACAGCAAGGGACGCCTCATCGACGCTTCTGTGATTCCTGAAGACTGTGTTGTAATGGGCTACTATACAACAGATGCTTATGGTCTTGACCAGAGGGAAGGCTACCTCGTTGTAAAGAAGGAAGTTGCTCTTGACGGTAAGCACATTAAGTCTGCAGAAGTTGGTGCGGAAGATCTTACTGGAAAGCCTCAGGTTAATTTCGTCCTTGACAGCGAAGGTTCAGAAATCTTCGGTGAATTCACAGGAAAGCATGTTGGTGAAAACCTCTGTATCGTTAGCGATGACAAGGTTAAGTCAAACGCAAGAATCCAGACAGCAATTACTGGTGGACGCGTTGCAATTACAGGTTTTGGAATACAGGAAGCTCAGAACCTCCGCAAGGTTCTCCAGACAGCTTGGCTTGATGTTCCGCTTTCTGTAGAAAGCCAGCAGGTTATCGGTGCTTCCCTTGGTGATCAGGCAATCAAGCAGGGACTTCTTGCAATTGCTGTTGGCCTCATCGCCATCATGGTATTCATGCTCATCTGGTACCAGGGTGCAGGTGTAAACGCATGTGTTGCACAGGTTCTCAACCTCTACATCATGTTCTCTATCCTCAGTGCCCTTAACCTTACGGTTACACTTCCAATGATTGCAGGTATGATCCTTACAATCGGTATGGCAGTTGATGCTAACGTAATCATCTTCGAACGCATCAAGGAAGAACGCCGTCTTGGAAAAGACAGGGCTTCTTCAATGAATACAGGTTTCAACAATGCTTTCTGGGCAATCATGGACTCTAACATTACAACATTCATCGCAGCCATCTTCATGTCTCAGCTTGGTACTGGTTCAGTACAGGGCTTTGCATACAGCTTGGCAATCGGTGTTGTTTCAACATTGTTCACAACATTGTTCGTTTCTCGCCTCATGTTCGACTTCCAGACAGAAGTTGTAGGCAAGAAAAACATCAGCATCGGCTGGGGGATTAAATAATGAAAACAGTAAAGCAGTTCAGTAAAGCATTTCCTGCCTGTGCTATTGTAAGCGTCGTACTCATTGCATTTGGCGTTGCAGGAATCTTCATCCGCGGAATCAACTTCGGTATTGATTTCGTTCCAGGTCTTGTGGAAGAAGTTCGCATTGCTCCATCTGCAATCGAACTTACATACAAGGGTTCGGCAAATGTTAGCGTAGAAACTTCTAATGTCGCACTTTCCCTCGTTATCTCGGGAACAGGTGCTGAAAACGAAACAAAGACTTTTACATACGGACAGAATCCAACTATCAGCGACATGGCCGCTGCTCTTAACGGAGTTGAAGGTGTTACAGCTACAGTAGTAAATTCTGCTTCGGCAGATTCTTACGGAATCTATACAGACAGCGCTTCTACAGCACGCCTTTCTTTCGACAAGGCGGTAAAGCTTTATGTATCGGATGCCGCAAACAATGTTTCCATTGATGCAGTTCGCGAAAGCCTTTCTTCTCAGAACGTTGCAGTTAAGGAACTTGGAGATGCTTCAAACCGCAGTTTCCAGATTCGTGCCGCTATGGCAAAGGGTGACGAAACATCTGTTGAAACATTGAAGAATGCAATTACAGGTTCACTCAAGGCTAAGTTTGGAGAAGACAACATTGCCATCGTTAAGACAGACTTTGTTGGATCAAGCTTCTCTTCAAGCAATGCATGGAAGTCAGTTGTTCTTGCATTGGTAACACTCTTTGCAATCTGGTTCTACGCAACAATCCGTTTCCATTGGGACTTTGCCCTCGGTTCAATTATAGCCCTTATTCACGACTGTTTGATCATGTTTGCATTCATCTCATGGACACAGGTAGAATTCTCAACAACATCATTTGCTGCTGTTCTCACAATCTTCGGTTACTCAATCAACGCAACGGTTGTTATTCTTGACCGTGTTCGTGAAAACATCAAGCTTGTTGATACAAAGGACTTCAAGGTTATCCTTGATACTTCTATCAGCGGTACATTGAGCCGTTCCATCATCACAACAGTTACAACATTGTTTGCTTCTTGTTCACTCCTCGTGTTCACATCTGGAAGCATCCGTGATTTTGCTCAGATCCTCACAGTTGGTCTCATCTCGGGATGTTACTCATCTATGTTCATCAGTTCTGGCTTCATTTCATGGGCACGCCGCAACTGGCAGCCTGGTGAATGGGCAAACCATGTAAAACCACACAACAAATAATCAAGTTTGTTTTATGTTGATGGATCCTTCGGTGTCTTTTGATGCCGAAGGTTTTTTTTGCCCTTTTGAAAATTGCAATTTTAGGCGTTAATCATTATTCTATCCTTATGGAAATAATTCGTGCACGGGTTCTTGGCTTCTGCTTTGGAGTTCGACGTGCTGTTGAGACTGCGGAAAAAGCTGTTGCGGAAAATGCAGGTTCTTCAAGAAAGATTTTTACTCTTGGTCCTCTTGTTCATAATCCGGTTGTCATGGATTCCCTTGGCAAATGCGGTGTTCAGGTTATTGATGGTTCTTCTTTTGAAATGATTGAGAAGAATTCTGTAGTAGTAATTCGTGCTCATGGGACAACGCCTGCCGTATTGGATGCCCTAAAGGAAAAGGAAGCCGAGATACTGGATGCTACCTGTCCAAAGGTTCATCTTAGTCAGAAGAGGGCGAAAGAATGGTCGGAAAAAGGCTATAGGGTAATTATTGCCGGGGACAAGAATCACGGTGAAGTTGTAAGCATTTCTTCCTATGCCAAGGATAAATGTACAGTCATAGAAAATGAAGGGGAAGCTGCTCGGATTGAAATCCCTGGGAATACCATTCTCATTGCACAGACAACTTTCAGTCCTATAGAGTTTGAAAAGATCAAGAAAGTTCTTCTTGAAAAAAACAGTGGCCTTGTAATCTTCAACTCCATCTGTTCTGCAACAATGGAGCGACAGGAAGCCCTTGCTGATTTGGACGGTAAGTCTGACGGAATAATTGTCATAGGCGGGAAGAATTCAGCAAATACTAAGAGGCTCTATGAATCAGCCCTTTCAATATGCTCAAAAACAATACTCATAGAAGATGCAGAAGAAATTCCAAAGGAGTTCCTTAAGCTTTCAAGAGTTGCTCTGACAGCTGGGGCAAGTACGCCTGATTCTACTATAGAAAAGGTGGAGGTGTTCCTTAAAAATGAAAAATAAGTTATAATTAAAGCAGATTGATTATGAATATTTTTTTGAGGAGATAAATATGAAAAAAATTATTTCGGCAGCTGTTGTTGCAGCTTCTACAGCAGTTTTGTTTGCCTATAATCCACCAATGGGCGGGGAAGAATTTTTAAGGCTTTCAAATCCAGAAATGCTTAGCGGTGCTTCTTCATCTGCAACAGGCGGTCCATCAGCCAATGTAATTCCTGCTTCCATTACATATAATCCAGCCCTTCCTGCTGGAAACGAACTGATTACATTTGATTTGAGCGGAACAACTTTGATTAACTACGACAAGAAGGATTATGACAAGTCCAGCGGATATGCATTTGAAACTGGCGTTATCGTTCCTACAAAGTTTGCTTCTTTTGCATTTACAACAAGTTATACATGTTCTGAAATGGTCGGAATGCCTATCGGTAAAATCCTGGACATTCATACAGGTGCTTCAAAGGATGTTCTTGACTGGCTTTCTGTTGGTGCAAATATTTACTTCCGTTCATACAGCGCAACTGACATGGATAGAAAGTATGGTTTCGGTACTGATGTAGGTGCCGTTGCAAAATTTGGTGACATTGCATTCCTCAAGAATGTTCGTCTCGGAGCTTCCCTCCTCAATGTCGGTAAGTCAGCAAGCTTCACAACAATAGGAATCAATCCAAAGAAGAACTGTTCAAAATATCCAACAATCATGACTCCACGCGGTGGTGTTGCAGCACAGTTTTTTGAATCCGGAAAATGGAAGGGATTTTTCTGTGCTGACCTCTGCATGCCTACATTCCTTACAAACGCTATTTGTGACTTGGCATTTGAATTTGCTTATGGAGAAAACCTCAAACTCAACACTAGCTGGCAGTACAACATCAGGGAATGGGTAGAAGGTGGAAGCGACGGCATCTGTACTATTTCACTTGGTGTTTCATACAGATTCGGAACAAAAATCGGCAAGAAGGAAAGCAGCGTTATTCCTTCATTTGCAACACAGTCTCTCTATAGCGGTATTCTCGCACTCAGTGCAGGAGCAAGAGTAGATTTTGGTCAGAGAGATACTTCAGGTGCTGAGATTGAAATGTGGTAATACCATATTAAATGGATGTATTGGATAAATAAAAGTAAAAAAACACTTTGAAATAATACCCCGATGTCTGCGTCGGGGTTTCGTTCTTTTTTGTAACGAATGCAAGTATTTGTTTGTTGTAACCTTAGAATGGTTTGTTTTTCGAAAGTGCATTTAAAGGGTTTGTTCCATAAAAATGCACTGAATAGGACCATGTTGCTTTTATGACGTGTTTATTTTGAAAGAAGGAATTTATCAGATGAAAAAAACATTTATTAGATTTGTGGAAGTTTCGGCACTAGCGGTTTTTGTGCTTGCCGGAACTCAGATGTTTGCTGCTCCAAAAAAAGCCTCAAAAAAAGGTCCTGCAGTAAAATATATTTCTCCAAACAATGACGGAATTATGGATGAACTTACAGTCAATTTCAACATTGACTCAAAGGCAAAGAATTCAACTACAGGCATCATTACTGCATGGAATCTCCGTGTATATGACAAGGATAATAAGCTTGTTAGAACCATCGGAAATAAAATCAAGTTTCCTGAAGAATTCAATGCAAAATCTTTTGCCAAGCAGCTTTTGAAATCAAAAAAAAGTGTAGAAATTCCGCCTAGCGTAAGTTGGAACGGTTATCTTGATGACGGATCCCTTGCAGAAGATGGAACCTATTATTATTCAATCTGGACTCGCAAAGGCAACGGGCAGGAAACAGAAACAAACAAGGCAACCGTAATCGTTGATAATACACCTCCATCAATTGAACTTGCAAATCTTACAGGTGATGAAAAGAATTTTGGCGAAGGTGCCAAGGCTGTTCTCCCTGTAAATCAGTCTGGTTCTGTTGAAGAATTGTGGACCGCAAAAATTACAGATTTAAACGGCAATGTCGTAAGAACCTTCAAATGGGAAAAGGGTGCGCCGGACAAGATTGTATGGAATGGAACGAACGACAGCAAGGCTATTGTTCCTGACGGAGTATATCAGTATGAAATTACTTCAACAGACCTTGCCGGAAATACATCTGAAAAGGCTGTGATTTCCAACATTATCTTCTCGGCAGAAAAACCTGAAATTGCAATTTCCATTGCGGGAAATACATTGGATTCAAGATTCTTTGCTCCGGCTCCAAAGGGGGAAGTTGCAAAGGAACGCAAGAATGTAAACTTTGAAGTTTCAATTCCATCTCCAAAGGCAAGTGTTAATTCTCTTGTTTCGTGGAGAATTGATGTTGTCGGAAAGTCAGATGACAATGTTCTCTATTCTGTTTCAGGAAACAACAGCAAGGCTCCTGAAAAATTTGTGTTTGACGGTAAAGGAAGCAACGGTGCAATCCTTGCAGAAGGAGAATATCGCGCAAAGGTTACAGCCCGTTACCTCAATGGATATGAACCAAAGGCAGTTTATTCTCCTGTATTCGTCCTTGATAACGAAGCCCCTGATGCTGTTGTAAATCTTCCTGCAAACAAGGTTTTCAATGGACAGAATCTCTTTGAAATTGCTCAGCAGGGA
>SAMEA3663207__coassemble_213_pt1 | contig 21161 bp, 17 predicted proteins | sample SAMEA3663207__metabat2_high_PE_022 | metagenome-assembled genome bin SAMEA3663207 (sample SAMEA3663207) | pig gut metagenome | biome: pig gut; feature: pig-associated habitat; material: faeces | place: China | collected 2013
CCAATTCGACACCAGTGACTTTTAAAACTGTCACCTTTTTTGGGTGCATATCACTCGGCTAAAGCCTGCGGTGGACTGCTGCGCAGGGGCTCCATAGCCTAACGCAATTATGAATGAGGAATTAAGAAGTGGAAAACAAAATTTCTATCAGATTTTTTAATGATAAAGAAGTTCGCGCAATCTGGGATGAAGAAAATTCTAAATGGTGGTTTAGTGTTCCAGACTCACTAGATGCAAAAAGCAAGACAAAAGCCTATGCACTTTTTGAAAGTTCACTTTTGGACAGCATTGAAATTGGGACTGTAAACGGATTAAAGCAGGTTCACGGTTATCTTTTTGGCGGATTATACGACTTTGCAGGAAAAATTCGTACTGTGAATATTTCCAAAGGTGGATTCAAATTTGCCGCTGCCGAGTTTTTGCCGGAAACCTTAGGCCAGATTGAGAAGATGAGTGAAGATTCATTTGACCAGATAATCGATAAATATGTGGAGATGAATGTAGCTCATCCATTCCGGGAAGGAAACGGCCGCACAACAAGAATCTGGCTGGATTTGATTCTTAAAAGAAGCCTTAAAAAATGCGTGGACTGGAGTCAGATCAATAAAAAAGAATATCTTGCCGCAATGGAACAAAGTGTAATGGACAGCACAAAAATCAAAAGGCTGATTCAAAATGCCCTTACAGACAAAATCAACGACCGCGAAATGTTTATGAAAGGAATTGATTATTCATATTATTACGAGGAAGCGGGATAAAGAACGGAATAAAGAATTAGCAGTTTTGAATGAGGTAGTAAGAAGTGAATAGATGTAAAGTTCAAGAAATTGCAGAATTAATAACTAAAGGGACGACTCCAACAACATTAGGTTTTTCATATATAGATGAAGGAATTAATTTTGTAAAAATTGAAAGTATTGATGCAAATGGAAAATTCGATAAAACAAAATTTGCACATATTTCAGAGGAATGTCATGTTTCTTTGAAACGTTCAAAATTACAGAAAAATGATATTTTATTTTCAATTGCAGGAGCTATTGGGCGAACTGCAATTGTGTCAGAAGATATTCTACCTGCCAATACAAACCAGGCATTGGCAATTATAAGATTGAAAAAGAATAATAATGACTTAAATTTTATAAGGTATCAGCTTTCTTCTGCATCAGTTATAAAACAAACTGAGAAACAGAAACAAGGTGTAGCACAATTAAATTTATCACTTAAAGATATCGGAAATCTTGAAATCAATGTTCCATCTCTCCCAGAACAGAAAAAAATTGCTTCTCATTTGGACACAATTCAATCCGCCATAGACAACAAAAAACAGCAGCTTACCGCCCTGGACGAAATGGTAAAATCCAAGTTCGTGGAAATGTTTGGAGAAAAAGATTTCCCTACAAAAAATTGGGATGATGTATTTATTACAAAAACTGGAAAACTTGATTCAAATGCAATGGTTGAAGATGGTATGTATCCATTTTTTACATGTGCAAAAGAAATCTTTGCAATTAATGATTATGCATTTGACCAAGAGGCTCTTTTACTGGCAGGAAATAATGCTGCTGGAAAATATGATGTTAAGTATTATAAGGGGAAGTTTAATGCATATCAGCGAACATATGTATTATCATTAAAAGAAAATTGGTCATATAGATTATTCCAGTTCCAATTAGAAGATAAGCTTTTATATCTTAAGGATCAATCAAAAGGAATTAATACAAAATTCCTAACACTAAAAATTTTACAGACATTAAGTTTTATTGTACCACCAAACGATTTACAAGATGAGTTTACAGCATACGTAGAAAAAATCGATTCTGCAAAATCAATCATCAAAACACAATTAAATGATTTGAACGAATTGCTTGAAAGCAAGATGGACTTTTACTTTGGAGAATAGAGATGCTGAAACAAGTTCAGCATGACACAACAATGTCATCCCGAAACAAGTTCAGCATGACGCAACAATGTCATCCCGAAACAAGTTCAGCATGACACAACAATGTCATCCCGAAACAAGTTCAGCATGACACAACAATGTCATCCCGAACGGAACCCCAGTCATCCCGAACTTGATTCGGGATCTGCATGAGGAGAGAATTATGACTGATAAAGCTTATGTTTATTTTATGACAAATAAGACAAATACTGTATTGTACATTGGTGTAACAAGTGATTTGCAAAAGAGAGTGAATCAGCATAAAAACCATGAGTACGAAGGTTTTACGGACAAATATAATTGTACAAAACTGGTATATTTTGAAGAGTGTAATGATATAAAGGCTGCAATAGCAAGGGAAAAGCAGTTGAAGAACTGGCACAGGGACTGGAAGAATAACCTGGTGAATCAATTTAATAAAGACTGGAAGAATTTATCTGAAGATAGATGCTGAATAAAGATGCTGAAACGAGTTCAGCATGACATAAAACTGTCATCCTCAATGGAGAAAACCGTCATCCCGAACTTGATTCGGGATCTGCGAAAGATGCTGGATAGAGATGCTGAAATAAATTCAGCATGACATAAAACTGTCATCCTCAATGGAGAAAACCGTCATCCCGAACTTGATTCGGGATCTGCGAAAGATGCTGGATAAAGATGCTGAAATAAATTCAGCATGACAGAAAGGCAAGTTTGGTATGACAAATATTAACTTTAAAAAGTTTTCTTTCAAATTGTTTTTATTGTCAAAATTTGACAAAATTATCCTGTTAAGTTATATTTATTCTAAGTTAAGGAGTAAATTATGCTTTTAGGATACGGTGCAAAAAACTGCTGGTGTTTTAAGGAATGGATGCAGGTAAATCTTGAACTGGATGGTTCTGTTCCTGCAGACATTTCAATGAATCTTCCTGCATGTACGGCAATGTGTTTTAAAGGTGCAAATGCTTCTGGAAAAACTAACGGTCTAAAAGTTCTGGCATTTATAAGTGACTTTGCAAAAAACAGTTTTCAATATGCGCCTGATGCTCCGATTGCATTAGATTCATATTTTTATAATCAGGAAAAATCAGAGTTTTATATAGAATTTGAAATTAACGGAATATATTATCGCTATGAACTTGAAGCAACAAACAAATCTGTCGTAGTTGAACGACTCTTCAGAAAAAAGGCTGAAGAAGGTTCCCGCGAAACGGAAATCTTTACAAGACTGGAAAATCAGATTACAAAAAATACTTTGTACAAAGGTCATTCTGATATTATTTTTAGAAATAATGCGTCCTTTATCAGCACTTTGGCTCAATATGCCCTTCCAGAAATTAAAGATATCTATCTGTTCTTTTATAACATTGGTATAAATGTATCTTATGTTGGAATGATAGAATTTGCTGTAAATGATCAGTTTTTTATAGCGAAATTTTATAATGAACATCCGGATTTCTTGGAATTTACAAGTTCAAAAATTAAATCGTTTGATACTGGAATCGAATCAATAGAAATTAAATCAAAAGTAAATGAATCTGGACAGACGATTTTTTATCCTGTGTTTAATCACATAAAAGAAGATGGCACTTTAGTTCCTTTGCTTTATACTGCTGAGTCAAGTGGTACGAAAGCATTGTTTGGAAAATTAGTTCAGTATTATACAGTATTAAAAGCTGGTGGTATTCTTGTTCTTGATGAATTCGACATTAATTTACATCCGGATATTCTTCCACATCTTTTGGACTTGTTCCTTGTAAAAGAAAAAAATACAAAATCTGCTCAACTGCTTTTTACTTCTCACAACACTGATATTATGGATATTCTTGGTCGTTACAGGACTTATATTTTTGAAAAAGAATTTAATGAAAGCTTCTGTTATCGACTTGATGAACCAAAAACACCATCGCTTCGTAATGACAGACCTGTTTCTGTTCCATATAAGAAACATCTGATTGGAGGATTCCCAAAAATTGGCACTCAAGAAAAGTAATTCTCGTAAAAATCGTTTTTTGGATAATCTTCCTCAAGTTGAAATTATTTCTGACATTATGGAAGTAAAAGGGAAACTTTCTTTTAGTTTCCAGTATTTTGATGGTAGCCAGGAAGCCGGTCAGGATTTTAAAGATTGGACAAATGAGCAGAAAGATAAATTATTGGAGAAACTAAAAGAGTATTCAAAAGAAAGCAAAGTCTATTGGCTAAATCAGCGTACTTGAAGTGGTGGACTGAAAGTTCTTGCAATTTATGAAAATTTTCCAAGAAATTCAGATTTTGTAAAACCAGCATTTGTACCTGAAAATGTAAAATGGTCATGATTCAGAATGGAGAATATGGTTCGTCTGGTTGGATTTTTTGTAAGTGAAGAAGATGTTAAAGAGAAAAATCTTTTAAGCGATATTTTTTATGTTGTATTTTTAGATAAAGATCACAGATTCTATAAAACTGAAGCAAAGTAAAAGATGCTGAATAAAGAGGGGCTGACCAATAAGTATTGTCATGCTGAACTTGATTCAGCATCTACGCTATATACAGTGCATAGATTCCGAAACGAGTTCGGAATGACGCTACGCAACGAACTTTTTGGTCAGCCTCATGACAAGAAAACGGGCAAGGGATTGTAGTGGTTGCGAAGCAAGTGCGGAGCACCGGAGGCGCGGTAGAAGCCGGAGCCACGGAAAGCCCGGTTTTTTGCGCAAGCAAAAAATGACCCCATAAAAATATAAAACAAGGTATAATAAAATTATGTCAGATTTAGAATATCAGAACGAACAGACCTATTTCCTCACATTCTGTATAGAACAGTATAAGCATCTAAAAAATATGGATGGTTGTTCTGTAAAAGATTTGTTTGATAAGTTCGGAGTTACTGATTATCTGATTCAAAACTATGAAGTTCTTCATACTCAAGGCAGACAATGGCTTCTTGATGACATAGATGCATTTATCAAAAATCGGGAGGAAGCAAAATGATTTTATACCATGGTAGTCTTGAAATAGTAGAAAAGCCTGCAATCCTTGAACCAAATCATACTATGGATTATGGGAAGGGATTTTATACTACAACTTCAAAAGAACAGGCAGATAAATGGGTTATAAGAAAAATTTCAGCAGTAAATCAGTCTAAGGGTTATACTAATATTTATTCCTTTGATGAAGCATCTTTGTCTTCTCTAAAAGTCCTTCGTTTTGAAGCTCCTGATGAAGCCTGGCTTAATTTTGTAATGGCTAACAGAATTGATAAAGATTTTACTCATGACTATGATATTGTTTATGGACCTGTAGCAAATGACAGAGTTTATGCGGCATTTGCTTTTTACGAAGAAGGAATGCTTGATAAACAGGGGCTTATTAGAGAATTAAGAGCCTATAAACTTGCTGATCAACTGCTGTTCCACACTGAAAAAGCCTTGAACTATCTTCATTTTGTAAAAGCTGAGGAGGTATCAAAATGAATAGAGAAATAACACAACAGAATCTTTATTTGTTGCTCCCTGGAAAGATTAATTCCATTGCAAAAATGCTTGTACAGGAAAAAGGTATTTCGTTTTTTGATGCAATTAATGCGATTTATAAATCTCAGACATATAAACTTTTGGAAAATGAATCTACAAAATATTGGACTTATGGACCTGTTGCTTTATATGAAAGTTTACTAAATGAACCTGTTGCTTGATTAAATATTGTTATCCATTTTTGGAGAGATAAATGAATTTTGACTACTTAAAAGATAATGATAAACTCGCTGAATTATACACTCTCTGTAACGAAGCAGAAACTTTTTGTTCTCAGTTCCCTCGTGCATCTGCAAGTTCTGCCCGTAATGCTTTGGAATGGGTAGTTAAACTTTTTTATCTTACAAAAAAAGGTAAGTATTCAGAAACTTCTACATTATTTGATCTGGTCACCAGCACAGAGTTTACAGCCTATATGGATGAACCATTTTTAAGTTCCGTTCATCTGGTTAGAAAAATTGGTAATGGTGCCAGTCATGCAGAATCTGTTACAAAAATAGAAGCCGAAAAAGTTCTGGAAGCTCTCCATAATGTTGTTGGAGAAATACTTAAATTCCTAAAAATCATCGATTCTTACCCTGTATTTGATAAATCAGTAGTTTCTGCAACAACGCCAGTTACCCCAGCTTCCGTAATTATTGATTCAACTGGTGCTCCAAAGAAAAAGTATAAAGTAGTAATCGTTAAAAAAGATTTTGAAGGATACAAGAAGAAGATAGATACTTCTACAACAATGACTTCGACCATGGACTTTACGGAGGCAGAAACCCGTAAAATCTTTATAGATGCTGCTCTTAAAGAAGCAGGCTGGTCTATTGGACAGATAAAAGGAGTTATTAAAGCTGGAACTGCCAGCATTGAAATTCCTGTAAAAGGAATGCCAACTACAAGTTGGGAAGGCTTTGCAGATTATGTTTTGTTTGGTGATGACGGAAAGCCTCTTGCTGTTGTTGAAGCAAAAAGAACTTCAAAAGATGTGGATGCAGGTTCCCAGCAGGCAAAACTTTATGCAGACTGTCTTGAACAGATGTACAATATCCGTCCTGTAATATTTTATACAAACGGTTATCAGATTTACATGGTTGATGGTGGTTATCCTGCTCGTCGTGTATTTGGTTACTACACAAAGAAGGAACTTCAGGCATTAATCTTGAAACGCAGACTCAATAAAATAGAAGATACTCGTGTAGATACAAATATTTCTGACCGTCCGTTTATTCAGATGGCCTGCACTTCCATCTGTAATTCTTATTCAACAAAAAGACGCAGTGCATTGAATGTAATGGCTACAGGAACCGGTAAAACTCGTTTTGCTATTTCCCTCGTTGATATCCTTATGCGTAATGAATGGATTGAGCATGTTTTGTTTCTTGCAGACAGAAAAGAACTTGTAAGTCAGGCATTTAAGGCTTTTGAAAAGCATCTTCCTGATTCTACACGCTGTGCAATTTATTCAGGAACGCCAACAGAATTTGATCCTAATGCCCGTATTGTTGTTTCCACATATCCAAGTATTCTAAACATGATTGACGATGATGAACGTCAATTTGGAGTCGGACACTTTGATTTGATCATCATTGATGAATGTCACCGTTCTGTCTACAACAAATATCTGGCAATTTTGCGTTATTTTGATTCTCTGGTATTAGGTTTAACTGCTACTCCAAAAGAGCAGGTAGATGCTGATACTTACACATTGTTTGGAGTAGATAAAAATAAGCCAACTTTCGAATATGATTATGAAACTGCAGTAAGGGAAGGATTCCTTGTTGATTATACAGTTCTGGATAAAACAACTAATGTTCTAAAAAATGGATTAAAATATTCTGAACTTTCCGATGATGAAAAAGAGGAATACGAGGATGAGTTCACTGAAGACGGCATTACACCTCCTGCCATTCCGCATGATGAATTCTATAAAAATGTAATAAACCTTCCAACATTGGATCTTGTTCTTAACACATTGGTGAATGAAGGGCTTAAAACAAAAGGTGGAGAAGAACTGGGAAAGACCATTCTTTTTGCGGTAGATCATGATCATGCTCTGAAAATCGTTGAACGATTCAAGTATCTTTATCCTGAGAAAGGAAATGATTACTGTCAACTGATTGATTATTCTGTTAATTATGCCAGTACAATCATTGAAGATTTCAAGGTACCAAATAAAGAGCCTGTAATTGCCGTCAGTGTTGATATGCTTGATACAGGTGTTGATGTCCCTGAAGTATTGAACCTTGTTTTCTTTAAGCGTGTTCGTTCCCCAATTAAGTTCTGGCAGATGATTGGCCGAGGAACTCGTGTCTGCAAAAACTATGAAGTTTTCTCCCCAGATGCTTCAACTTTCGGTCCTCAGGAAGAAGGATCACAGCCGGCCTCAACAGAATGTAAAGATTATGACTGCAAACAGGGATTCTACATTTTTGACTTCTGCGATAATTTCTCTTTCTTTAATATGAATCCAAAAGGAATAGTTCCTAAACATACGCTTTCAATTACAGAAAGAATTTTCAATCTTAAGCTTGATATGGTTGCGGCCCTTCAGGGAATTGAACATCAAGAAAATCCAGATCATAAAAAGTATTACGACAAATGGCGTAATGAACTCTGGACTACAGTAAAAGGCCTTAACCGTCACCTTGTAAATGTAAATTGGGAAATTGCTTATGTTGATAAATACTCAAATGAAGCAGAATGGAACGATTTACATAAAATCAAAGTAGGACAGATTAAGTCTCAGATTACTTATCTTATTGAACCTACCAAGGATGACATATATGCAAAAACTTTCGATGCCTGGTTATTCAATATGGAATTAGCTGAAATCATCGGTGAAAAAGATTACAGCAAGGCCATTGAAAAAGTAACTACAGTTTGTTATCAGCTTTTGGAAAAAACAAAGATTCCACAGATAGAGACTAAAGTTGAAAGTCTCAAAAAGATTACCACAAATGAATTTTGGCAGGATAGATCATTGGATAAACTGGAATTTGTTCGTACAGAAATTCGTGATTTAATGAAGTATTTGGTAGAAATAAAACCTCCGATTAAAGTAACGAACTTTGAAGACGAACTTGTTGATAAAACTGCATCTGGTTCTCATGTGCAGCCTCAAATAAAAAATTATAAGCAACGAGTACTTGAGTATTTGTCAGAAAACATAGATGCAGAGGTAATTTACAAAATCAAGAATATTATTCCTATTACAGAAAACGATATTAATGAACTTGAACATATTCTGTGTGAAGAACTTGGCTCTAAAGAAGAATACGAAGAACTTTCCAAAGGTGCTCCTTTGGCAGTCTTTGTAAGAAAGATAGTAGGTTTAGATGTTGAAGCTGTAAACAAAGTTTTCAGTGATTATCTTTCAAAATACAACTTCAACCCGGCACAGGAAGAATTCTTGCATCAGATTGTAACTTATGTATTGCAGAACGGAGATATTGAACCTGAAAATATCGTTTCCAATGCTCCATTTACAACATTGGATTACACAGAAATCTTTGATGATAATGCAGATGCTGTATTTGAATTAATTGATGTGTTACATGGTGCAATTTCTGCATGAAACTTATTAATTTTGTCAACTTTCACATTTTTTACCATCTTATATATAAGCAAGAGGTAAAAGCCTGGAGCTATTGAGTTCTTTGGGCGACTTGCAACCGAAGGGCGCACTGGAGCAGATTTAATGCGGTTTTCTGCGAGAGCAGAATTACAACGAAAGCAATTATGTTTTAATTATCTCCCTCAAAGCAAGCATAGGTGAAAACCAACGACAACATAAAATGCAATTTGGAAGGTTGATTGACAAATGCCTAAGCAAAAGAGCTGAAACCTGCGTAGCACGGGTTCGAGACAAATGCGACTTGCAACCGAAGGGCGCACTGGAGCAGTTTGTCACGGTTCCGTGCGAGAGCAGGTTTCATATATATATATTTGGCATTAATTAAGCAACAAATTCCCAAATTGCATTTTATAATTCATTCTGATATATTTTCACCTATGGGAAACAGATGTTATACAATGCTTAAGCCTGGGGTTCTTAACCGCAGGATCGTTGGCGAAGTAATTACTCGCCTTGAAAGAAAGGGCCTCAAGCTTGTTGGCCTTAAGATGATTCAGATTACAAAAGAAATTGCAGAAAAGCACTATGCAGAACACAAAGAAAAGCCATTCTTCAGTGACCTGGTAGGCTACATTACAAGCGCACCGGTTGTTGCAATGGTTTGGCAGGGGGATGAATGCGTTACTCTCGTTCGCAAACTTGTTGGTGCAACGAAGGTAACAGAATCACAGCCAGGAACAATCCGCGGTGATTTTGGCCTCCATACAAACTGCAACATCATCCACGCATCTGACAGCGACGAAAGCGCAGAACGCGAAATCAACATCTTCTTCAAGCCGGAAGAAATCATCGACTGGGAAGACAAGACAGCAGAATACCTTTAATCAAAAGTTTTGCTTAAAGAAGGGCCGTTTGGAATATGCCAGACGGCCTTTTTGTTTGTGTAAAATTTACCTTTTTAATGTCTTTTAAACACAGCGTTTATTTATTTTTTTTATTCAATGTTGTATAAAAAAGGGCGGTTATACTTATGGAGGTCACAAATGACATTCGCAGATAAAATTTTGGAAGCAGCACAGGAAGGAATCGTACTCCTACGAAATGAAAAAGAAACTCTTCCTCTCAATGAAAATGAAAGTGTTGCAGTTTTTGGTCGCGGCCAGATCAATTTCATCAAGTGCGGTCTCGGTTCAGGCGGTTCAGTTCACGCACCTTATTCAACAAATTTAATCGACAATCTTCCAAATGCAGACAAAGAGCTTGCAGAAAAATACAGGGCTTTTGTAAAGGAAAATCCTTTTGACAATGGTGGCGGTGCCTGGGCTGCAGAGCCTTGGAACCAGAAGGAAATGCCTGTTTCAAAGGAACTTGCATCAGAGTGCGCAAAAAAATCTTCAAAGGCTGTAATTGTAATTACACGAAATGCCGGAGAAGACAAGGACCTTGTAAATGAAAAAGGTTCATGGCTTCTTACAGATGAAGAATTTGAAAATATTAAGAACATCTGTGCTGCTTTTGAAAAAGTCTGCGTTGTATACAATGCCTGTGGAATCGTAGACAGCAGCTGGCTTGATTCTCCTGAACTCAATGGTCACATTACTGCAGTGGTCTATGCATGGCAGGGTGGACAGGAGTGCGGAAGGTCTGCTGCATACATTCTCCTTGGAAAATCAAATCCAAGCGGAAAACTCAGCTGTACAATTGCAAAGACAATCGAGGACTATCCTTCTACTGCAGGATTCAATACTGGTGTGGACAGCATTTATCTTGAAGATATTTATGTTGGCTACAGATATTTCAATACATTTGCAAAGGACAGGATTCTCTATCCATTTGGATTCGGCTTGAGCTATACATCTTTCTCCGTTGAATTCTCAAAGGCAAAATTCAACGGAAAGGAAATTTCTGCAAAGGCTCTTGTGCGCAATACGGGCAAGGTTGCAGGAAAAGAAGTTGTTCAGCTTTATGTTTCATGTCCTCAGGGAAAACTTGGAAAACCAGCTCGCGAACTTGCAGCCTTCATAAAGACGGAACTTCTTCAGCCTGGTCAGGAAGAACTTGTAGAGCTTTCCTTCAACATTGAAAACCATGCATCTTATGATGACAGCGGTGCAACGGGACATGCCTTCTGCAAGGTTCTTGAAGCTGGAAAATATTTTGTTTACGGCGGAACAGATTCCCTAAGTGCATCCCCTGTAGAATTTGAAGAAAGCGATTCCATTGAACTTGCAGAAACTTCTGTTGTTGAGCAGCTTACTTCTGCAGCGGCTCCAGTTAAATCTTTTGACCGCATCAGGAATGAAGGCGGAAAAGTTGCAATGGAAAAAACACCTGCAAGAAAATATGACCTTAAGAATCGCATTGAAGAGTCCATTCCTGCAGAAATCCCATACACCGGAGACAAGGGAATAAAGTTCCTTGATGTAAAGGCAGATCCTTCAAAGCTTGATGCGTTCATTGCCCAGCTTGATGACACGATGCTCATGACCCTTTGCCGCGGTGAAGGAATGATGAGCCGCAAAACTGTTCCTGGCCTTGCAAGTGCCATGGGTGGTTTGAGCGAAGCCCTCTATCAGTTTGGAATTCCTGTTGCAGGATGTGCAGATGGTCCTAGCGGAATCCGTATGGATACGGGAACGGAAGCAAACCTTATGCCTATAGGAACATTGCTTGCCTGTTCATGGAACCTTGATCTTGTAAAGGAACTCATGGAATACGAAGGCGATGAACTTGTGGAAAACAAGATCGACACTTGCCTTGGACCTGGAATCAACATCCAGCGCAATCCACTTTGCGGACGCAACTTTGAGTATTTTTCTGAAGATCCGTTGCTTACTGGTGCCATGACCTGTACTATTCTTGACGGAATCCAGAGCCGTGGTGTATGGCCTACAATCAAGCACTATGCATGCAATAACCGTGAAAACGGTCGCCGCGTAAACAATGCAATTGTTTCGGAAAGAGCCTTGCGTGAAATCTATCTTGCTCCATTTGAAATGGCAGTAAAGAAGAGTGGTGCAAAGTCCATCATGTCCAGCTACAACCTGATCAACGGTGTGCAGGCTGCAAGCAACTATGAACTCTGCCAGACAATTCTCCGTGATGACTGGAAATATGAAGGTCTTGTGATGACTGACTGGTGGGCTCAGGTAAATGACTGCGTGGAAGGCGGAAACAGTGACAATGAAATGGTTTCGCAGATGATCCGCTCAAGAAACGATGTGTACATGATCTGTCAGAACGACAAAGCCGAACTTGACGGCAACGACGATGACCTTAGAAAGTCTTTGGCCTCAGGAAAACTTAAGCGCAGTGAACTTCAGCGCTGTGCCCGCGATGTGGTTGCTTTCATGATTAAAACAAAAGTTGCCGAACGTCCTCTCCGCGGCCTCAACGATGTTCCTGGATTCGTTTCAAAGCTGGACAAGATTCCTGAAGGGGAAATTGCCTACGGTGAAACAACAAAGTTCATGAAAAATGGTCAGACAAAAGCTTATATGGAAGTTCCGGAAGATGATGTCTACAATTTCCTTGCCATGTTCAGAAAAGAAGATGACGGAACAGTTTCCCAGTCGGTATGCAACCTTAACATTGACGGTGAAAATGCCGTTTCCCTCAACTGTCGTACGACAGAAGGAAGGTCTGAAGGTGCCATCATGGGGCTCCTCAAGCTTACAAAGGGATTCTATGAAGTTGAACTTGTCCACACAAAGCCTGGAATTGAAATCGATTATGTTGGATTCTCCAGAATCGTTACAACTTCGACAGGCATGAGACTCTTCCATGACTACGGTGAACCTGAACTTGAACATCCAAGGTTCGGTAAGAAAAAGAAGACTGACAATTAAAAAGTAATCTGCATAGGGCTGTTTTAACGAACGGCCCTTTTTTATTTCAATCATTATATTTGTAAAATCAGAATTTGTATTTTATAATCTTAAGGATATGAAAAAAATGCATTCATAATTTACAAGGAAAATAAAATGGTAGTTACTGAACTTCTTGAACGAAATGCCAAACTTTACGGCAATGAAATTGCCCTTGTTGAACTTAATCCAGAAGAAAAAGATAACCGTCGTGTTACCTGGAAAGAATTCAACTTGATAGAAAGCGATAAAACCGATCCCTATCGCCGTGAAATTACCTGGAGCGTATTTGATGAAAAGGCAAACCGTTTTGCCAACATGCTTATTTCACGCGGAATAAAAAAAGGCGACAAGGTTGCCATAATTATGTACAACTGCCTTGAATGGCTTCCGATATACTTTGGAATTTTAAAAACCGGAGCAATCTCCGTTCCATTCAATTTCAGATATGACGCAGATGAAATCCTTTACTGTGCAGAACTTGCGGAAGTCGATGCAATTGTTTTCAGTTCTTCGTTTATCGGTCGTATCGAACAGAATGTGGAAAAACTCCGCAAGGGTAGGCTTTTGATTTATTACGGTGACGGTTGTCCAAGCTTTGCCGAAAGTTATCGCGAACTTGTTGCCGACTGTTCAAGTCAGGCTCCTGACATCAAGATTACGGAAGAAGATGACGGGGCCATTTATTTTTCAAGCGGAACAACAGGATTCCCTAAGGCTATCCTTCACAAGCATTTGTCTTTGATTCAGGCTGCAGAAATGGAACAGAAGCACCATGAAACCGGACGAAACGATGTGTTCCTCTGCATTCCTCCTTTGTATCACACGGGTGCAAAATTCCATTGGATGGGGTCCCTTGTAGCAGGTTCAAAAGCGGTACTCCTTAAGGGAACTAAACCTGAAATCATCCTTGATGCAATTTCAAAGGAAAAATGTACTATTGTCTGGCTTCTTGTACCTTGGGCTCAGGATATTCTTGATAGCCTTGATAACGGTTCACTAAAACTGAAGGACTATGAACTTTCTCAATGGAGGCTCATGCATATCGGTGCTCAGCCTGTTCCGCCTTCTCTCATTAAAAGATGGAAGGAATATTTCCCAAATCACCAGTACGATACAAATTATGGACTTTCAGAATCTACGGGCCCTGGATGCGTACATCTTGGTATGGAAAACATTCACAAGGTTGGCGCCATCGGTGTTCCTGGTTACAGATGGGAATGCAAGATTGTTGATGAGCACGACAATGTTGTTAAGCGAGGCGATGTGGGTGAACTTTGCGTAAAGGGACCTGGCGTAATGACCTGCTATTACCGAAATGAAGAAGCAACAAAAGAATGCCTTAAAGACGGGTGGCTTTATACAGGTGACATGGCCATGCAGGATGAAGACGGTTTCTACTTCCTTGTTGACCGCAAGAAAGATGTAATTGTTTCAGGCGGTGAAAACCTTTATCCGGTTCAGATAGAAGATTTCATACGCAAGAATGGCAAGGTAAAGGATGTTGCCGTAATCGGCCTTGCTGACCGCCGCCTTGGAGAAAAGGCAGTTGCAATCATTGAAGTAAAGGATGGCATGTCATTGTCCCTTGAAGAAATCACTGAATTCTGTGAAGGCATGCCTCGCTACAAGAGACCTAAGGAATTCATCTTTGCAGAAATTCCTCGCAATGCCACAGGTAAAATTGAAAAGCCAAAGCTTCGTAAAATGTACGGTGCAGATAAATTAGTTGAACAGGAAAACAGAGGTTGATTGTGGTTAAGTTGTTCATTCTGGTTGTTTACTTTGCTGTTCTGGTTGCCATCGGTCTTTACTGCCGAAAGCATTCAACAGATGTAAACGGTTTCGTTCTGGGGGGCCGCTCGGTTGGTCCATGGCTTACAGCTTTTGCTTATGGAACTTCGTATTTTTCTGCCGTTGTTTTCGTAGGCTATGCAGGTCAGTTTGGCTGGAGATACGGTCTTTCTGCCACATGGGCTGGAATCGGAAACGCTATCATCGGTTCCCTTTTGGCTTGGGTTGTACTTGGAAGAAGAACAAGGATCATGACCCAGCATCTGGACAGTGCAACCATGCCTCAGTTCTTTGGTCGTCGTTTTAATTCAACTGCCCTTAAGATCTACGCTTCCATAATCATCTTCATCTTCCTCATTCCATACACAGCCTCTTTGTACAATGGACTTTCGCGCCTTTTTGGAATGGCATTCAACATTGACTATTCAGTATGCATCATCCTTATGGCTGTTCTTACCGCAATCTATGTTATTGCAGGCGGATACATGGCAACAGCTATCAACGATTTCATCCAGGGCATCATCATGCTGGTTGGCATCAGTGTCATCATTGCGGCAGTTCTAATGTCAAAGGGTGGTTTCATGGCAGCCCTCGATGGCCTTGCACGCATTGAAGATGCAAAAGTTTCAGCAACACCTGGAATCTTTGCAAGCTTCTTTGGTCCGGATCCATTGAACCTTTTCTTTGTTGTTATCCTTACTTCCCTTGGTACCTGGGGGCTTCCTCAGATGGTCCAGAAATTCTACGCCATCAAGAATGAAGAATCAATCAAGAAGGGTACAATCATCAGTACACTTTTTGCTTTCGTTGTTGCAGGCGGATGTTACTTCCTCGGTGGTTTTGGTCGCCTCTTCTCTGACATCCTCAATGTTGGTCCAAAGGGAGTTCCAGCAGGCGGTTTTGATGCAATCATTCCTGCCATGCTTTCAACTTTGAGCCCGGTTCTTATTGCCCTCGTTGTCATTCTTGTTCTTTCGGCTTCCATGTCTACTTTGTCATCTCTTGTAATCGCTTCAAGCTCTACTTTGACAATCGACTTCCTCAAGGACAACTTCATCAAGAATATGTCTGAAAAGAAACAGGTCCTCATGATCCGTGTCCTCATAGTTGTGTTCATTGCAATTTCTGCAGCAATCGCCCTTGTCCAGTACAAGTCGAATGTTACCTTCATTGCCCAGCTTATGGGTGTTTCCTGGGGTGCCCTTGCAGGTGCTTTCCTTGCTCCGTTCATGTACTCCCTTTACTGGAAGAATACAACTAAGGCTTCCTGCTATGTAAGCTTTACATTTGGATCCCTCCTCATGATTTTGAACATGTTCTTCCGTCCATACTTCCCTGCAATCATGAAATCACCTATCAACAGCGGTGCCATTGCCATGTTTGCGGGCCTTGTAATCGTTCCGATTGTAAGCTTCATTACAAAGAGACCTGACTCTACACTTGTAGAGGAAACTTTTGCCTGCTATGAAAAGAAAGTTCCTGTAACCCAGAAGACTTCCCTTGAAGGCTGATAAAAGTCAAAAAAATCGTAAAAAAACCATAATGAAAAAAAACAGTTCATTATGTTTTTTTACTTTCAAAAGTCTTGATATTTTGAATTCTTTGAATCAATGTCATATAATATGAAAAGAGGTCTATAACATGAAGAAAAAGATTTCGTTAAAAATTAAACTCTTGGCTGTAATCGTCGGACTCATCATTGCTTGTTCAGTTGTACAGAGCATTATGGTTCACAATATAGCAGATGCAGCCCTTGGAGATTCAGTAACAAAGGTAGTTACATTGGTAACTGAAAATGCAGCTTTGGATATCAGCATTCGTAATACTGCTGAATTGAATTTTGCCCGTAATCTTGCAAAACTTCCTATGATAAAGAGTGATGAACTCACAACGGAAGAAAAGTGCCAGCAGCTGGTTGCAATTGCAAAGGAAAGCAAAGGAAAGTATGTGAACATTACTTTCTACGGCAAAGACGGATATTCATTTATTCCTGAAAAACCAGGTGTTCCAATTTACTTTGGGGACAGAGAGTACATTAAGGCTCCTTTGGCAGGGCAGGAATATGTCCGCGATCCATTCTTAAACACCATTACAAACCAGCTTATTATGTGCTATTCAGTTCCTGTTTATGACAATGGACAGATTGTAGGTGCAGTTTGCTGTGTAAGGGACGGTAACTTCATTTCTGAAATCATTGAAAGCATTGATGTTGGTGGTGGAATGCATCCTGGAATCATCAACATGAAGACAGGTAATACTGTAGGAAATGTAAACAAGGATACTTCCAAGGGAAATTCTGTTGCTGAACTCGATCCAAATTCAGAACTTGCTAAAGTATTAGGTAATGCCATGGCAGGAAAATCTGATGTGGAATTCTTTACTGAGCCTGCTACAGGACAGAAGATGATAGCAAGCTATAAGCCTGTTGGTGGTGACAGCGACTGGTTTGTTTTCTGTGCTGCTCCCTATGACTATTATTTTGGTTCACTCACAAAATTGAGCCATGCTATTACAATCATTCTTATTGTTTCCATTTTTGTTGGTGCAATAATAGGCATCCTCAGTATTTCAAGTCTCATCAGGCCTTTGTTCTACGTAAAGAATTCCATTGCGGAAATTTCTACAGGCCATGCAGACCTTTCAAGCAGAATTACACAGTCTTCCAACGATGAGGTCGGTGAAGTTGTAGACGGATTCAACACCTTCGTAGGAAAACTTCAGGCTATCATGACACAGCTTAAGGCTTCCAAGGTTGAACTTTCTTCTGCCGGTGAAAACCTGATTGCCAGTGCTGACGATACAAGCGCATCAATTACAGAAATCATTGAAAACATTGATTCTGTTCACAGTCAGATCAACAATCAGAGTAACAGCGTTACGGAAACAGCCGGTGCCGTAAATGAAATTGCTTCAAACATTGAATCTCTTGAAAGGATGATTGAAAATCAGAGTGACGGAATCCATCAGGCTTCTGTTGCTGTTGAACAGATGATCGGAAACATCAAGTCTGTAAATACTTCTGTTGATAAGATGGCTTCTTCTTTTGAAAATCTTTCGACAAGTGCAAATTCTGGTGCCCAGATTCAGCTTGATGTAAATGAAAAGATTGAAAAGATTAAGGTTCAGAGCGAGACTCTTCAGGAAGCAAACATTGCAATTTCTGCAATCGCAGCCCAGACAAACCTTCTTGCCATGAATGCTGCCATCGAAGCTGCACATGCCGGTGAAGCAGGCAAGGGATTCTCTGTTGTTGCCGACGAAATCCGTAAGCTTTCAGAAACATCTTCTGCCCAGTCAAAGACAATCGGTGAAGAACTGAACAGCATCAGGGATGCAATTGACAGTGTTGTTTCTGCATCAAACATGTCCAGCTCTGCTTTCCAGAATGTTGCAACTAAGATTCAGGAAACAGATGAGCTTGTTCGCCAGATTAAATCTGCAATGGATGAACAGACTGAAGGCTCTCAGCAGATTAACGAAGCCCTCCATAACATGAATGACAGTACTGCTGAAGTTAAGAGCGCATCCCGCGAAATGTCTGAAGGTAACAGGCAGATCCTTTCTGAAATAAAGAACCTTCAGGATGCAACTGATGTAATGAAACTCAGTATGGAAGAAATGTCTGCAGGTGCAAAAAAGATCAACGAAACTGGTGTTGTTCTTTCAGACATCTCTGCAGCCATGAAGGATTCCATCGAAAAGATCGGTAGGGAAATTGATCAATTTAAGGTTTAAGGAAATACATCCATGTAATTCCTTAAACGACGGAACTGCCAGCAGTTCCGTCAGCAATAGTTGCTTGCTTGGACCAATTGGATATGCTCAAATCAGCATGCTTGAACAGATGCCTGCTTATTCATGAAATGGTTCTGTTTTTACTATTAATTATCAAAATTCCGGAAAAGTAATAAAGGAAGGGAGTCATTGGGTATCTATTGAATATTTTGACGAAGAAAGTAAAAGATGGGTTTATAAATATTATGATGATGGTAAAAAAGATTTTATAACTGCAATTGATGATGAGGATGAACATTTTTCTGAATACTATTTGAACGAGAGTGGAAAATTTTCATCTGCAATTTAAAAAAATATTATAGCAGTTGTCACCTGGGAAGGGGATATGAACAATCTCTTTAAAGGATATAATACTGGAATTCCTTCAAAAAGTTATTATTTTTATTCAGAACCAGAATTGCAGAATAATAAATGCACTATAAAAAAGCGGATACACTTTCTGATTCTGTGATTATTGCCAATTCTAATCAGCCCTATATTATTCAGACACTTTCTTCTCCTGTAGATTATGGTGATGATTTGGCAAAGTGGGAACGTTACGGAATCAGACAGAATTCAGAAATGTTTAAAGGAATGGATTATTACAGCATAGATAAAAAACTTATTAATGATGGATATTACTACTGCGAAATTATTCACTTTGCGGACGGCGACGGCAAGGTAGAAAAAGTTTATAAAAAATAAATTATAATAACGCTAAATGTGGGGTTACTGGATTTTTTTTTGAAGTTTTACTCCATTGTTCGCGATGATTCCCATGCGTTTATTTTGCGCGATTGCCTAAAATTCTTACGAATTCCGGGCATTTTGTTTTAACAAAAGCTCCCTTTTTTCACGCTTTCATGATATAATGAGAATAAGGTGGATTATGTTTATAGACTATTCAAAACTTTGGAAAAAGCTTGCTGCTATGGGAATTAAGAATAAAACCGAACTTATGCCATTGGCAGGTATTTCTTCTAACATTTTAGCTAAACTCAGCAAAGGTGATTATATTTCAATGGAAAGTCTCCAGAAAATATGTAAAGCACTTCATTGTGATGTTGGCGATATTTGTGTTGTAAATAACGAAAATTCTGAAGAAAAATAATTACAGTGTCATTCTTTGGCATCGCACCATAGTAAAATATCCTTAGGAGAATTTATAAAATGGCAAAAGCAAAAAAACAGGTGAGTTTTGAAGATGCTCTTTGGAGTTCTTGTGATAAATTGCGAGGAACTGTAGAACCTGCAGAATACAAGCATGTAGTTCTCAGTCTGATTTTCTTGAAATTCGTTAATGACAAATTCAATGACCGCAAGGAAGAACTCAAAGCTGAAGGCAAAGAAAAATATATTGATATGCAGGAATTCTATGACATGAAGAATGTTTTCTTTGTGCCGGAAGAATCCCGCTGGTCATACATTATGAAAAATGCCAGGCAGACTGATATTGCTCTCAAAATTGATACTGCATTGAACACAATCGAAAAGCAGAATCCAACATTAAAAGGTGCTTTGCCAGATAACTATTATTCTCGTCTTGGAATCGATGTTTCAAAACTTGCAGCTCTTCTTGATGAAATTAACAATATTCAAACAACAGCAGACAAAGAAAACGACATCATGGGTCGTGTCTATGAATACTTTCTTACAAAGTTTGCTCTTCAGGAAGGAAAAGGTAAGGGTGAATTCTATACTCCAAAAACAGTAGTAAATCTTATTGCCGAAATGATTGAACCATATAAAGGAAAAATCTACGACCCTTGTTGTGGTTCTGGTGGTATGTTCGTTCAGTCCTTGAAATTTGTAGAAAATCATGCGGGAAGTACAAAAGATATTTCTGTTTATGGTCAGGAAGGAACAAGTACAACTTACAAAATGGCAAAAATGAACCTTGCCATTCGTGGTATTCCTTGTGACCTTGGGGAAAAGGCTGCCAACACTTTTACAAATGATTTGCACAAAGACCTTCGTGCAGACTTCATAATGGCAAATCCTCCGTTTAATCAGAAAGACTGGCGTGAAGAAAATGAACTTACACAGGATTCAAGATGGGATGGTTATGTTGTTCCTCCAACAAGCAATGCAAATTACGGCTGGGTTCTGCACATGGTTTCAAAACTCAGCACAAACGGAACTGCAGGCTTCCTTCTTGCAAACGGAGCATTAAGCGGCGAAGGTCAGGAACTTGAAATCCGTAAGCAGCTTATTGAAAACAATCTTATAGAAGCAATCGTAATTCTTCCAAGAAATCTTTTTTATACAACAGATATTTCGGTTACTTTGTGGATTTTGAACAAGAACAAAAAAGCAAGAATGGTTCAGCAGAACGGCAAAATGAGAAAATTCCGTGCCAGAGAAGATGAAGTTTTGTTTATGGATCTTCGCCAGATGGGAAGTCCCTATGAAAAGAAATATGTTGAACTTACTCAGGAAGAAAGAAACAAGGTAACAGGAACTTTCCACAACTGGCAGAATGACAACAATGATTATCAGAATGTTCCAGAATTTTGTTACAGTGCCAAAAAGAGTGAAATTGTAGAAAAAGGATATACTCTCGTTCCTAGCCGTTATATTGAATTTGTAAACCATGATGAAACAGCAGATTTTGACACAACAATGAAAACTCTTCAGACAGAACTTACAGATTTACTCAAACAGGAAGAAGAAAGCAAAAAAGAACTGTTGAACGTGTTCAAGGATTTGGGGTACGAGATTAA
>SAMEA3663207__coassemble_215_pt1 | contig 21084 bp, 17 predicted proteins | sample SAMEA3663207__metabat2_high_PE_022 | metagenome-assembled genome bin SAMEA3663207 (sample SAMEA3663207) | pig gut metagenome | biome: pig gut; feature: pig-associated habitat; material: faeces | place: China | collected 2013
ATCAAAACTTTTGCCTGAATATTTAATGCTTTGGTTCAGCAGACCTGAGTTTGACCGTTATGCTCGTTTTAAATCTCATGGTAGTGTTCGCGAAATTTTTGATTGGGACGAAATGTGCCGTGTTGAACTCCCAGTTCCACCCCTAAACGAACAGCAGAAAATCGTGGACACTTACAACGCCATCACAAACCGCATACGGATTAAGCAGAAGATTAATGAGAATCTGGAGAAGACGGCACTATTACAGATTGAAGAATTGCTAGAAAATCCAAATACTAAAAAAAGAACCATAAAAATTGGTGATATATGTGATGTGAAAGGTGGGAAAAGATTACCATTGGGTTCAGATTTGATTGAACAGAAAAACTCACATCCATACATTAGAATTAGAGATTTAAAAAACAGTTGCTTTGTAGTTCTTAACGATGAATTTTTATATGTTGATGATGAAACACAGCAGGAAATTTCAAGATATATTACGAATACAAATGATTTGTTGATTTCAATTGTTGGGACTATTGGACTTACATCAATTGTTCACAGTTCTCTTGATAATGCAAACTTAACTGAAAACTGTGTCAAACTAACAAATATGAATGTATTGTCTCCAGAATATGTTCTAATGTATTTGCGAACGAAGTCTGGTCAAAAAGCAATTTCACAGGCAACAGTTGGGGCGGTTCAAGCAAAGTTGCCGCTTAAAAATGTACAGAACTTAGATATTCAGTATTTTGATGATGAACAAATGAAAGAAATAAATTTATTGCTCAAGAATTCATTTAAATTAATATCTTGCAATATTGAAGAAATAATTAAATTGAATACATTGAGAAATGGAATTGTTTCGCAGATTTCGAAAAGGTAAATGTCACACGGATGCACAAGCCGCGAAAGTGGCGTGTTAAATAATTTCCACTCATGCAAACGACACGAAGTGGCGTATTCGATTTTCCTAACGGAAAACCTGTAAATAATTTATTCTTGGAATTGCGTTAGCAATTCCGAATCCGTGTGACAATATCGGGGGCGTTGCGGGGGTGTCCCCCGCAGAGGGGATAGCGGAAGACACGATAAAGTGGAGCAAGTGGCAAAGTTTACTTTGACATTTGCGTAGCGACTCGTGGCTGGAGCGCAAGGGGAGACTTCCCCTTCCTAACCTTATAATCGAAAAATATTATAATAATTTCTGAATATAATCGAAAAATATTATAATTTTTATTGATTTGGCAGAAAAAATCACTTATTATTAAGGTATGAACGAAATTAAGAGAGATTTACAGAGTGTTCTTTCTCAAAAACTTGGCAAAGGCAAGGTCATTATTTTGATGGGCTCTCGTCAGGTTGGAAAAACTACGCTTTTGCAAAAGCTTCTTTCTGAGTATTCGGATGAAAAATCAGTGCAGTACTGGAATTGTGACGAAATAGATGTAAGAAAACTTCTTGCTGATGAATCGTCTGCTCGTTTGAAATCTTTTGTAGGAAATTCAAAATTTATTGTTATTGATGAAGCGCAGCGTGTTCAAAATATTGGTCTTAAATTGAAAATCCTTCACGATAATTTCCCTGATGTTCAGATTGCTGTAACTGGTTCATCTGCACTTGATTTGTCTAACACGATTAACGAGCCTTTGACTGGGCGTAAATTTGAATACAATCTTTTTCCTTTTTCTACAAATGAGCTTGTTCACAATTTTTCGATGCTGGATGAAATGAAACAGTTGGAAAACAGACTTGTTTATGGTTTTTATCCTGATGTAGTGAATAATCCTGGGGAGGAAAAAGAAATCCTTTCAAATATTGTTTCAAGTTATCTTTATAAAGATGTTTTTGAGTTTCAGGATATACGAAAGCCTGCTGTGATTGAAAAACTGGTTCAGGCTCTTGCATTGCAGGTTGGAAGTGAAGTTTCGTTTAATGAACTTGGAAATCTTTTAGGAATTGATTCTCTCACTGTTCAAAAATATGTGGATTTACTTGAGAAGGCTTATGTAATTTTTCATCTTCATTCTTACAGCCGTAATGTTCGAAATGAACTTAAAAAAAGTATAAAGATTTATTTTTATGATAACGGTGTCAGAAATGCGGTTATCTCAAATTTTTCTCCTTGTGATTTGCGTTCTGATATTGGCATGATTTGGGAAAATTTTTTAATCAGCGAACGAGTAAAAAACAATGCTTTTCATAACAGAAAGGCAAAATATTATTTTTGGCGTACAACTCAAAAGCAGGAAATTGATTTTATAGAAGAGATTGATGGAAAGTTTTCAGCCTTTGAATTTAAATACAATCCAAAGAAGGCGAATGCAAAATGTCCGCTAACATTCTCTAATAATTATCCAGAAATTCCTTTTTCTGTGATTTCCAAAGAAAATTATCTTGAATTTATTACGGAGGAGTAATCAATTTATGAAATTTGACGAACACCAGTTAGAACTTTCCATCATGGAGCTTTTTGAAAATCAAGGTTATGCCCATATTACTGGAAGTGAGATTCATCACGAAAAAAGTGAAGTGCTTCTGATTGATGTTCTTCGTAATTATCTCTTGTTCCGTTATGGTTCTCAAAATATCACCGAAAACGAAATTACTTCTGCAGTAAATAGAATCAAAAATATTTCTTCTGACCTTTATGATGAAAATAAAAAGGTACTGCATCTACTCTGCAATGGATTTACACTTCGTCGTGATGACCCAAATCAAAAAGACTTATTTATTCAGTTAATTGATTTTGATGAGCCTGAAAACAATATGTTCAACATTGTAAATCAGCTTGAAGTGCAGGGACGGGAACAGCTCCGCATTCCAGATGGAATTGTTTACATAAACGGAATCCCTGTTGTTGTTCTGGAATTTAAATCTGCAATAAAAGAACACACAACTATTGAAGACGCATACAAACAGCTTACGATTCGCTATCGCCGTGATATTCCTGAACTGTTTAAATACAATGCATTTGTCGTTATTTCTGACGGTGCAAATACAAAGGTGGGTTCACTTTTTTCACCTTATGAATTTTTTTATGCCTGGCGAAAAGTTGAAAGCACAGACAAGGAAGTTGATGGAATCAGTTCTTTAATCACAATGGTGAATGGTCTTTTCAGAATGGATAGAATTGTTGCTGTCATTAAGGATTTTATTTACTTTCCGGATTCTAGTGATAAAGAGGTAAAAATTGTCTGCCGTTATCCTCAGTATTTTTCAGCAACAAAACTTTATGAAAGCATCAAATCTGCAATGAAGCCAAACGGCAACGGAAAAGGCGGAATTTATTTTGGTGCTACTGGTTGCGGAAAAAGTTACACGATGGTTTTTCTTTCCAGAATGATTATGAAGAGCAAGGAATTCAACAGTCCTACAATTGTTGTAATCACTGACAGAACAGACCTTGATGATCAGCTTTCAAAGATATTCCTGGAATCAAAAAACTACATTGGCGATGAAAACATTAAGTGCATTGAAGCTCGTGATGATGAATCAGAAAACAAAACTGGCTTAAAGCAGGAACTTAAAAATCGAGCCAGCGGCGGTGTTTATCTTACGACAATTCAGAAATTCAGCGAGGATATAAAACTTCTTTCAGACCGTTCTAACATCATTTGTATTTCAGATGAAGCCCATCGTTCTCAGAATAATCTTGATGAAAAACTTGTGATTAATGAAAAAAAGGGCATTGTTGAACATAAATTTGGTTTTGCGCACTTTTTGCATGAATCATTTCCTAATGCCACTTATGTTGGTTTTACAGGAACTCCAATAGATGAAATGGAGCAGGTTTTTGGTGATGTTGTTGATACTTACACAATGAAAGAATCTGTTGCAGATGGAATTACGGTTAACCTTGTTTATGAAGGTCGTGCCGCAAAAGTTTTCCTGGACCACAAGAAAATTCAGGAGATTGAAGCGTATTATGCAAAATGCGAAGTTCAGGGAGCAAATGAAAATCAAATAGAGCAGAGTAAAAAGGCGGTTACAAATCTTGAAGCTATTCTCCGTGATCCAGATGTAATTAATGAGATTGCAAAAGATTTTGTTGCTCATTATGAACAGAGAGTAAAAGAAGGTGCATCTGTTCTTGGAAAAGCAATGTTTGTATGTTCCAGCCGGGAAGTTGCATTTGATTTATGGAAAGCTATAACTGCACTTCGTCCAGAATGGAAAGTTCAGCATCCAACAAAAGAAGAAATTGATTTACTCAAAGAAAAATTAAAAAATGAAGGCAAAAAGCCTGATGAAATTGAAAAGGAAGTTAAGAAGTTAAAGCCTATTGAGAAAATCAAAATGGTAATGACTGAAAACAAGGCAAAAGATGTAAAAGAACTTTACGAAATGCTTGGAAAACATGATGACCGTAAAGAATACGACAGACAATTTAAGAATGAAAAGTCAAATTTCAAAATAGCTATTGTTTGCGATATGTGGCTTACAGGTTTTGATGTTCCGTGTCTTGATACAATTTATATCTACAAACCTTTGCAGAAGCACACGCTTATTCAGACTATTTCCCGAGTAAATCGTGTTTATAAAGGAAAAGAGAAAGGCTTGATTGTAGATTACATTGGAATCAAGCGGGCAATGAATGAAGCTCTTAAAAAATATACTGCTGGCGAACAGGAAGAATTTGAAGATTCAGAAAAGGCTGTAGTAATTGTAAAAGACCAGCTGAGCGTTCTAAAAGCAATGTTCAATAAATTTGATGCTTCACTTTATTACAACGGAACTCCTTTGCAGCAGCTTGAAACATTAAATAAAGCAGTTGAATATGTTCAGTTAACCGATGACCTTGAAAAAAGATTTATGTCCGCTGTAAAAAGAATGAAAAAAGCTTTCAATCTTTGTTCTTCCAGCGATTCTCTTTCAAAAGAAGAAAAAGACCAGATTAATTTCTATATTGCAGTCCGTGCTATTCTTTTCAAACTTACAAAAGGTCATGCTCCAGACATTACAACGATGAATAATCATGTAATGGAAATTTTGCAGGAAGCAATTAAGTCTGATGGTGTGGAAGAGTTGTTCCAGGTTGGCAAGCAGATTAATTTTGATTTGTTTAATCCTGAGTATCTTGAAAAAATCAATAAGATTCAGCTGCCAAATACAAAGATTAAAGCTCTGGAACAGTTATTGAAGCAAGCTATTGGAGAATATAAGAAAACAAATAAGGTAAAAGCTACAGAATTTTCTGATAGATTGAACAGCCTTATCATCGCTTATAACAATCGTTTTGCAGATGGTGATTTTGCAAGCCAGGTTCTTGATGATGTTGCAAAACAATTAAATAAACTCTTTGAAGATATGCTGGCTGACAGGAAATCTTTTGAAGAGATGGGAATTGATTTTGAAGAAAAGGCGTTCTATGATATTCTTGTTGCCTGTGCAAAAAAATTTGAATTTGAAGATCAGTATCCAGAAGAAAAGATGATTGACCTTGCGAAGAAAATTAAACTTCTCGTAGCTAAGAATGTAAAATACACAGACTGGAACCAGAGAATTGATGTAAAAGCCGAAATGAAAGCCGATTTAAGAATCTTACTTGATGATAACGGCTATCCACCAGTTCCTCGTGATGAAGTATTTAAAGAAGTTTTTGAGCAGGCTGAAAATTTCAAGAAGTATGAAGAATAAGGAAATACAATGCCAAAATCCCAGAACCCATTTTAAAACAAATATTACATCGTGGAAGATGTTGCTTATCATACAGAAATCAAAGAGGAATACGTTGTGTACCGTCGTCTTTATGATGACAATTCTCTCTGGATTCGTGAGATGCAGATGTTTTTGAGCGAAGTAGATTACGAAAAATATCCAGACGTAAAACAGCGATGGCGCTTTGAACTAGTAGACTAATCAAAAAGACCATTTTTTTGTATACTTAAAAAATAACAAAAAAATTTTGGCAATAATTAGGGTAACTTTATCTCTATATATATAGGGTCAAAATTTTAAGAATTGGAGACTTTATATGAACAAAATAAGACCTTTTAACAGAACCCGAGATTGCATGAGAAACTTGGGAAAATTTTTGCTGATGCAAAGAAAAATGCAGTTCACGAGAGAACAAAAAAGTTCATAAAAAAAGTGGAAATCCTTAAAAAGGAAATTGATTTACTTGAAGTTCGTGACGTGCTGGAACAGTAAGAATGATATTGGAGGAACACTATGAATAAAAACAAAGGACTTTTGTGGTATGTAATTTTTGGGAACATCTTAACTCTTGTGGTCAGGTTATTGAAATCAATTCATGCTTTTTATCTTGAATTGGGACTTTCTGGTTCTGTATTAAAGCAGGCATTACTTTAGTAATTGCTGGTTTAATCATCTTTTTGATTCAGTCATTCAGAAAGATTTTAAGAAATAAATACCAGGGATCATGGAGATTCTGTTTGCAGTCGATTTTGACTGATAGTACTAAACGCACAGGTGATTATGAATAATCACTCATGACAGGTGACGCAGACATTTTTATTTTTGATGATCACGCCATGCTCTGTCAGGGATTTAAGGCTTTTTTAGACGGAAGCCAGCTTTTTTGTTATTCTTAGTCTAAATAAAATTCTAGAAAAAAATCCCCTCATAAAGTAAAATGGTATGCATGATTACTATCTTACCTGAAACAACTAAGAATCCCATTACAAAAATCGGTCTCATGGCTGGCGTCTGCTGGAACGGAGACACTACAGATCCTGAAAAAAACTATAAGCGCGGAATGGACTGCATTCTCTGCGAACACGGAAGAACTTTTGAATATCCTGATGTGGAACTTGTCATTGACGGTTATTCAGCACGCTGCATCCGTGAATGGTATACACACATTGGTGGTGGTCCAACACGCCTCCAGTCTTCAACAAGATATGTTAAATGGGAAGGCAACAATTTTGCCGACAACTTTGTAATCCCACCTTCAGTAGAAAAAGCAAAGGAAAATGAAGAAGCAAAAACTTGCCTTGCTGATTTTGAAAAATCTTTTATGAATCTTATAGACTCTATGGAAAAGGCTGGCGTACCAAAGGAAGACATAGCCATGTTCTATCCTCTTGGCATGAAAACAAAAATCGTGGACAAGCGCAACATGAGGAACCTTGTTGAAATGTCCCATCAGCGTCTCTGCACAAGGGCTTACTGGGAATACAGAAAGCTCATGAAAGACATCTGCAGTGCCCTTTCCGAATACTCTGAAGAATGGAAGTGGATTGTAGACAACCTTATGAAACCAAAATGCGAAGTTGTTGGATTCTGCAAGGAAAAGAAGTCTTGCGGCCGCAAACCAAAACTAGAGGATAAATAATGAAGAAGCTTATGTTGGGAAATGCAGCCTTGGCCCGTGGATTTTACGAGGCTGGCTGCAAGGTGTTTTCAAGCTATCCTGGAACTCCAAGTACGGAGATAACAGAAGAAGCTGCTAAATACAAGGAAATATACTGTGAGTGGGCACCTAACGAGAAGGTTGCCGTTGAATCTGCTCACGGTGCAAGCCTTGGTGGAGTAAGGGCCGCAAGTGCCATGAAACATGTTGGCCTTAATGTTGCCGCAGATCCGATCTTTACGATTTCATATCAGGGTCTCAATGCAGGTCTTGTAATCGTAGTCGCTGATGATCCGGCCTTCCATTCGTCGCAGAATGAACAGGACAGCCGTCACTATGCCATAGGCTCAAAGATTCCTATGCTTGAACCCAGCGACAGCCAGGAATGCCTTGATTTTGTTAAGACAGCCTACGAAATCTCAGACAAATTCAATACGCCGGTTTTCATCAGGACATGTACCCGTGTAGCCCACAGTCAGAGTGTTGTTGAAGTCGGTGAACGCGTTGAAGTTCCTCAGGTACCTTATGTTAAGGACCAGATGAAAGTTATGATGACAAAGGCCGTTAAACTTGCCCATGACCGTGTTGAACAGCGTACCCTTGAGCTTGCAGAATGGGCATGTACATCCGGAATCAACCGCATGGAAATGGGCGGAACAGAAATCGGAATCATTGCAGACAGTACAAGCTATCAGTATGCAAAGGAAGTATTCGGCGATGAAGTTTCAATTCTGAAGATTGGAATGGTTTATCCTCTTCCTGAAAAAATGATCCGTGACTTTGCTTCAAAAGTTGATGATCTGTATGTCATGGAAGAACTTGATCCGATCATCGAAACTTATGTTAAGTCTCTTGGCATCAAGTGTTTTGGAAAAGACAAGTTCCCTATTTGCGGTGAATTCAGCCAGAATCTTGTTCGCAAGGTAATGGGCAAGTCTGTTCCAGAAGTATTTGCCATTTCTGAAGGAATTGAAATTCCTGCCCGTCCTCCTGTAATGTGTGCCGGATGTCCTCACCGCGGAATTTTCTATACCCTTAAAAAGAACAAGTGCAATGTCTACGGTGATATCGGTTGCTATACTCTCGGTGCCGTTGCTCCCCTCAATGCCATGGATTTGAATGTCTGCATGGGGGCAAGCTGTTCGGGGCTCCACGGTTTCAACAAGGCTATGGGAAAAGACGGCGAAAAGAATTCCGTTGCAGTAATCGGAGACAGTACTTTCATGCATTCGGGTATGACAGGCCTTTCCACAATTGCCTACAACGGTTCAAATTCTACGGTAATCATTCTTGATAATTCCATTACAGGCATGACGGGACATCAGCAGAATCCTACTACAGGAAAGAACCTTTACGGAGATCCTGCAAGCAAGGTTGACCTTGAAGCCCTCTGCCGTGCCCTGGGTGTAAACCGCGTTAAGGTTGTTGATCCTTATGATCTTGCTGCAGTTGAAACAGTCCTCAAGGAAGAACTTGCTGCGGAAGAACCAAGCGTAATCATCAGCCGCCGTCCTTGTGTAATGATCAAGGGCATCAGGCATAATCCTCCGCTTAAAATAGAAAATGAAAAATGCAAGGGATGCAAAAGCTGCATGAAGATCGGTTGTCCGGCGATAGCCTTCAACAAGGAAACAAAGAAGGCAAGCATCGATCCAACTCTTTGTGTTGGATGCAATGTTTGCAAGCAGTTGTGTTCCTTTGATGCAATTACAGGAGGAGCAGAATGAATATCATGATAGTTGGTGTAGGCGGACAGGGAACTCTTCTTGCTTCAAAGCTTCTTGGTCATGTTCTTCTTAATGAAGGTCACGATGTAAAGGTTTCTGAAGTTCACGGAATGAGTCAGCGTGGTGGAAGCGTTGTTACTTATGTTCGCTTTGGAAAGAAAATCTATTCCCCTGTAATCGACAAAGGTGAAGCAGACATAATCCTTTCCTTTGAACAGTTGGAAGCTGCCCGCTGGTTTGAATTCCTTAAAAAAGACGGACTCATCATTACAAATACTCAGCGCCTTAATCCAATGCCTGTAATCACAGGTGCTGCTGAATATCCTGAAGGTCTTGTGGAAAAAATGAAGGCCGCAGGTGCCAGGGTTATTGCAGAAGATTTCCTTTCTGCCGCAGAAAAAGCCGGAAGTTCAAAAGCCGTAAACATTGCCTTGCTTGGTTGTCTTTCAAAATATTTTGATGGAATTTCAGAAGACAAATGGAATGCTGCCATTGATGAAGTTGTCCCTGAGAAATTCAGGGAACTTAACCACAAGGCTTTTGATAATGGAAGGAATATATGAGTTCTTACTGTTCCCTTACTTTTGACGATGGTCCAAACCTTACTACAAGCATCCGCATGATTGAAGTGCTGGAAAAGCATGGTGCTGTCGGATCTTTTTTTGTTTGCGGGAAAAACATAAATGAAGAAACGGAAAAGGTGATGCTTAAAGCACAGAGCATTGGCTGCACGATTGAAAACCATTCCTTTAGCCACAGTCACATGACGGAACTTTCTGAATTCCAGATCAAAAATGAATTCGACATGACTTCAGACATGATTCAAAAAGTTACTGGCAGGCGGCCGGAATTTTTCCGTGCTCCATACATCGATGCTGATGACAAAGTTTTCAGTTCAGTTCCCGTCCCTTTCATCGAAGGTGAAGGCTGCGAAGATTGGCTTTCTGAAGTTGATGCCGATACCCGCTATGAAAGAATCCTTTCTACAATCAGCAACGGTTCCATTCTCCTTCTCCATGATTTTGAAGGCAATGAGGCAACAGTTGAATGCATTGATAGGCTTATACCGGTCTTAAAGGAAAAGGGGTTCGAGTTTCTGACTGTACCGGAAATCTTTAAAAAACTTGAAGTTGATCCCAATAGACACGGTCATCAATGGAAGAATATTTGCAAAATATAAATTCATAATGTAAAATTATGCTATAATGCAATTTAAAATTGTGGAGCCATCGGATGAAAAAGATCCTTACAGCATCGACAAATCCTGTAGTCATTGAAACTGTTAGAAGTGCATGCAAGACTTATGCTGCGTATTTCTCCGCAGAAGTTTTCGGTGCAACAGAACCTGTAATCAGCTATATAAAATATGAAATTCCTGAAATAAAGGTTCTGGACTATACATCTAAAGAAATCAGGTGTGAAGAAATTCTTGATGCAATTAAGGGTGATGCCTGGCTTCACTATGGCGGGATCATTGCCGTTTGTTCAGGTACAAGACAGGTTGAAGTCCTTGAAGAACTTAAGGACAACAACATGATTGCAATCCTTACGGTTCAGAATTTCAAGACACATTTTTCACGCGTTTTAAGAATTCTCTGGCAGAACCAGCAGTTCCTTTTTAACCGCGGGATGCAGGACATCATCGGGGGAATGGAAAACGGATCTTTCAACTGTTCCAATGATCCTATAGATATCCGTTTCTATACAAACTTTCTCGTAAGCTATCTTTACAATACAAACAGAATTTCTGCAGATGACAGATACAAGCTTCAGATGACCCTTATGGAATTCCTTACCAATGCTCTTGAACACGGCAACCTTGGAATTACCTACGAAGAAAAGACAAAGTGGCTTGCTTCCGGAAGAGACATTCTGCAGCTGATTTCTGCAAGAAACAAGGATCCAAAATACAAGGACCGCAGAATCCACATCAGCTATACAATCGGAAAATCAAAGTCTACCTTTACAATCAAGGATGACGGAAAAGGTTTCAACTGGCGTAAGTACATTGAAGCAAATGTAAATGAAGATTTCCATGGACGCGGAATTTCCTTGAGCCGTGACCTTGTTCAGCGCGTTTCCTACAACGAAGCCGGCAATCAGGTTTCCTTTGAACTTCCTACAATCAGGAACCAGGTAAATACTATTCCTGGAATCATGGAACCATTTGCCACAATTGAATACAAAAACAAGGACATTGTTTGCCGCGAAAACGAAGTTTCTAGTGACCTTTACTTCATCGTTTCCGGTCGTTTTGCAGTTTATGTTGGAAAGAAACTTGCTGCTGTCCTTACTCCAAACGACATGTTCATCGGTGAAATGGCATTCCTTTTGAATGAACGCCGTACAGCTACAGTTCTTGCAGTAGGGGATTGTCGCCTTATCAAGGTTCCAAAGACAGCCTTCCTTACGCTTATCAGAAAAAATCCTCACTACGGTATTTTCTTGAGCAAGATGCTTGCCCAGAGGCTTCAGCGTCAGACAAAGAATTCCATTGAATTGCAGAAGCGCCTTTCTGCAATTGAAAATCTGGATGTTCTTGATTAGAAAAATTATGCCACTGAAAAAGGTATCGTTTACAGCTTGTGAATGTAAAATCCGTCGGTTTCTGGTTTTAGGCCTGATTCCTTGATTCCGTCGAACCTGTATTCAGGTGGAAGCTTGATCTTTATAAGATGCATGCTGTTTGCTATGGCGTCTTTTCTTACGAGCATCAGCATGTTCCTTAATGTGATTTCAATTCTGTCTCTGTCAAAAAAATCTGCAAGACCTATTACTAAATAATCTTCTTTCTTGTAGTAGGAAAAAATCCCCGTGTTTTTCCCGTTTTCCAATACCGAATAAATCTTGTGTCCGTATTTTATTTCCCTGGCTATTTTTTCATCCGCTGATTCTGTTACGGCTTTAAATTCAGGCTGAATAAAATCCGGATTAAGCATGCTTAGGGAAACTCCGTCGCCGATGTTGTTGATTGTGGTTTTGAATTTCGGGTTAAGCTGGAGAAAGGAAACGAACTTCCTGATTTTTCTGAGCAGCTTGATCGTACTGTAGTTGTGGGTAAGTTCTGGATTTTCCACCATGCCGTGGAAGAAAAGGTTGTCCGTTATGATGACTCCGTTTTCGCTTAGGTTGTGCTTGTATTTTTCAAAAAATTTTTCATACTGTGCTTTTGCTGCATCAATGAAAATCAAATCGAATTTTTCATCGACCTTTGCATCAAGGGCATCCTCGTTTGTGATTTTGATTCTGTCTTCAAGTCCGCAGTTCCTGATGTTGTCTACGGCGCGGCTATATCTGTCTATGTCTATTTCGATTGTTCGGACATAAATATCAGGTGAAATGTTTGCAAAGTTGATTGCACTGTAGCCGATGGCACTTCCGATCTCAAGGATTTTTTTGCATCCTCGTTCACGAATTGTCTGGCAGATGAATTCACCGCCTTTGTCCATTACAATTGGAATGAAATTTCTTTTTGCGTATTCTTTGATTTCTGAAATTTCGTTCATCAGTCTAATTTGACGCCGTCTGTGCTGATGTTGTTTTCGTCAGCAATAAGGCTCTCATACTCGTTGATTGGGATAGGCTTATAATAATAGAAACCCTGAACATAGTTAATACCCATACCCTTGAGGAGATTAATCTGTTCTGACGTTTCAACGCCTTCTGCAATGATAGTCAGCTTCATGTTTTTTGAAAGGTCAACCACGCTCTTGATGATGCTTACACCCTTTTCGTAGTTGGAACTGTTCAGGTCAAAAAAATTCATGTCCATTTTAAGGATGTCAGCCTGAACATCCTTAAGCATGTTGAGGGAAGAGTAACCGCTGCCAAAGTCATCGATGAGGATGGTAAATCCCTTTTCACGAAGCCTCTGGATTACAGACTTGAGGATCCTTGTGTCATCCATGAAGGCGCTTTCCGTAACTTCAATTTCAAGGTATTTAGGATCAATATTGTAGATGTTTATGAGGTTGCTGAAAACTGTCGGAACATCAACAGAGAATATGTCGATGCGGGAAACATTAACGGAAATTGGAACCGGCTTTTTGCCTTCATTCATCCATTTCCTGATTGTCTTGCAAACCTGTTCCCAGATGTAAACATCAACTTTCATTACCTTGCCGTTTTTTTCCAGTGTAGGAATGAATTCACCAGGCGATATGAAACCACGGATCTTGTTGTTCCATCTTACAAGGGCTTCTGCTCCGACAATCTTGTTGTCCAAAATAGAGCATTTAGGCTGCAGGAAGAAAGTGAATTCATATTCGTCAAGTCCCCTTTCAATTTCCGTAATGATTTGAAGATCGTATTCCAGATCCTTTACCATCTGGGAATTGTACCAGCAGATTTCTGTTTCTGCTTTGTTGAGGGCATTGCCTGTTGCAGTTGTGGCATAATCCAGTGCATCAAGGATGTCTTCGTTCTTGTCCTTGATTTCATATCCGCCGAATACCATGCGGAAACCTTCAATTCCATCAAATGAGGAGACAAGGGCTGATACATTTTTTATCAGGTAGTTCATTACCGACTGGTGTTTGTCCATGATGATGAAGAAGTTGTCTCCACCGCCGTAGCCTGATACTGCGTCAAAAAGTCTTTCCATTTCATGCAGAATATAGGCAATACTCTTTAAGAGCCTGTCTCCCTGCCATCTTGAATACCACTTGTTAAAGAAACGGAAGTGCTCTATATCCATTGCAATGAGACATACATCTTCGTGACTTTCTTCAAGAAAATCTTTTGCTGCCTTCTGGAAACTCTGGGGGGTAAGAAGCCCCGTAAGCTTGTCTTTTTCCAATTTGGACTTGTTCAGCTTGTCTGCAGGAGTAATGTTTACATACATGAAGGCAATGGCCATTTCCATTCCCTGCTGGTTAACTTCTGGAACAAGGTAAATCGTAACATCGTCCCAGGTTCCTCTGGGACCTTTTTCTCTGATGACTTCCGTAATAGGTTTTTTTGCGGTCCTAAATCTTTCCGACATGGTTTCTAGATTCATGAGCTGCAGGAATTTCTTATGATCGTCAGGATGTACCATTGTGGCACAGGTTCGTTTAATCAGTTTTGAAAGGGGTTCTTCCGAAAGCTGGAACCTTTTGCCGAAGCTTTCTTCAGAAATGAAAACATATTTGTCCAGGGTAAGATTCATGCTGATGGCAAATGTGAAATTGTTCATGAATGTTACTCGTGACATGATCTCGCGGTTCAGGTTGTTGTAAAGAGCTCCGGAGAAATAATAGCACTTGCCATGTCCTGGATATTCCATTGTGGTAACTGTAAAGTTCACCCACCTGCAGATTGAAAGCAGGAATATCATGGATGGAGTCGAACCAAAATTTTCAATATTTTCTTTATTTGATGAAATGACGTCGGTTGCTTCAGGACAAGGCTGTCCGATTTCCAGTGACGGAAACGCAGCTTTTGCCGCCTCGTTGAAAGCAACTATTTTGAGAGCACTGTTGGCAATGTAAAGCAAATTGTCATTTACCGTCGTCATGATCCATCATTCAGATAATAATTTAAGAATATCTAATTAAATTATAACACCTAAATGATGGAAATCAAATTTATAATTTTAATCTTCTCTGTGGTCGAATACGCGTTTGGTCTTCTTTTCGCTGCGAGGAAGGGTTCCAACCGGAACGACAGCAACCTTTGGATTTACGCCGATTTTTGACTTGAAGAGGCTTCCGATTGCTTTTCCTGTCTCTTCAAAACTTACGCGGCCTTCAACTTCAACTGTAAGAACCATAACATCCTTGTTGTTGTCTTCGTCGTGACCGATGGCAATGGAATATTCGCTTGTTGCACCGTCAATCTGCTGAAGGATTTCTTCTACCTGGGCAGGGAACATGTTTACGCCGTGAACCTTGAACATGTCGTCGCTGCGTCCCTTGATGATGTCAAGGCGAGGGTAGCATGAACCGCATGAGCATTTTTCAGGGATGATTCTTGAAAGATCGTGTGTACGGAACCTTAGGAGTGGTGCACCTTCCTTTACCAAAGTTGTGATTACGATTTCACCTTCTTCACCATCTTCCACAGGCTTTCCTGTAGCAGGATCGATGATTTCGATGAAAAGGTAGTCATCCCAGTAATGGATGTATTTTTCCTTCTGACAGTTGATGCCAATTCCCGGCCCGTAGATTTCTGTAAGGCCGTAGATGTCGTAAAGTTCGATTCCAAGCCCGTCCTGGATGCTCTTGCGCATCTTGTCAGACCATCTTTCGCTTCCTATAACACCTTTTTTCAGGGCAACCTTGTCCTTGAGTCCGCGTTTTGTTATTTCTTCGGAAAGCAAAAGGGCATAGCTTGAAGTTGCGCATATAACCGTAGACTGAAGGTCCTGCATCATCTGGAGCTGTTTTTCAGTATTTCCAGGCCCCATTGGAACTGCCATGGCACCGAGTTTTTCACAGCCTGCCTGGAAACCGATGCCTGCTGTCCAAAGTCCATATCCCGGAGTAATCTGGATGCGGTCCTTCTTTGTGATTCCTGCCATTTCATAGCAGCGGGCAAACTGTGTGGCCCAGTCATCAACATCTTTCTTTGTGTAAGGGATGATTACAGGTTTTCCTGTTGTTCCGCTTGAAGAATGGATGCGGACTACATCTTCGTCAGGAACTGCCTGAATTCCAAGAGGGTATGCATTGCGAAGGTCATCCTTTGAGCTGAACGGAAGTTTTTCAAAATCTTCCTGACATGCAACTCCCGTGATTCCCTTTTCGCGGTAGAGTTTTCCGTAGTAGCTGTCTCCTGCAATAAGGCGCTTTACCTGTGCGTCTACAAGTTCAATCTGTTTCTGTGTAAGTTTCATCAATATATCCTTTGTAAATTATGTTTCTTTCTAAAGAAACAGTATAGCAGAGGATTAGGAAATTGCAAGCAACAAAAGTGTGAATGCTTTACATCAAATCCCTGACGGTTCTTCCCTTAAAAAAATCAAAAATCGTCTTGTTGAAATCTTTCCACATTGGAAGGGTTTTGCATTTTGATTCGCCGTCGCATTTTGGTGCACCGTCTTCCAGACAAGCAACCACGGAGAGTGTTCCTTCTGTGACAACGAGGATATCGTAGATGGTGTATTCTTCCGGTCTTCTGATCAATGAATAGCCGCCGCCTTTACCGCTTACACCTTTTACAAGTCCTGCCGTTACGAGCATTTTTACGATGCTTTCAAGATATTTTTTTGAGATGTTCTGCCTTTGGGCAATTGACTCAAGTGAAACCGGCTTGTCTGAATTCTGCAGTGCAAGGTCAATCATCAGTCTGACAGCATATCTTCCTTTTGTTGAAATCATAGGTACCTCTTATGATTGAGTATAGGAAAACTATTGGAAAAAATCAATAATTCCTATTGACATAGTAGGGGAGTGGGTATATATTTCAAGTGTTAAAACCTAGTAAATTGGTAGGAGAAAATGGATTGAAGCCGTTGCAGGCTTTGAGAATGGATTTTATGCAATCAAATAATTGCGATTTCAAAGAAACCACAAAAATTGAAATTTTTAGTGGTCATAATTATACTGTCTAAATAAAATTGGAGAAAACCATGAGCGAAGTAAAATCAAGTGCATTGGAATTGATCGGTGAAACACCGGTGGTAGACATTTCAAGGTATACAAAGTCAGCTGGTGTTGAGGGCGTAAAGATTGTCGCAAAACTTGAATACCTTAATCCGGCTGGATCAGTAAAGGACAGGGTTGCCCTTTCAATGATTGAAGATGCAGAAGCAAAGGGAATCCTTAAGCCAGGTGCGACAATCATCGAACCTACATCCGGAAATACAGGTATCGGCCTTGCTTCAGTTGCAGCTGCAAAGGGATACAAGGCAATCCTTACTTTACCGGACACTATGTCTGTTGAGCGCAGAAACCTCCTTAAGGCTTACGGGGCAGAAATTGTTCTTACCGAAGGCGCAAAGGGAATGAAGGGTTCCATCGAAAAGGCAGAAGAACTGAAGAACGAAATTCCTGGCAGCGTAATCCTCGGTCAGTTTGTAAATCCTGCAAACCCTGCAATCCATAAGAAAACTACAGGTCCTGAACTTTTCAGGCAGCTTGACGGTAAAATTGATTTCTTTGTTGCAGGTGTCGGTACAGGCGGAACTGTCAGCGGAACAGGCGAATACCTCAAGGAAAAGATTCCAGGAGTAAAAATTGTTGCAGTAGAACCTGCCACAAGTCCGGTGCTTTCAAAGGGAACTGCAGGTCCCCACAAGATTCAGGGTATCGGTGCAGGCTTTGTTCCTGAAACTTTGAATACAAAGATATATGATGAAGTAATTGCAATTGAAAATGACGATTCATTTGTGGAAGGAAGACGTTTTGCGCATACAGAAGGCGTCCTTGTTGGAATCTCTTCAGGTGCCGCACTTAAGGCTGCAACTATCATCGCTTCACGTCCTGAAAACAAGGGAAAGACAATCGTAGTTCTTCTTCCAGATTCCGGAGACAGATATCTTTCAACACCATTGTTTGCAGACTGAAAATAATTTTACCTTATATAAAGACTAAAGGCTGCCAGCTGGAAAATGATTTCAACCTGGCAGCCTTTTTTTATGAGTGTGAAAAAAGAAGATGAATTTTACTGATTGATTTTTTTGTAAACAGTCATGCAGTAGGTTTTCTGTTCGCCCTTTTCATTTTCCGTTACATACCAGTAGTCGGTTATAGGAACCAGCCCCGTAATATTCTCTACAGAAATGTTTTCTTCATCTGCAATCATGTTTATGATGTTCAAATAGGAAGCAGTTTTTGCCAGGCTTAAATTCAGTCCTTCTGCTTCAGAGAAATATACCTTTTCGTTTTTTGCAATCTTAAACTTTTTCTTCAAGGGCTTTAGGTTGTTTTCCGTAAGTTCGGAATACCATTTGGGAGCAAAATCCGCACCGTTGGTCATGCCTTTGTAATCAATTACTTCCTCTTCTGCGTGAAGGAAGAAAGTTGAAAGAAAAAATGCTGATGCTATTAAAAATTTTTTCATGTAAATATTTTATATTGTTTTGCAGGAATAAAAAAGGACCGGCTAATTTGTGTTAGTCAGTCCTTTATTTCAACTGTTCAGTTGATCATTACCAAACTGTTGGTTCTGTTTCTGTTTCTGATCCTATAGCTTCTGGAGCGATTGTCTTTGTAAGGCTTGTCATCATAACATCCTTAATTGTCTGTGCTTCAGATGTCTGTTCGTTTTCAAATCCCTTGTCTACGGCACGGCGGATTGATTCTTCGTATGTAGCCTTGTCCATAGCATATACAACATAATAGTTGTAGACAGCTGGATTGTAATCTTTATCCTTCTTAGGCTTCTTAACCTTTGCTGTTCTTGTCTGAATCCAATACTGGTTCTTCTTAACAAGGCCGTTGAGTTCAACGAGGGAAACTACTCTGTCTGCCATGTCGAGAGCCTTGTTGATCTGCGCAGGGTCAGAAGAGTTCATGTTAGCCTGAAGGTCTGTCTTAACAACGCGGCTCAATGCCTGAGCAACTTCAGCGATAACATCAACATTGTCTGTCCATGCCTTTACGAAGTCAAGGTTTGGTCCCTGGCCAAGAATAACGAAGAGCTGCCACTTGTCTTCCGGCAACTTCAATTCTTTAGCAATCTGAGCAGTGTCTCCGTCTACAACATAGTCAACCCATTCAGGGATATCGCGGCCTGTTGATGCGCCCTGCCAGTCCATCTGTTCTACAGGATTCTTGTTTGCCTTTACCTTCTTTGCCTTTGCTGAAATTGATGTACATCCCAATACAGTGATAGTAAGAGCTGCGAAAATAAGTTTCTGTAATTTCATAAAAAAACTCCTTTTTGAGATAATAGTCCCAATGATTTATAATATAATACAAATTTTGAAAAAAAAACGAAATAGGGGTAAAAATTTACCCCAATTTGTATGAAAGGATAAAAAAACTGGACGAATGAATTGCTATTTATACGTCTGGTTTTTGCCGTTTAGAAACAATTACCCCAGTGCCTTTAAATTTATCTCCACAAACTTTGGCTTTACGGAAGCCTTGATTGCATCTTCAACGCTTTCTTTTGTGATGCCTTCAATTCCCTCTTTTACAGCCGCACCAAGAAGAACTGTGTTTACGACTTTTGACGAGCCGAGTTCTGCGCAGATTTTGTCGCTGTCAATTACAACAACTTTTCCGGCAGCCTTGCCCAAGGCTTCAAGCATTGCAGATTCTTCAAAGGATTTTCCTGCAAGAAGGCTTGCCGGCGGTGTCATTATTTTCTTGTTTACGATTACAGTTCCGCCTTTTTTAAGGTATTCAAGGTTGCGTACTGCTTCGCACATTTCAAAAGAAATGATCATGTCTGCTGTTCCGAATGGAATCAATGGTGAAAAGCATTCTTTCCCGATGCGGACATGGCTTGTAACGCTTCCGCCGCGCTGGGCCATACCGATGGTTTCTGCTGAATGAACTGGAAGTCCGCTGGCAATTGCTGCCTGGTCAAGAAGTTTTGCCGCAAGAACAGTTCCCTGTCCTCCGATTCCGCATATCAATATATTTGTCATAGATACCTCAAAATTATTTAATTGCCTTTACAGGACAAACCTGAGAACAAAGTGAACAGCCTGTGCAAAGGACCGTGTTGATGGTTGCTTTCTTCAGGTCAAAATCAAAGCCAAGGGCAGGACAGCCGGTTTCGTTTACGCATTTTCTGCAGCCGATGCATTTGTCGGACTTTACTTTTGATGCAGGTTTTCTGAACTGCTTGTATTCTTCCTTTGCAAGCAATGCGATGCAAGGTGCCTTGAAGATGATTGCGCTTACGCCTTCGTGTTCGTCGCATTTCTTTACGGCTTCGACGGCTTTCTTCTGGTTGAATGGGTCTACGGTTAGGACGGGTTCAACTCCCATGGCCTTGAGAATTTTTGGAATGCTGATTTTGTCCGTAATGTCATCCATCATTGTCATTCCTGTACCGGGGTGAGGCTGATGTCCCGTCATTGCGGTCGTTGAATTGTCAAGAATACAGATAGTCTGCTTTGCCTTGTTGTAGACGGCATTTACAACGCCAGTGATTCCAGAAGCAAAGAATGTTGAATCCCCGATGAAAGAGAAACAGTGGCGGTCCTTTTCCACATGGTAGAATCCCTGTGCCATCGTGATGTCGGCTCCCATGCAAAGGCAGGTGTCGCACATATCAAGTGGCTTAGCATTTCCCAAGGTGTAGCATCCGATGTCTCCGCAGTAAACTGTCTTCTGTCCCTTCATTGCCTTTTTAACGGCATAGAAAGATGCACGGTGAGGGCAGCCTGCACAGAGAACAGGTGGTCTTACTGGAAGTTCTGGTTTTTCTACAGCCGGCTTTTCTTCCTCTTTCGGAAGGTTGAGGAAACTTGAAATGAATTCCTTTACCAGTTCTACTGAATATTCACCTGCTTCAGTTGTCTTTCTGTCGTACTTTCCGTGGATTGTGCATGAAAGATTTTCAACTGCCTTGATGTGGATGAGGGCGTCTTCAATTACAGGATCAAGCTCTTCAACAACAAGGATGTGGCTCTTTGACTGCATGAATTCAGATGCGAGTTCTGCGGGAAATGGATATGGCGTTCCGATTTTAAGAACAGGGATGTCCTTCTGGCCAAGAAGGGAAAGTGCTTCCTTTACATAGGTGTAGCTGATTCCGCCTGTTGCAATTGCAAGGTTTCCGTCGCCGCCTTCAATCTTGTTGAGTTTTGATCTTGAAAAATCATCAGGAAGAACATTTGTGTTTCTTTCAAAAATGATCCTGTGGTTCATGTATGAAGTGCGGGGAAAAATTACCCAGCGCTGTGTGTTCTTTTCAAAACCTGGAACTTCCCTTGCTTTTGGGAGTTCCGGAATTTCCATGCTGGCATACCCGTGGTCAACTCTTGTTGTCGGACGGAACAAAACCGGTGTGGAATACCTTTCTGAATATTCAAAGGCTTCCTGAATCATTGTGAAAGCTTCTTCTGGACTTGAAGGGTCGAATACAGGCAGTTTGGAAAATTCTCCGTAGCGTCTTGTATCCTGTTCCGTCTGGCTTGAGATTGGACCCGGGGCATCTGCGGAAACGATTACCATT
>SAMEA3663207__coassemble_223_pt1 | contig 20359 bp, 19 predicted proteins | sample SAMEA3663207__metabat2_high_PE_022 | metagenome-assembled genome bin SAMEA3663207 (sample SAMEA3663207) | pig gut metagenome | biome: pig gut; feature: pig-associated habitat; material: faeces | place: China | collected 2013
CACCGCCAAGGGAGAATCCTGCAATTTTCTGGGAAACCTGCATAACCTGTTCCTGGTAAACCATGATGCCGTAGGTTTCCTTAAGGATTCCTTCAAGACAAGGGTCAGGATAGTTGATTTTTGCCGGGTCCTTTTTTCCTTCAACGAAATTCGGAATGTAGGACATAGGACCCGGACGATAAAGGGCGTTCATGGCAACAAGGTCATCAAGGCAGTTTGGCTGAAGGGCTTTCATCCATTTCTGCATGCCCGGTGATTCAAACTGGAAGATGGCGACAGTTTCACCGCGGGAGAACATATCGAAGGTTTCCTTGTCGTCTTCAGGAATTTCCCTTGTGTTGATTGGCTTGGCCCCTTCCGGAAGATGGCTGTTGATGATGTCTTCCGTATAGCGAATGAGAGAAAGGGTTTTCAAGCCAAGGTAGTCGAATTTAACGAGGCCGCAAGGTTCGATGATGTCCATTGTGTACTGAACGGCAGTCTTCATTTTTCCGTCGGCATCAGTAATTGCAAATACAGGAGCCCAGTCTGGGAGGGCAGTAAGACCGATAACCATACCTGATGCATGGAGACCTGTGTTTCTGATACAGCCTTCAAGTTTCTTTGCGAGTTCAAATAGTTTTGTGAATCTTGGGTCGTCCTTGTACGGAATGAGCTGCCCGCCGTCCGGCATTTTTTCAGTAGGTTCGTTGAAGCAATCCTTTAGTTTTGCCTTAGGACTGTCAGGGACACATTTCTTGAGCATGTTAACATCTGAAAGGGGAATGTCAAGAATTCGTCCGACATCGGCAATAACGTTTTTAGGCTTGAGGGTACCGAAGGTAACGATGTGCCCTACCTGACTGTCGCCGTAAAGGTCGCGGGTATGCTGGATGATTTCCTGTCTGAAGTCGAAGTCCATGTCGATATCAAAGTCCGGCATGGAAACGCGTTCTGGATTAAGGAATCGCTCGAAAATCAGTTTGAATCGGAATGGGTCAATGTCTGTAATACCCATGGAATAGGCAACGAGGGAGCCTGCACCGGAACCACGCCCCGGTCCAATAGGAATGTAGTGCTTTGGCTTGTTGTGTATGTTGTCGTATGTAGATTTTGACCAGTTGATGAATTCCCAAACAATAAGGAAGTAGCCCGAGAATCCCATGCTGAAGATGATGCCAAGTTCATATTCACACCTCATGCGGATTTCTTTTGTGATTTCAGGATAGCGCTTTCGAAGGCCTTCTTCGACAATGTGGCGCATGTAGTCGTCCTGGTTCTGGGTGTAGTCTTCGTGCTTTTGGAATTCCTTGGGAAGTTCAAAGCGGGGAAGAGTTCCCTTGAGTTCTGGAGTTGAGTACTGATGGATAGTAAGGTCACACATGGAAGCTATCTTCATGGTGTTTTCCATGGCTTCCTTTATGACGCCTTCATCAACTCCCTGAATGCCGCCCAGGACCTTTTTCATTTCTGATTCAGATTTAAGATACCATTCTGGTCCACCCATTGGAGGCGTGTCTTTCAGTAGTTTTTTGTGTCCAATGGCAACAAGGGCGTTCTGTGCTTCTGCATCTTCCTTGTTTGTGTAGTGGACGTCGTTTGTAAGCACAAGTCCGATTCCAAGATCACGGGCAAGCTTTATGAGTTTTGGTGCAACTTCGATCTGATCTGCAAGGCCGTGATTCTGGATTTCGATGTAGTAGTTGTCCTTTCCGAAAAGGTCGCGGTATTTTGCTGCAACCTGGTATGCTTCTTCATCAAGGCCGTTCATCAAAAGCTGCGGAATTTCCCCCTGAATGCATGCTGAGCAGCAGATGAGGCCTTCATGGTATTTTTCAAGAAGTTCAAAGTCGATGCGGGGCTTGAAGTACATTCCTTCCGTAAAAGCGATGGAAGAAAGCCAGCTCATATTCTTGTAGCCGGTCTGGTTCTTGCAAAGAAGAATCAAGTGAAAGTATTTTCCGTGCTTGCCGTTTCTTCCGTATGGAATAAGGTTCTGTTCCTTGTGGCTTCCGTAGGCTACATAAAATTCTTCGCCTACAATCGGATTTATTCCATTGACGTGGCAGAGCTTTTCAAAGTTGAGTGCGCCGAACATGTTGCCGTGGTCTGTGAGGGCAAGGGCGCTCATGTTCATGGATTTTGCCTTTGCTACAAGGGCGTCAATTTTTGAACATCCATCAAGAAGAGAGTAGTCCGAATGGACGTGAAGGTGTACGAAATTGCTTGGTGGTGTTCCCTCTAGAGCCGGGTCAAATACGTGATAGTCTGCCATGCTTACAATATAGAATGTTTTTTAAAATTGTGCTATTCTTAAATAAAAATAATTATACAGAGGTTTTATATGGTATCTCTTATCGTTGGCGTAGTTCTGATGGGTTTCTGTGCTTTTGCCTGTCTTCCATGCGGTCTTGGCTGGAGCGGTGATGTAATCAACTTTCTCAAGGGGTTTGGACCATCTTTCGCAGCTTTCTGCGGACTTATTTCCGTTTTCATCGGTTTTGCAGACATCAAGGATAAGAAGGAAGCAAAAAAAGAAGAACTTGCCGCAAAGAAAGCAGAAGAAAACAAATAATTCTTTTCTTAACCTGAATTCCCTTAAATTCAATTGACGCAAAATGCGGTTTTGTGGTATATTTTCGTACCCCGTAAAAAATAATGGCAACCGCTCATTGCCAAATGTTCAAAGCTAGATGCAGAGTGGAGAACGAAACTTTTATTTGAAGGTAAATTAAATGAAAACTATTTTTGCAAAGAATGCTGAAGTAAAGAATGACTGGTATGTCATCGATGCAGCAGGAAAGACACTTGGTCGTGTAGCAGCAGTAGCAGCTTCTGTTCTTCGTGGAAAGAACAAGCCATCTTACACACCTAACTCAATCTGTGGTGATTTCGTTATCATCATCAATGCAGACAAGATTCAGGTAACTGGTAACAAGCCAGACGGAATGCTCTATCGCCACCACACAGGTTTCGTTCGTGGTCTCCGCACATTCACTTTCAATGAACTTCTTGCAAAGCACCCAACAGACCCTCTCAAGAGAACAATTTGGGGAATGCTTCCACACAATCGTCTTGGCCGCCAGATCATCGGTAACTTGAAGGTTTACGCAGGTGCTGAACATCCACATGCAGCACAGAACCCACAGCCACTTGAAGTGTAATAGGAGTCTATCATGGTAAAGAATCTTGCAATTGGAACAGGAAGAAGAAAGACAGCTGTTGCTCGCGTTTTCTTGCGCGATGGCTCAGGAAAGATTGTTGTTAACGGAAAGGATGTAAAGGAATATTTCTGCCTTGAATCACAGGTTCGCCTTCTCAGCCAGCCACTTCTCGTAACATCAAATGCAAATAAGTTTGACATCCTCATCAATGTATTTGGTGGTGGAACTAACGGACAGGCAGCAGCTTGTCTCCACGGAATTGCTCGTGCACTTACACAGGTTGATCCTAATGCACACGCAGCACTCAAGGCTAACGGATACCTTACTCGCGATTCTCGTATGGTAGAACGCAAGAAGTACGGTCAGCGTGGTGCTCGCCGCAGATTCCAGTTCTCAAAGCGCTAAACTTATACTTATATACAGTTTCGAATGCTTATTCGAGAGATGGTGCAGACTTTGCAGGGTGTATGCGAAATTACGCCTGGTGCAGGGTCTGCATTTTTTTTGCGCAAAGAATATTTGTCCCTTGTTGATCCTGAAAGAATCTGTGCGGGTGCTGAATTCAATGATGAAGAAACTTCCGATATTTTGAATGCAGCCCTCATTTACAGTGCAGAGTATGCTGCCATGACTTATCTTGCCCGTGCAGAACATTGCAGGGCCGCCCTTACTCAGAAACTGATTAAGAAAAACATTGATAGAAAGGCAATAGAGCCTGCCCTGGATTACCTTGAAGGTGTCCGTTACCTGGATGATGAAAGGTTTGCGGGGGCCTGGCTAAGAACCCGTTCCATCGATCATGCTGAAGGAAGAATCCGTCTTGCTGCAGAACTTGCAAGCCGTGGCGTAGACAGAAATGCCGCAAAAAAAGCCCTGGATGAATTCTTTTCCGATCACGATGAAATGGAAATCTGCAGGAGAGCATACAGAAAGGTCAGAAATCTAAAAAGTGATTCTGACAAGATAAAGGCATCTCTTGTTCAGAAAGGCTTTACCCTTAAGGAAATTGATGCAGTTCTTAAAGAAAAGGTGTAACTTTTAAATGCAAAAAATATTTAAAATATATAGAAAATTTTAAAAAAATGGTTAATATTTAGTTCTATGAGCAAAAAAAGTGACGAAAAATCCGTAGTATATTCTGCACTGGAAGTTGCACGCATTTGCGGTGTTGTCAATCAGACTTCTATTAACTGGATAAAGAACGGTCATTTGAAAGCGTTCAAAACTCCAGGAGGACAGTTCCGCGTATATCCTGATGATCTTGTTGAATTCATGAAGATGAGGGGCATGAGGATTCCGGAGGAAGTTGTTGCCCAGTGTAAAAATAATTCAAAAGAAACAAAAAAAATTAAGATACTTTTTGTTGATGATGATGAAAGTTTCAATAATGTAAGCGTTTCTCTTTTGCAGAAAAGTCTTCCTGATGCAGAAATATATCAGGCCTATGACGGTTTTGAAGCGGGATCCATGGCCGTAAAGAAGATGCCGGATTGCCTTATTCTTGACCTTAGTCTTCCTGGTGTTGATGGAATAAAAATTTGCAGGACAATCAGTACTAGTGATGCCTTCGGTAAACCCCAGATCATCATCGTTACTGCAATGGAAGATGAAGAAACTGAAAAGACCTGCCGTGACCTTGGCGTGAAATATTATTTCAGAAAACCAGTGTTCATTCCTGAACTGGTCACGGCAGTTAAAGAATTGATGTCAGTTGAATAAATCACAGTAGTAGGCAGGGAATTCTATTCTGTTCTCAAGCCTGTCTTCTACTGCCTTTGGAAGCAGTGCATTTCCAAAGGAACTTCTTGAAAACTGCTTTGCAGCTCCCATGAATATATTGTAAAGGTTTTCCGGTTTTGTGTAGCTGTAGTCAATGACCTCGTAATCTTCAAAGTCAAATGCTTTGCGCTTCATTGCATCTTCCAGGTCTTCCATGGAACCGATGCTGTCTATGAGCCTGTTTTCCATGCTCTGTTTTGCCGTGTAGATTCTGCCGTCTGCAAGTTCAACCACCTGTTCCTTTGTAAGTCCGCGTCCATTGCTTACAACTTCAACAAAGCTGTCATACCCTTCGTCACAGATGGACTGCATGATCATTTCCTGTTCCTTTGTCAAAGGTTCATTTACTGCCCCCATGATTTTGTTGCGGCCTGAATGAATTGTCTTCATCTTAATGCCGTGTTTTTCCATTAGTTCGGAAATGTCCACAAATTGTCCGCAGATTACACCGATGGAGCCTACAAGAGAATTCCTGTTAGCCATTATGTAGTCTGAAGAGCAGGCGATGTAATATCCACCGCTTGCACAGAGGTTCTTGCAGTAAGTGTAGATAGGTCTGCTGGTGCACTTCTTGTAATCCATCAGGGAAAGGTATGTTTCATCTGCTTCGTAAAGTCCGCCGCCTGGGGAAAGAATGCTCAAGATGATTCCCTTGTTGTTCTTGTCTTCCTTTAGTTCTTTTATTGTTTCAAGAATCCACTTCTGGTTATAGGTGTCTCCTGCGTCGGTGATTGTTCCGGTGATTTCGATTCTTGCAATGTAGCTGCCTTTAGGAGATTTTGTCCTGGTGTTTTTCTCTAGGGCTTTAATGAAAGACCCCTGTTTTTTTTCTGTTGCTTTGAATTCTGCCTTTGGCTTTGCGTCATTGCTTGAACTTCCTGCACCTCTTCCTTTGACAAGGGAAAATGTTCCGCTGGCAAGAGTAAGTATGATTACAATAATAAAAATTACAGTGCCTTTGTTTGCATTTTTTAATTTCATTGGGAACTCCTATTTTTCAAAATCTGCTGGTGTCAGTACGCCAGTCCTGATTGATTCCTGCTTTAGATAGTAATAGGCGTTTGTGAAAGTCATTGTTGCGTAAGGAATGATCCATACGAAAAGGATTCCGCATGAAATAATTCCGAGAATGTACCATCCTATGAAAGATAGGGCAAGAACAAAAAGGTCTGCCTTGTGTCCTTTTGTCAGGATTTTGCTTATGTTCATGGCCTTGATGACTCCGATTTTAGGATTGTCGGAAAGGACAAAAAACATCTGGGAGTAGGCAAAAAACTTTACGAATGCTGGAATGACAAAAAGCAGGGCCCAGAGAAAAAGCCATAGGCTCATCCATAGCATCCCGAGAAATCCCCTTATGAAGTCTGAAAACCCGTCGGTGAAGTCTGAAAACTTTATTCTGTCGTTGGAAAGATAAAGCAGTACGAAAATGTTGATGTAAGCAATTTCTGAAACACCGTATATGAAAGCTGAAAGAATGCTGCCTACGGTTCCGTATGTAAGGATGCTGCTTTCTCCGATGATTGCAAAGATCGCAAGAAGAATGAGGCTTGCAATGCATGGAATTGTCCATCTGCCTTTGAGCTGAGTCAATGCAGAGGTTTTAAATGATCTTGAGTCGAACATGGTGTTTTTCCTTCCTTTATTTGTTTTCGTTGCATTCTTTCAGCAACTCTGAATAGTATTTTTCTTCTATATCTTTTTCTGAAAGTCCGCTTTTTAAAAGAAGCTCCTTCAGTTTTTTCTGTGCTGCCTGTACTGTTTCTTCGTCATTCTTTTCCGAAAGAATTTCTATTTCAAGAAACCAGCCCAGGGGTGGAATGTTGCAGAGTTCCAGTGTTGCACCGTCATGCACCCAGTCAAGGACATCCTTGTGTTTTCTGAGTGCAACCGTATATCCTGAGTCTTCGAGGTACTGAACGAGTGGAACTGGATCTTCCATTGTTGTTTCAAGTTCCTCGTTTACTTCCGAAGTTGTTCCGTCAGGACCCCTTCGGTTTTCCTTTTTCTTGTAGGTCAAAAGCCAGGTTACGGTTTCGTTTTCAGTTTCTTTTCTGATCCTGATTTTCTTTCCTTTGCCGGATGGTCCTATATAATATCTGTCATCCCTTGTAACGGACCTTTCAAATTTTGCAAAGGAGTTCAGTTTTTCCTCTACCTTTGCTTTGTCTGCTACTCGGGCTTTAAGTTCAATTTCATTCATGACAAGTATAGTAGCATTTTTTTTGCAATGGGAAAACAATGTCCGCGTTTTTAATTACTATTTAATTGCATATTTTTACATTTAAAATTATACTTAACAAACTTAAATCTCACATCATTTTATCGAGGCAATATTATGGCAAAGAAATCAGACAATGCATGCAAGGGTGTAGCACGCGCACCACATCGTTCCCTTTATTACGCATCAGGATACACTGATGAAGAACTTGACCAGCCAATGGTTGGTATCATCTGCGCAAAGAATGAACTCATCCCAGGTCACATTGAACTTGACCGCATTGCAGAAGCCGTAAAGGCAGGTGTTCGCATGGCAGGTGGAACACCAATTGAATTCCCAGCCATCGGTGTTTGCGACGGCATAGCCATGGGGCATGAAGGAATGAAATATTCCCTCGTAACCCGCGAACTCATTGCTGACTCTGTTGAATGCGTTGCAAAGGCACATCAGTTCGATGCCCTCGTAATGATTCCTAACTGCGACAAGATTGTTCCGGGTATGCTCATGGCAGCAGCTCGCCTTGACCTTCCTACAGTATTTGTTTCAGGCGGTCCAATGATGCCAGGCCATCTTGCGGGAAACGATCCGTCAAATCCTTATTCCGGAAAAAATCTTTCTCTTACAGATATGTTCGAAGCTGTAGGTGGACTTGCTGTTGGTAAAGTGACAGAAGAACAGCTTAAGGAAATGGAACACCGTGCATGCCCGGGTTGCGGTGCATGTTCAGGTATGTTCACAGCTAACTCAATGAACTGTCTTACAGAAGTCCTTGGCCTTGGTCTTCCTGGAAACGGAACAATCCCTGCTGTAACAGGCGAAAGAATTGCCCTTGCAAAGCACGCAGGTATGGCAGTCATGAACCTTTACAGGAAGGGAATTACAGCCCGCCAGATGATGACTGCAGAAAACTTCCGCAACGGTCTTGCTGCAGACATGGCTCTCGGATGCTCTTCAAACACAATGCTTCACCTTCCTGCTATTGCACATGAAGCTGGCATTGAAATCGATCTCCACGAAGTAAACGAAATTTCTAACAGAACTCCTAACCTCTGTCACCTGGCTCCTGCAGGTCATACATTCATGTGCGAACTTGACGATGCCGGTGGAGTTCAGGCTGTTCTTGCAGAACTTGCAAAGAAAAACCTCATCAATACAAATCTCATTACTGCAACTGGTAAGACAATTGCAGAAAACATTGCAGGTGTTAAGAACCGCAATCCAGAAATCCTCCGCCCCATTGAAAATCCTTTCAGCGACAACGGCGGTATTGCAATCCTCTTCGGTAACCTTGCTCCAAACGGAACTGTTGTTAAGCGCTCTGCCTGTGCAAAGGAACTCATGCTCCATACAGGTCCAGCACGCGTATTCAACGATGAATCTGAAGCAATGGATGCCGTTCAGAAGGCTCAGATCAAGGCCGGTGATGTAGTAGTTATCCGTTACGAAGGTCCAAAGGGTGGTCCTGGTATGCGCGAAATGCTTGCTGTAACTGCCGCTCTTGCAGGTCAGGGACTTGATAAGCAGGTTGCCCTTATTACAGACGGCCGTTTCTCTGGTGCTACGCGCGGTGCTTCTCTTGGACACTGTTCTCCAGAAGCTGCAGTCGGCGGCCCTATTGCCCTCGTAGAAGAAGGCGACATGATTACCCTCGACATCAACAATTACAAGATTCACCTCGACGTATCTGACGAAGAACTTGCAGCAAGAAAAGCAAAGTGGGTATGTCCGGAACCAAAGGTAAAAACCGGCTACCTTGCAAGATACGCAAAGCTAGTATCAAGTGCTGACAAAGGTGCAATACTCCAGTAGATTGCTAGCAGAATGATCCCGCGAGTTTTGCGATTTGATGTGGGGCGACGATAGCTGATTTTTTTATTTATGAATTTACTGTTTTTTATAAACACTGTCCTTTTAGGTGTGGGCCTTGCCATGGATGCCTTCAGCGTGTCCATTGCAAATGGCCTTAACGAACCGAACATGAAAAAGGGAAAAATGTGCGGGGTTGCCGGTACCTACGGCTTCTTTCAGTTTGCCATGCCTGTAATCGGTTGGATTTGTGTCCATACAATAATCGAGTGTTTTAATTCCTTTCAGAAATTTATTCCCTTGATTGCCCTGGTCCTTCTTCTTTACATAGGTGGAAAAATGATCATTGAAAATATTTGGGCAAAAGAAGAGGCAGGGGATAATTCTTCCTGTAAGCTTGGATTTGGTACCCTCCTGCTGCAGGGGATTGCAACCAGTATAGATGCTCTTTCTGTAGGCTTTACCATTTCCGAATATAATCTTGCCATGGCCCTTATTGCAGCCTTTGTGATTGCAGTCGTTACCTTTGCTATCTCCTTCACTGGCCTTGTAATCGGAAAAAAGGCTGGCGGAAAGTTCACCGACAGGGCGGAAATATTTGGTGGTATAATTTTAATCGGAATTGGCATGGAAATCTTTCTAAAAGGCTTGTTTTTCTGATTTTCTGCATTAAAATTTTTTCGTATATCGGAGATTTTACATATAGGAGTAATTTATGAAGAAGATTTTGATGGCAGTAGTGGCAGCCCTTGTTTTTGCTGCTGCAGCATTTGCACAGAGCGAACAGGCAACTGGAGAAACAATTACTCAGGTTGATGTTACAGATGCAACTACAAAGATTCACTTTCCGGCAGAATTCCAGTTTGGAAAATGGAAGGATGCAAAGTGGAACGCTGTTTGGGAAATTTCTTCAAGCAATATCGTTCTTTCACAGAATGATGTTGTGGTTTGTTCTTTTGACGGAAAAATTAAGAATTACAATGTTGTAGTTGGCATTAAGGGACTTGAAATTTCTTTTGATTGCGATGCAACAAAGAGATCTTACAAGATTGTAAAGCCAATTTCTACAAATACAGACCTTGAACTTGATGTAGTTCGCCACGATGTTCCTGATAGCGATCCAAACAAGCACTGGAAGACACAGATTATCCGCCAGTAGTTTTCCGGATGTTCGATGAAAGCCCTTTCAAGATGGAAAGGGCTTTTTTTATGCATTTTCTTAATTAACACTGTGTTAAAACAATTCAAAATTTCTGGCAATGGGAAAATAGGTAAAGGGCAACGAACCATTCTGAGGTTTGAAATCGTTTTTGCATTGAAAGAATGTGCCGTCATATTCATTTTTTACTTCAATTGTTCGATATTGGTGCACAGACTTTTCGGATATGGCATTCCATTAAATGGCTTATTCAATTGAATAAAGTTTGTCTGCAATGTATAATTTGCAAACTGAAATAATACTGAAGAATTTTTAATAGAGGTAAAATTCATATGAAGTTGAACGGTTCACAGATCATAATTGAAAGTCTCATCGAACAGGGTGTTGATACAGTTTTCGGTTATCCGGGAGGATGCATCCTCAATGTTTATGATGAACTATACAAGAACTCAAACAGAATTACACATATTCTTACAGCACACGAACAGGCTGCAGCACACGCAGCTGACGGTTATGCTCGTTCAACAGGAAAGGTCGGTGTCTGCATGGCAACATCTGGCCCAGGAGCAACAAACCTTGTAACAGGTATTGCTACTGCATACATGGATTCAATACCTATCGTTGCAATTACATGTAATGTTCCTTCAAACATCCTCGGAAAAGATTCTTTCCAGGAAATCGACATCAAGGGCGTTACAATTCCCATCACAAAGCACAATTTCCTTGTTCGCAAGGCAGAAGATCTGGCACCAACAATCCGCCAGGCATTTCTCATTGCAAAGAGCGGACGCCCGGGCCCTGTCCTCATCGACATCCTTAAAGACGCGACAGCCCTCAATGTTCAGTATGAATTCACTCCTCTCAAGAAGGCTGACGACAAGAAGATGATGGCATCGCTTGATAAGAATCTTGGACGCACGCTTATTGCAAACAAACCAAGCGATGCAGAAATCAAGGAAGCTGCAGAACTCATCAACAGCTGCAAAAAGCCAATCATTTACGCAGGCGGTGGTATCGGCATGTCCGGTGCAGAAAAGGAACTTCTTGAACTTGCCGAAAAGAATTCCATCCCTGTAAGCGAAAGCCTTATGGCCCGTGCTTCATTCCCTGCAACACACCCTCTCTGTACCTGGATGGTTGGTATGCACGGAACAAAGGCAAGCAACATGGCAATCACAGAAGGTGACCTTATCATCGCCCTCGGTGCAAGATTCAGTGACCGCGTTATCGGAGATCCATCGAAGTTCGGCCTTAACGCAAAGGTTCTCCAGATAGACATTGACCCTGCAGAAATCAACAAGAACATTCCGGCCTTCAAGTCTGTTGTTGGCGACATCAAGTACATCCTTTCTAAACTCATTCCACTCGTTAAGGAAAACAAGCGCAAGGAATGGATCAGCCAGATTGCAGCATGGAAGAAAGAATATCCTTCAATTTATGACAAGAATCCAAAGAACTCTGTAAATCCAAAGCACATCTGCGAAATCATCAACAAGGTGGCCGGCGAAAATACAATCATTACAACAGAAGTTGGTCAGCACCAGATGTGGACTGCACAGTTCTATCCATTTACAAAGCCAAGGACATTCCTTACATCAGGAGGGCTTGGAACAATGGGTTACGGTACTGGAGCTGCAATGGGTGCACAGATCGGCAATCCTAAGAAGCGCGTAGTCCACATTGCAGGTGACGGTTCTTTCCGCATGAACTGCAACGAACTTTCAACAATCGCACACTACAATCTTCCACTTGTAATCGTTATCTTCAACAACCATGCCCTCGGAAATGTACGCATGTGGCAGCGCCTCTTCTACGGAAAGAGATTCAGCCAGACAACTTTGGATTTTGGTCCGGACTGGTGCAAGCTTGCCGATGCATACGGAATCAAGGGGTACAAGGCTGACAATGCAAAGGATTTTGAAAAGGTGTTTGAAAAGGCATTTAAGGCTAAGTCTCCTGCAATCATCGATGTAGAAGTTGATATCGACGAAATGATTCTTCCTATGGTTCCGGGCGGAAAGCCGATTTATGATATGATCATGTCCTTGAGCGAAGAGGTAATGAGCTGATGAGAAAAGAACTCCGGGGAGAGGAGCGTTATACTGAAATAGGTCGCGTTGAATGTGAGCAGATAAGTGCTCTTCCTGGGGTGCTGGATGACATCAGTCTGTCCGGCTGCAAGGTTCATTTTCCTTTTCCTGCAAACTTGGACAGGGAGAATGAATATACACTTTTTATTCATCTTTCAAGATCTGATTTTCCTGACAAACTTCAGCTTCTTTGCAGGCCTCAGTGGGTTGTGGAAAATGAAGCTGAATGTCAGACGGAAATTGGATTTTCGTTTTTGCGTTCACCTGATTCTCCGGAACTTGCAAGGTTCATTGAAAGCCTCAAGCAGAAGAAAGAATCGGATGACATTACAAGCCTGATTATCCAGGACGATACGGATTTTATTTAATGAGTTCTAAGGTAGAAAAGATTTCAGGCGTTGCATTCCTTCCATTCATCGACATGAAGGAAATGCTTCTGAGTGAGCTTAAAAACCGTTTTGGATATGACTGCAAGGATGCAGTTCATTACGGTGACCTTGTATATTTCCCTGATTACAAAATTGAGACCGGCATTCCTTATTTTGCAAGGTGTGTAATGCTGGAACCTTTCCTGGTTCATTTTGATTCCATCGGCGATGCTGCAAAGGAACTGAAAAACATTCAGCGTTCCTGGGCACCATACAATTTTACCTGTTTTCGCCGTGCAGCCCTCATTCAGGAAAAACTTCCCTATGTAAATTTAAAGGCAAAGACTTTCCCTGCAAAAATTCCTTCCGGGGCAACGGGACTTTACACTTTGATTGACGACCATACCATGATTGCGTCTAGGTTAACCAATACAACTGTTCCTGCAGGTCGCATTGAATTCATAGAAGACCACGAAAATCCTCCGAGCCGTGCTTACCTTAAGATTCAGGAAAGCTTAAGCCTTGCATCCCATTACTTTAATGTTGACATTCCGGGCAAAGGAAGCCGTTGCTTTGAAGCGGGTGCTTGTCCCGGCGGATGGACTTGGGTTCTTGTAGAGCAGGGCGCAGAAGTTTTTGCCGTGGACCGTGCAGAACTTGCTCCAAGCCTCATGAAGAATGAACTTGTAACATTTCTTGCTCACGATGCCTTTACTTTGAAACCGGAAGATTTGGGAGAATTCGACTGGGTCATTAGCGATGTAATCTGCTATCCGGAACGCCTTCTTGAATGGATAAAAATGTGGCTTGCAAGCGGAAAAACCAAAAAGATGATCTGCACCATCAAGATGCAGGGAGAAATCAACTGGCCTTTGATCGCAGAATTCGCTGCAATTCCAAACAGCAGGATAGTTCACCTGAACTACAACAAGCACGAACTTACATTCATGCATGTTGAGTAGTTTCACATTCTCTCTGATTTGAAGTTGGCTTCTGTTCTGCAAATACAAGGTGTGTGAAAAAACTGCGGAACAGAGGTTCGTGACAAAATGCGACTTGAAACTTAAAGTTTCACCGGAGCAGGTTTGACACGGTTCTCTGTGGGAGCAGGTTTTTCACATATACAATCTATTGTTCGTCTATAGAATCCAGACGATATGGTGTTGCCTGGTAAACATAATAGTTGAGCCAGTTGCTGTAGAAAAGGTGTGCCGTACTCCTCCATTTTGAAACGATGGGCTTTTCTGGATCATCATCAGTGAAATAGTTTTCCGGAAGATGAGGGGTTATTCCCTTGTCCAGATCCCTCTTGTATTCGTTGGCCAATGTATCAGGATCGTATTCAAGATGGCCTGTCATGAATATGCTTCTGTTGTCCTTTGACTTTGCCAGGGTGAGTCCCGTTTCCTTTGAGAAAGCCAGAAGCTCAAGCTTGTCGTCTGCAAGGACATCTTCTGTTTTTATGAGGGTGTATCTTGACGTTGGAACCGGGAACCAGTCGTCGAATCCGCGCATCAAAGGTTCCTTTGGATTCAAAAGCTTTGAATAGAAAATTCCAGAATACTTTTTATCAACTACATGCTTGTTTATGTTGTGAAGGTGATAGAGTCCAGCCATTGCACCCCAACAGATGTAAAGGGTACAGAAAACATTCTCCTTTGCGTAGTCCATGATTTTGCAAAGATCCTTCCAGTAGTCAACTTCTTCAAAAGGAATCTGTTCTACAGGAGCTCCTGTTACTATCATTCCGTCAAATTTTGACTTGAAGAGTTCTTCGCTTGAAATGTAGAACTTGTCCAGGTGACTCTGGTCCGTATTTTTTGAAACATGGTTTTCCATGTGGACAAGGGATATGTCTATCTGCAAAGGCGTGTTTGAAAGAAGCCTCAGAAGTTGTGTTTCCGTAACTTCCTTGGTAGGCATAAGGTTTACGATGGCGATTTTAAGAGGACGAATATCCTGAGATGCAGCTCGTTCTTCTGTCATGACGAAGATGTTTTCGTTTTCAAGGGTAGTGCGGGCTGGAAGATTTGAATCAATTTTAATTGGCATGAACCCATTGTAGCAAAATCAGTGTTTATTTGCTACAATTTAACACTATGGAAATCAGGCTTGATAAAAAATCCGCATTAAAAAAAATTAAAGCTTTAGTACTTTCGTCAAAGACAGAAGTAGAAACTTTCAGAACAAAACTGGAAAAGAACTTTAAGGCAGAGTTTTTACCTAACAGGGTAGAACGCAACGAAAAGAGTTTTTTCGGTGTTAAATGTGACGTTCTGATTCCTCAGGTTTGTGCTTCTTCAAGAGTAGTCGTTTATATTCACGGTGGTTCCTTTGTTGGTGGTTCCCGTGAAAGCTGGCGCTCTTTCTGTTCGTGTTTTGCTCACGCGGCATCTTCCCGTGTTGTTGTTCCTGAGTTCCGTCTTGCTCCTTCGTATCAGTATCCTGCATCAATCGAAGACATTGAATGCGTAATGCGCGGAATAATTGCAGAAGCAAATGCTGCCAAACTTACAGATGATGGTGCTCCTGCTCCAGAAATCATTCTTGCTGCAGATGGTAGCGGCGCATCCCTTGCCTATGCAGTTCTTTTCAGAATGGATGAAGAAAAAAGAAAGAACATTTCAAAGCTTGTGCTTTTCTCTCCATGGCTTGACCTTTCTTATGACAGTCAGGTTTTTTCAGAAAAGAAATCAAAGGATAAGGTTTTGAATCCTCGCGACATCAGGTATGCTGCAGAACTTTATACACAGGCTTCAAATCTTTCAAGTGTAGATGTTTCTCCATTGAAGGCTTCCGAAAGCAATTTTGTGAATTTCCCTGAAGTTTTCATTCAATGCGGTGAAAATGAAATCCTCCTTTCTCAGGCTCAACAGATGGATGATCTTCTCACTTGCTACGGAATTGAATGTACACTTGATGTTGTTCCGGGCATGTTCTACATGTTCCAGATGGCTGGAGATACTCTCCTTGAATCAAGTTTTGCAGTTGAAAGTGCAGGAAAGTATGTGAATAAAAGGGCTGATCCTACTGATAAGGAACTTATGGAAAGGGAACGCCTAATCAAGGAAAATAACATAACAAGGGATTAGAATATGGAACTTTTGTCTCCTGCAGGAAATATTGAAAAACTTAACTATTGCTATACATACGGTGCAGATGCTGCTTACATCGGACTTAAGAATTTTTCCCTTCGGGTTAAGGCTGACAATTTTTATGAAGATGAACATAAACGGGTAATTGAACTCAAAAACAAATTTCCTGGCCGCAGACTTCATTGTGCCCTCAACATAGCCTTTCACAATGATGAAATTGATCGCCTCATAAAAAACATTCCGTACTTCAAGGAATATCCGATCGATGCATTCATCGTTCAGGATCTTGGAATCGTCCCTATTCTTCAGAAGGAATTCCCAAATGCTGAACTTCATCTTTCAACTCAGGCAAGCTGCATGAACCGTGAAGCCGTAAAGGTTTACAAATCCCTTGGATTTAAAAGAGTCGTAATGGGACGCGAAGCTTCCCTTCAGGAAATTGCAGAAATAAAGGATGCCGTTCCTGACATGGAAATCGAATGTTTTGTTCACGGTGCCATGTGCATTGCCTATGCAGGCCGCTGCCTTATGAGTGCATATCTGAATGGACGCAGTGCTCAGGAAGGTTTTTGCAGCCACACTTGCCGCTGGGATTATGATGTTCTTGCTCAGCTTGATCCGTCAAAGGATGCTAAGAAAATTGCAGAAAGCGGAAACCTTGTTTTGCGCGAACACAAAAGGCCTGATGAATATTTCCCTGTTTATGAAGGTGAAAATTTTACTGCAGTTCTTTCTTCCAAAGACCTTTGCATGATAGATCATCTTGCGGAACTAAAGAAAGCCGGGGTTGATTCACTTAAAATCGAAGGCCGCATGAAGAGCGTTTACTATGTTGCTATGATTACCCGAGCATACAGAAAAGCCCTTGATGCCCTCGACGGAAAAATTTCTGAAGAAGAGGCAAAACCTTTTGTTGATGAACTGTATAAAGTAAGCCACAGGCCTTTTGCAACAGGATTCTATTTTAACAAGGCTGATGCTGATGTTGCAGTAAGCGGCGCTAGTGACAGTCCTTTTGAACTTTCCGCAGAAGTCGGAACTTTTCTTGATGAAAAGGCTATGGAAGAAATCCTAAAGGTTGCAGATGACGGAAGAAAATTGAGGCAGTCAAAAATCGATGCCATGTGCGAACCTGAACGCAAGGCATATGAAAAACGAGTTGCAGACAAGCCAGACATGCATCTTCCTTATGTAGAAAAAATGGAAGGTTGGAAAATGTATCCCATTGAACCTCTCAACATGCTTACGAAGGAAACTGAAATCGAATTGGTATCTCCTGATGTTGTAGGAAATAAAATCGAATGGGGCAAAGACTTCCTTTTTGTAAATCCTGAAAACGGACAGGTTTACAATTGGGTTTGTAATGGACATCCGTGTGTAATGTATACGGGACTTGAGGTTGCCGATGGTACACTTCTTCGTTCCAAAGATCCTGAATATGTAGAAGGAAAATTCAGGGACAGCGGAAGATAAAAATCATTTGTTTTCAGTTAAAGATATGAGTGAATTAAAGGGAATTGAACAGACAGAAACAGATCCAGAAGTTCTCATCAGTACGTTTTTAAAAGATTTTTCTGATGTCTACAATGAAGAAGACGAAAAGAAAATTTCAAGGGCATGGAATTATCTCATCGGGAAAACTGCAGAGCTTAAGCGTAACTGCGGCAAGCCTTATTATGTTCATCCACTTCGCGTAGCCCGTGTGCTTGCAGAAAAACACCTTGGTGCAGATACGATTGTTGCGGGACTTTTTCACAATATCCTGGATGTAGACAATGACTGTCTTCCGGAAATAGAAAAACTTTTTGGAAAAGATATTGCAACTATCTGCAATGGTACTGCAAAAATCACTAGCCTTAAAATAAAAAGCGATACAATTCAGCAGGCAGACAGCATTAGAAAAATGCTTTTTGCAATGGTTGACGATATCCGCGTCATTCTCGTAAAACTTGCTGACAGACTGGACCGAATGCGCAACTTGAAATTCGTAAGTCCTGAATCTCAGAAAGCAGTTGCAAAGGAAGTCATTGATATCTGGTGTCCACTGGCAAGCCGTCTCGGTATGGCAGACATCAAAAGCGAGATGGAAGACCTTTCCCTTAAATATTCAAACCCCGATGTATTCCAGCAGATTAAATCCATTGTAGCTCAGAAAAAGCAGGAAAGAGCAGACTACCTTAACAATGCAGTAAAGAAAATCTATACCGCTACTGAAAAGGCAGGAGTTAGCGTTACAATCTCAAGCCGCGCAAAACATTTCTATTCCATTTATCAGAAGATGAAGAAAAGAAATAAGGATGCCGGTGAACTTTACGATCTTCTTGCCCTCAGAATTATATGCAATACGAATGCGGAATGTTATACCTTGATTGGAATTGTTCATAGCCTTTTCAAGCCAATGGACGGACGCTTCAAGGATTATATTGCCATGCCAAAGGCAAACGGATACCAGTCATTGCATACAACTGTTATATGTGAAGGCAAACCTCTTGAAATTCAGATCAGAACCCAGGACATGCATAACATTGCCGAACACGGTGTTGCATCCCACTGGCTCTATAAAAAAGGAACAAACAGGGATCTCGTCAAGGCAGAAGACTTAAGCATCATCAATCAGCTTCGTGCCCTCCGCAATGAAGACCTTAGCAATGAAAGTTTCTTTAAGGAACTGAAAAGCGAACTGCTTGGAGATTCCATCTATGTGTTTACTCCAATGGGAGATGTTAAGGAACTTCCTCAGGGTGCCAATGCCATCGACTTTGCCTATATGATTCATTCTTCAATAGGCGAAAAGATTGTAGGCGCCAAGGCTGATGGAAAAATCATTCCTTTGACCCAACCTTTACAGAATACACAGATTATCGACATTCTTACAAATCCTCAGGCTCATCCGACACAGTCCCAGCTTAATGCTGTAAAGACAAGCCGCGCCCGTTCCAGAATCAATGCATGGCTTACTGCCAATGATCCTACTTACATTGATAAGGAAGCTCAGGAAAAACGCGATGCCGAAATTCTTGCCAATACGATCTATTCAAAGAAAGTTGCGGAGGAAAAAAGAAAGAAAGCAAAGGAAAAGAAAAAGGACTCTACTGAATATTCTGGTAAAATAAGGGTTGATGACCTTACCAATTATCTTGTAACCGTTGCCAAGTGCTGTTCTCCCGTTCCTGGTGATCCAATTGTAGGTTACATATCCAGATCCAGGGGAATTACAGTCCACCGTGCTGATTGCCTTACCTTCCTTAGAATACCTGATATTGAAAGAAGAAAAGTTTCTGTTGAATGGGATACATCTGAAAAGAAGACGAATGAAAAGGAAGTCAAGATAAAGGAACAGCTTCAGGAAAAGAGCCGCCAGAAACAGAAGGAAAAGAACCAGTATAAAAAACAGCGCTAGGAGAAAGGTTGATGAAGAAAAGTTTATTTTTTTTATTTGTATTTGCAGCTTTGCTTTTAGGATGCTCAAAAAGGTATCCCTTTTCTAAATCTGCAACTGTGCAAAATCTAAAAGTTGGTTTTATATACAACGGCATGATTAATGACAAAAGTTATGTTCAGGCTCAGGATGCGGGTCGCATTGAATTGGAAAGAAAAGGCATCAGAACCATGTATGTGGAAAATGTTCCTGAGACAGAAATTTGTGAAGAAGTTATCAAGGAACTTATAAGACAGGGATGTAAAATGATATTTATAACCAGTTTCGGTTATTCAACTTATGTTGAGGAAATTTCCACTCAATTCCCTGAAATAAAGTTTGCTCAATGTTTGGGAGATAACGTAAAGAAAAATCTTTCATGTTATTCTGCCCGCACTTATGAAGCCAGATACCTTGCAGGCATAGTTGCCGGACTCAAAACAACTTCAAATAAAATCGGTTATATTGCAGCTGATTCCACATCTGAATGTGTCAGAGACATCAATGCATTTACTTTGGGAGTAAAGTCTGTAAATCCTGATGCAAATGTTTATGTTCGCTGGACTAATTCATCGAGCAGTTATAATGAAGCAAAATATAGAGCCGAAGAACTTCTGATTGGTGGCTGTGATGTTCTTACCCAGCAACTTGACAACATAAACCTTTATAAGGTTGCAAAAGAAAAAGGTGCATTCTTGATATGCAATAATTTTCCTGTTCCTGAAATTGCTCCTAATTTTTACCTTACGACAGTGTGTTCCAATTGGGGTGTTATAATTCTTGAAGAAGTTCAGAAATATCTTGAAGGAACTTGGGAAGCCCAATTTTACTGGGAAGGTCTTTCGTCGGGGGCAGTCGGTTTAAGTGAACTTTCAAAAGTCTGTGTTCCTGGTACAAAACAATCCGTTGAAGAGGCTATGAGGAAAATAATTTCTGGTGAACTGAAAGTTTTTGCAGGTCCTCTATATGACAATAATCAAAACGAAAAGCTGGAGGATGGAATGGAATTAAGTTTCCATGACCTTTGGTATATGGACTGGTTTGTTGATGGTGTTAAATCAAATCTGTATTGAATGCAAAAAGGCTTCGGTTGTCTAAGAAACTGCTGAAAAAGATGTCATTCCCGTGCTCGACACGGGAATCTCTTTTTGTAAATCGTTGTATTACAAAGAAATAGATTATCGGGTCAAGCCCGATAATGACATTTTTGATACTTTTTCAGCAGCCTCATATTTCCCTGAGCGTCTTTTTTAATTATACTCTTACGGTAAAAAATGTTC